>Ga0265298_10000338_pt1 | contig 70975 bp, 63 predicted proteins | sample AusTroGonzalo_MG_3_FD_193486 | JGI IMG/M metagenome (GOLD analysis project Ga0265298, IMG submission 193486) | Bovine rumen microbial communities from tropical cattle in Woodstock, Queensland, Australia - Gonzalo_01 | ecosystem: Host-associated > Mammals > Digestive system > Stomach > Rumen ... | reverse complement strand
CACCTTCTCGACCAGCTCTGCGCGGGCAAGTTCCGCATCATCCTTCAGTTCGGCGGGAATCTCGCCCACCGCGAACTTCTTGCCTTCGGACGCCTCGTCGTAGACGATACCCTTCATTTCGATGAGGTCGACAACGCCCTTGAAGCCCTCTTCGCGGCCGATCGGCAGTTCTAGCGGACACGCATTAGCCTTCAGCTTGTTGCGGAGCTCGTCTACCACGCGGGAGAAGTCGGCGCCCATGCGGTCCATCTTGTTTATGAACGCGATGCGCGGCACATTGTAGCGGTCGGCCTGGCGCCAGACAGTCTCGGACTGCGGCTGCACGCCGCCCACAGCGCAAAACACGCACACCGCACCGTCGAGAACGCGCAGGGAGCGCTCGACCTCCATGGTGAAGTCGACGTGGCCGGGGGTGTCGATTATGTTGATGGAGTGGCCGTCCCACTCGCAGGAGATAGCGGCGGACTGGATTGTTATGCCGCGTTCGCGCTCCTGGACCATGAAATCGGTGGTGGTGTTGCCGTCATGCACATCACCGTGCTTGTGGATCTTGCCGGTATAGAAGAGAATGCGTTCGGTGGTCGTCGTCTTGCCCGCGTCAATGTGCGCGACGATTCCGATATTCCTTACTTTGGACAATTCTGCGCTCATAAAGAGGTATTATACCAAATCCCCCGGCAAAGATGAAGCGCGCGCGACCTGTGCGCGTCATACGAGACGGTAGCCGGAGCCGTAGACCGTCTCGACGAGAACCGCATCGCCGCCGAGCTTGCGCCTCAACTTAGCAAGACGCGTGTCTATGGTTCTGTTCGTGCCCTGGTAGGCGTTGCCCCAGATTCCGGCAAGCAGGCTGTCGCGCGAGACTGTTTCGCCGCGGTGCGCGGACAGGAAGGTAAGTATGCCGAGCTCCAGCGAGGTAAGTTCGGTTTCGGCTCCGTCGGCGTCCACAACGACAGATCGCCTCGGATCGACGGTGTGCGAGCCGATCGAAAAGACAGATTCCTTCGCGACCGCAGGCACGGACGAAACGGCCGCCCGCCTGAGAAGCGCAGCTACACGGGCGCGAAGCTCCGCGACGCCGAAAGGCTTCGCAAGATAGTCGTCGGCGCCTAGGTCGAGTCCCATGACCTTGTCGGCTTCGGCGGATTTGGCGGTCAGCATCATTATGGGAAGTGCCTTGTCCTTCCGCCTTATCTCGGCGAGCACATCCCAGCCGGAGACCTTGGGCATCATAACGTCCAGTATGGCGATGTCGGGCACCTTCTCGGCGTACGCTTTTAGCGCGGCGGCGCCGTCCGCAACAGCTCTGACGCGGCAGGATGGCCCTTCAAGGGCCATCGCCGTCCACTCGCGTATCCCCGCATCGTCCTCGGCAAACAGTATGTCCGTCATGGTCTATCCGCATTCGTCGGCGGAAGCTCAAGCGTGAAGACAAGCCCGCCTCCCTTTCGCCTTGCGGCATTGAGATCGCCCCGCATTCCGCGCGCAAGCTCGCGGGCTATGGCAAGACCGAGTCCCGAGCCGCCGGTCTCGGCGACGGTCGCATCGTCGCCGCGCCAGAACCTGTCGAACGCATGCCGAATCGCGTCCGGCGAAAGGCCGGGACCTCTGTCGGCGACGGAAATGAACGGACGGGAATCGCCAGACACGCCGTACGAAACCTCCACCGTTCCGCCCTTGGCCGCATACTTCGCGGCATTGTCGAGCAGTACGGCGACAATCTGCCGGACGGCATCAGCATCGGCCATGGCGGGAGCCGGACTGCCATCGGCGACGACAAGGCCGTTTTCGGGGAACCTCTCGCGGAACGGTTCGGACGATTCGCGGGCGATTGCGGCAAGGTCGCATGGCGCAAGAACGAAGCGACGGGACTTCCGCTCCAGCCTGCTGAAGTCCAGCGCCTGCAGGACGAGTCCCTTCAGCCTGTTCGCCTCGGAGAGAATGGACTGCAGCGCCTTCTTGCGGCGGGCAGGATCCATGCCTTCATCCTGCGCAAGTTCGGCGCAAAGACATATGGTCGTAAGCGGCGTCTTGAATTCGTGCGAGACGTTCGACAGAAAGTCAGTCTTTCGCATAGCGTCCTCGCGGGCCTTGCGCTCGCTTTTGACCAACAGCCAAGCGCCGGAGACGAGCGAGAGGAAGAGGAGCCCAATGACGCATCCGCCGATCCAGAGCATACGCTCGTACGCCAATGAATCGCCGATCTCATCCTCTCGGAACACGCGCGGTATGCGCCGTCTCGCCTGCGGCGGAAGCCTGCGCATGTCTGGCGGGCGGCGCACATCCGGCTGGCGCCGCTCGACCTGGGGGCGTCCGGCATGGCGGGCCTCAAGCTGCACAAGGCGAACGCCCGCGCATGCCAGAAGCAGCGCGGGGACGCCTACGGTCAGAATGTATATCCTGAGTGATTTCACTGCATTTCAGGAACGACTTCATGTGCCTCGGACGCGGCAGGCGGCGGAGGCGGAGGGAACTCCGGGCCGTTTCCGCAGCGAGGCCGCTCACCCTTGCCGCGGCAGGGACGCTCGCCCTTTCCGAAACGGGGACGCTTGCCCTTGAAGCAAGGCGGCTTGCATCCGACCGAGAACTCGAGCTTGAGCGGAGGACGGCGGCAGGGCTTCGCTTCGCAGGCACACTGCTCGCACTCGCACTTTTCGCAACCGCACTTCTTGACTTCCGGCATGGGAGCGCGGCTCTTCGCAACGGCTTCGTCTATCTGCGCAAGGACTGCCTGCTTGTAGGCTTCGACCGCCGCATCATCGGTCTGCTCGGTCACGAACAGAACCGTGGGCTTCGGCCCGGGTCCGCACTTCCTCTCACCGCAAACGGGACCCTGCGCAAAGGCGACGGCAGCCAGCGCCACGCCAAACATCGTTATCATCGACTTCTTCATTGTTTTGTTCCTTTCTTTATGACAGCCCCTGTTGCGGGGCAACGGCGCATATTAAACCATATTCCGCCAACCGGTTTGTCACCAGATTGCAACAGTTAAGATTTCATGAGCGCGGCGAGCTCTTCCTCGGTCGGACCCTCGTTGAAGTAGCGGTAGTTCAGAACCCAGCACGAGGGATGGCGGCGTATGGCGCCTTCGAGAGCCTTGAGGACGTCTTGCGTGAGCTTTCGGATGTCGAGGCCCTTCTCCCACTCGAACGAGGCAAGATGCTCGCAGCGGTAGTGCCCGTTCTTTAGGGGACGGGACCATGCGACGATTATCGGCGCGCGGGACTTTGCGCACAGAAAGGCCGGCGCGACCGACACGCACATCGGGCGACCGAGGAACCACACCCATATGCCGCCGTCCTTTTTGTTCACGAACTGGTCGACCAGGAGTCCGATGTCCTTGCCGTCCTTCAGCGCCTGCATAAGGGGACGGAACGCGCCCTGCGCAGGCACGATCTCCTGTCCGATCGACCGGCGGGACTTCATGAGAAGCCTGGTCATGGCCTTGGAGCCTATGTCCTTGGCGACCGAGATCATCGGATGGCCCATGAGATGCACGAGCTGCGAGAGGACCTCCCAGCATCCCATATGGGCGGACACCGTGATGGCCACAGGATTCCTCGTCAGGAATTCGCGGCACTCCTCCGAAAGCTCGGCGACGGAAGCGGCACGCCTGGCGGCGCTTCTGGACGTCCAGAATATGTGGCCGATGGTCCGGGCCATGTTGCGATAGCTCCGGCGGATTATCTTCTCCTCGCGCGGCGTAGGGTCGTAGCCTAGATACTTCGGATTGAAGCGGTGCTGGACAAGCCCGGCCTCGACAGGAGGCCCCTTGCCCTCGATGACGCGCAGATTCGCGAGCGACTGGCGGCGTCCGCGCCCGTCGAACCTGTAGAAGAGCGCGCTGGCGAAATCGCAGGTCGCAAAAAGCATCCTGTGCGACATGTTGGAGAACAGCAGCTCCGCGAGGAAAATGCCGAGCCATTCGAAGGGACGGCGAAGCTTGCGCTTGAGCCTCTTTACGGCAAATGGATCCATCTTCGGCATGCTCCGGTCATTTCTGGTGCTGCATGTCGCAAAGGCGGCGGTAGACTCCGTTCGCCGCGTACAGTTCGTCGTGGGTGCCGCGCTCGACGATCTCGCCGTGCTCCATCACGAGTATGAGATCCGCATCCCGGATCGTCGAGAGGCGATGGGCGATCGCGAAGACCGTCCTGTTCTGCATTAGGTTGGCTAGCGCATCCTGGACAAGCTTCTCCGTCACGGTGTCGAGCGCGCTCGTCGCCTCGTCGAGTATGAGTATCGGCGGATTGCGCAGGATGGCGCGGGCTATCGCGATGCGCTGGCGTTCGCCGCCGGACAGCGCAAAGCCCTTCTCGCCGGCCATTCGCGAATATCCCTCGGGTTGCGCCATGATGAATTCATGGGCGTTCGCGAGCTTCGCCGCGGCGACGACCTGCTCGTGGGTCGCATCCGGGGTTCCGTAGCGGATGTTCTCCTCGATGGTGTCGTTGAAGAGTATCGTCTCCTGCTGGACGGACCCCACAAGGCGGCGGAGGTCGGCTATGCGAAGATCGCGAAGGTCGGTTCCGTCCATGGTCACCCGCCCGGAGTACGGATCGTAGAAGCGTGCGAGAAGCCCGGACATGGTGGTCTTTCCGGACCCCGTGCCGCCAACGACCGCGACCATCTTGCCGCGTCCGATCTCGAACGAGGCGTGGCTTACGGCGTCGCGATCCGCCGTGTCGTAGCGGAAGCACACATCGTCGAAGACAACCTTGCCATCGAACGAAGCCTTTGCGGGAGCGTCAGGCTTTTCGGGCAGCTCCATGTTAACGTCAAGAATGGACCATATGCGCTGCAACGACGCCTGGGCCGTCTCGATCTGTATGGAGAGATTGGAAAGCTGCTTCAGCGGCTTGTATATCAGCAGAAGCGGCGCAATCATCGGTATTACGTTCGCAAGCGTCACGTGCGCTACAAAGCAGTAGACCAGAAATGCGCAGATGAGCACGATGCCGATCGTCTCGACGGTAGGCCCGACCAGCAAGCCCCAGCGAACGGCCCGCATGGTCGTCTTGAACAACGTGCGGTTCACCGTTTCGTATTTTTCGTTCTCGAAGTCCTCGGTGTCGTATGCTTTTACGACCCTGACACACGTCAGTATCTCGTGTATCCGGCTGCCTACGACAGAACTGCGCTCCAGCGTCTTCTTGCTCCACTTGCGGATGATCTTGCCGAGAGAAACTATCGGCAGCATGAATGCAGGCATGCCGACGAATATGACGGCGAGAGTGGGCAGCTGGTGGTTGGCTATCGCGAACCATATGATGAAGCCGACGGATACGGCAATCTCAAACGGGGCTCGCGCAAGTTCGGCCAGCATCGTCTGTATGATCCCCTGCACCACGGCAGGATCGCCTGTCGCACGCGACATGAGCTGTCCGACGTCTATTCGCCCGTGGAACTGCATTGACTGACGCTGGATGTGCTTCAGTATGTCCACACGCAAATCGGCCACAACCTTCGAGGCGGACCATGTTAGGCAATACTGATTGAGAAATATGAGCCCAAGTCTGACGAACGCGACAAACGGTATTATCACTATCGCCATCAACACGAGCGCTCCGCCCATCGCACCGCTCTCGTCCTGAAGCTCGATGCCGAGCTTGCGTGCGACCTTCTCGGCCTTAGGATACCAGGAAGGAAGCTTTGCGGCCTCGTCCATCTTCTTGGCAAGACCGTGCTTCTTCGGCGCCTCCGGCTGGACACGGACGACTTCGGCGGAAGCCTCGTCCCGCTGCACCATCGCCTGCTCGTTGGAGCCGACCTTCTCCAGAGTCGGCTGGATGACCTGGAACAGCGGCAGCAACGTTCCCGCCGTCAGCATTCCGCAGACGATGCCGACTAGTATGCGGAAGCGATACCTCCGGGCGTACTTCCATACGCGGCCGTAGGCCTCCCTCGCGGTGTAATCCCGGTCGAAGAATTCCTTCTTGTAGTCTATGCTCATACCAGGACCTCCTTGAGAATGCTAGAGAGCTGCTCCTTTATCACGGCCATGGAAAGGTGTCTCTCGAAGAAGTCCCTGGCCTCCCTGAAATATGTGTCGCGGTTGGCCCAGTCGGCACGATACTCCTCGACAGCCTTGACAAGGGCGGGCGCATCGCCCGGCGGAATGAACTTTATCGCCTTGCAATCCTTCGCCTCCGGCGGATAGCCGGTGCAGAACTCGTTGATCGTCGGTCGGCAGCACGCCATGCACTCGTAGACCTTGTTGCCGATCACACGGGCCGCCTTGGCGGTCGTACCGAACACGCCGAGCACAATGTCGTGGGATGCTATGACCTCCGGAACCTTCACGTACGGCACCTTGTCGAGGAATCGCACGTTCTTGAGCCCGGCGGCCTTCGCCTCGGTAGAGGCCTTGTACGCGCCCCATCCGAGGAAATCCCACTGTATCGGAAGGTCCTGCGTCATGCGGGCGGCCTCGACTATGGTCTCGGTTCCGTGCAACGGAAGGTATGCACCGTGGTAGAGCACGCGGAACGTTCCGTCGGAAGGCGGCAGGACGCCGGTCGGCTTGAAGACCTTTTCGTCGGTACCGGTGAAAAGCGCGCGCATCTTCCCGCGCGGAACCTGAAGAACGTCGGCGCAGAAGTCGACGTGGCAGCTGGTGTCCCATGTCACGAAGTCCGGCGCATTCATCATCTTGCGCTCAAGCTTCAGTAGGCGCTTTGCGCGGCCCTCCTCGGCCTTCCACTTCTTCTGCTCCAGGACCTTCTTGTCCCACGCGGAGATCATCGGATCGAACAGCACCTTGATTCCGCGCCTGTGGGCCCAGCGGCAGGCGGCGAGTATGTCGCGCTGGCGGCAGACGGGCACCCACACGAGATCTGGCCTGTTCCTTGGTCCGCGGAAGAGCGCTTCGATGTCGCCGAAACGTGGGGACACCTTGACCTGGAATATCTCAACCTCCCAGCCGAGCTCCTTGAAGAGCGAAATGTAGACGCGGTTGCGCGAATACCCGGGATCGAACCGGCCCCAAAACAGCACCCTCTTCATCTGTACACCTCCTCCGCCCATTCGTAGGGCTGTGAATACCTTTCGCCGTAGAGAGTCTCGACCATGAAGCGCAGCACCCTGGCTCCGTTGAAGAGCTCGTGGTACTTCGCCCTGCCTGCGCCGGCGATACTGGCGCGGACGTCGTCATGTGCCTGATGCCAAAGTATCTTGTCCGCCAGATCGCCTGGCTCGTCGAAATAGACGGTCTCGTCGTCGGAGAAGAACCTCTGCATCTGATTTCGCGAACTCTGGAATGTCAGTATTCCGTAGCCCATCAGATGCGCGATCCTGTCGGAGGAGTACCACTTGTCGCCCTCCTTGCGGTTCAGGTTCAAGGACATCTTGGAGGTCGCGAGCACATCCTCGTAGTCCGCTCCCCATATGGACGGCTTGTCCATGCCAAAGAAGTCGGTACGCAGCCTTCCGTCTATCTTCGGCCTGAGCGCCTTAAGAAAATCGAGGCGCGGATCGCCCTCGCGCGGATTCGCCGCATAGAAGAGGTCCCGCTCGAATTCGTAGATCTTCGAATTGTCGCCGTGCTCCATCGAGGGATCGCTGGGATTGGGCATGTAGGCGACGAAGTTCCTTCCGGTCAGCCAGCTCTTGAGATCCTCTCCGGCGGTGGTGGCGAAGAGTCCGTCGCAGCTTTCGATACGGTCCTGCATCTGGCGGCGTGTGCTCGGCTGCCAGAGCGGATCCACATTGAAGTGGGCGATCTTAACGGCAGGCAATATACGCCTTATCTCGAAGAGCGTCTCGTTCGTTATGTAGTCGCAATGTCCGAGAAGCACGACATCGGGACGGAAGTTCCTGGCGCACTTGACCAACTTCCTGTTGGCGATTGTCCCGCCGATCGCGCGTATGCCGAGAGGCGCGAGAAGCCTGGCCATGTCTCGGTCGGAATATTCGCACAGGCGCCAGTTGTTGCGGATCGCTCCGCACATCAGCTTGCGTCCAGGCCCCATCCTGAGGTTCCCGTAGCGGCGTATCATCAGGTTGTCTACAAGAAGTATGCGCAGTCTTTCGAAGTCCATTGCCGTGCCTCCCGTTTTGTCAGAGCGAAAGCTCGCGATAAAGTTCAATCGTGCGCTCGCACATGCGATCCGTCGAGAACTCCGAGCGGGCGCGGGCCTTGGCGGCCTCGCACATCCCGCGCTTCGCCTCCGGCGACATGCCGAGAACCTCGTCCAGCTTCTTCGCAAGGGACGGCGGGTCGGCCGGCGGAACGAGGAAGCCGGTCTTGCCGTCCATTATCGTCTCGCACGCGCCGCCGTGGGCCGTGCCGACGACGAGGCGTCCCATAGCCTGCGCCTCGGGAATCGTGCGGCCAAACGATTCGGGCTTGACGCTCGTCGCGCTTACGACCACATCGCTCATCCCGTAGACGGAAGGCATGTCTCCGGAGTGCTCGAGGAACACCACCTTTACGCCTTCGGGCAGCTTCGACGCCATTTCGCGCAGCTCGGACGAATACTCCTTGCGGCCCTGGTCGCTGCCTACGAAGAGGAGGCCCAGGGGGCGCGTCTTCATCATTCCTGCGGCGGCGATGAGGTCCTTCTGCCCCTTGAGATAGGTAAGCCGTCCGGGCAGCGTAACCACAGGCATGCCCGCCGGAAAGCCCAAGGCACGCTTCAGTTCGTCGGCCTTTGGAGCCTCGCCGTTGAACACGGAGATGTCGGCGCCACGGTAGATGCGGACGATCTTAGCGGGGTCGAGTCCGTAGTTTGCGAGTATGTGCTCACGGACGCAGTCGGAGACGGCTATCACGCGAACGCCCTTGAGCATCACGCGGTTGTACGGTTTCTTGAGCCAGGCAGGATCGGTTCCGTAGAGTCCATGATATGTCGCAACGTAAGGAACGCCCGTAAGACGCGAAGCGCGGAGAACGCTCCATGCCGGCGCGCGGCTTCTCACATGCATCAGGGTGAAGCCGCCTTCGCGGACGATACGGGCGATTTCGCCTCCGTTACGCCAGACTATAAACGGATTCTTGGACTGCACCGGCAGCGTATAATGCTTCACGCCGAGCCTCTCCAGCTGGGCCACCATAGGTCCGCCGCTCGACACGACCGCATTTTCTATGCCGGCCTTGGCGAGAGCGGCGGCGATTTCGACCGTCCCCCTCTCAACGCCGCCCTGTTCAAGAGCCGGAAGTATCTGCAGTATCTTCATTTGCACCTCACTTCCAAAAGTGGCAGACCGCCGTAGCCCATATGATCCCGGTTATCATGCCCCAGAAGACTTCCTTTCGGGAGTGTCCCAGCAGCTCCTTGAAGCGCTCCCGTGGCTTGAACTTCAGCTCCTTTATGTCGCGGACGATTGCATTGAGAACCTTGGCGTGCTCGCCCGCCGCGCGACGCACCGTAGCCGCATCGAACATCGTTATTACCGCGAAAGCCACGGCAAGCGTGGTCAACGGCGTGTTGAAACCCTCGGTGTATCCGATTCCGAAGGCAAGCCCGGCGACGGTCGCGGAATGGCTGGACGGCATTCCGCCGGTGGACACGAGGTACACGAAGTCGAACTCGTGCGTCTTCCAGGCGGCGATAAGCATCTTTATGAGCGATGCGACTATCCACCCGCCAAGCCCGCACCAGAACCACTTGCAGACGAATATCTCCCAGAACTCCCAATGCTCTATTGCGGCAAACGCCATATGTTCACATCCTTTCGTTTCACGCCAACCTGAGATACTGCCGAAGGTGCTGCCACCCGTCCTCAAGCGCGGCGCAGACGCTGTGCCTGCGAAGCGCCTTCCGCGCATATATGCGCACCGGATCCGACGGATCGACAGGTGTGACCGGCTGACAGGATTCAGCCTCTATCAGTTCCAGCACCTGGGCCCAGAAATTGTATTTGGTGAGAACGAGACGCTTCGCCTCAAGTATGGCTTCGCGACGCTTCTCGTATTCGCCGGAGGCGATGGCCGACTTTATGATGCGCGCGGCCTCCGAAGAATCGTCTATGGGAATCGGTATGAACGACTCTTCGGGAAACACCTCGTCCGCGACAGGATCTCCGGCGTAGAACGGCAGACACTCCGCCAGAAACGCGTCAGACAGCTTCTCCGTCCAATGGTGCGGCGCTATATGGTTCTCTATCGTGACATGGTACTTGTATGGATCAAGCGTCTTGTACTTCAGATCGAAGTCGCGCACACCGTGGCCGAACCACTCCATTTCGGGTATCTCGGCAACAAGCGCCTCCGTAAGGCGGTAGCGGGCGTCGTGCATGGTGTTGCGCATCCTCTTGGACGAACAGACGACTGATATGCTCTTGCTCTTTGGCGGAATGACCGTTTCGACGCATTCCCTGTAGGAACGCCCTATGAACCATTCGTAGTAGCCGCGGCCAAGGTGGTAGTGAGGGTGTCTCTCCGCCTCCGGGGGACGGTTTGTGAGGAGATGCCCGAACTGCCTGGTATACGCGCGGGAGTAGCTCTTTATGCTCGTCGGTTCGACCGTGGCGAGTATCGTACGCTCTATGGGGCAGGCAAGAGGTTCGAAGCCGTTCCTGAACACGCCCGTATCGCAGTCCGGCATCTCGTCGTAGACAACAAGCCAATCGTAGTCGCGGCAGCCGGCGTCGAAAGTGAACTTGCACCCCGGGGCGTATTCGAACGAATCGCCTCCGCAACGCATTCCTCTTCTTGCGACTTTGATCTTCATGTCATCCCTTTCCGTAAAGAACCGCGGCGGCCATATCGCAAAGCCTGTCGACCGAAGGATCGGAGGTCAGGCTATGAAGGAAATCGCGGCGGTATTCCAGATGCCCGCGCTCTGCGCAAAGCCGGCGTGCTGTCGCATAATGGAGCCCGGAGACCATCCATCCGACCTGTATGAGAACGAAGTCCGACAGTGACTTTATGTTCTGGTAATCGACGGGACGCCTGTCTGCTATGCACTCGACTACAACGGGATTCGGCGGCAGGTCTGTCGCAAGGTTCCAAAAGGCCCTGGAATCCCTTCTCCAGTCCGTATGATCGATCTGATCCTGGAGTACGCGGAAGATGTCCAGCTTGTCCGCATCGCGCACGGTATGGGAGGATGCCAGCGTCACGCCGTCCAGCCCTTCCGGAAGATCTCGGCGGTTGTGGTATAGAACCGCCGCAAGCACCGCATCGGGTCGCGGCGAGCCGGCGGCCTGAAGCCACCCCTTCTCCTTGACGATGTCATGCGAGAAGACGGCATGATCCACGGACTCGGAGTCCCTGAAAGTGTTGAACCGCCTGAGCTGTTCGTATCTGCCTGTATCGTGCAGAAGCGCCGCCTCAAGGGAAACTTCGCGCACAAGCGGATCAAACGCCTCTCCGTCCGCGATCAGCGTTGCGTTCTTGACGACGAATCCTGTATGGGCACGCTTCAGCTGCATCATGGAAGGCAGCGAACCGTCCCGCTCCCTGTACGTATCTACGTATCCGTCGTAGAGCCTTCTCAGTTCGTCAAACGGCATGTATCCTCTCGTTGGCGGCGGCCACCTTGCGCTTCAGCTCATCCTTGTGCTCGCGGAACTTCTCGCGCAGCGCGACATCTGCCGTGCCAAGCACCTGCACGGCGAGAAGCGCGGCGTTGACCGGCCCAGCACTGCCGCACGCGACAGTCGCGACGGGAACGCCGCCAGGCATCTGGACTGTCGCATAAAGGGCGTCGAGTCCGTTCAGCGCACCGCCCGCAACCGGGATGCCGATCACCGGCAGGACCGTGCCCGCAGCCAGCACGCCCGCCAGGTGCGCCGCACCGCCTGCGGCGGCGATTATCACCTTGAGTCCGCGCGACTCCGCAGTCTTCGAATACTCTATGGCGACCTCGGGAGTTCGGTGGGCCGATATGACCCGCGTTTCATAGGCGACCCCGAACTTCTCCAGCGTCTCGCACGCCTTCTTCACCAACGGCCAGTCCGAATCGCTGCCCATCACAATGCCGACCAATGCTTCGCTCATTTCATGACTCCTTTCAAGATCTCTTCCGCAAGCTCCTCCGGCGGACGGGCCTCACTCGCCGGCACGCCCATCCTTCCGGCACAATTGTCGAACATCTTCGTCTTCACATATCTCGGTTCGACTGCGGAAACACGTATCCCTCGGGACGCCAGCTCTGCGTCCATCGCCCGGCACGCCGCGGAAAGCGCACCCTTCGACGCGCAGTACGCGACCCCTCCGGCCCAGCCTTCCGTCGAGGACACGCTGGACACTGCGACCGCCTTCATCCCGTCGGGAGAGTACAGCCGCCGCTTCACTATCTCTCGCATCAACCTCACGAACAGCCAGCAGTTGACACTCATCGTCCCGGAAAGCGCCTCGTCGGAGAGCGCCTGGAGCGGAGCCACGGGACACGTTCCGACCGCGAAAACGAACGCGTCGTACGGACCTTCGGGAAGCTCCGCGCCGCCATCGAAGTCTGCGCGATTCCACTCTGTGACGACATGCCCGGCTGCGCAGGCCGCCTTAGCAACCGCGCCACCGATTCCGCCTGTCGTTCCTGCCAATAGAATCCGCACGCAAGTATTATACCAAATAAAACGAATTTATGGTAAAATGCGTCCCATCATGGCAGTGATTCTCGAGTCCGAACGCAGAACGGTCAAGGCGCGCATCTTCCTCGCGCTCCTGTACGCCGTACTGTCGCTCGGCGCGGCCACGATGGTGTATCCGTTCGCCGTAATGCTCTCGGCAAGCTTCTCGTCGGCATACGACTATCCGCGCCACAGTCCGCTCGTCCGTGCCCTGTTCGACCGCGACGACAGGTTCATGCGTTCCGTCGCCATGCGCTTCAAGGCGTTTCCGCGCGAGGTGTATCCCGACGCCCCGCAATCGTGGACCGGCTGGTCGCAGGTTGCGAAGGACCGCGAGGGGGTCGCGGCGTTCGCCAGACGGGAGCTGGCGGACACCGGCGAACCCTGGCCGGAACGCAATGCCAGGGCCCGGCGGTTCATGGAGTCCGTCGCGGCCGCCGACCCGCATTCGCTGACCTGCGACTACGACGCAAGGGATGTGCCGTCGTTCGTGAAATCGCGCTACGGCACGCTGAACGCCCTGAATGCGGCATGGCCGGTGAGACACCGCTCGTTCTTCGAGATAAGCTTCTCAACGGAATCGAAGGCGGATCCGTCGAAGGACTTTCCGGGAGACGAAAAGTACGCGACGTTCCTGGAGTTCAAGAAATGGTACGCGGAAAGGTCGCTGGCAAGGGGCGACTTCGTATCGCGCACGATGCCGCATCCGCTCCGAGACCATGCGGAAGAAATACGGAACGCACTCGCCGTCCAGTTCGTCGAGCACGGGTGGCGCGACTTCGCGGAAGGCGCGATCGCCAACTATGCGCTTGTCGGAGACTATCTCTTCCTTAGGGGGCGTGCCTTCGCGAACACGCTGCTTCTGGTCGTGCTCTCCATCCTCGCGTCCCTCACGGTGAACCCGCTGGCGGCCTACGCGTTGTCGCGCTTCAGGCTCAGATCGACTGAGAGGATAATATTGTTCCTGCTGGCGACCATGGCCTTCCCGGCGGCGGTCACGGCCATACCTGGCTTTCTGCTGATCCGCGACCTGGGGCTTCTGAACACCTTCGCCGCACTGGTTCTGCCGAGCGTGGCGAGCGGAATGTCGATCTTCATACTGAAGGGATTCTTCGATGCGCTGCCGCGCGAGCTGTACGAGGCGGCTGCGATAGACGGTGCGGGCGAATGGACCGTCTTCTGCAGGATAACCCTGCCGATGACGACTCCGATACTGGCCGTAAACGCGCTCAACTCCTTCATACACGCATATTCGTCGTGGGAGTGGGCGTTTCTCGTGTGCCAGAAGGAGTCGCACTGGACCCTCGCCGTATGGATGTATCAGATGTCCCAGACGTTCGCCCACCAGCCGTGGTGCGTTATGGCAGGATTCGTGCTTGTGTCGATTCCGACTGCGGCGGTCTTCCTGCTCTGCCAGAAGGTCATCCTTCGCGGGATCGTCCTGCCTTCGATGAAATAGATGCGCCGCCGTAGAGCGCGGCACGGGCCGATTCCATTGCGCGGCGATAGGCGGATTCTAACGAGTCGAGGCATTTGCGCTCGCCGCGCCAGAAGGGCACGGGACCGAGCCGCTTCAATATCGGAGTCTCAACCTTCATAAAGCTCCTCCATCGAAATCCCTCGCAGCTCCAGAAGCGCAGACGGACGGCGTGCGATCTCCTCTCCAAGCAGCAGCAGCACGGCGCTTGAATGCTTGCACGGGTTTGCATAGTCCGGACAGCTGCATCTGGTCGTCATGTCGTATGCGCCAGGGGCCAGTTTTCCGCCGGGGAAAAGGTCAAGCCCCTCCGCCCTGAACGCCGCCTCGACCTCCATCGGAAGGTCGTCGGCCAGAAGCCTCGCGGCGACCATGGGTTCGCTACGGAGCGCCGCCACTATCCTTTTGCGGCTTTCTCCCTCAGGCGTCCTGAAGTCCACCGTGACGGCATACGGCTCAGGTCTGGTGCCGATCACGGCCGCAGACACGTGCGGCCCGGCGATCTCCATCGACACTACCTGCCCGGAGACCGCGTAGTTGCGTCCGCGCCCGAGCCTGGCGCCGAGCCCCATCGACTCGAGCACGTGCCGCCAGCGTCTGGCCCACCAGCTGCCGCCCGCGCCTGTCCTGGACTCCTGGGCGCGGATTCCGGCCGCAAAGCGAGGTATGCGTATCGGGTATCTCTTCTTCGCCATGTCCTACGCCTCCAATCTGACGACACCTTCCAGCTCGCTCGCGGACATACGGGCGAGGAACGATTCCCCGTCCGCGACCAGAGCCCCGGCCAGCGCGCTTTTCGACCGCAGCAGCCCGTCAACGCGCTCCTCGAGCGTGCCCTCCGCCATCATCAGGTGGACGAACACGGTGCCAGTCTGCCCGATCCTGTGGGCGCGATCCGTAGCCTGGTTCTCCACCGCGGGATTCCACCAGCGGTCGTAGTGGATGACATGGGTAGCCTTCACAAGGTTGAGTCCGAAGCCTCCGGCCCTGAGGGACAGCACCATCACGGACGGTTCCCTGCTGCGGCTGAAAGCGGCGACCTCCCGCTCGCGCTCCTTCGCCGAAAGCCCTCCGTGCAGAAAACGCACGCGCCGCGAGAACCTGGCCTCCAGCGCAGACTTGAGGGCCGCGCCGACCTTCGCGTACTGGCTGAACACGAGGGCGCTCTCGCCTGCCGCGAACACACCTTCGAGTATCTCGACAAGGCGCATGAACTTGCCGGAATCCGCATCCGTCCCGTCGCACGCCAGCTTGAGCCGAGTTATCAGCGCGAACACGTCCCCCTGCCTGCGCTCGCTGGCTCTGTAGTCTGCAAGCGCGGTCTCGTAGTCCGCACGCTCCCTGTCCGAAAGCGTGCAGTACTCGCGGATCTCGCGCTTCGGGCCGAGCTCGTCTGCCACGCCGCCATCGCTCTTGAGCCGTCTCAGCACGAACGGCTCGAGCGCATGCCTGAGCCTCTTGGCCGCCGCCCCGTCAGGTTCGACTGCGATAGGCTTGAGGAAGCGTTCTGCGAAGGTCTTGCGGTCTCCGAGAAGACCGGGGTTCAGAAACTCCTCTATGCTCCAGATGTCGGCGGCGGAATTCTCCACTGGGGTTCCAGTGAGCGCTATGCGCCGCCTCGCCCCGAGAGCCCTGACCGACCTCGCCGCCTGCGTGTCTGGATTCTTTATAGCCTGCGCCTCGTCGAGGACAAGCGCCGACCAGGCAATCTCAGCGATGTCGCGATGGTCCCTCACGAGCAGCGAGTAGCTTGTCACGACGACATCCGCCGCCCGCGCCCTGCGCCGGAATCCTATGCCGAGGTCGCGCCTGTCGCCCTGATGCACGTACACCTTCAGCCCGGGCGAGAACCTCTCCAGCTCGTGCCGCCAGTTGGCGAGCAGAGTGAGCGGCGCAACCACGAGCACCGGTCCGTCCAGACGCGAGGCGACGACCCATGCTATGGTCTGGATCGTCTTGCCGAGACCCATCTCGTCCGCAAGAAGCGCTCCGAACCCGTTCTCGACGAGAAACCTCATCCACGCGACGCCCCGCTTCTGGTAATCGCGAAGCTCGCCGCTCACAAGTCCGTCCGCCGGGACAAGCTCCGAAAGCAACGACCCCCGCCCCGCGTCCTTCAGCCGGTTTACGAGGCCCCTCAGCCAGCCGTGCAACGCGACCTCTTCCATCTCGAGCCTGCCGATGCGCCCTATTCCACTCGCGAAGGCGACAGCCTCCATGCGAGAAAGCTTCGCCCCGCCGCTCTTCTCAAGCGCCCGGAGAGCCTCCTTCAGGATGCCGCGGTCGACTTCGATCCATCGGTTTCTGAACCATACGAGCGACGATCCCTGGTCCAGCAAAAAGCGTATCTCGGCGGCAGACACCTCCTCTCCGGCGACATGTATCCGCAACTTCGCGCGGCAGGTTTGCTCTCCGTCCCTGGCGTCCGCCTGCTCGCCGTCGCATATCTCGGCGCTGGCGCAGACCTTGGCCGAGACATCCGCGTCCTCGACAGTGTAGCCGGCCTCCGCAAGCTCGTACGCGCCCTGCCTCAGAAACGCTTCGGCGTCCGCCCGCTCAAGGCGTACGCGCAACATCTGGCCGTCCGCCTTAAGTCCGCGCAGTGGGCCGAACACGTACGCCGCCTGGCCAAGGGCCTTGAGCGCCTTGCGTCCCTTGGGCGTTGCGCATTCGATGGAGAATCCTTCCTTCGACGGCGCGAACCTGAAGACGATCGCCCGCCTCACGGCCGTATCCTCCTCACCTCCGCCATGCCATTCGGCGAGATCGGCGGCGAATTCGGCGCACTCGCCGTCATCCCACACGACAAGCCCGGTGCCGCTTCTGAGCGCAGCCATCCATGCGTCGTGCAGGGTCTCGTGCCTCTGGTGCTCCGCGTCCGCGGCCAGCGGAGTCGCGGCAGCCCTTCTGACAAACTCGTCCACCCACGGATTGTCGTCGGAGCCGAACGTACGCCATCGCGCATGCCAGCCGTCCTCCTCCCTGACGATGTCGGGATAGAAGCGCCCTTCCGCAACGACGGCCAAGGCGTCGCGCTGTCTGGGGGTCGGTCTCACGTCGGGTCAAGCGATGACGGATTTTAAAACCCCCGTCCACTCGGACAGGCGTGCGGCGGTGTCGCACTCGGCAATCAGGCGCAGATACGGCTCGGTGTTGGACTTGCGGATGTTCATCCAACCCTCGGCATACTCGATCCGGATGCCGTCAAGCTCCGATCGAGAAAGCTCCGCGGGCAGAAACTTCGCGGCGACCTCGAGAACGCGCGCTATCGCCGCGTCCTTGTCCTCGACCCTGAAGTTCAGCTCGCCGGAATTCGCATAGCGCTTCGAGATCGGCGCCATCATTTCGGCGAACGTCGTGCCTGCGGCCTTTGCGCGGGCGATCTCCACGACGATCCGCCTCGCGGCGAGAACGCCAGAATCGCAACCGAAGAATTCGCTGAAGTAGTAGTGGCCCGCAAGCTCCCCTCCGCAGACCGCGCCGCATTCGCGCAGGATCGGCTTGGCGAACGCGTGGCCGACAGGCACCATCACAGGCTTGCATCCCATTTCGCGAAGGGCCTCTATCGCTCCCCTGCTTGTCCGAACGTCGTGTATGACCTTCGGTCTTTCGCCGCACTTCGGCCCCGTCGCGGCAAGCGTCGCCCTGGCGACGACCGGCACAAGATAATCAGGCTGTACGAAATCGCCGTTGCCGTCCACGAACATGCAGCGGTCGGCGTCGCCGTCGAAGATGATGCCGAAGTCCAGCCCCTTCCTGCGGACCAGCGCCGCCAGCTGTTCGCGCGCATCGGACTTGAGCGGATTCGGACTGTGGTACGGGAACGACCCGTCGAGCGTATCGTTCAGGAACTCCGCACCCGGAAACATCTCGTGCGCCAATATGGACGCCATTCCATTTGAGCAGTCGACGGCGTAGCGCAGCGTCGCAAACGACGAGTCGTCCGTGGCCGCCTTCTGCCATTCGATGTAGCGGGCAAGCGCCTCGGGGCACGGCGACTGACCGTCCGTCGCCGCGTCAGGCGCGCAGTACACGCCCTTCGACTCAGCGACCATCCGCTCGACCTTGTCGAGACCGTTGGCATATCCGACAGGAAGCGCGGTGCGCTTCGATACCTTGAGTCCGTTGTCGCCAGGCGGATTGTGCGAGGCCGTGATCATGACCGATCCGTCGTAGCCGTCCTCGGCGGTGAAGAAGTAGATCATCGGCGTGGTGCAGAGTCCGATGTCGCTGACAGAGACGCCAGCCTTCGAGAGCCCCGCGACGAGCGCATCGTGCACGGCCGGCGAACTTGTTCTTGCGTCGCGGCCGACGAGCCAGCACGTTCCCCCGACTACCTTGGGCAGGGCTTCGCCCACCTTCTCCACTGTATCGAGGCCGAAGTCGACCCCGAACGTGCCGCGCATGTCATAGGCTTTGAAAAATCCCACAGTGCGCCTCCTTCAGGATGCGAAGTTTAAGCCAGACCGTCGAAGTCCAGCGTCGCGAAATAGTCGTCGAGCGTCTCGGCCCTGCGGATCTGGCGGACCGTGCCGTCGTTCTCGAGCAGCAGCTCCGCGCTGCGCAGCTTGCCGTTGTACTGGAAGCCCATCGCATGTCCGTGCGCGCCAGCGTCGCAGATCACCACAAGGTCGCCTACGGACAGTACCGGCAGCATCCTCTGTATCGCGAACTTGTCGTTGTTCTCGCAAAGAGAACCTGTCACGTCGTAGACGCTCGTCTCGCTCGAGTCCTCCTTGCCGGGCACGACGATCTCATGGTAGGCGCCGTACAGCGCGGGGCGCATCAGGTTTGACATGCAGGCGTCGAGCCCGGCGTAGAGGCGGTACGTGTTCTTGATGTGCAACACGCGCGAGACGAGATAGCCGTACGGACCGGTTATGCATCGTCCGCATTCCATGAAAAGCTTCATGGGCTTGAGCCCGGCCGCGACGACCGTCTCCTTGTACGCCTTCTCGATTCCGTCGCCGACTGTCTCGAAGTCCATCGCCTTCTGTTCTGGACGGTACGGTATGCCTATTCCGCCTCCGATGTTCACGAACTCGAAATCTATGCCCAGCTCGGACGAGATCGCCGCGGCAAGCTCGAAGAGCATCCTTGCCGTGTCGATTATGTAGTTGGGATCCAGCTCGTTCGAGGCGACCATGGTGTGCAGTCCGAAGCGCCTGACTCCGGCGGCCTTCATCCTAGCGTAGCACTCGAAGAGCTGCACGCGCGTCATGCCGTACTTGGCCTCCTCGGGCTTGCCGATGATCGCGTTGCCGCCCTTCAGCGGACCAGGGTTGTAGCGGCAACAGAAGACGCGCCCCTCGAAGTCGGCGGGTTGCGGTATGGCCTTCTGGACGCTCTCCCAGTGGGTGATGTCGTCGAGGTTTATTATCGCGCCGAGATCCCATGCACGGCGGAACTCATCGTCCGGAGTGTCGTTCGAGGTGAACATTATCGCCTCGCCGACGTTGCCGACCTTCGCTGCGAGCTCGAGCTCGGCCATCGACGAGCAGTCGCTGCCGAAGTCGAACTCCTTAAGGAGCTTCATCAGGTGCGGATTGGGCGCGGCCTTGACCGCGAAGTATTCGCGGAAGCCCTTGTTCCACGAAAACGCCTTCTTGAGGCGCTTCGCGTTCTCGCGGATCGCCTTGGCGTCGTAGATGTGGAACGGCGTCGGCCACCTGGCCGCGATCTCTTCGAGCTTCGCCTTGTCGAACGGCAGTTTTCTCATCTGGCTCCCTCCTGCTGGGGCGTTGGAATCAAACGGGCTTCACCGAGACCTTCGCCTGGTGTCCGTTGAGGTCGACCGGCTCCGCGTCCACGTCCGCAAAGGCGAAGTCCACGGCGAGGGTCTCGTTCTTCACGTAGTCGAGATACGCCTCAAGCGCGGCGTTCACCTCGGCATCCGTGTCCACGGCTATCGCTATGCGCTGCGTGACCTCGAAGTCGGCCTCCTTGCGCATGGCCTGCACGTGGCTGACGAACTCGCGGGCTATGCCCTCCGCGACTAGCGTAGGCGTAAGACCGGTCTCGAGCCCGACGACGACCTCGCCCTCGGACGCGACGACGAGTCCGGCCTTTGGCGAGCGGGTGACGAGCACATCCTCGGCCGTCAGCACGACACCCTCGACCTCCGCAGAGCCGCCGAACGACTTCATCGCGGCGATTGCGGCGGCGACGGCTTTCATCTTGGGTCCGCACTTCCTGCCGAGGGTCTTGAAGTTGGCCTTGAAGCTGACGTCGCAAAGCTCGGTCTCGTCGGCCACGAACTGAACGGACTTCACGTTCAGCTCGTCCTCGATAAGGTCCTCTAGTCCGGCGACGTCAGCGCCGGCGAGGCGCAGCGCGCTGAGAGGCTGGCGGACCTTGAGGTCGTTGTCGGCCCTGAGGCGGCGGCCGAGCTCCACGACAGTCTGCACAGCGGCCATGCGGCGCTCGAGCGCGAGGTCGCGCGCGGCCACGTTGGCCTTCGGGAAGTCGCAGAGGTGCACGGAGTCGGGATCGCCCGCGCCCTTGAGGTTGCGGTATATCTCCTCGGCGATGAAAGGCGTGAACGGGGCCGCTACCTTCGCAAGCTGGACGAGCACGTAGCGGAGCGTGCGGTACGCGCAAAGCTTGTCGCCGTCGTTCGTCGACTTCCAGAAGCGGCGGCGCGAACGGCGGATGTACCAGTTGGTAAGATCTTCGATGAAGCGGACGAACGGGCGTATCGAACGCTGCAGGTCGTATGCGTCCATGGCCGCCGTCACGTCAGCGATCAGCGTCTCCATAGAGGAGACGATCCACCTGTCGAGCACGTTGCCGCTCTCGGGATACACCACCTCGGCGTCGTCGAATTTGTCGACGTTCGCGTAGGTGACGAAGAACGAATAGGCGTTCCACCAAGGAATCAGCAGATCGCGCATGAGCTGCCTGACGCCGTTCTCGGAGAACTTCAGGTTCTCGGCCCTGACGACAGGCGAGTAGATCATGTAGAGGCGCACGGCGTCAGCACCGTACGTGTCGAGCATCTTCGTCGGATCGGGATAGTTCCTGAGTCGCTTCGACATCTTCTTGCCGTCCTCGGCAAGGACGAGTCCGTTGACGATCACGTTCCTGTAGGGCGACCTGTCGAAGAGGCAGGTTCCCAGCACCATCAGCGTATAGAACCAGCCGCGCGTCTGGTCGAGACCCTCGGCGATGAAGTCAGCAGGGAAGAACTTGGAGGCGTCGCCTTCGCCCATGTAGTGCTGCTGGGCGTAGGGCATCGAGCCGGACTCGAACCAGCAGTCGAGCACCTCCGGCGTGCGGCGGTATGTTTTGCCGTCCTTGCGGATGACGATCCTGTCGATGAAGTGCTTGTGCAGATCGGTCACCTTCTCGCCCGAAAGCTCCTCGAGCTCCTTGGCGGAGCCGACGCAGATCATGTCGGAGGGATCCGCCTCGTTGACCCAGACGGGAATGCAGCTGCCCCAGAAGCGGTTGCGGCTGATGTTCCAGTCGCGTGCCTCGCCGAGCCAGTTGCCGAAGCGCTTCTCGCCGACGTAGTCCGGCGTCCAGTGCACGGTCGCATTGTTGGCCGCAAGGCGCTCGTGAAGGTCTTCGACACGAACGTACCAGGCGTCGATGGCGCGGTAGATCAGCGGAGTGTCGGTCCTGTCGCAGAAGGGATACGAGTGGACTATCGTCGCCTGGTGCACAAGCTTGCCCTCGGCCTTGAGGCGCTTTATGATGTCCTTGTCGCAGTCCTTGCAAAAGCGGCCCGCATACTCGGGTATCGCGTCGGTGAACGCGCATGCGTCGTCCAGCGGATCTGCAAACGCGTACATTCCGTTCTCCCTGCACACGCGGAAGTCGTCCTCGCCGTACGCCGGGGCGATGTGGACGAGGCCTGTGCCGTCGTCTGTCGTCACGTAGCCGTCGTTAAGCACCCTGAAGGCGCCCTCGACCCTCTTGTCGGCGAAATAGGGGAACATCGGCTCGTACGAGACGCCCTTCAGCGCGTCGCCCTTGAAAACAGCGACGGTCTCGTACTGCTCCTCCTTCTTGAATATCGTCGAAAGGCGCGCCTTGGCCATGATGTAGACGGGTCTCGCCTCGTCGGTCAGGTCGCGGACGGCCACATAGTCGATGTCGGTGCCTGCGCAGATCATCAGGTTCTCGGGCAGCGTCCATGGCGTGGTCGTCCAGATGAGCAGATAGACCGTCGACCCGGAAAGCCCGTCGATCTTCTCAAGTCCGTCAAGGGCCTTGACTCTGACCGTGACGGTCGGATCCTGCACGTCCTTGTAGTTGCTTCCGGCCTCGAAGTTGGAGAGCGGGGTCGAGAGCTTCCAGCTGTAGGGCATTATGCGGTGGGACTTGTAGACGCGGCCCTGGTCCCAGAGCTGCTTGAAGACCCACCAGACGCTCTCCATGAAGCCGAAATCCATCGTCTTGTAGTCGTTGTCGAAGTCGACCCAGCGCCCCATGCGGGTGACGGTCTTGCGCCATTCGCTTACGTACTTCAGCACCATCGAGCGGCACTGCTCGTTGAACTTGTCCACGCCGATCTTCTTGATCTCCGGCGCGCCGGCGACGCCCAGCGCCTCCTGGGCGAGCGCCTCGATGGGCAGGCCGTGGGTATCCCAGCCGAAGCGGCGTTCGACGTACTTTCCGCGCATGGTCTGGTAGCGCGGCACGATATCCTTTATGACGCCGGCGAGAAGATGTCCGTAATGCGGCAGACCGGTCGCGAAGGGAGGCCCGTCGTAGAACTTGTAGCGCTCGCCGCCCTCGTTCTTCTTGAGCGACTTGCTGAAGGTACCGTCCTTCTCCCAGAAAGAGAGGACTTCCTCCTCCATCTTCGGGAAGGCGACTTTGTTAGATACGGCCTTGAACATTGCCATTCTTCTCCATGCTGTTTCCAAAAAAGATATGGTATTATACCAAATTTCCGCAGACAGATGGGGAGAATCTATGCGAAGCGGACGCGCGGGTCGAGCGCGGCATATAGCAGATCAGTGAAGAGGTTCACGAACTGGTACAGCAGCGCCCCGAGCACCACAACCGCACGCACCACCGCCATGTCGGCCGAATGTATCGCGTTTATGGAAACGCTTCCCAGCCCCGGGATTCCGAAGAAGCTCTCCAGCAGCAGCGATCCCGTGAAAAGCCAAGGTATAGAAAGCGAAACGTACGTGACTATGGGAATCATCGCATTCGGCAGAATGTGGCGCAGCATTACGGCCGTCCTGGAGAGTTCCTTCGAGCGTGCCGTCAGAACATAGGGCTTGTACGATTCGTCCAGTATGGCCGTCCTGAAGAACCGCACGTCGGTGCCGAGCGACGAGAATATGCCTATCAAAACCGGCAGCACGAGATGGAATGCGCTCCCATAGCCCCATACGGGAAACACCCCCGCCTTGTACGACAGCAAAAACTGCCCCAGAAGCACCCAAACCACATAGTTTACACTCATCAGCACCGTCGAACCGACCAGCACTGCCTTATCCGGGAACCCTCCCCTGAACGCCGCCGCCAGCATCGACAGCATCAGCGCGACGATCGTTCCGCCCAGCAGTATGGGAACCGTGAGAGAGAGCGAAGGCCCGACGCCGCGCAAAAGCACATCCTTGACCGGCTCGTCCATTTCGATGGAGTATCCGAGATCCCCTTTTGCCAGCGACAGCATGAACGAGGTGAACTGGCTGTCCGCCGCCCAGATGAGCGGCTTGTCATAGCCCCACTTGTGGTTGAAGGCGGCGATTGACTCGGCCGTGGCGTTCTTGCCGAGGATGACCTCGGCCGGCGAACCGCCGACGACGTTGAACAGCAGAAATGTCAGAAGCAGTATGCCGACCGTCGTCGGCACGACCTCCGCCAGCCTTCTCGCCGCATACTTCAGCATGCTACCGCTTCCGCCAGCTTTGCCCTTATCGCTTCGGGGTTCGCGCGGTCGAGCCGGGCGAGCGCCCTGGCCCAGCGGTACGCGCCCGAGCCGTTCGTGTCGAAGGGACGGTCCGCGAATAGCCCGTCGAACGCCCTGCGGCGCGAGCGGTATGAGGCCTGCACCTCGGCCAGCTTCTCGGCGAACGCGCATACATACGCATCGGCGAACGCATCATAATCCGGCAACAGCGCACGGCGCGAGCGGACGACCTCGGCATAGTCCGCGACGCCGTCGACGAGTTCGCTCTCGTAGTCGACGAAACTGCCGACATGGTCCGTGACCTTGACGGAATTTGGCAGGCCGTCGTCGCCGCAAAGCACGATCTCGTAGCTGTGGTCGAAGAGTATCTCGTGCGTGGACGACGAACGGCGCCCAACTATGAGGTCCACTGCGGCGGCCGCGCCCATGAGCTTCGCGAACTTCAGCGCAAACGCCGGATTGCGGTAGCGAGGCGGCTGTATCTTGTCGGACGCGACGCCCCTTATATACGGCCTGACCAGGCAGCCCGTGCGCACGGTTATGCCGTTGTACTGGTTGTGACCTCGGTACTTCTCGGTGAAATGCCCGAAGCCTATGCGCTTGGGCAGGTTCATGCCGAGCTGCCTGCACATGAGACGGCGGTCGAGTATGTAGTCGGAGTATTCGTCAGCCTCCAGCATGGCCCTCATGAGGTCCTTGCCTTCGTCCAGATGCTCCTTGACGCCCCACTTCTGGAAGCGCAGTATCATCATCTTGGGGCTCTTGGCCCCCGTGTCGCGGTACTGTATGATGTAAAGGTTGCCTCTGTGTCCGTTAGGGTTGGGCTTGCGCGAAAGCGAACTTGCTATGCGCCCGATGTTTATGAAGTCTATTGCCCCGAACACGCGGGTCAGATGGAATATGAGCGCCTTTGCGCGGCTGTCGCAAAGCGACATCAGCTCGGGATCCTGCGTGCGGGCGGCCTCTTCGTAGAGCTCGTCGAATATCAGTTCGCCGTCGACGATCCTCGCGCCCGGCAACCACTCTATCTGGCGGTAGAACTCGGCGGCGATTCCGCTCACAAGCTCCCGCTCGTCGGCAGCAGTGTCGTTAGGCTGGCGCGTGATCGTCTGGCACATGGCGTTGCGCCAGTCGTAGTTGGCGGTCGTCTCATCGCGAAGCTCCGGGGGAAGCGACGCGCGCCAGTCTGTCGCGATCTTGTCCACGGCCCTGCGCAGCTCGATGTCGGAAAGCTCGGTTATCGGCAGGCCGCGAAGCGACTTCTTGATCTCGATGGGCGTCGTCAGCGGAAAGAGATCAACCTCGGGGTGCCCCAGGCGGTTGCGCTTGTTGAGCCCGTCGACGACCTCCTTGATCTGGCGCCGGTAGGCGACGTCAGGCAATTCTGCGACCTGCAGATATCCGCCTGCGGTTATGAAGCGCGTACCGGTGGCCCTGTTGTAGTAGTATACCGGCAGGCACTCAATCGACTCGCGGGAACGCTCGATGACCATCGTCATGTCCTCGTCGGATATCGGATTGCGGGCCATCCTCCAGTTCTCGCCGCGATCGCAGAGTGCTGCCCTGACCTTGCCTGAGCTGGTGTTCAGAAAGCGTATCTGGCGCTTGGAGACCATCGTGCGCAGCACCTCGTCGGCAAGTATCGCCAGATCCATGCGCTCGGGATCGGGACGAATCAGCACAGCGTCATCGGTGAAGATGAGGTCTACGGACTGCGAAAGCTCCTCTTCCTCCTCCTCGGGGGTGAGCGGCGGCTCGCCGGCGGCTGCGCGCGCCGAGTTGACCTCGTCAAGCCACATCATGCGCTGCATGGCATGGACCGATCGCGTCGTGACAAGGCCGGGCGTTCTGAAGAACATCGTGCCTATACGGGTGAGCAGATGGCCTTCCGCGTCCTTGGCAAAGATCTTTTCCCCCAATATCCTCATGGATCATCCTCCTTTCTTAAAAATGTTATTATACCATATTCGCGCCCCTGCGTGCGTCATCTTCAGACCGTGAGGGCAGGGGTCACATACCCTAAGGGTAAAGGCCATGGACCCTAAGGCCATGAGGCTTGTACCCTTAGGGTACAGGCCTTGTCCCCTAAGGGCAGGAGGCTCGTCCCCTAAGGGTACGAGGTTTTGAACCTTAGGGTCTGTGGCTCCTGCCCTTATGGCAGGAGAGCCGAGGCGTAGCGGTCGTGCCCCGCGTAATCGCGCTCGATGAGAATCTGCTCGAATCCGTAGCTGGACATGAGCCGCCGCAACGACTCCCCCTGGCCTTCTCCGATTTCGAAGAACACCGCGCCGCCCGGCTTCAGTATGTTGAGCGCATCTCCAAGATAGCGGTCGTAGAAATCGAGTCCGGTCGGCCCGCCGTCGAGCGCAAGGCGCGGCTCGAAGTCGCGGACCCGCGGATCGAGCGTATCGCAGACGGCGCTTTCTATGTAAGGCGGGTTTGAAACCATGACATCGACGATGCCGGGCTCGTCGAAGTCGTCCAGCCCGTCCATCGCGGCAAACCTCACGCGCGAGGCAAGGGCGCACTTCTCGGCATTCTCCTTCGCAAGCGCTATCGCATCCTCGCTCACATCGGTTCCGAGAAAAAACCCTTCACCGGCGAACTCCTTCGCGATGCTAAGTATTATCGCCCCAGTCCCCGTGCCGACATCAATCACGAACGGAGGCTCGGCGGCAGTCCGTGCGCGAAGGAACGCGAGGACGCGCGTAACGAGCTCCTCGGTCTCGGGGCGCGGGATCAGTGCGCGGCGGTCGCACTTCAGCGTCAGGGTGCGGAAGTCCCACTCGCCGAGGACATATTGCAGAGGCTCGCCCGCGACAAGGCGGCGCATTCCGCGGCGCATCGCCTCAAGGTGCGGCTCGGTCGCCTCGCGATCGAGGGAGGACGCGAGAAGCCCGCGTCCGCACTTCAGCAGGCGCGCGGCAAGAAGTTCGGCGGCGACCTGCGCGTCGGGCACCCCCTTCGCACAAAGAAACGCCGCCGCCTTGCCGATCGTCTCGCGCCAGAGCATTATCAGAACGGCATGTCGTCCAGATCGCCCGCGTCCACGAACTCCTCGGGCTCGACCGGTGCGGGGACAGGCTCGGTGGAGGTTCCGTCATCCTTGAGAACCTCGATCTTGAGCCCCGTAAGGTCGGTGAAGTAGCGGTCCTTGCCGCTCTTAGGGTCGTTCCACACGCGGCCGTCGATGGCGAAGCGAATCTTCGCGCGCTGGCCCTGGCTGATGCCGTCCAGCAGAGACGTGGAATCCTTCTTGAACGTGAACGCGATATGGTTTGGCCACTTGGTATCGGAGCCTATGTCGTCCGTAAGCACTATGTCACGCTTCGTGAAACCGCTAGCAAAGGTCTGAAGATCCAGAACCTTTTCCACAACACCAGTGTATTCGTATATCGCAGCCATTGAATTTCTCCTTTAAAATCGAGTCCGAACATTATACCATATCCCGCAGGGTTTTGGTATAATCTCGGGCGGATGGATAGGATGCGTTACGCAATCGCCGCGGCAATCGCGGTTTTCGGCGCGGTCTGCCGCGCCGACGGCGACGCTTCACTTCCATTCGACGTGCTCGACTACCGCATAGCGGCGGACTACGGATTCGACGGGCTTTCGAATCCGAGCGGCAGGGTGAAGGACTGCGCGGAGCTGCTGACCGGCGACCTGGCCTGCTTCTCGGGAGAGTACTTGAGGATGCCCACAAACTCCACAGGCATCATACAGATATCAGTCTCGGAGAATATCGGCTACCTGGAGTACGAGGCGTCCGGCGACTTCGAGGCGGACATGCTGTACGTACGCGCAAGGAAGAGGAATGCCAGTCCGGACAAATGGCTGATGTACGTTGACGACGTATGTGACGGCGCCACAAACGAACTGGGCGTCGTCGACATCACGCTCGACTTCGAGTGGTACGCCTTCGCCCTCGACGGCCTCAAGGCAGGGGAAAGGCTGGTGCTGCACCAGGATCTCGGAATATCGAGCAGGCGCATAATCTTGATAGACCGCATAATATTCGCAAGGAAGAAAAAGCATGGATTCTACATCATCATACGCTAGGCCCGTAAAGCTGGCAATAATCGGCGGAGGTGCCGCAGGCATGTTCGCGGCGGCGGTCGCCGCAGAGCGGCGCATTCCGTGCGTGCTAATCGAGCGCAAGGCAAGGCTCGGCTCGAAGGTGCTGATGACCGCCAACGGGCGCTGCAACTTCACGAAGGACATTTCGCCCGACGACTTCCTGCGCGACGTAGGCCCGTGCTCGAAGTGGGTCGCGTCGGCGATCAGGGAATGTCCGCCTCGCCAGATCATCAAGGGCTTCAAGTCGCTGAAGGTTCCGCTCAGGCGAATGCCTGACGGGCGGATGTTTCCGGCGGACGGCAAGGCCGCGACGATCGTGCATGCGTTCGGCAACCTGCTGCGCGACGAGGCCGTGCCTGTTGTGACGAACTGCGCCGTGTCGGGAATCGCGCCGGCGCAAGGCGGAGGGTTTGTCCTGAACACGCCGAACTTCGACATCAGGGCCGAGAACGTGCTTGTCGCGACAGGCGGCGTGAGCTATCCGAAGACGGGGTCTGTCGGCGACGGGCAGAACTTCGCGCGCGCGCTCGGACACAGGCTGGTGCCGTATCGTCCCGGGCTGATCGGACTTGAGACCGACGACGTGCGCATCACATCGCTCGCCGGGCGGCGCTTCGAGGACGGGCGCGCAAAGGTGATGAACGCGTCGGGCAAGGTACTCTTCGACTATCGGGGCGAGGTAGACTGCGAAAGCTTCGGACTGAGCGGGGCCGCGATCTACAACAGCCAGCGGTTCATCGAGCAGCAGAACATTCGCACCTATTCGATTGAGGTATGGTTCGGACGCGAGAGGCTGATGTTCAAAAACCTCAAGCCGCGCCCGGTGAAGGAGGCGATAGTGACGATGGGCGGAGTCTCGCTGGACGATGTGGACCCGCGCACGATGGAGTCGCGCAAGGTCAAGGGACTCTACTTCGCCGGAGAGGTGCTCGACATCGACGGACCTACCGGCGGATACAACATCACCCTCGCCTTCGCGACAGCGCGCAAGGCCGTGACGTCGATAATGTAGCGGACGTCACACTTCGGCGACAGTCATTGTCGCGACAAGAATAAGCTTCAGTCGGATGTCCTCAAGCCGGATGCCCGTAAGCGCAGAGAGCGCGGCGCGGTATGCGACCATCTGGCGACAGTACGTCTCGCGCATGCGGTCGGCGAAGTCCGCTTCGCTCTCGCCTGGCCGCACGGCATTTGTCTTGTAGTCGCATATCTTCGCGCAGCGCACATCCCCTTCACGCCAGAAGACAACGCGGTCGAACTGCCCGGATTCCCACCTGCCGTCGACGAATATCTCGTAGGCCCTTTCGCGCCAGAGCGAGGCGTCTGCGGTCGGCTTGACGAGCTCGCGCTCCAGCGCGGTGCGCGCTTCGTCGGCATCGAGCCACTCGACCTTCTCGAATGCGGCGTGGATGTCCTTTCCACGCTGAGCCGCAGAACCGAAGCCGTCCGCAAAAAGCGAGTCGCCCTTGAGCCCGGTGCAGAACGATTCGCTCGGACGCACCTTCGCTATCTCGCGTCGCGGGCGGCGAATGGGCTGTGGACGGACGGACGTGCGGCTTTCGGGCGAGGCGTCGCCTTCGCCCTTCGTCGCCGAAAGATACCACGTCTTGTCGCCGGTCGTGGCCAAGGCGGACATGCGCACAAGGTCGCTGAACCTCCCGGGAGCCTCAGGCGTCTTCTTGCCGCGAGGGTGCAGTATGATCGTCAGCGCCTTCTTCGCGCGTGTCATCGCGACGTAGTCCAGGCAGAGCGCGGCATACCTCTGCACGTGTTCGCGGCGACGCTCCGCCTTCGCAAGAACCGTGTCGGCCATCGCCGCGTCACCTCCCGGGCGCGACACCAGCCACGCAGGGTTCTCGCTCTCGAGCACGCCATCCTGACCAGACGGGCCGGTCAAACATTCGTGCTCGTAGAACGGTATTATCACATGGTCGAAGCCGAGCCCCTTGGACTGGTGCATCGTCATTATGCGAACAACCCCGGGCTCCGCGTAGTCACGCCGCGTTCTGTTGGCAAGGTAGTCGACGAAGTCGGAAAGCCTCGTGCGCGCATCGCGCATCTCCTCGAACTCGGCGGCGCACTTTATGAAGTCCTCGAAGCGCGACTCCGTGAACGCGTTCCACGAATCAGGCACGGTCTTCAGCGCTTCGCGGACCTCGCGGAACTTGCGCACCAAGCCTTTGCGCGTAAAGTCGGCGAGCAGCGAAGCTGAGACTTCGGCGGCATCTCCCAGACCGTCAGGACATAGCGCGGCGGCGAGCGGGGAATGCGCGATATGGCTGAAGGCGAGAGTGTCCGCCTGGTGTTCGGCGAGAATCACAAGCTCGGCAATGGCCGTCAGCACGGGAGAGTCCGCCACATGGCTGTCGCCCTCGAAGACGACCTTGTCGATTCCGACAGACTTGAGGTAGGAGAGAATCGCCTCGCCATCCTTGTTCTTGCGCACGAGTATCGCGGTCGATATGCCGCGATCCCAAGGACGCACGGCGTTGAGCGAATTCGCGATGGGCTCGAAGAAGTCCGATATGGCGGCTTGGCTCCTCGCCTTCGTCGCCTCGATCACCTCGACAAATCCGGGAGACGAGGTGTCGTGGCTTTCGTGCTTTCGGCAGCGCCATCTGGCGCCCTCGGGCGCATCGTCCATGTCAAGCGCGCCCTGCACGAAATCTTCGTCGAACACGCGGTTGACGGCGTCGGATATCGCGCCGAGATAGCGACGCGACTCGTCAAGCGGATAAAGCGCATTGCCTTCGAGCTTCGCCAGCTCGACCTGCTCGCCGAGGATTCGCACATCACCGCCACGCCATTCGTATATGGACTGCTTGCGGTCGCCGACGATGAACACGCTCTTCTCTCCGCCACGCTGGCTGCTCTCTTCCACCAGATTAGATATCGCCCGCCATTGGCTGCGACTGGTGTCCTGGAACTCGTCGAGCGCCCAATGGTCGAAGCGCGAGTCCATGCGGTATTCGAGGGCAAGCCTGCCGCCCTTGTCGAGCTCGCAGATGAGGCGCGGCATGTCCTCGAACGAGACGAGCCCCTTTGCGCGGACCTTCAGGGCATAGGCGCCTTCGTAGGCCAGCATGAGGCCGTATACTCCGCGCGTGCGTTCAAGCGCCCGCGCAATGTGCCACATGCAGGCCATGCGAACGACACGGATTACTGCGGGCTCGGACTCGATGCTCTTCGGCGGAGACTTGAGGACGTTGCCCGAAAAGTCCGCGACCTCGTTTATGAAGGTATCGGCTCCGCGCTTGCCCCTCAGATGCTCCAGGCTCGCCGCTGCGGCACGAATGTCGGCTATCGAGACGTCCAGTCCGTGCGGCGGGTCGCCGCCCCATATGGTGTCTTCGCATCCCCATTCCCTGCGGTCGGGACGCTCGCGGAAGAGCGAATGCCATTCGCCTATGAATGACGCGAACCCCTCGGCATAGCCGCGCGCGCCGATCGTGCCGTTCGCGAGCCTGAAGGCTTCGGCCAGGAGCGCGCGCGAGTCTTCGCCCTCAAGCCGAAGTATTTCGCCGACGAGCCTGAGGCGTTCGACGGGGCTTCTGTTTTCGCTCAACACCGAGACCTCGCCCTCGAGCCCGAGTTCGAGCGGCATCATGCGAACAACGCGCATGAGGAAGCTGTCGAGCGTGCCGATCAGCGACAGGTGCTGACGCGATATGACCTTGCGGAGCATCGCCGCAAAGTCCGCGCACGACAGCCGCACGCCAAGACGCGCGGACTCCTCAGCCGCGACGTCGCAATCAGCCGCAGCCTTCGAAAGACGCTCGATGAAACTGTTGAATATCTCGCCGGCCGCTGCGCGCGAGAACGTGAGGGCGACGATGCGCTCGGGGTCTACGCCACCGGCCATCAGCACAAGAAGCCGCGTCACAAGCGAGAAGGTCTTGCCTGTCCCCGCAGACGCCTCTATCACCGTCAGCTTCGGAAGGTTCATTCGCCCCTCCTTTCAGCCTGGTCGGCCAGCCATGCCTGATCAATGCCGAGTTCGGGAGACTCCCATATGAGCTGTCCGTAGGTCTTCGCCCACGCGGAGTCCTTCGACGGAGGATAGAACACGCCGCGCGCAAGACACTCAAGCAGATCGACGATGAGGCTCTCCTGCTCGCTCTGGTCTCCGCCGTCGTGTGCAAGCCCCTCGGCGAAGATGGTGTCTTCGCTGCGCTCGGCCAGGACGCAGTAGAACGCGCGCGCATTCCTCGCACGGACAGCGTCGAAGCGTCCGGAGGCCTCCACCATCGCGCGATACAGCGGAAGCTGTATGCTGCCGGTCTTCAACTCGTCCATCCGCCGCCACGTCTTGTAGTCGATTATCGCAAGCTCGCCGGTGGACTCGTGTTCGTCGATGCGATCGACCTTTCCTGTGATCAGCGTAGGGCAGTTCCTCAGCCTGCAGGCCATGCTGCGCTCGGACATGACGATCCGCCAGCCAGCCCTGCGCCTCGCCGCCTGAATGCGGGCGAAGCTGCGAAGCCTGGCGATCGCGGCCTCGCCCTGAAGAGCCACGACTGCGGGCAGGCTTTCGCCGAACACCAGAAGCCGGCGCCTCACGGCACCTTCGAGAAAGTCGCCTATCTCGGTCTCGTCGGTAGAATCCTTGACGTTGCTCTTTGCGAACGCGTCCATAGCCTCGTGGCAGAGCGAACCGAACGCAAGCGCGTCCAGCTCCTGCAGCCTGTCGTCGGAGCGCTCTCCGAAAGTCTCCCGCAGGAAGAATTCGAACGGACACCTTCTGTAGCTTTCGAGCATTGTCGCGGATATCCTGTCGCGCCACGCAAGGCCCTTTGGCGGGAAAGGCAGCTTGAGGCGCCAAGCCTGCGGCAAGGCCTTAGGCGGAGCGCCAGCCTCGCCCTTGGTCACTGAATATAGCCGCATCGCCAAGCCCGGCAGCTCGTTGTCGGATATGCCCTCGAACAGAATCCGCGAAGGCTTCATCACGCTCTTGTCGCCGGCGATCTGGTGAAGGTGAACATGAACAGCGCCATTTGCGCGGCAGCGGGTCGCCTCCGCGAATATGAACGAATCGCGCATGGCGCGTGCGGCGTTCGTCATGAGTCCGAGCCTGGCCCTGAGGGAATCGGGCACGAAAGGATGGCCGACGATGCTCTCCGGCACGCACCCTTCGTTGAACCCGGCGATGACGAGCTCGTCGTCAGGGCACCACGGAATCTCAAGCCAGCCAAGAGTCGCCAGCACATGCGGCGATGTCGGTTCGAGCATGTAGGCAGCCCGCTTGAGAAGCCGCGCACAGATGCGGTTGCGGAGCGCCTTAGGCACAAGCTCGCTTTGGCAATCGGCGCGGATGTCGCGCACGACCTTCGCAGCGGCGACAAGTTCGCGGTCTGCTCCTTCGCGCTCGTCCAGCACACGTGACGAGAAGATGCCGCGAAGGAACTGAATCGGGTCGGCGAGCGCGGACTTGACCTCGGTCGCCAGACGAGCAAGCCCAGGAGACTCCGTCTCTGCGTATCGGATGACATCGTCCATCGTACGCGGCAGGTGGGCGTTCTGGAGGGCATCGAGCGAACCGACAATGCGTGAGACTTCTGCGGCGTCAACGCCAAGCGTACCTGCGGCCCAGCGGGCTACGTCGCCCGTCCTGACAAACGTGGAGAAGGTTTCGTAGTCGCCGCTCTCTGCAAGTTCGAGCATGCACAGCAGAAGGCGCCCGAGCGCCGAGCGGGCGAAGGATTCGCGCGACGGATTCCTCAAGGTCAGCTCGTCGCCGGCGAAGTGGTTCTGGAACGCGCCCTCAAGCTCGGGATACATCTCGGCGTCGCACACGGCAAGTGCTGGCAAGGCGTCGGCGTGGTCGATTTCGCGGAAGCGCCGGGCTATGTCGTCGGCCTCCACAACGGCGGACGGTGCAGGGAAGACGTCGGCGGATGACACGTCTGCGGCGAACATGGCGACCGGTCGGCCCCATTCGTCGAACCTGTCAGCCTCGCTCGCGTCAGCGTGCACAAGCACGACGACGTTCTGGCTGGAATTTCCGAGATACTCGATGAACGCGCCGGAGGCATCCACCGCAGCCGGCAGCAGTATCGTCTCTATCGAAGAGTCCGGGCATCCGCGCTTCGCGGCATTGCGCCTCGCGACGCAGCGCGCGATGCACCCCTTGGACGCGAGCGCGTCAAACAGCAGTGACTCCAGCTTCGCGAGGTCGCGCCACCTGTCCTTGTCCTCAACGGCGACAGGCTCGACGTCGCGCATAAAGAGGGCGCGCTCTCCGAGTATGGACGAGACGCCAAGTATGGACTCCGCCATCGCGAGAGCCCACTCGAAGCCGCGCTCTTTCGGAGGCTTCGGGAACAGGCGGGAGAATTCAGCGAGGTTGGCATCCCTCAGAATAGTGGCGAGCGTCGCAAGCTCCTCGGCCTCGGCCGCAACCGTCGCCGAATCGTCCGTCAGCAGGCGGCTGGACATCTCGGTCCTGGGCGGCAGGACTCCACACGGCGAGAACGCCTCCGCCAGAGCAAGGCGAAGGCTTCTTGCGGACTGGGCGGTCGGCACGACGACCAGGATGTGCGCGAGCGACTTCGCGCCGGACGCATCTTCGCGCACCTTGCACGACAGCCAGCGGACGACTTCGTCCACCAGCTTTCGCCCAGGGTCAAGATACTCTCGCTCGATGGTCATTGTCCGCAATCCCGGGCATCAGCCCTCGACGGCCGCAAGAAGAAGTTCAAGGGCATGCTCGACGGCGGCGGCTCTCACTGCCGCGCGGTCGCCCTGGAATACGCGGCTCTCCGTCTTCACGCCATCAGGTGACGCAAGACCGAACCAGACGAGGCCGACGGGCTTCTCGGCGCTGCCTCCGCCCGGGCCAGCTATGCCTGTCAGGCTCACGGCGTAGTCCGAGCCAAGAAGGCGCTTGACGCCAGACGCCATCTGGGAAGCGACTTCGGGGGAGACTGCGCCGACGCTTTGCAGCGTTTCCGGCGAAACGCCAAGAACGCCTGTCTTCACGGAGTTCGCGTAGCTTGTAACGCCGCCAAGAAAAACAGAACTGGAGCCGGCGACAGACGTCAAGGCGAAACCCACGCCGCCTCCCGTGCATGATTCGGCCGTTGCGCACGTGACTCCGCGCCGCATCATGGCGGCCACAACCTTATCTGCAGACTTCATGTCCTCCATTATACCACAACCGCCAGACATTGCGCCACTGGTCGTCGAAGGCGGGTACCGCCCGATCCGGAACCAGGGCTGGAGGCGTTTTGCAGCCTGCGCAGCGAGCACAAGCGCAAAACGAACTCACGCCCAAACATCGCGAGCACGGTTGCCCCGACCGTGACCGCAATATGACAAGGCAAAAATGCTATCGGCGGAGCCATTTGCGGAGAAGAGCAAACCCGTCCTCGAGCGACTTGATCTTGCCGTCGAGCTGCGCTTCATAGCAACGCTTCAGCAAGTCGCCGAACTCCACTCCCGGCTTGAGCCCGAGCGATATCAGGTGGCGGCCAAGCACGATCTGCTTCGGAGCGGAATCCCGGACCTTGAGCCTGTCGGCCTCGGCGGAAAGCCATTCTAGCGGAGTCGGATCACGCGGAAAAGGAGGACGCCCCGCGTCATCGGCGGCGGCCACCCTTATGAGCCTGTCGATCCTTACGACCTGCGCGGCGAGCCTGCGTATGGCGGACTCTCCGGCGTGCGACTTCCACATGGCGAATGGACGCATGTGGCACTTGACGAGCGGAGGCACTTCACGCAGAATGCGCTCCTCGTTCGTCAGGCGTCGCAAAAACGACAGCGTCGGCCCTACGCCTTTGTCGTCGTGGCCGAGCGCCCTTATGCGGCGACGCTTCCTGTCGAAGAACGTGGTGCAGGGCTTGCCGAAGTCGTGACAGAGCACCGCCAGCCCGACAACGACATCCTCTTGCGTGGCAGGGACCGGACGCATCTCGGCAAACGCATCGAGGCAGCAGCACGTATGGTTCCACACGTCGCCTTCGGGATGCCACTCCGGCTCCTGCCGGCATCCGATCAGCGCGGCCAGCTCGGGATAATACCTAACCCAACCGGTGCTTCGCAGAAACTCGAGTCCGGCAGAGATCCTGACCCCTTGCATCAGCAGCTTCGCCCATTCGTCGAACTGTCGCTCGCGCGCCAGGCCCTCAGGCGTCATGCGGCGGCACACGTCGATCGTCTCGTCAGAGGCGACAAGATCGAACCTGGCCACGAACTGCATTCCACGAAGGACGCGCAGGGGATCCTCGGAGAAATGCGATGAGACGTGTCGCAGAATCTTACGGTCGAGATCTTCGCGTCCGTTCCACGGATCGATGGTCTCGCCGGTCAGCGGATCGCGGTATATCGCGTTTATCGTGAAGTCCCTGCGCGCCGCGGCGTCACGCACCGAAAGGCCAGGGTCGCACTCCATCTCGAAAGCCTTGTGTCCGAGGCCGAGCTTAGTCTCGCGGCGAGGGGTCGCCACATCTATGTTGTGGCCGTGGAGTTTTATGACGCCGAACGATGCGCCGACAAGATCGAGATTGAAGGCGCTTCCCAGCACGGACTGCAGACGATCGGGATTGAGCCCGTAGACCTCGATGTCGAAATCCTTTGCGGTGAGGCCGAGCAAGCTGTCCCTGACGCATCCTCCGACCAGCAAGGCTCTGCCGCCTGCGGCCTTGACGAGTCCGGCAACTTCGCGGACGGCCTCTTCGTCGTCACGCATAAGGCTGCCGGAAGCGGAATGTCTCGATCGAAGCGGCCGCCTTCGTCCGCGGGTCGAAATCCACGACCGCGCCCTCGATGACGCACGGGCCTTCGGCCACCTCGAAGCGCGAAGGCATTCCGGTGATGAACTTTCGCGTGACGGGTTTGAGGTCGCGGCCAAGCGAGCTGACGTACGGACCTGTCATGCCGAGGTCGGTCAGATATGCAGTGCCCTTCGGCAGGATCATCGCGTCCGAGGTCTGCACATGGGTGTGCGTACCGACCACCGCAGTGACGCGTCCGTCCAGATAGTGGCCGAACGTTATCTTCTCGCTCGTCGCCTCAGCGTGGAAGTCCACGAACACCGCGACATCCTTCGGTATTTCGGCCAGCACCCTGTCCGCCGTCTTGAAGGGACAGTCCGCGCTCTGCATGAACGTGCGGCCTTGCATGTTGACCACGGCGAAGCGGGCAACAGGCGTCGTCACCATGCACCATCCGCGGCCGGGACATTCCGACGGAAAGTTCGCGGGGCGCACCACGCGCTCCAGCGAGCCTATCTGACCTGCAAACTCCTTTTGGCCCCATGTATGGTCGCCAAGCGTGATCGCGTCAGCACCAGCATCGAAGATCTCCTGAGCAAGGGCGGCAGTGAGGCCTGAGCCTGCGGCGGCGTTCTCGGCGTTGACGACAACCGCGCCAATGCCAAGCTCTCCGCGTATGCGCTTCAGTTCGTTCCGCAGAATCCTGCGGCCCGGATTGCCCACCACATCGCCAAGCATGAGGATCTTCATGTCATTCGTCCTTCTGTGGAACCGACTCGAGCCACTCTGCCGCCGCATTGTCGCCAGTCGCCGCACGAAAACGCATCCTCCATATCATGGACTTGACCGCGCTGGCCTCTACGCCAACGCCCCTGTCGTAGCAATCGGAAAGATTCTCCATGGCAGGCGGAAAACCCTCCGCGGCAGATCGCCTGAACCAGGCGACCGCGAGCGCAGGATCCTTCTCGACGCCGACTCCCGAGAAATAGCACATGCCATAGACGTTCATGGCCTCGGGGTGGCCAGCCTCGGCCGCCGACCTGAAGCACTCGAACGCCTTGCTCTCGTCTACCGCACCGCCTACACCCTGCATGTAGCACATGCCGAGGTTGTAGTATCCGTTCGGATCCTTCTTGGACGCCGCCGACCTGAAGCACTTGAACGCCTTCGCGAAAACAGTCTCCGCCTCGTTGGTGCGGCTGGCGGCGGCCTCCTGCTGCGCCCTGTCGAGCAGGGCCGTTCCCCAAGCGTTCAAGGCCTGGACATTGCCGCCGTCCGCAGCCTTCTCCAGAAGCCCCGCGTCATCCGTCTCGAGCGCGAGCAGATACAGCGCGAGCGGGTTGCCGCGCTGCTCGGCCAGCAGACGTATGCGCGGACGTGAGCTCTCGAGATACTCATTGCGCGTCTCGTCGTCGGGCCTGACCTCTTCGGGCAGATCGGGGTGAACAGCCATTATGAACTTCTGGAGCGGCAGCCCGGCCTTTGCGTCGGAGGCCACGCGTTCGGCAGCCGCGAGATAAAGCTTCGGTCCCTGCGACGTGCGGGTGTTCAAGAGGCGCACAACCGCCTCGGCCTGCTTCATCTGAGCCGCGAACGCAACACCAGCCGTTGCCGTAAGCATCACCGCAAGGAACAGTCTCTTCATCACAGACCTCGCAGTCCCTTGTGCTCCTTCCACGCCTTGCGCCGCGCGCAAACGGTGAGGGTACGACCCCCTATGCCGAACTTCCACCACGGCGGGCGAACCACTGAGACTATGTCGAAGCCGCTCTTGAGGAATATGTTGTACACCTTCGAAAGCGTGGAATCGCGCATGCCGCGGTTCTCTTCAGGCACGGTGAAGAAGAGGCTTCCGGCAGGTTTGAGAACGCGATGTATCTCCCTTACGAGCGGCTGCGATATGGCGGCCCCGTTCAAAACGACGACCTCGAACGGACAGTCGTCGAACGGAAGAGCCCCTTCCGCGCCCATCCTGTGGACAGTACCAGCCGGGAGCGCCCCCCCGACGGACGCAAGCGACGACTCGCCGGTCACGACCGTCATCCACACCCCACCACGAAGACGGCGCAGGGCATTAGACGCCTCCGCATCGTCGAAGGCTATGTCCAGCCCCGTGCGAACCCGGTCGTAGCGTGACGCCAGCTCGGAGAGTATGGGCCTCAGGTCAGGCATACGTCCTTCTCTTCCCTGGTCTCCATGTCCTTGATGCGGGCGACACCCTTCTCCACGTCGTCGGGCCCGACAAACACCGCTTTCGCAGCACCGCACTGGTCTGCGTGCGAAAAGAACTTCTTCGGCTTCTGCGCGCGAAGCGCGAGATCGACGCATTCGCCGTCGGCGCGAAGCCTGGACGCGAGGCGCACCGCCGCATCCCTCTGCCCGGGGAACATGAAGCCGATGGCTACGCCCTTCTTCGCGCGCGCCGAGCCCTCGCCCAGCCGGCTCTTGAGAAGCTCGGTCACCACGACATCGCCAAAACCGAGGCCGACGGCCGATGTCGGCTCGCCGCCTATCGTCGTAAGCAGGTTGTCGTAGCGTCCGCCGCCAAAGATGGCCCGGAACTCACCGGCCGTGTCGAAGCACTCAAAGACGATTCCCGTATAGTAGCTGAGGCCGCGTATGACGGATATGTCGAACTGAAGGCTGTCGGCGAACCCGGCAGTCTCCGCAATGGCGAAGAGCTCCTCGAGTTCAGCACAGCCCGCATAGCTCTTCGTATCCATTATGGCGAAAGTAGCGGTGACTTCAGAGTCTGAAAGCCCCCCGTCGCTCAGCATCGCGGCGATCTCCGAGTCGGGCATCTTGCCGCGCTTGTCGAGGGCGAGGAACACCTGGGCGTGCTTGTCGGCGGAGATTCCGCTATTGGCCAGAAGCTCGCCGAGGAACTTGCGCGAAGAAACGTGAACCTTGAAGTCGGCCGAAGAGAGACCCATGCGCTTGAGGGCGTCCACTGCAGCGCCGATCACCTCGGCCTCGGCCAGCACAGAGTCTTCGCCGATTATGTCGAGATTCCACTGGTAGTGCTCGCGCTTGCGGCCCTTTGTCATGCGCTCGTAGCGGAAGCACTGCGCAATCGTCGTCCACTTCAGCGGGAAGCGCAGCTCCTTCTGGCGCTGGGCGACCATGCGGGCCAGCGTAGGCGTCATTTCGGCGCGAAGCGCTATGTGGCGGTCGGACTTGTCGAAGAAGTGGTATATCTGCTCGCCGACCTCTTCGCCGGCCTTGCGCGCCAGAAGCTCGTAGCTTTCGACCACGCAGGCGTCATACGGCTCGAAACCGAACGCCTCGCCCGACGCCCTGAACGCATCGAACACCTTGTTGCGCCACACCATGTCTTCCGGATAGAAGTCGCGCATGCCGCGCGGCGCCTCGAAACTCATCTTGTCAGCCATTGTCTCTCCTTGAACCGATATTATATCAAAAATCGGGACTGGCCACGGCGCTTGCCTCGATACGGAAGAAGGCGGAGGTCTTGCCCTCCTCCTTTCCGGGCAGAGGCAGATCAACCGTTTCGCCGGTCGCGACCCGCCAGCTCTTCACGGACATGCCGAAAGGCGATTCGCCGGACGAAACGCCATAGTACAGCCCGGGCACGGCATCTACCCTCACCGCGACCTCATCACCGGCCTCCGCCGCCACGAGGTCTATCCGCGAAGTCGCCTCCGAAAGACAGCCCTTCACCGCATCGATTTCATCGCCATCATGCTTCAGCACGGCCTTCACCGTAGCGCCTTCGCGGACCATGGTAAAGAGCGCACTGTACCTGTCGCGATGCACCGCACCGACACCTGGGGGCAGCGCGACCGACGCGACACCTTCAGCGACCGCAGCCTCTGCCGCCTCTTCGCTTTCGTAGACCCGACCGATTCCCGGAGATTCAAGCAGGGCATGTCCCTCATATCCGCCGATCGCCCTGCATACACCCGCCATCGCACCAGAGGCATCGAACACTGCGCCAGGGGCGGAACTCGCCACGGTGATACCGACAGCGTCGCTGTCGAGATAGAAGAGCGGATGGTATGTCGACGCCAGTCGAAGGCGTCTTCCGGCGAGATCCAGGACAACGGGCGAGGACGGCTTGAAATACATCTGCCATGTTTCATCCACGTCGCGCAGGAGCCTCACCGTTTCACCGGGCTGGGCCGCTTCAAGCGCATCGCGCAGCGTTCCATACACCTTGTCGCCGACGGCGACGTTCGCTTGGGTCGCAGAGACGGCAAGCTCGCCGACGCTCGCGACGACTGCTTCAGGGACAGAGCCGAAGTAGCCCGACGCAGTGTCGTAAACAACTTCGGTTATCTCCACAGTCGTCGAAGGCTCAACGATCTCGGCAAAGCAAAATGCCCTCGGTTCCTTGGCGCAGTCGACGGTCTCGATCTCGCCACCGCCTATACGATAGCTGAACCTGACAACGCCTTGGGTCCAACGGAACCTGAACGCGTTTGGCAACGGGGCAAGGCCGGACGACTCGGCGTCAACCACGGAGAGATCGTCCAATGCGCCTATTCCGCCAAAATCCACAGAGGCGAGCGTTCTGGCAGTACGCCTCGCCGGACCCTGTATGCTCGGAAACAGCTGACGGCGAGTGGCGAGATTTCCGGCAAGCGGAATGACGCCGGAGATCGGCGGCAGTTTCGACTCGTAGTCGCCATCGACGCAACTGGCCGCAACCCCGTCCACAAACACGACGAACGCCATCATTCCCACGCCGATGTCATGGATCGCCCTAACGGTCACGTGGTGCCATCCGCCGGACGACATGTCGGAATCAATGCGATAGTTTACGGGTGAGTACCTGTCGGCAACAAGCGACGGACCCCCGGCCGTAACGAAGAGGTTGGTGGCTCCGTCTTCACTTCCGTAAAGCCAGATGGCGAATTTCGCATCAGTGTCCAGATCTGGCACATCCTGGCTTGCGGACGCCGTAAAGCGAACGTCCGAATCGAAGACGACATCGGCCTCAAGCCTGTCGCCGCCAAGCCCACGGGATATGGTCGAGCCGTCTTCGTCCACATTGAGATAATGCCCGCTGGCTCCTGACACGACCGTCGACTGGCTGTACTCCGCCCGCTGCCAGGAACCGAGGGGGTCGCCCCCCTCGAAGTCTTCATGCAGGTCAAAAGCGGCTACGGCGGCAAAGCAGAGCGCACATGCGCCCGGCGCAATCATTTCTTGTCCGCCTCGAGCCGGAAGAAGCGACAAGGCGACAGCAATTCTTCGATAAGCGTCTTTCCGGACGAATCGAGGATGTTGGTTGTCACGGTGCCGGTGAAATCGACTTCGCTGGACGCAATCACCCAAAGACTGAACTCGTTGGTGACGGACTCGTAGTCCTCGACAGACCACGTATATATGGTCGCAATGTTGTTCGCCGCATCAACCGTTATGTTGGTTATGAGGAGAGTGTTGTCAGACGGAATGTCGAAAGCGTAGCGGAAGACATTATATATGCCAGATGTTATCTCATTCCATTCCCCGATTACGCTATTCGCATCAGCCCACGCTTCATATCCGCTAGACGGCGCCTCGATAACCTCAAAATCGATGTCGCTCAAACACCAAGGCAACCCGGCAATTTCTGGGCTGTTTATTTCTACGGAGTCGACTTTACTGAGGTCTGAGAGTTGTAGCTTATAGCCAGACACTGCGGAATATGTAATGGTAATGGAAGTGGAGCCTTTGGGCACACTGTAAAGAAGGTAGGTCACATAATCATCTTCATCAATTCGTTCTCCTGTTTGCGTATAATACGTGTCTCCGCATTGAACTGTCACTGTGGTGTTATAAATCTTCTGGGTTTCCACAACACCATATTCATCGTCCGGCAAAGAACCAGTTGCCAACATAAGGCGCAAACCTGGTTCGTATTCGTCGGTCGCACTCTCGAGTTTGTATATGGCGTTAGTTAGATAGAATTTGTCAATGTCAATATTGGAAACGTACTTTGTAAATAGAACCATCTCTCCAGTGTTTATATTCATGTCGGACAGATCTAGTTCGCTTATATCCACCAAAACATTTTCATCTAGATCTTGGTAGGTGATGCTTCCTGCCACGTACATGGTGCTGTCTTCTGATATCTTTAAGGTCGGGGATCCGGTGAAGTTGAGATTACCGTCCAGCGTCTCGATGTTTCCTCCTATGGTGCCGGCGACAGTCACATTGCCAGTCCATTCGTCGGCGGCAAGGCAGACCTCGGCGCCAGACTCCACAACAAGATCAACAGCATTCGTTTGCGTTGTCAAAAGCCTAAGCGTTCCGCCAGCTGCATTGGTCGCCACATTAACGGTTAGGCCTTCGCCGAACAACCCTGAAAAATCGGTTGTCTTCGACTGGAATATGCGCAGTCTTGTCGCATCCATGCACTTGTCAAGAGAGAAGTTCCCGGAACCGGAAAGAGTGCCTATGCTATATTCACACGAAGCGTTTGAATTGGAAAGGACAATGCCGCCCTCCTGCTCGTTTACGAAAGCTACTGTTGTCGGGAAGTTGGTTGCCGCAATAACACGCTTACCGGCTCCCACACATCTAAGCGTCCCGGAACCTTTTATGCGATCATAATCGACATCGGTCTCCTCTTCGGTGCTGAACAATGTCAGCGTGCCATTAGTGGACGTATCGATACTCGTACCACCACCAAACTTGTCAAGGTTTGGTGCACATAGCTCACCGTCTACCTTGATGCCGCCCACCCCCCACCAGGCCGCGCTTGCACTGTTCTGGTTTGTGACAACCGCGCCTTCGGAGATGTAGATAGTGCCTTCTGTCTGGGTATCAGGTATTGTGGAGCCGAATACAATGCACTTGTTGTTCAATCCAATAGCTCCTGTGAAGCCCGACCAATCGTCCGTAATATTGAATACGACAGTTTTTGCACTTCCACCACCGCTGATCGTGCCCGAACCAAGAAGCGTTCCAACCTTAAAGGCAGATGCCTTGCCGGAACCACCATTGTTCAGATACAGCGTTCCGGTAATCTTGAGAGGAACTGTGCATGTATAACCGGTTTCAAGCCAGCCAGTGACATTGTTCATTTCAACAACTGACCCGCTGTTGCCGTAGTCATTGAATTTAAGCCACACACCTGTACGGCTATCGCCCACCATGTTAGTGACATCCTTGACCTGCACAGTACCAGTCCAGTCGGCATTCTTCCACCATGCGGTGCCAGTCACGGTCGGACCACGACCTGTGAACACGACCGTACCAGAACCGCTCACAGCCTTTGTCTCATGAGAGCTGGCAAGCGTTCCATTGGCGGTGAGAGTGCCTTGGACAACGAAGCCAGTCTCGGCCGTCCATGTAGCCGCAGAATCAAGCGTAACAGTTTTGCCAGAGGCGACATAGACCGTGCGCTTCAAAGCAGAATTGATGAACATGTTGACCAGCGTGTCAGGAAGATTTGTGCTCTCATCGCAGAACACAACAACCAACCCTGTTTTTGTGGCACCATCGGCGTTAACAGTATTGATGGATCCTGTGAATCCTGACGCGTCATAAACCTTCAATGTCGGAACCGCTGCCGAAGTGCCGCCGCAGCACAAAGTACCGCTGCCCGAAAGTTTCTTGACAACAGTGCAACGGTTTATCGCTGTCGAATTCGGCGAATTGCCATTAGTGAGCTGCAAAGCATAGTCATATCCGGCATTTTCGAGGATGATCTCTGGATTGAACTCAACAGGAGCTTCAATCCAACCGCTCACGCCTGAAAACTTAACCTTGGAATTGGCATTGCCGAGGCTATTGGGCTGAACGCCAGTCGTGGCATTGTTGTTGCCAGTAATACCGCTCTTGTTCTTAATCCAGACCGTACCAGACCAGGCAGATTCCGTCCAACCCTTGCCGGTAGGAGGAACAACGCCATCATACACAACCCTGCCGGCGCCGGTGAAGGTCGTCGCATCAAGACGATTGGTGTTAATGTTTAGAGTTACCAAGGGGCCAATATTGATTGTGCCAGCGGAAATCTTGGCGCTACCATCTAGCGTAAGCGTGCCCGAACCCGTCAAGTAAACCGTGCCTGTCAACGTCTTTGCCGCACTGACAGTATTTGTCGTGTCGCCGGAGACCTCAATGATGAGATCGTTCGCTCCCGCATCCGGCTTGACCTCGATGATCTGGATTGCCGCAATGCAGCCTCTCGCATTGGAAGCCCCACCTTCGCGGTGTCCAACAACTGTAAGAGTCGATCCGGAAAGCTCACCCGTCAGGAGAACATTGCCGCCTTCCGAGATCGCGTTGGCACTGTTGTCTGCACCTGAATTGCCCCAAGCCGTCGTACCTTCCGTCAGGGCATCATTCTCATACGTATAGTTCGTGCCGTTAATGGTGTCGTAGCCAAACGGAACGCTTCCCGTATCCGTCGAATGGTAAACGAGAACGCGATACTTGTAGTAGGGAATGCCAGTGACGGTGACCGTGGGGGTCATATTGCCGGCATTTTCATCGATATATCCTTGGAGAGGATTGCTCGCCGCCGTAAGGCCGGAACAACCATAACTGCCGCGCGAACCTGAAACCGCAACACTTACGCCCGCCATTGCAGAAGCCGCACCTGTGGCATCGACAGCGTTGACTGTGCTGTATGTACCATTGGCCCCAGCAAAATTATTCCAGGAAGTGCCGGGAACTTCATATCCGGCAAGACCGACATCTGTGACGGTCGTGAGGCCGCTGCCAGAATGCGTGAAGTTGATATTGATGGAAGGCTTGTAGACGGTCGGTGTCAGGGATGCGGGGTCACCATCGACCCAATAGAGGACGATGCCAGTCGTGGTCTGGACGAGTTCGCAAGTGCCAACCGCGTCGGAAGTCGTGAGAGTTGTCGCACCTGACGTGACAGTAGCGACATGGGCATCGTCGTTCAAGTCGGTGCCGCTGGAATTGAGGCGCTTGATCGTGGCATTGGCCGTGAAGGTCTTGGTGGTGCCGGAGCCGAACGTCACAAGCGTCTTGGAGGTAACCTGCGAGGTGCCGGAGAGCGTGATATCAGCCTGCTTTATAACCTGCGCATTGGCGACGGTGATATCGCCGCCGTAGACAACCGTGCCTGTTCCCTTGAGGTAGTACCAGAAAGGCAGAGTAGTGTTGCCTGCCGAAGTAAGCCCAGCAGACCATGTAATGCCGCCAGCATTGGCGGAAGAGAGCTTAAAGGGATAGGCGTCGCTACCTTCGAGCTGATTGCCAGCAAAAGAGGCAATCGTAATCGAAGAAGTTTCGTCCGCCGTGAGCCAGCAACCGGCAGAACCAGCCTGAATCTTGGTAATTCCGCCATTCCACGTGACCGCTGCGCCATTATATGCGCCGACGCGCAGCGTCCAGCCATCGATCGCGGTAGAGGTCGAAACCGCCTTGCCATCGACAAGCGCTGGGTCGTAGTTGCCGCCGGAGACAAAAGGAACTTTGTCGGATTCCTTGAGCGTCCAGTTCTCGGCAGAATTCCATTCTGTCGTTTCGCTGGTGAAGACGTTTTCGTATGTCTCCGTTTCATCCGTAACGGGGTTAGTACACTCTGTGCTAGCCCATGACACAAGTGGCATCGCAAAGCACAGCGCAAACGCAAGAACGGCCGCCAGACGCGGTCCCGTCCATTCGCATAAAAGTCTCTTTACCATGGCGTCACCTCGCTTCCTCAGTCGGAGAGCTTCTCGTAAGTATTGCCGTTGAAGCCGACATCCTTGCCCTCGCACAGCCATTGGGCCAGTTCGCGGGCGTCACCTTCGCCGCGCGGCATTAGCAGCTTATCCACATGGCCGTCGGCGTACGCCACATGGGCGCAACGGTTCTTGCCGACCTTGTGGTTGAAATGTATCTCCTCGGCAGATGACGACGAACCGTACATACCCTTGTACTGGAACGCTCCGTCGCAAGCCGAGATGGAGTCATCAATACCGTCGTAGAACGGCAGCTCTGCAAACAGCAGGCGGCGGTCTGCGCGCGAAAGGTTGCCGTACCCGACGCAGCTCTCGTTCCATTCCAGCGTTTCGCCGGACATCGAGGCGTCGCCACCGAAGAAGCCGTTCATCGCGTAGCTCCAGATCGGGCTGGGCTTGCCTGCGGTCTTGGCCTTCTTTATGTGGGCGGGGCAGCGGTAGACATCGCGGTTTGCGCCGACATACTTCCACAGGGTGCCGTTGGTCAGGCTGTGCGAGGCGATCTTCTCGTCGGTCTCGTACGCCGACACGAACCACGACGTCTTGGCCCTGCTGCTGGTCGGCTTTCCGGCGTATGCGCCCTCGGACGCCCAGGATATCCAGCCCTTGCGCTCGTAGTAGACGGACTTCACGTTGCGAATGCCGTCAGACTCGTCCAACGCCGAGCACTCCATCGAGGCGGCCATCGGGTATATGCCCTCCTTCATTCCGTAGCTCTGGCAGGCAACAGCGAGGTTGCGCATGTTGGCAAGGCACTTGGCCGAGCGTGCGGATTCGGTCGCGCCACCGACAGAGCCGAGCAGAACGGCCGTCAGAATGCCCAGTATGCCGATCACGACAAGAAGTTCCACAAGCGTGAAGCCCCTTCTTGAATTTATGCTCTGCATGATGCCTTGCCTCCTTTCCTTGATTACTCGAACTGACGGTAGAACAGCACGCGCGTACGGTGCGGCTTCTTTTCGTCGTCGCTTGGATACTCCATGCCCGGATCGCGCCAGACAAGGGCGACAGCCCTCGCGCCAAGCTGCGGCGGAATCTGGCTAACACTGCCGCCGCCCATCATCGTAGGCTCGGCGCGCACGAACACGAGAAACAGCTGCTGGCGGTTGGCGAACGAGTCGCGCCAGAATCCGTAGAGGAATTTTCTGTCCACGGTTGAAAGCTCGACCGTATCGTTCAAGGTCACATCGCAGAAATCGGAGCTCGCGCCGTCCCAGTCGAGGGCGTCGAAAGCCGCCTCCCAGTCGCCACCATGGGCCCGGACCTTGTTGCGGAAACTCTCGGCGACCGAGCGCAGGTCTGTCCAGGAGAACTTCGCTTCGTTGTTCATCGCACTGAACGCGTACTTGCGGTTGAAGTCCTTGGCGGAGTTGAGGTCGCTGGAGGTTATGTCGATGTTGTTCGTTGATGCGGCCCACCAGTCGTACGGCGTGTTGGCGAAGGCCGCCATAAGGGCGTCAACCGATTGCAGGCAGGGGTTCACCCTGTAGGCGCCGTCGTTCAGCACAAGCCCTATGTTCTCGAACCTGTGCCTCGCGTTCTCGCCGCTCTTGTAGCAGCGGTATGTGTTCCACATCAGGTCGCCATGCACGCAACCGTCTATGTCGGACGGATAGTCCGTTGCGGAGGTGGGCGGCTTCTGGTAGGTGCCCATCGTCAAGTCTCCGGAGCGCTCAAGTCCGCTAAGGTTCGGCAGAAACGCCAGCTCGTAGATCGACTGCAGATACTCCTGGTCGGAGACGAACATGAATATGTCACCGTCGCGGTCTTTGGCTCCGCAGTTGTCCAACCACGTCTGGGCGTCGGTCGCGGCGACCCTTATCCAGTTCTCGGGCGCATAGTTGAACCGCGGATCGGGACACATGAGCCCGGTGTCGGCGAATTCCATGTCGCCGGGCAGGTTGTCGAAGCCGTCCTTTGTGAACCTCACGGTCTTTGTGGACGTGAAGCGCAGGAGCGGAACGTTCTGCCCGCAGATGGTGGTCGCTATCGCGGCAAGCGACGGGGTGTTGATTCCGTTGAGATCCTTGTCGTCGAGGGCGCACGCAGGCACGAGATCGACCGTCTTGCCGTCGCTGTTCGTCACGCGGATGTACACGGCAACATGCAGGGCAAACTCGTCGCCCTTCTCGCCGACTATGTTCAGGAACCTGGCGTCTTCGGCATAATCCGGGTCGGGCGTTCCGTCGGCCTTGAGCGGGGGCATGTTGCAATGAGCCTCGGTTGCCTGGAAGGTGGTCAGGTCAGGACCGCCAGCCTGGCCACCAGCCTTCTGGCAGGTGCCCTCGACCCACATCACCGGGTCGGAAAGCGCGCCGGCGACCGACGGCAGAATGAACTCCAGCGGCTTTACGGCATCGCTTTCGCCCTTTATGTTCTGGAAGGACGGAGCAGAAATCCGCTGGGACATCTTTATTACGCCGTTATCCAGCTTTGCAGACGAACCCGCAAAGTCTTCGGGGCCGGTCGGACGTATCGCCGACATCGGCAGGCGGAGATTCATGTCCTTTGGGGCAAAGAACACGCGCACGCAGGCATCGTAGGAGAATGTTTCGTTGCGCTCCTTGCCTCGCTTGAACGGGAAAGCCGCAAGCGCACGGATCGCGCCGCTCAGCAGGGAGCTGTCCAGCCTGTATTCGAAGCGCAGCTTGTAGACGTTAGCGTTCGAGTCGAACGCGGGATTGCCGTCAGTTGCGCCGGTAAGCGCCATTTTCGACTTGAGCACGGGCTTGACCGAACATATCATCGGAACGCGCTCCGTCGTCGGCACCGCAAGCGAAACCGGCACGTTGTTGTCGTCTAGATAGTCGTAGAGGTTCACGAAGTCGAGGCGCGACATCTTCTTGCCAAGGGCGGCAAGTCCGTCGGAGCTGTTCTGCCCGCCCATCGCTATGACATCCCTCAATGAAGCTGAATCGCTGAACGAATAGAATGGCTGGCCATCTTCGCCCGCCAGATCGACCTCGCCGTCTTCATCCAACTCCTCTTCGCTGCGGCCGGGCAGATAGCTGTCGGTCATGAAATTCATTGCGCGGAGCCTGTTTGCAGCCGGGCTGTTCGCACTGCCCAGTTCGTAGAAGTCCATGCCTGTTCCGTTTATGTAGTTGCAGAACGGGCTGACGAGACCCGACAGTCCTTCGGCCCCGTTCGCCAGGTTCCAGTCGGCCATGGAGACAAGCGGAACCTTGCCATCCACAAAGCGCGGCTTGGTGACGTCTTCCTCGTCCTTTACGTTCTCGCGGAAACGCGACATGAACGATTCCCACTTCGCCAGGTCTCCGTCGTAGGCCGAATGTTCGGTATTCTCGAAAACGTGCGCCATGGTCACGCGTCGGCGACCGGAGTTGCGGCGGCCGTTCGCCACGAGACGGTTTATGTCGAGGCAGCCGGTCACGTCCACAGCGCAGTACGCGTATCGGCCCGCATCGAAGCCGAGCGTGTGCCAGGTGGCCGCATGGGAAAGTCTAGAATAGCGGCGGGCTTCGTTGACAAGCGGCGGGGGCAGGTAGGCCAGCCCCTCCAGCGTAAGGACGGAAACGGTGTCGTCGGGGGTCAAGAAGCTGTCGTCGCCTATGAACACGTTGTTGTACCAGTAGTTGCGGCGGCGCCCGGATGACTCCTCAAGCATGGACATGCGGTCAGACGAAGGCAGTTTCGAGCCGACACGCTGGTCAGGGTAGGCGTTCTCGCCTATTGCAACGTCTATGCGCTCTATCGCCTCCGTCAGGGCGGCCTTTACGAGCTGGCGCGCGGCAGCAGTACGGCGCAGATAGCTGGACGGCAGACGGGCTGAACGCATGTATGCCGAAAACGCCACGGCCGACACGACCATGAACGCCAGCATTCCCAGCACTATGAGCAGCGCACTGCCCCTTCTAGATCTACCGGCCATCATCTGTTGCGCTCCCCGATTGAAAGTCTGTGGAAGTTCGGCAGGAAGTACCCCGTGCGCATCTGGCCCGCCGCAGTCGACGAAACGGACGGAACCGTCCCTTCGCGTATCGTGACAAGATACTGTTCGCCCCAAGGATCGCGCAACGAGCCGTCGGCGCCGACCGAACCGTTGTACAGAACCGGCACCTTGCCGGTGTCGCCCTCAGCACCCTTGCCGAGTATGAAGCCTACCGAGTCGGACGCCGTGGTCGCGGGGCGGCGCTCCATGGTCGGCAGCTCGTACTTGCCGCTCCTCGCATAGTTTTCGTAGGCGAGGATCGCGTTCGTCATCTCCTTCACCTCGGCGGTCGCCTTCACGATGCGTGCGCGGGATCGCGCATTAGCCACCGAAGTGCCGATGGCACCGGTAAGCATCGCGATCATACCGATCACGACAAGCAGCTCCACTAGTGTAAATGCGCGCTTCATAGTTCTATCTCGTCCGGCCATGTCGTTATGTCGTCCCAGGTGTCGGGCTTGCGGTCCGGACCGCACGACATCACGCCAACCGTGTATGTCTTCATGCTTTTTCCGGCGGCTCCGGAGCCAACTCGGACGGTCGAAATCTGTTCACCGGTCATGTTGCCGTTCATTCCCTTCAACTCGTCTACCACTATTTCATAGGCAGCGTCGGTGTCGGCCGCGTCGCATGCGCGGGTACGAAGGGAGCCGTCCTTCTTCCACAGGCCGGTTATGCGGCGCGGCCCGCCGCTGCCGTGGAAGAACACGTTGTCGGCCTCCTCGCGAACTTCGGCTATGTTGTCGCGCACCTGGTCGAGGTCGGCGACGCCGGCTACACCAGTACGCCACGCTATGGAGGACTGGTTGAATATCATGGTCAATATCGTTACGAGCATTCCAAGGAGAAGGCTCGCCACCAGCAGCTCAAGTATAGTGAAGCCTCGTTTCATTTTGAGGGGTCCCCCTGGAATCTCACCTCTGTGTAGTACATGGGCATTGAAAGCAGCATGCCGGGCTGGTGCGTCGCCCGAAAGGCTATCCTCACGATCGGAGAGTTGCGCTCGTGCAGTACGACCAGTCCGCACTTCATGCCCTTGCTGACGGCATCCGACGGAAAGGCCGTATTCACGTCCAGCGTCCCGTCTGCGGCGCTCTTGAGGTCGCCCATTACGCTGTTGAACGCGTTCTCGGCCATATTCTCGGGATCCTTGTCGACGAGACCCGTACGCTCGTTGAAATAATCCGCCCAACCCTTTCCGTTCGGGTAGCTGGAAAGGTTGCTGAACGCCGACCACCTGAGGTTGGTCGCGCTGCAGGCCATGACCAGAGGGCTCATGATGGCGTCGGCCATAGCCGCGCCCGCGACATCTTCGCGGCTTTGGCGGTTTTCGCGATAGCCGAACGAATAGAGAGAGACCATCGCGAGGATTCCGCCCGCCATGATCAGTATGGCGAGGTTGACCTCCATTATGGTGAATGCGCGCCTCATGTCAGTTCTGCTCCTCCGTCGGATCCTCGGTCTTGCCGACGACCTGCGATGTCAGGTTGCCGGTCTTGTCTGGACGCAGGGCCCGTATTTCGATGGTTCTTGTGGAAGACGCGTTCTGCGAACGGTTCTCGTAGCCGCCGGAAGACCCGCCGAAGACCATCACGCCGGCCTCGCGAACCGGCGAAGCCGTCGTCGTCGAATACTGCGAGCCGAATATGTAGTTCTTGGGAAGCTCTATGGACTGGAACTCGAAGCCGTATGCGTCGCCGACGGCCCAGTCAGGCTCGTCGCCACCACCGCTCTGGCGCACGAAGCCGTACATGTCGAGCTTGCCCCTGTCGGCCGGCGCGGGGAGCTGCCCTGCGGCGGGTTCCGACGAACCGTCGGACGGACTCATGAGATACATCTCGGTGATCTGGCTCTTGTGCACCACATCGTAGACGCGGCTGCGCTTGAAGTTGCTGTCGCTCGATATGTTGTCGAGCTGGTAGAGATACATGCCGGATCCGCTTGGCTGCGAATCGCCGGAGACCGAATATGAACGGTTCAGATCGGCGAATTCGTCATAGAGGTACTGTCCGTCAACGCCCGTTATGCGCCCCGCGCGACGCACAGCCACGGCCTTGCCGACAACGATCTCGTTCTCGTCTGCGGTGCTGGCGCGGAGTGTTTCGTTCCAGAAGTAGACTGCCGTAGGCTGGCGGTCTATCATGGCTCTCTGAAACGCCGCATGGACGAACTGGCTCGCGGCCTGAATCGCCCCGCGCTCCTCCATGCCGCGCACGACAGAGCGGTAGGCGCCGACAGAAATGGTGCCCAGAAGGCTCATTATGCCGACGACCACAAGCAGCTCCAGAAGTGTAAACGCCTTGCGCATCATTTTGTCACCGTGAGTTGGTCGGTTGGTATTGAATAGATCATCTTGAAGCGGCGGAAGCGGCCTGTTTCGGAGTCGGGATAGCCGAACGTCATATCGCCGACCTTCATCTTGTCAGGCGAGAGCTTCCTGTCGCCCTTGAGCGCCACCATGAAATCCATTCCGACAGTCTTGTCGTTGATCCCCGCCGAGGCGCGCGTCACGAAAAGACCGGTCACATCTATGAGCGGATTGGACGACGACCCGACGGACTCCTTTATGAGCGCCTTCACGACGGCATCGCTCTCGGTGTCCGTCAGCAGATAACGGTCGGTGTCGAGCGAACCGCCGGACATCCTGTAGTTGCCCGTCTTGCCGTCAGCGTCGAAGCCTGGCCACTCGTCGTACTGGGCATAGTAGGTCGCAATTCCCGCGTTTACCATCGTGACAAGCGCATCGGCCTTGCGCGTACGGGCCTGCTTCATGGCACCGGAGGCGGCAGTCGTCACTATGGTGATGAGCACCGAGATGATGCCTATCACCATCAAAAGCTCGACTATCGTGAAGCCTCTGCGTTTCATTGCACCTCCGTAGCCATTCCCGGCGTCCAGCTGTAGACGTCGTCCTGCTTAAGCCCCTTCTTGTACGCCTCCAGCTTGCCGTCCTTGCCTGCGCACCAGACGATGGCCGAAGCGCGGACATTCACCGACTCGCCGCCGACCGAGGCCTCCACGATTCCGTCGCCGTCAAGATCAAGCGCGTAGTGCAGCAGATGGTCCTTGACGGTGGTCGTGCCGACCTTGTCGGAGTGCGATGCCGACTTGCCCCTGGCCTTTATGACCGCAGCACCCCAGGGATCGGCGACGCCGAGCCGGTCCAGACCGTCGAGGGCCGTCTTGGAGCTGTTCATGGTCAGCGAAAGGTAGCCGCCCTGGGCCAGAGGCAGAGCCGCGGAAGCATCAAGCTCCCCGTCGCTCGCACCGTTTGCGGCAAGACGCTTCGGCCACATGCCTTCCTGCTGGTAGAGGGCGGACATCGCAGTCGCCACGTTGCTGACCAGCTCCTGCACCTTCGCGCGCTCCGCGGACGCCCGCATCTTCGCGAAGCCCGAAATCGAAGCGCCCATAAGAATCGCTATGATGCCGATCACGACCAGCATCTCGACGAGAGTGAAGCCTTTATGCATCTTTTTCATGTCAGTTGCTCATTTGGGTGTAGTCGTCTCTTGTCCACATGCCTATGCGCTCGCGCGCGGCGGCGTTCAAATCGGAGGAATCGAGCGGAACCCACGGCGGGAAGGTCCTGCCGTTGGGGCCGGCCGACCACAGCACGTAGCTCTGGTATGGCGCCGGAGAATAGTAGTACAACTCGCGGCCCCAGCCGTCCTTTACCGACACGTAGTCGAGCACATACTGCTGGCTGTGGGAGTCGCTGCCGAAGTCGCCCGGCTCGTACACGTCTATGTTCGGATTGTCGCTGCTGAGATTGCGGTCGGAGGTGTCGCTCGACGATATGACCACGCCGAAAAGGTTCCACGTGTGCTCGCTCGAGACCGTACCTTCGAGATTGGGCATCCACCGCGCGGTGACCGACTGGGAAGGTATGTTCGCGACGCGGGCAAGCTTGGTTGCGTCGCTGCTGCTCTGGTAATCGTGTATCTGGTCCCAGCTAAGACGGTCATTGTCTATGGGATCGCGCGGCAGGGTGTTGTTCTCCTTCCACTGGTCGAACGCGAAGAAGCTTGCGTCGCCGTTCATCATCACCAGATAGCGCGGCAGCAAAAAGCTCATGAGACCGAACTTGAACAGCTGCACCTTGCGCCAGTCGACGTCGTTCTTGTAGCTGTTGAATCGGCCGATGTTCTCGCGGGAGGCATCGTCGAACCCGGCGACCAGCTTCGCCTTCGTCTCGGGGTTGCCCCAATAGGCGCGGTAGCGGCTGTCGCCGGAGTTCGCCTTTTCCCTCAATGCGTTGCTGACGAGCGCGATGCGCGCGCTGTAGCCTTCCGGAAAAGGAAAGCACGCATCGACAGGCTGGGAGCGGCACGCGGCGTTGACCTGGTTCCACGCGGCGACCTCGGCCGCCTCGCCTATGTTGTTCCAGCCCCATATGTTGCGGTTTTCGTCGCCGTCGTCCTCGCTCTGGATTCCGTGTGAGTTGGCCTTCACGTAGATGCTGCGCGAGCCGTGCAGCCTGACGGGCGGATAGTTGCCGAAGGCGGCGTAATACCCGGAAAGGCAGTTCTCCACGCGCTGCAGGCGGCTTATCGTAAGGTTTCTGCGGCTGGTGTCGCCGCCGATGTTGCCGAGACGGAACACCATCGTCATCAGCGTGACGAGCACCGCCACGACGATAAGCATCTCGACGAGTGTAAAGCCCTTCTTCACATCAGCCTCCGGCTCCGGATACGGACGAAATGATCTTGATCATCGGCAGGAACATGGCGATGACGATCGTACCGACGACGACAGCGAGCACGATGATCAGGGCCGGTTCGATGGCCGCAGTCATACCTGCGACGGCGTTGTCCACCTCGTCGTCGTAGGTGTTCGCTATTCTGGTGAGCATGTCTGCAAGGGCGCCCGTCTCTTCGCCGACCTCGACCATCGAGACCACCATGGGAGGGAACACCGTGCACTGCGAAAGCGGACGGGTCATGCCCTCGCCTTCCTTGACCGCATCGTGCACGTTCTGGAGCGCCTTGGCGACGACGCGGTTGCCGGTGGTGTCGCGCACGATCACGAGCGACTGCAGAATCGGCACGCCGGACGCCAGCAGGGTGCCGAGCGTACGCGTAACGCGGGAAACCGCGGTTCTCTGGACGAGCGTGCCGGTGACCGGCGCCTTAAGCGAGCAGACGTCGTAGAAGTAGGCGCCCGCCTCGGTCTTTCCGATTATCTTCTTGATCACGACAAACACGGCGACTATCGCGACTATCAGGAGGCCGTTGTGCTGGACGAACTCCGACGCCTGCATGACGGCCTCGGTTATGGGCGGCAGCGCAGCGCCGCCAAGCATGTCGTTGAACACCTGCTTGAACTTCGGAATGACCGCCACGAGCAGGAAGCCCGTGATGCCGATAGCGGCGATCAAGACGACTATCGGGTAGATCATCGCGCCCTTCACCTTGTTGGCGATCTTCTCGGACTTCTCCGCGAATTCGGCAAGACGCCCGAGAACAACCTCAAGCACGCCGCCAGCCTCGCCGGCCTTCACCATGTTCACGTAGAGCTTGTCGAATATCTTAGGATACTGCGTAAGCGACTCGGAGAAGGTTCCGCCGGCCGCAATGTTCTCGCCGATGCCGTTAAGGGCCTCGATCATCTGCGGATCCTTCATCTGGCGCTTCAAGACCTCGATTCCGCGCATCAGCGGCAGACCGGCGTTGACCAGCGTCGCGAGCTGGCGCGTGAACTGAGTAAGCACCGCGGTCTTTATCTTGCCGCGCATCCACTCAGGAGTCTTGATGTTTATCTTTATGTCCTTGCTCGCCGCGGACTTCTTCGCGGGAGCGGGCGCCTTGCCCTTCTTGGCCTTGGGCTCAGGCGCGGCCTTGGCCGGCGCCTTCACTTCGCCAAGCGCCGTCGGGAAAAGCCCCTGCGCACGCACCGCCGCAATGGCGGAGCTGCGGTCGCCCGCTTCGATCTGACCACGGGTCTCGTTGCCCGCGGCATCCTTCGCAATGTATTGAAATGTCGCCATGATTCAACCTTTGTCGAGTGTTGGTATAATTATACCATACTCGCCGCAATATAGCAACAAAGGGCGGTGTTATTGTCTGGCCGCCGCGATTACACGAGTCCACCCGCCATGACCAGCAGTATAAGCGCCGGCACGATGTAGCGAAACAGCGGACGCATCCATTCCGGAAGCTCCAATCCGCGTCCTGCCGAAGCCTCGGCACGGAACGCATCCCAACCCCATCCGAAGCGATATGACGAGAAGAAGGCAAGCGCAAGCCCGCCCGCCGGAAGCCAGAACTTGCTGAAGACGAAATCCTCCATGTCCAAGGCCCCGTCAACGAACACGCAGGGAAGCGACAGGACGGCGACGGCAGATCCCACCATGAGCGACACTGCCGTGCGGCTTCGGGATGTCATGTCTATGAGACCTCCGATCAGGCACTCGAAAACCGCGATAACCGTCGTCAGGGCCGCGAGCGAAAGGAAGAGGAAGAACACGAACCCCCACACCCTTCCTCCGTTCATGGCCGCGAACACCTTGGGCAGGGCGGCGAATATGAGACCGGGACCGCAGGCGACATCGACCCCGAACGTGGCGCATGCCGGGAATATGACGAGGCCTGCGGTGAACGCAACGAACGTGTCTATAAGTATTATCCAGATCGATTCCTTGACCAGCGACTCGCTGCGGTCTATATAGCTGCCGAATATGGTCATCGCGCCCACGCCTATCGACAGCGTGAAGAACGCCTGCCCCATGGCGTCGAACACGACCCGGCCCGGATTTTCGAGAAGCGGCGTCCAGTCGGGCTTGAGGTAGAAGGCCAACCCTTTGGCGGCACCTTCCAGGGTAAGAGACTTCGCGGCCAATACGCACATGAGGGCCAGAAGCGAAAGCATCATCCACTTCGTCACGCGCTCCACGCCCTTCTGGACCCCGATGGCGCATACCGCCGAAGCGACGAACACCGCAAAGAGCATATGCTTAAGGCATGTCGCCCTGTCTGCGACAAGCCCGCCAAAGTCGGGCGGCGCGCCGTCAAAGGCATACGATCCCGCGAACTTGACCAGCCAGCCAGCGACGTCGGTATAGTACACCATAAGCAGAAGGTTGCCGGCGAACACCACCGTTCCCAAGCGCCCCCACCAGCGTCCGCCGAGACGTCCGAACGCACCTGCTATTCCTGACCGCCCTCCGCGCCCTACGGAAAGCTCAGCCAGAAGAACCGGAAATCCGAACAGCGCCAGAAAAAGCAGATATACGAGAACGAAGGCCGCCCCGCCGTTCTGGCCCACGACAAATGGAAACCTCCAGACGTTTCCGAGGCCGACGGCGCATCCCGCCGCCAGCATCAGAAAACCTAGACGACTCGACAGCCTGTCGCGCACCGGCCGGCAGAGCCTACTTCTTCTTGGCCAGCGAGGTGTTGACCGGGGTCGTCTTCACCAGCTCGACGATCTTGGCGGTCACCTCGGGGTGCTCACGAAGGTAATCTATCGTTCCGAGCGAACCCTGGGCCAGCTGGGAATCGCCGAATGAAAGCCAGCTGCCGCGCTTCTCGACGACACCGCGTGCGAGGGCGGCGTCCAGCACGGAACCCTCGTAGGATATACCGCAGGTGTAGAGTATGTCGAACTCTGCCTCGGTGAAGGGCGGCGCTACCTTGTTCTTGACTATCTTTACGCGCGTGCGGTTGCCTACGACCTGCCCGGCAGTGTTCTTTATCGCGCCGATGCGCTGCACCTGCAGGCGGCACGAGGCGTAGAACTTCAGGGCTTTGCCGCCGGGCGTCGTCTCTGGGTTGCCGAACATGACGCCGATCTTCTCGCGCACCTGGTTGGTGAATATGCAGAGCGTCTTGGTGTTTGCGAGAACGCTCGTAAGCTTGCGCATAGCCTGCGACATGAGCCGCGCCTGAAGCCCCATGTGCGAGTCGCCCATGTTGCCGTCGATCTCGGCCTGGGGGGTGAGCGCCGCGACCGAATCGACCACTATGACGTCAAGCGCGCCGGACTTCGCCAGCTGCTCGCATATCGTCAGGGCCTCTTCGCCAGAGTTGGGCTGCGACACCACGAGATTGTCGAGATCGACGCCGATCTTCTTCGCATATGTCGGGTCGAGCGCATGCTCCGCATCGATGAACGCAGCTATTCCGCCCGCCTTCTGGGCGTTCGCCACGACGTGCAGGGCGAGGGTCGTCTTTCCGGAGGACTCCTGTCCGTAGCACTCCACGATACGTCCGCGCGGAAGGCCGCCGACGCCAAGCGCCATGTCAAGCGAAAGCGCCCCGGTGGATATCACAGGTATCTCCTTGACCTCCTGGTCGCCCAGGCGCATAATGGCCATTTCGCCGAACTCCTTGCGGATCTGGCTCATCACTGCATCCAGCGCGGTGTTGCCCGTCTTGGAAGTCTCTTTCTTCTCTGCCATTGCGGTCTCCTTTTTGTTAAATCACTTTGCGTTCCTGAAAAACATCTTCATCTCCTGCGAGGTCTTGCACTTCGCAAGCTTCGCGTAGCCGTCGTCAACCCTAAGCACGCGCGATATGTTCGCCATGAGCTGCAGGTAAGGCGTCTGCGACTGGTCGTTCGCTATGGTCAGCACGATTACGTCGACCGGCGTGCCGTCTATGGTATTGTAGTCGGATATGCACCCGCCCTCGCCGGCTCCGGAATTGTCCACGATTGCGACGGCCCCGACCACTCCGCGTATCGACGGATCCCGCCCGTGCGGCACAGCGATGCCATGGTCAAGCCCGGTGGACATCGACGCCTCGCGGCGCATGACCGCGGCGATCGCGGCGTCCACGTCCGTCACGTGGTTCGGGCACTCCTTCGCTATGGCCCCCACGATGCGCTCTATAGCCTCCTTCTTGGTCGCCGCACGGAATCCCGGCAGCATTACGAAGCCCTGCAGATAACGCAGCATGTTGCGCCCCGCGCCCTTCTTCGCCTTCTCCGTATCCTTGAGCAGCTTGTCGAGATCGTCGCGGCGCATCGGCTTGGAGATCGAGCGGGCAAGGTCGTTCACCTTGCTTGCGACCTCCATCCATGCCGTCATGACCATAGCCTCCTCCTCGGGGGTGCACTGTATCAGGATGCGGCGCCCGTCGCGGCGGACGGATATCTCCATGTCGTCCATCGCGATCTCCCAGATGTTGTCCTCCTTCGAGAGCAGCGACGTGAAGAAGCCTTCGTCGCGGAACTCGGCGACCAGCTTTGTCGTGACGTAGTCCGCTATGTCGCGGGCCTCCATTTCGAAGCATATCTCGCGAGATCCAGTATGGTTAGCCTTGGGATGGCGCACGCCGCGAGCCTTGGGCTTGAACAGGGCCACGAGCGCCGGTGGAGCGAAGACCGTAGTCACCAGCGTCATGAGGATTCCGATTCCGAATATCTCCTGGGTGAGGTACTTGGACGAAAGTCCTATGCCGGCGATTATCAGCGCAACCTCTCCGCGGGGAACCATTCCGGCACCAACACGAAGGCCACCGAGCACGTTGAATCCGCAGCAGAGCGACGGCACCATGCAACCCAGTATCTTCGCGGCCACGGCCAGCACCGTGTATATCGCGCCGAACAGCAGGACGGGCGCGGAACAGAGCTGGCTGACGTCAACCATCATTCCCATGACGCAGAAGAAGACCGGCACAAGGAAGGTGTACACCGGTGACAGCGTCTCCTGTATCATGTGCTTCAGATCCGTGCGCGAGAGCGCCAGGCCCATCACGTAAGCGCCTATGATCATCGCCAGCCCCATGAATTCGAAGAAGCCCGCAAGTATCAGCGAGAGCCCGAAGGCCATCGTCGCTATGACGACCGGAGAGCGAAACGACTTCTTGAGAAACGCCGATATCTTGCGCGCCGCGAACACGCCTATGACCGTCGCGCCGAGCCAGACGCCGAACGCCTTGACCGCGACAATCCCGATGGCGCCCCAGTCCATGCCCGGCCCTTCGCCGCCGCTGGTGGCCATCGCCGCGTTGGCCGCTATTATGCCGTTTCCGATGGCCAGCACTATGAGGCCGAGCACGTCGTCGATCACCGCACCGGCCATGATCGTGGTACCCTCCTCGCTGTCCATCTTCTTCTTCTCTGAGAGTATCCTGGCCGTTATGCCTACAGATGTCGCGGTGGACATTATGCCCATGTAGAGCGGCGCCTCCCGGGTCATCGCCTCCGCGAGGGGAAGCCCCTTGAGGAACGCAAAGTGCTCGAAGAACTCCGGCAGCAGATAGACCGCGCAAAGGTCTCCGAACACGAACGACACGAGAACGCCACCCACGCCGACCATGGAGCCCACGAACGAATACTTGAGGAACATCTTCAGGTTCGTCTCAAGCCCGGACAGGAAAAGCAGTATTACGGACGCAAGTGTGGCGATTCCGTAGAGCGCCGGCGAGGCCGCGTCGAACGCAACGCCTGTCGAAGCCGCGATATCGCGCAGGGCCGCCCCGTGGAAAAGGCCGGAGGCGAAAAGCCCGTCGCCGAAGCCTATGCCGCCAAGTGCCCAGGGTCCGATGACAATTCCGGCCCCGAGCTCGCCGAGTATGGACGGCAGGCGGGCCAGAGAGGCCAGCATCCCGCCCAGCTTGGCGGCGAATATTATGACGCCGATCTGAAGCACGAGGAACATCATCTCCTCGGTTCTGGGCAGACCGAAATTCGGATAGGGCGGAACCTCGCCATGCCCCGCGAAGGCGCACGCTGCGGCGAATGCGCAGGCAAACATGACAATCGTCTTCTTGATCTTCATAGGTTGGATTATTATACCATATTATGGGACGGAAGGTCGCATTTGCCAGATTGCGCGGGCCTCGGGATGATGTGCTGCAAGAAAGGCGTCTCCATCTTCCCTGCCAAAGATGAAAAGTATCGTGGAAAGTCCGTCCGCCAGCATTGCGCTCGTCGGATGCACAACGGTGACCGACAGCACGTCGTTTGTGACCGCAAGGCCCGTCCGCCCGTCGTAGATGTGCTTGCCCCGGGCGTATTCGCCGCTGGTCGCGCATGCGCCAGATGCCGCCAGGCGAAGCTGTCCTGCAGGCGAAGAGTCCGCAGGACTGTATATGCCGACCCGCCACTCCCCTCCGCATGCCTTGAGGTTGCCACCAAGGTCGATCAGCGCATCGCACGCTCCGATACGCTCAGCCGCAAGATCCGCCGCGAACCCCTTCGCGATTCCTCCAAGATCAAGCGTCGCGGGGCCTCGCCAACGCGGATTGAAGGCGCCCCCGGATTCACACATCAGGCGGAAGGCCGCCTCGTAGCATGGGCGCATGCGCGGGTCGCAGCGCTCAAGCACCTCATCGTCGGACAGCGGTGCAAGGCGGCTCAGTTCGGATTCAAGATCATGCGCGTTGAGAAGCCTTTCCACATCGCCGAAAACGGAAATGACCTCCTCGGACCTCCCGAGATCGGCAGCATCGCGGCAGGCAAAGCCCGCTATCGTGCCCATCACAGTCCACTCGACGCGCTCGACCGGAACTTTTGCGCATCCGGCCAGCATCGCCGCAAACACAAGGACGAGCGCTGTCCTGGACCAGCTCACATCCGTCCGCTCAACGCGTCTATGAGGTCGCAAAGCCGCTTGTAGCATACGGCCAGATCGTCGTTCGTGACCTGAAACATGTACTCTCCCGCCCTGGCCATCTCTCCCTCGGCGTTGTTCATGCGCTTCTCTATCACGGCCTGGCTGTCGGTTCCCCGGCGTTCGAGCCTTTCGCGCAGCTCTTCAAGCGACGGCGGATTTATGAACATGTCGACGTAGCCGATCTTCAGCGGATCGGTGTTCGGCAGGCTGCGCACATGATCGCGGACCTTCGCTGCGCCCTGCACGTCTATGTCGAGTATCATCGAGTTGCCTTCGGCCAGAACTTCCTCTATCGGTGCCTTTAGCGTGCCGTAGTAGTTGTCGTGCACCTTGGCGTACTCCAGAAAGGCGTTCTCGCCGATGAGCTCCTCGAAGCGCTCCTTCGACAGGAAGTGGTAGTCGAGACCGTCCTCCTCCTCGCCGCGCGGCGCGCGCGTCGTGCAGCTTATGGAGTAGACGATGTCGTGATACTCCTGGAGCAGCATGTCGATGAGCGTCGACTTGCCGCATCCGCTCGGCGCGGACATGACGATGAACAGGGGCTTTGTCTTCATTTCTTTGCGAACCTGAGTTTGAGTGCGATCTTGAACGACTCCACCGCAATGCCGAAGGTGATCTTGGAGTAGCCTGCGGCGCGCTCCGAAAAGATGATCGGAACCTCGCGCATCGAAAGCCCCGCCTTCCATGTGCGGTGGTTCATCTCCAGCTGGAAGGAGTAGCCTGCGCTCTCGACCGTCTCGAAGCCGATCCTTTCGAGCGCAGCGACTCGCCAGCACTTGAAGCCGCCGGTAGGATCTCGCAGCGGCATGCCTGTCACGGTGCGTATGAAAAGTCCGCCCGCCCGCGAAATCAGACGGCGACTGAACGGCCAGCCGGGCGTTCCGCCGCCAGGGACATAGCGCGAACCTATCACGAGATCGGCGTCCTCCGCAACAAGGCGCATTATGTCGGCGGGATTGTGGCTGAAGTCGCAGTCCATCTGGACAATCCTCTCCGCACCAAGCTCCATCGCCCGGCGGAAGCCGGCCACGTACGCCTTGCCTAACCCCTCCTTCTTCTCGCGGTGCAGGCAGTGTATCCTGCTGTCTCCGGCGGCGAGCAGGTCGATCTCGGCGCCTGTCCCGTCTGGGGAGTTGTCGTCCACGAAAAGAAGCTCGATGGCGGAATCCTGGGCAAGGACCGCCTTTGCCATGCGCGCCACGTTTTCGCGCTCGTCGTACGTGGGTATGACCACAATCGTCTTCATCACCCTAACTCCTCCATGATTTCCGCAGGTTCGGGCATGCGTCCAAGGCCGCGTCTTCCGCAGGCGAGGTCGCCTTCACGAGGCGACATCACGAGCACGCCGCGCGAGCGGAGCTTCTCGATGTTCTCGAGCGTTGCTGGGGCGCCCCACATTCCGTCGTTCATCGCGGGGGCGACGACAACCCTGGCCCTTGTGGCGAGAAGCGTCGCCGTAAGAAGATTGTCCGCAATGCCGCAGGCCATCTTCGCAATGGTGTTCGCCGTCGCGGGGGCGACAATCACGAGTTCGGCCCACTCCGCGAGGGAGATGTGTTCGGGTTTCCATTCTGCTGGCTGCGCGAACTGGTCCACGGCAACCGGATTCCTCGAAAGCGTCTGGAACGTAAGCGGCGCGATGAATTCGCACGCCGCAGCCGTCATCACGACGCGCACCTCGTCGCCGTTCTTCGCGAACAGCCTGACCAGCTCCGCGGCCTTGTACGCCGCAATAGAACCGGTCACTCCTATAAGCACCTTCCTGCCCATCTGAAGCCTCCAGTTTGGTGCGACTGACTGGGTTCGAACCAGCAACCTTCGGCTTCGGAGGCCAACGCTCTATCCAATTGAGCTACAGTCGCGAATTGACGGTATTATACCATAAACGCCGCCTACTTGCCCATATCGAAGAGGCGCAGCGTCGCCCTGAAATCTGCTGGCAGGGGCGAATGCACCTTTATCTCTTCGTGGACGTCAAGAGGATTCGGCATGGAAAGCGTGGAGGCGTGGAGCATCTGGCGCGGCACCTGCACAAGACGCGGATCCCTGACCGACTTGAGGCCGAACACCCTGTCGCCGACAACCGGCGCGCGGACCGACGCGAGATGGCGCCTTATCTGGTTTGTGCGGCCGGTCTCTATCCTTATGCGCAGAAAGCTCGCGTCAGGCGACTTCGCCTCGCGGCTCACACGGGATACCGCAGGCGCGCCGTCCAGCGGAGTGTCTATCACCTGATGGGCGTACTTGAACGCCCCCGCCGATATGGCGTGGTACGTCTTGGAGACCTTGTGCGTCTTGAACATCTCGACAGCGGCGAGCAGCGCGGCGTGGCGCTTCGCGAACATCAGGCAGCCTGTCGTGTCGCGGTCGAGACGATGCACCGCCTCTAGCGTCGGAATATTCTCCTGCTCGCGCAGTATCGTCTCGACGGACTTCGGGTCGTCGCAGCTGACCAGCCCCGCCGGCTTGTCGGCCACGAGATAGTCGTCGTTCTGCCACAATACGCGCACGTGCCTTTTCACAGACGCCGCAGGGGTCTTCGCCGAAGGCGAGGCCACCTTGCCCTGCGCGACCGCACCCTTCACGACGGCAGACGGAACCTCTATCACATCGCCCGTATTCAGGGCATAGCGGGCAATCCATACGCACTTGCGGTTGACCCAGACGGAGCGGCCGTCTATCATCGCCTTGGCGGTCCTGCGAGAAAGGGAGAACCTCTGCGCCAGAAAATCCTGGAGAACCTTGGGGTCCGGCTTGTTCACCACGAGCGACGATACGCCCGCGGAGTGCTGTGGCGCACGGCGCATCTCAAACCTTGGTTACGCTGCCGACGACGCCGAGAACCTTTCGGCCGAGCTTGTTCGGCGCGAGCACTATCTCGATCTCCTCGTCGTCGTCGCTCTCGTTCTCGGCGACGATTCCGACCGTCGAGGAAATTCCGTCGAGAGCCTTCTTGAAGTTGGCCGGCAGCGGATCGTCGCTCAACACCTCGGCGAAGGTGAGCTTTTCGGCGGCCTCCTCCGAAGGAATGTCGAACATGTCGCGGAACTCCTTGTTCGTGCTCGTGAAGCGGCCCGTGGAGTCGCAAGTGAACAGCGCCGAATGGGCCACGTTGAACGCAGCCTCCTTGGCACGCAGCAGCTCCAGTATCCGGCGGCGACGCTCTACGCTTCGCACGGTGAACACGAGATCGTCGGGATCGGTCATCTCGATGGGGGAGATCGCCACTTCGCAAGCGAACCTCGCGCCGCTCTTGCTGCGCCCGTTGGCGTCGATCATCACATGGCGGTCTTCGTCAAGCCCCTTGCGGATGCGCTGCACGATGTCGGGCGTAAGACCGGGAATCACCATCGATATCGGCTGGTCTACGACCTCATCCTGCTGATAGCCGAAATGCTCCGCCGCGCGCGGATTTATCTCAAGTATGTGCCCGCTCGGATCGGTTATCACGACAGCGTCATACATGCCCGCCAGGAACTGGCGGAAGAGCGATTTGCGGTCTTTAGGTACGAACAATGGTGCCATGTTTGAAGGATATTATATCATATCATACTATGAGCATGCAATCACCATAACTGAAGAATTTGTATTCCTTCTGGACCGCAAGCGCATATGCGCAAAGCACCCTCTCGCGTCCCGCAAGAGCCGAAACCATCATGAGAAGCGTGGACTGCGGCAGATGGAAATTCGTCAGCATGCAGTCGCAGACCTTGAAGCTGTAAGGAGGATATATGAAGATGTCGCTCGCGCCGGAGCCTGCCACGACCTGGCCGTCAGGCTGCGAGGCGGCCACCGTCTCAAGCGTCCTGACAGTCGTCGAGCCCACGCAGAAGACGCGTCCGCCCCTGGCCTTGCACTCGCGTATCGCCTGTGCGGTCTCCGGCGGAACCGTAAACGCCTCGAAGTCCATGTGGTGGTCTTCGATGTTCTCGGCCTTGACTGGCCTGAAAGTTCCAGGACCCACATGCAGAGTGACGGCGCAGCGCCTGACGCCCTTCGCCTCAAGCACGGCGAATATCTCAGGCGTGAAGTGAAGTCCCGCAGTCGGCGCCGCGACCGAACCCGTATGCTTCGCGTAGATCGTCTGATAGCGCTCGCGGTCGGCGCGCTCCTCCTCGGCCGTTCCCTCGCGCTTCACGTAAGGTGGAACCGGTGTGTGCCCGAATTCGTCCAGCAGCGCGGCAAGCGGACGTTCGCATATGAAGGCGACGCGCCACATTCCGATGCCGGCAAGAGGCTTTACGAGGCGAGCTTTGAGTTCGCGGTTTGGACCGAATACGGCGACCTGTTCCTCGCGGCACTTCCGTCCGCTGCCGAGGATGCAGTTCCATTCCAGCCTGTCAAGACCATCCTCGGCCATGCTCGGCATGTCGGTGCCGTCCATCGGAGCGGCGGCGACCATCAGAACCTCCACTTCGCCGGGAGTGTCCTCCCACGTGCCTATGAGCCTGGCGGGAAACACCTTCGTATCGTTCACGACAAGAAGGTCGTCGGCGGATATGTATTCCACAATGTCGGCGATGTGCCTGTGCTCCACGACGCCCGTGTCGCGGTGAAGCACCAGCATCTTCTCGGTGCCGCGACGTTCCGCGGGATGCTGGGCGACGAGCCTCGCCGGGAGCGGATACCAGAACTGCGATGTCTTCATCGAATGTCTTTCGACGAAAAGACCGCGGCTGTTGCGCCGCGGTCTCTTCCGTTTCAGGCAATCCTCAGATTACTTGACTTCGACTTCGGCGCCAGCCTTCTTGAGCTGCTCGGCGATCTTCTCGGCCTCGTCCTTGGCGATGGCTTCCTTGACCGTCTTGGGTGCGCCGTCAACGAGGTCCTTCGCGTCCTTGAGGCCGAGGCCCGTGATCGCGCGGATCTCCTTGATGACCGCGATCTTGTTCGCGCCGGCCGCCTTGAGGACGACGTCGAACTCGGTCTTCTCTTCGACGGGAGCAGCGCCTGCGGCAGGACCGGCGACCGCGACAGCGGCAGCGGCGGACACGCCCCAAGCTTCCTCGAGAGCCTTCACGAGGTCGTTGATTTCGAGAACCGTCTTGCCCGACAGCTCCTTGATGATTTCTTCGTTCGTCATTGTTGTGTTCCTTTGTTTTACTTGTCAACCCTTGGCGTGTTGCATCCAAGGGAAATTTGTTTACGCCTGTTCCTTCTTCGCCTTCTCGGAGAGGACGCGCGCGATGCGTGTCGCAGGCTCCTTGAGGAGCATGAGCAGCGTCGCACGGAGCTGATCCTTGCCGGGAACCTTCGAGAGCGCCTCGACCATCGCCGCGTCGACGATCTTCGAGTCGTAGTCGGCGCCCTTGACGGACGCCTTGCCCGCGAGATCCTTGTCGTTCACGAAATCCATGATGGCCTTGGCGACCGCCGTGGGCTCGCCTTTGCCGATCACGACCGCCGTGGGTCCGGCGAGCATCGCGTTGACCTCGTCGCTCCAGCCCTTCTCCTTCGCGACCTTCGCGAGGAAGGTGTTCTTCACGACGAGAAGACGGCTGTCGAGCTTGCGCAGCTCGACGCGGAGCTTCGACATCTTGGCGACGCTTGCGCCGCCGTGGTTGACGATGAAGCAGTAGTCGGAGTCCTTGATGCGGGAAACGACCTCGTCCAGTATGGCAACCTTTTCGATTCTCATTTCGGTGACCTCCCTTACTCGGCGTCCGTCGTGGCGATCACGGGCACGCCAACGCCCATGGTGGAGGATATGCTGATGCCCTTGATGAAGACACCCTTGACCGAGGCGGGCTTCGCCGAGTTGACGGCGGAGATGATCGCCTTGATGTTGCCGACGAGAGCGTCAGCCTCGAAGCTGCGCTTTCCGGCGATCACGGCGAGGTTGCCCGTCTTGTCCATGCGGAAGTCGACCTTGCCGCCCTTGGCCTCCTTGACGGCCGTTGCGGTGTCGTCGGTGACGGTTCCGGTCTTCGGGTTGGGCATGAGGCCGCGGGGACCGAGCACGCGAGCGCACTTGCGGACCTCCTTCATGGCCTCGACCGTGGCGATCGCCACGTCAAAGTCGCACCAGCCTTCCTTGGAGACCTTCTCGATCAGGTCCGCCAGACCGACGTAGTCGGCACCCGCGGCCTTCGCGGCCTCGGCCTGCTCGCCGCCGGCGAACACGCAGACCTTGACGGTCTTGCCCGAGCCGTTGGGCAGCTTGACGGTTCCGCGAACGGCGGTGTCGCCCTTGGTGAGCTCCTTGCCGAGACGGAAATACACATCGACGGTTTCGTCGAACTTGGCGCCGGGGTTGGCCTTCACGAACTTGACGGCCTCCTCAAGGGAGACTGCCTTTTTCGGAGCCTTCTTCAGCGCGTTGAAATACTTCTTGCCGTGCTTCATTCGACCACCTCGATTCCCATGTTGCGAGCCGTGCCGGCGATCATCTTGATGGCCTGCTCCGGATCGTCGGTGTTGAGGTCGGCCTTCTTCATCTCGACGATCTTGAGAAGCTGGGCCTTGGTGACCTTGCCGACCTTGTTCTTGTTGGGAACGCCGCTGCCCTTCGCAAGACCGGCCTCCTTCTTAAGGAGCACGCTCGCGGGCGGCGACTTGAACTGCAGCGAGAAGCTGCGGTCCTGGTAGACCGTGATGATCACGGGAATCACGAGACCGGCGTCCTTGGCCGTCTTCGCGTTGAACTCCTTGCAGAACTGCATGATGTTCACACCAGCAGAACCAAGGGCGGGGCCGACTGGCGGCGCGGGGTTCGCGGCACCTGCCGGAATCTGGAGCTTGACGACTCCAGTGACTTTCTTAGCCATGTTCCTTCTTCCTTCTTTCGTGCGGCTCCTCCCGGGGATCCTTCCCGGTCAAGCGGACCGCAAAACCTACCGCCTACTTCTTCAGGGACTCGAAGGTCTCCTCGACGGCTACCTTCTCGACCTGCCAGTATTCGGCGTCGACCTGGACCTTGCGGTTGAAGATGTTGACCTCAACCTTGAGTTTGCCCTTGTCGGGATCCACCATTGTGACCTGGCCCGTCAAACCCATGAACGCGCCATCGATCACCTTCACCGTCTCGTCGACGTTGAAAGTCACTCTCGGACGCTCGGGGATGCTCGCGCCCGAAGGCTTGTCGAGCAGAATCGCGTCCACTTCACTCTTCTTGAGGGGCATGGGGCGGTCGCCGCCGACGAACCCGATCACTCCCGGGGTTTCGCGCAGGAACTGCCACGTCCTCTCGTATATCGCCTTGCGGCCACGCTCGTCCACGCCCTTCGCCTCATCATAGAGGGCGAGCTCGCAGAGCACGTAGCCAGGGAAGAACTTCTTCGTTATGGTGCGCTTCTTCCCGTCCTTCTTCTCGGTAACACGCTCAGTGGGTATCACGCACCGGCCGATGAAATCCTCCATGCGCTCGATCTTTACGCGAGCCTCTATCGACTTCTGGGCCTTGTTCTCCTGCCCGGTGAGCGTGTGAAGGACGAACCACTGCTTTTCCATCGTCTACTCCTTACGCCCCTGCGTGAACCAGGCGGATGAAACCTTCGATCACCTTGTCGCAGACGAGCGTCGTTGCCGCGAGAATGAAAATGAACGAGATGACGACGAGCGTCGACTCCCACAGCTCGTGCTTTCCGGGCCAGCTGACGCGCTTGGCCTCCGCCGAAACGCCGCCCAGATATTCCTTCGTCTTCTTTAAAAAGCTCATCTTCTCCTCCGGTTTGTTGGCAGGGTAGGAGGGAATCGAACCCCCATAGGCGGTTTTGGAGACCGCTGCACTGCCATTGTGCTACTACCCTCTAAATCATGGACCTTACTTGGTCTCTTTGTGGGCCGTGCGCTTGCGGCAGGAAGGGCAGAACTTCACCTTCTCGAGACGCTCGGTAACTGTCTTCTTGTTACGGGTCGTCGTGTAGTTCCTGCTCTTGCACTCCTGGCAAGCCAGTATGGCGAGATCACGCATTGTACTCTTCCTTCGTCCCCTTGCGAGATTCGAGCCCGCCCGCCGCCCCGGCCGGCCACTTCCGGCCGGGCCTGACGGGCAGGCATCTCACAGAAGACCTGATCTTGTTACTTGATCACCTTCGAAACCGTGCCGGCGCCGACCGTGCGGCCGCCTTCGCGGATGGCGAAGCGCATCTTCTCTTCGAGAGCGACCGGAGCGATGAGCTTGACGGTGATCTCGACGTTGTCGCCGGGCATGACCATCTCGACGCCCTCGGGGAGCTGGATGTCGCCCGTCACGTCAGTCGTACGGATGTAGAACTGAGGACGATAGCCCTTCATGAACGCGGTGTGACGGCCACCCTCTTCCTTCGTGAGGACGTAGACCTGACCGGAGAACTCGGTGTGCGGGGTGATGGAACCCGGCTTCGCGAGAACCTGACCGCGAGCGACGTCTTCCTTCTTGGTGCCGCGGAGAAGCGTACCGATGTTGTCGCCAGCCTGACCCTGATCGAGGAGCTTGCGGAACATCTCAACGCCCGTGACGGCGGTCTTGGCCGTCGGCTTGAGACCGACGATTTCGACTTCGTCGCCAACCTTGACGATACCACGCTCGACACGGCCCGTAACGACGGTACCGCGGCCTTCGATCGAGAAGATGTCCTCGATAGGCATGAGGAAAGGCTTGTCAAGCTCGCGCTGGGGCTCGGGAATGTAGGTGTCGAGGGCGTCCATGAGCTCGTCGATGCACTTGCAGGCATCGTCGGTCGCAGCGGAGGCCTGGGTCGCGGGATAAGCCGCGCCGCGGATCACCGGAGCGTTATCGCCATCGTAATCATACTTGGAGAGGAGTTCACGGACTTCCATCTCGACGAGGTCGAGCATCTCGGCGTCATCGACGAGGTCGCACTTGTTGAGGAACACGACGATCTTCGGAACGCCGACCTGACGGGCGAGAAGCACGTGCTCGCGGGTCTGGGGCATCGGGCCGTCGACGGCGGACACGACGAGGATCGCGCCATCCATCTGGGCCGCGCCGGTGATCATGTTCTTGACGTAGTCGGCGTGGCCGGGGCAGTCAACGTGAGCATAGTGGCGGTTCGCAGTCGCATACTCGACGTGCGAAGACGCAATCGTAAGAATCTTGGTGGCGTCACGACGGCCGGCGGACTCGGAAGCCTTGGCGACTTCGTCGTACTTGATCTCAGAGCAGAGGCCCTTGAGCGCCTGAACGTGCGTGATGGCGGCCGTAAGTG
>Ga0265298_10000337_pt1 | contig 71164 bp, 96 predicted proteins | sample AusTroGonzalo_MG_3_FD_193486 | JGI IMG/M metagenome (GOLD analysis project Ga0265298, IMG submission 193486) | Bovine rumen microbial communities from tropical cattle in Woodstock, Queensland, Australia - Gonzalo_01 | ecosystem: Host-associated > Mammals > Digestive system > Stomach > Rumen ... | reverse complement strand
AAGGTTCAATATATTAATATATAAGAAAAAATAAGAAATACGAACCAATATTTGAATATCTAAACTATATTTGAATATTGGTTCATATTTTTATATTACTTAATTTGTATTTGTAAATTACCATATTTAAATATCTGAATCTTTTCAAATACACACATTCGAATATATAATTCATCCTTTATTATTTATTGTAATTTTCAACAAGTTTAATTTTTTCTTATTTAATTTAGAAAAATAAATTTTTAGTTTACAAATCCATGTTAAGTCAAATAGCCTTTTAAAGTCGGACTTTCCCCACTCCTAATAATCAAAAATAAATGTTAAAAATTCTAAATGTTAAAAAATCCTAAATAATTCCAACGTATCTTAACATAAAAGTGGACTTTCCACAACTCCACTTCTCGAACACTCTCAATTACACGGATTCTCCCCACTCTCCCGACTCTCCCGACTCTCATACACATTTCCAGCAAATTCAATTTTCGCTAATCGCTCATATAAATACACTATGATGCAAAAGAAACCGACAGACATACAGCAACAAAGTACAAAGGATTCTCCCAACTCTGCCTTGAATTTACTGAAAGCAATTGAGCAGGAAGAGTCCCGAGACATTGCTGATGCTGAGAGAGAAGAATCCGAACGCAATGCAGCAATTGCTCAGGAAGAGTGGCGGGACATTTCCTGGATGGATGTTTCCGGCTCGTTCAAGATATTCCTTTCATCCAAGGGCCGGCTGAAAGTCCAACTCAAGGCATCGAAGGACTCTTCCGGCCGGACAGCAGTCAAGTTCTCAGGAGAAGAGATACTCCTGGACTATCTCGTCGCATCCGTCTTTCCTGAGCGAGTCAACAACCGGCTCAACAGTGAGGAAGTTTCCCACAAGGACGGGAATCTCCAGAACAACGCAGCCGAGAATCTCCGCTGGCTCATCAATGTTTATTATAAGGGAAGAATCGGAATGTCCACAGAGAACGCAGACAACAAACTCCGTCACTTCATATTCCCGGAGAATGCATCAGAGAAAGTCCCGACAGACTATATGGTCAGGACTCTCCTCGACAATATCAGAAAGAAGTATCCCGAGATAATAGAAGACTGGATAGAAGATATTGTCAACGGAATTTCCTCACTCAAAGACCGGACAGAACTCTATGATACGAGACCCGAGAAAGACGGAGTCCTCATCAACCCGAGATCCATACAGACAATCGACCGGAAGATGAAGTCCAACAACAGACAACTTTGTATGGACATGCGGGAGATACTCCGTGAGACGCTGGATGAATATTATAGTAAAAAGGGAGATATAACAACTCCGGTTTTCGATACATCAGAGTCAGTTATGTATCCGAACAATACAAGGAAACTCCCCGAGTCTGAAATAATAACTGGTAATGTCAACAAGAACGGGACTTTCCGTCTGTTGCAGATTCCGGACGGATACACAGTAGTAGCAAAGATAGGAAAAGACGGGAAGAAGCGGTTCTTTGTAGTCAATGAGCAACTATACAACCAGGCAACCAGGATATTCGACTATATGGATGAGTACGGCTCTGGAGAGCGAGCATTGGCAAAGGAACTCACTGGAGATGAAAATGCAGACATAAAGCTCCGGAAGAATATGTGGAATTCCAAGAAACTGTGTGATATGCCATCCTATGATAACAAACCAAAAACTGGAGTTGTAACGGTTCCCAATTTAGACGACAACGAAGAAGTTGACACTACAAACAATGTTGTTGACCGTATCATAGAGCATGCAATCGACAGAGACAACGATTTGAGCAGGATAGAATACAAGAGCCGCGGTGTAAAGATGGGTACACAGAGGAAGAAGGACCGTATCATCAACGAACAGATAGAATCCGGCAAGATGGACGATATAATCCGCACACTTAGGAGAATGTCAGTTGAGAATATGAGACAGTTAAGGCTGAAGCGCGGAGACAGAGTTGATGTCAATCCGGACGGTCACGCACCGGGCAAGCCGATTGTGATGGTGGATCCGATAAACGGACGCACACAGGACTTTCCCTCAATCACCAAGGCAATTGAATTCGCCGGATGCACATATAATCAGATGCGGGAGTGCTTGTGTGGACGCAGGAGACATATCAACGGCATGCAGTATCAGTTCAAGTACGTAGGAGATGCTGCGCACATACTGAGCGGAATCTACCTGGCCTATATGAGACTGATAGAGGAACGCAAGGAAGAACTCGAGAGCATAAGCGATGATGACTTCGAGAAACTGAGTGAGGAACTCGATGCACTGGAGAAGACTACACTTGCTGAAGAATCCGGAGAAGAAGAAAAGAAGACAGAATAAGAGGAAATCGTACAAATAGACAGGTGATTTTGAAAAAGTCCCGAGGATTTTCCCAACACTGATTCGAAAATCGTACAAATAGACAGGAAATGGGACTTTCCCCGCTCTGTATTTGAATATTGCCGTGATATTTAGATATTACTGGACATTTGAATGTCAGAGTCAGTGCAGGGACAGTCCCGTATTTAAATATTTGGATGATATTCAAATATTCCCGGATATTTCATTATTAAAAACGGATTTATTACAAGTCCATATTTGGATATTCCCTCATATCTTAATATCCGTTAAATAAAAATGTGGAGTCATTACAACTCCACATTTCTTTTATATTCTCTTTCTAATTATCATCATCAGTTGATGGTATGAGTCTGGGTCCCGCCGTTCTCATAGTCAGTGATAGTCACGCTGATGAGACGGATTTCATTAGTCGGAGTGACTGTCGGATCATCTTTCTCGCTGTCGTCCGGAGTAGTGTTTCCGTTAGCACCTGCGATGTTGATGACGAACGTGTAGTACTTGCCTGCCTGGAACTGACACTCAGCTGCGGGAATCCACACACGGGAGTCATAGTACTTCGTGCCCTTGTATTCATAGCTGACCTTGACAGTATAGCCGATGCCGGTTGTATTAGCCGGAATTCCATAGAAGACGCTCGGAGATGCAACCGGAGTAGAGCCGACTTTCTCAGCAGGGAGAGTCCACTGTATAAGCGATGAAGTTGTCTTCTGCGTGAAGGACAGTCCAGATGCACTGACAGTAGCATCAGCAGTCAGAGGATAAGTTGCAAGCACAGCATCAGAGCCGTCGCCGATAGTAGAAGTAGCAGGAAGCATACGAACACCCTCGATAGCCGGAGTGCCGGAAGTTCCCAGGTCAACGAGTTGCACATTCTGGATATTCACGAACCAGCCCTTATAAGAGTCATTATCAGCACTCGTATGACCGGTCTTCTCTATATGCACAAGACGCATGTTCGGATTATTCAGGTAAGTAGCCCACTGGCCCTGTCCGGAAGCGAGCAGCGTATTGTCATAGCGGCTGAGGAGCCAGTCCGTCATACTGGTCTGGAGGTCACCGTCGATAGTGCTGTTCTGACTGTAATATCCGAGCCAGCCGAGAGAAGAGGAATAGCGGCCGTTGATATAGGCAATATCCTCATCCGTGATAGTCAGTGCGGTGAGCAGAGAACCAATGGCGGGGAAAGGCTTTGCAACCATCTGATAAGCATGATAGCCGGATGTAGCCGGACAATAGTCGATAATCTCCGTATTGACATCATCAGACGTGAACTTCAGATAGACCTTGTAGTTTCCGTGCTTGAAGTTGAGCGTGGCTCCGGTTGCATAACTGGACTTTGCCACATTCTCATAGCAGTACAGGAACTCATTCGGAGTGTCCGCAGAATTCGTGCCGACCAATGCACCCGATGGAGATTCCCACGGATTGTCCTGTGAGAACGCTGTCACATCCGACACTGTAACAACTCCACTATTGAAGGAAGTCTGTGCATCGTGCGGGATGATTCCTATGAATTCGTGAGAGTCATACTGGTTCTTGAAGTACTTTATATCCTGGTTGTCAACACCTGCGTAAGTCCAGCCGGTCGTGTACTGAACGTGGAACTTGTCCATCACGGTCTCATCTGAGTTCCAGCACCAGAGCGCGAGGTCGTCATATCCGGTCCCGGAGACAGTCGTTGCAGCAGCACGGGTAGAGGACTTGGAATATCCGCTGAACGTGATTGCGTAGTTGCCGTCTTTGTCAACAGTACTGCCAGGAACGATATATGTCGGGTACTGGTAGGGACAGATGATAATAGTATCCCCGGTAATAATGTCCTTGTCACAAGAAGTGAAGGAAATTGCAGTCATGGATGCTGCAAGCAAAAGCATACTAATCTTTTTCATTTCCATTATAAGTTTTAATTTTTAATATATATATAACTGCCGGAGCAGTTTCATTACGTTTTGTCTTAACATATTTATCTGTGCCGGAGTGCTGTAAACAGAGGATTCGCAAGGCTTTGATTGTCAGGAAAAATGAATGTTAAAAGGATACGTTAACGATCGTGAAGAAAGGCAATGTTAGGAAAAATCCTAAAACGAATTAACCTAATGACTGTTACTTTCACTATCTCTATTTATCATAATATATGTTCCTGAATCTTTTTACCTAAATTATTTAGGACTTTCCCGAAATTCCGTTAATGAATTTAACAATGCTTAATTCTATTAGGACTTTCCCTACTCTGCTTCAAAATCCAGTGTAAGGAAAATTCCAATATTTTATTTGCATAAAAATGGACTTATATCGAGTCCACATTTTATTCACTTCTTTCTTTGCTTCAAATAAAAAGAGCCTTCCCGGAAAGGAAGACTCTTCTTTGTTCTCATTTCTTTACATTTATCACCAGGGAGCACTCTCGTCACATATCACTAGATATTTGTAGTAACTGAAGACGTAGAGTCCGAACGTCACTGTATGTCCGTTAATCTCTCGAATCGTTGCATTTGGTATGTACGGAGAGTAGTTGTACGAACGTCCAGTTGCGTGGGTAATATCCCAGAGCATCTGCCATCTGTATTTTTCGTCATTCTTTGGGTCACTGGACACATTCTTCTTAGGAATCTTGACCAAAAGATAAGGATCGTCCCAACTCCACCACAGCATATACTCGTGAAGTATCAATCTTGCGTAGTAATTGTCCGTTCCCTCGTAGAGAAGCACTTCCCATTCGAGTTTTGAGCCCACCGGCCATCCAGTCGGACCCACAATAACGTCGAAACCGGTCTTTGTATCATTGCAAATGCAAGAAATGATAGTTTCGTTCACATAGATGTCGTGATCCAGACCAGCACGGTCGCTGATAACGGTCTCTTCTTCTATAGGAACGACTACCTGAGGTCCTCTGAAGTACAGATAACCGACATAGCCGGCGAACAGCACTGCGACAGCAGCGACTGCTGCGATAATAAACTTGATTGTCTTTTTCATCTTGTTCTGTCTAAATTGAATTTTAAATTAGTTTCACGGATATTTATCAGCTAGATGGGTCATATTTGAATATTAGGGAGATATTTGAATATCTAAGGGTGAGTGGAGTTGAGTGTGGAAAATCCTGGATTGAAATATCTGGATATGAAGCAGAGTTGGGAGAATCCGTGTGAATGAAATATGGAGTCATAACGAGTCCATATTTGAATATTGCCTAAATATTTAAATATAGCGAGGAATATCCAAATGTTGGACTGTTTGATGAAGTGAGTGGTATTTAAATATAACTGGATATTTGAATATTAGAATGGGAGTTGTGGAGAGTCCTCATTTTGTGAATAAATAAGTTGCTATTTTACTAAATAGTATAATTATTTTTTTCTTAGGCTGAAACCAATTTGGTTTCAGTCTTTTTATTTTTGTGATAAATAGTTACAGAGAAAAAAATAATTATAATTTAGTAAAATGAGAATGTCTTTTGAAGAATTTGAGGAACGTGTCAAGAATGCAACTGACGGAAAGATTAGTGTTGTGCGTGAAAGTTATCAAGGTACGATGCATCCAGTAACTGCATACTGTAATATTCATAAAATATATTTTCAATGTCCTAGAGCGAAAAGATTATATGACAAGAATAAAAATTGTCCGGAATGTGCTAAAGAAAGTTGTCACGACAAACAAATAAAACCTTGGTCAGAAGTTCTTAAATCTTTTATTGATGCATATGGAAATAAATTTTCATATGATGAATCAACTTATAATGGAACCAAAAAACCGATGAAAGTTCACTGCAATAATTGTGGTGAAGATTTTGAAATTACTCCAGCGCATCATCTGAAATATAATAACGGTGGTTGTCCGAACTGTCATTTAACAAAATTAATAAAATGTTCAGGATGCGGAAAGAATGTTTATGTTGATAGAAGAACTTCAGTTGATTCAGAACATTACATTTGTGATGAATGTCATAGAAAACATAGACATAAAAGAAATTCTGATATTAAACAATTTAAATATTGTAAAATATGTGGAAGATGTTTAGATAAACATAATAAATGTGAAAATGATTTTTGCAACTAGTTTCATAAAAACACTAATATATTCGAGAATTTAATTAAATATTTTGGGTTTGATGAAACTAAACTAGGAACAATAGAAGTAGAAAACGAATTTAATCGAATTAGAAATATGTTGAATGATATGTATTGGAATCAACATATGAGTTCTACTGAAATATGCAAAAAATTTAATTATAGAAATGAACATCAATTATTAAAAACTATTTTTAAATGGTTAAAGATAAAATCAAAATCACGTCATTATTCTTTATTTGAAAATTTTAAAACAGGCCGTCTTGAACTTGCAAAATATAACCATGTTTATAAAGAAAGTTATTACACTACTTGGGATAACAAAACAATATATTTGCGTTCTAGTTATGAACGTGATTATGCAAATTATTTGGATGAAAATAAAATATTATATGATGTTGAAAAATTGAGAATTCCTTATTATGATTCTCAAAGAAAAGAAAATAGAATTGCTATTCCCGATTTTTATCTTATTGAAACTAATACTATAGTAGAAATTAAATCATATTGGACACTTGATGTAATTAATATGATTGATAAAGTCAAAGCGTATAAAGAGAATGGCTACGATTTTAAATTAATATTAGAACATGAAGAAACAGATGTTTATAGTCTTATAGATGAACCATCATATACACCAAATGGTATGAATATAACAATTTTGTGTAAAAAGACTAGAACCAAAATAAAACACGGTAAATGGAAATGGATGAATGATGGATCGATAAATTACAAAGTCCCAGAAAATGAAATTAATGAATATTTGAATAAAGGATTTGTATTTGGTCATTTACAAAAAAAGAAATAACTGAGAGCCTCTTGATGTAGTCGAAACATCATCTCAAGATTACAAATCATGTGTAATAACCGTTATACTAAAGAGGCATTTACTAGTGGCGGGAGCAAGATTCGAACTTGCGTGACCGGCTATGAGACCGGTGAGTGACCTCTACTCTATCCCGCCGAGCTGCTGGTAATCGAAACCAGATGACCAAGGTGCAAGCTTGGCATAATACGCCTTTATATGACAGCCCCAAATTGGTTGGCGCTTGCGGAGAATTTCGAAATCCCGACCTATGGATTAACAGTCCATTGCTCTGCCTCTGAGCTACGCAAGCATATAAATTAAGAAATCCGGATTATCTATCTCAGACATCCGGATTATTCATATATTTTAATTACTGAATCTCTCACAACAGATGTCCTACAACGAATTTGGCATTCGCTGTTGTATTCGCGGTCATATTATTATTGAACATCGTGTTGAACATCTTGTCAAATTTGTTAATTTTAGTTATTTATCTAAGTCTTAGACGGTCAAAATCGAAAAAGGTTTAATTAGTCCTAAAAATAATTCAGAAATTGCGTATTCTCGAGGATTTTCCTTATCTTTGCAACAGAAATCATCAGATAATTCACCGCATTATGCTAAGGGAACTTACACATACAGACAAGGAACGTCTCAAGTATCTTCATGATAGGATTAAGAACCACGAGTTCCGGAAGAATCCCACTCTCGACAAGCTCCGGGAGTACAAGGAACTTCTCGATACGAATCTGCTGCGTATCATCGGACAGTGGAGCGAATCCGGAGAGAAGTACTATATGTATGTCAAGGACCAGAAGTTCATAATAGACGGCAAGGAAGAGTCCTGGGGTGTGGAAGTCTGGGGAATTCCCATCATCGGCATCCTAAACAACATACAGCATGACTACCGTTCCGTCAATATGGAATTTTCATATAACTGGAAGCGGAGTATGGAAAGTCCGGATGTTACCTATAAGTACAGTCTGGAGACTTACCGGGAGAAGTTCTATCAGATGTCAGAGACAATGCTGACGCTGATACATTTCCTCATTGAAGACAGACAGCTCGCTGAAGCAACTTTTCCCGGAGAGCGTTCATATAGCAAAGACATTCACTACGAGTTCGTACAAAATCCGAAGTACGATAATCTCTGGACAAAGAAGTGGATTCTCGAGCACCAGGTGATGGATTCTGAAGAAGAAACAACAAAAACAGATAATAAAACAGAATAATAAAAAATTCCTTTTTGCAAATTAACAAGCATATCCGAAGGTCCTGGCTCGTGATGAGTCGGGACTTTCTCCACACAGAAGAACTCTGGATATTCTGTTGGTATACTAGTAAAGATTAATAAACTCTATATATATGACACGGGAAAATTTATTCAACAATATTATGAAAGTTGTCAACGAAGAACTCAACAAGTACTTCGATGATAATAAACTAGATTGTGCTGCTGACAATGCTGTTGAGGATGCTGTTGATGAACATGTCCTTCAGTTGGCGGATTTTGCTATGAATCAGATTGAACAGATGGGCGGAGTCAGTTTCCGGAAATTCAACGCAGACTATGAAGAAACTTCCCGGAACTACTGTTTTACCAGGTACGGTGAAGCATCAATGCGGATGGTTGAGGGATTAAAACCGTCGAATACTGTACACAAGGCAGATGATGTTGCTGAAGAAGTCAAGAGGATATTCAAGTTGGATGATTTCCAAGTTGTTGTTGAAGACCCGTATGATTTGGGAATTCCGAACATAATGATGGTTGCCGGTCCCTCTGACTATAATACTATAAGTCTCATCATCTCTAACAACGGTCATAACTTTGAGCTCGTCAACAGATATATGGAGAAGCAGGGATACCGGTTGATTCGTAAATTCACTCCATATTATGAAGACGGCACTACATTCCACGTTGTTGTATATACTCCGGTAAAGAGGATAGACATTACCGGTGAGTTGGCTGAGATGACAGACCATCTGTATCACGTAACTCCGTCAACTAACAGAAAGAGTCTGGAACGTTCTGGAATTATCCCCAGAGAAAGAACCGGACGTCTCGAAGACGGAGGTATCATATATCCGTCCAGAGTTTATATGTTCACGAATTTTGATGATGCTGAAGAACTCAAGAACAATCTTGAACAGCAGCAATATCCAGAAACATTCGACATATATGAAGTTGCATTGACTGACATTCCAAAGTCAACTGAGATATATTACGATCCGCTCTACGGAAAGAACTCTGTGTACGTAGAGAAGAATATTCCAGGAAGCATCTTGCATCGAATAGAACAGCAGTGATAATATATCGGGACTTTCCCTACTCTGCATCTAATATCCGGAAATATCCTCGTATCACCCTTTCTCCGACTGCTTCTGTAACTATCACCATCACAGACAGTTACAGAGTCAATATCTAAATATTCCGGATTCTCCCTTTCTGACATATTTAAATATTCATCCCATATTTGAATATTCCGGTCATATCTGAATATTCACTCGATATTTCGAAATATGGACTTATTACAAATCCCTTTTTGAATTATCCGGAAAGTCCTTTCTCTATAGTGGAGTTATTACGAGTCCCTATTTCTGCATAAATAATACAGAATTCAACTTAACTCATTATAATGATACTGAACGAAGATTATTTCGATAAAGCTGACTTGGACAGTCTGGACATTCCCTCTTCAGATGCTGAAGATGAGTACTCTACTTCAGCCACCAGGAATTGGGAGATGCAGGCACAGCGTCCCGTTGCTGAGATTCTGAAGGACTATATGTGCTATGTCAATTTCGAGCTCCGGATTGTTGACAAGGATGAGCAGTGGGTCTATAATCTGTGTGACCGGCTGAAGCATTCGTTTGACTTGTTGCCTGGTGATGTTGTAACGAGTCCCATTATCATAGGATCACGTCTGTCGAATTCTCAGTTCGATAGTCTGAGTCTGGAAGACAATGAAAAACGCGGAGGCTTCGGCTATTATCTTCCGTATGTAATGGGACAGACCATGGATGACAAGGGCATCAAGTTATGTACGCAGTTCTACTTCGGGCTCAGAGTCGATTGCAGAGAGAAGAGAGATGATACAAAGGCACTTGAGACAATCCGTCAAATCAGCAACATCATATTCGGAATCACCAAGGTGGACTATATCACCTTCATCAGCAATAAATCGAACCCGAAGGTCAGTCACAAGCCGCGGTATGACTAGATGTTTGTTGATAATAGAGATTCCATAGTCCGGAGAATCAAAGAGGCAATCGGTGATGCCAATGCAGATGAAGAACCCAATTCGTATCCTATTGACTGCTGGAGAGAACTTCTCTGCACAGTGTGTGGAAAGTCATATACAACGCTCGGATACTATTACGAGGATTTCTTCCGCGAGATGGAAGAGTATTTCTCAAGGAGACGAGTCAGATGATGAAGATAACAGGTGCGAATAGAACTCTTAACTATAGAAATAACCAATAATAGCTGCAAATACACCTGTTAACTACAGATATATATAAAGTTATTTCCTGGGATATCGAGAAGAACTTTCCGGATTTTCCGGAGTATATATAATAGAGAATAGAGAATGAAATTTAGGCAAGTAATAATATCAAAAGTGATTTGAGAAGACCTGCTCGTGAGAGTCGGTTTCTTTGATTTAAGAATCTGGAAATTTCCCGCTTGTGATAAGTCGGACTTTCCGCTACACAAAAAAATTTTATCATAGGTTTAGATTTAAGGTTTTTTATTTTTTTATTTTTATGAGAACAGTCTGACTCGGGAGAGACGGACTGTTCTGCTTTATATGTGTCTATATTTTTCCCAAGTTGTCATTATATGGTCTGTTTCTTTTTTCTTTTCTTTGTTATATCTGAAATAAAAATAGACACTATATAATAGGACTTGTAACGAGTCCACATTTTCTTTTTCTGCTCGATGTGCTTTCGTTGATTTTTCTCTGTGAAGTTATCAGACTCCGTACTCAATTCCCATTGAAAAGTCCGGACTGAACTTCACTTCCTTGCCTGTGAATGTATGTGACAGCATATACGAATCCAATTGGGTTGCATTGATACTCTGCTTGAGAATTCCCTTTATCTTAATTTCCTGACTTTTCGAGAACAGTCTCTGGTAGACATATCTGTCGTTGGATATGGTAATGTCCGGAATCTTCCCGAACGCAGATGACGTTATAAACAGTCCATTATACCAGGTCTCGTTATTCGGGCCGAGCAATGGACAGACCACATCATAGTTTTCTTGAATCAGCGAGCGCAGATAAGTCTGGATATTCCAGGTGAACTGGTTCTTCCACATAGAGCGTATTCTGGATTGGATGATACTGCTGCGAGCAGCACCCTTGGTGTGAAGGTACAGAAGATAGGGAACTTCCCTACGCTGACAGAGATACTGAGCGAAGCATAAAGCCGGATACTCGAAGAACTTGCCAGGTGATTTCTGGGATACGCAGTAGACGTTGTAGTTAGTAGAGAGCCATTGTAACATCTCCTCTTTTATCTTCAGCCCGTGTGTTGTCTCGAGAATTCCGAATACACAGACCGGAGAAGAACTATTGTTGTTATTGCACGGAATATACTCGGCAGAGATTGTCTGTTCCGGATTGGGAATGCTGTCCTTGAATATTTCGTTGAGGCTGATATTGTCTTCTAGTGTGTTCATAACTTATTTATAGCACTGTTACACGTTGTTTGATGACGTGCTGTTACACGTTATTTGTTAACGAACATTAATATGTGCTAAAGTCTTTTTAAAAATTTGCATATGTCGAGGGAAATTCCTACCTTTGCAGCAAAGAAATAATAATTAAGGATATGGCACAGGTTACATTGAAGAAACTCGAAAGTTTCAACTCGCTTACTTCGCTGAGACGCATCGGAAAGTCTCAGAGTGCGGTCAGTTTTGAGCCCAAGCATTTGCGTAAGTATTACAACATCGACACTGATGTTTATCTGGAAAAGTACGGTTACAACCTTCAGCGTCCTTATGTCTGGACATTGCTCCAGCAGCAGGAACTTATCTGGTCTATTTTTATGGAACGCCCGATTCCTCCGTTCGTATTCATCCAGCACTCAGTTGACAATGGCGGTCTGGGTGATGCTACGATGCTGGTCATTGACGGCAAGCAGCGTCTGACTACTATCTTCCGTTATATTGATAATGAGTTTCCGATTATCGTGGACGGTGAAGAAGTTTACTTCCGTGACCTTGACCAGATGGCTCAGCACAGAATCAACTTCTATGACATCAGAGTCCAGATATACTATTCGTACAAGGAAGACCCCATCACAGACGACGAGAAGATTATCATCTTCAACCACTATAACTTTGCCGGAACTCCCCAGGAGGAAGAGCATAAGAACAAACTTCAGAATTTCTTAAACAGCAACAAATAAACTATGAGTCAGAATAATAGTTATGTAGACTGGGATGAGGAGGATGAGGAGGATTTGAAAGGAAAGACCCGATTCACCTTCAAGACTATCAAGGGTAAACCGAACAAGAATCCGGCTAACTTCGCTATGATTTGGAATGAGGAATGTCCGGAAGTCCAGTTCGAAGGTCAGACATGTTTCCGGCTCAGAACCGGTTCACCGGCCGAGTTCAAAGCACTCAGCGAGTTCTGTCACAATGTTCTCGGAGATTTCCCCTGCAAAAGTCCGTATGTGTACATTCCGAAGAGTGTGCTCGTGCAGCAGCCGAAAACTAAGAAGCCTCAGAAGAAGTTATTTAGGTAACATTAGCAGCATAAAGAAATGAAAGCGAAAGTAATTAAAACTGGAGAGATAATTGATGTCAAATGTCTTTATCCAACAATCTACTCAAGATTGGATTGTAATAACAAGATTATTGAAGAATTCAACGAAGATGAGTTAGAATTCTTACCAAACCCTAATGCTAAAACTTATAAAGAAAAAGTTTTTACTGTCTGTCAGACAAAGGTGTTCCGCGACGAGAGTTACGGCGACCCAGACTTGACACTGTGCAAGACACAGGATATTGCTCACCGTGAGTTTTTATCACTGGTAGAGTCTGAACTTGATGACTACATTGACGATGATGACCTCGATTGTCTCAACGACGAGCTCTTCGACAATGGTGAACTCAAGGACGGTGATGAGTCGAAGACTCTGGAGGACTTGACACTGCAACAGAAGATTGACCTGTACAGCAAGCATCATTTCGATGTGTCGTTCTCTGATAAGCCCGGACACGAACACTGTTCATTCGATACCAGTGATGAGAGCTCGACCAGCATTACCATCATTGAGAGCGAGATGATTACAGAGTAGAGGATTTATAACGAAACCACTATATATGTTCAAGCAAGAAATAACAAAGACATTAAGTGCTGCTCTGCTTCCGTACGGTCAGACAGATGTTTCTTCTTTACAGGAAGTCATCGACCGGGACAAGAAGCGTCACAAGTATAGAAAAGACGTCATCAAGATGATAGATGAGCGTCATAAGGCATTGCTGTCTAAGATAAAGGATGCTCCTCTGGAATTCCACAGACTGGAAGAACTCCTCCGTAAACGCAACAAGGACAAGAAGGATACTGCTGCTCGGAAAGAACTGGAAGCAGAGCAGAAGGCTCTGTGTCAGATTCTGATTGACTGGCTGTCTTCGAACAACAGGACGGAATTCGCTTATCTGACAGCATCAACTCCGGCGAAAATCATCAGTGAAATGTTCGCAAAGAATCCGGAAAACAAGAAACTCGAGGTATTCGACAAATTCTGTACCTATCTCTCAGATTACAGTGCTGCTCGCAATACTATATACGGTACTGCGAACAAAGCCGGTTCTGTCGGATGCCGACTGGTGACTGAGAACTTCCCCATCTTCATCAAGAACAAGGATGTGTATGCGAAGCTCTCAGAAGAGTATCCTGAGATTCTCAAGACCGTTGCGAAGAATCTTCCTGAACAATCCGCATACATCAGTGCGTTCGCATCCACGGATGACTATATGATGTTCTCTGTTCAGAATGGCATCAAGAACTACAATGCGATTGTCGGTGAGACCAACAAGGTGATTAACCTGTATATCCAGGCAAATCCGGATACTAAGACTGCACTGAAGAAGCTTCGTATGAAGAATCTCTACAAGCAGATTCTGTTCGATGATGAGGCTCTCGTTGCCGCAGCGTTCCCGAGAATATACAGTGTGAAGGAATTCGCCAGTCTCGTCCATACAATCTGGGAAGGTGTTCTCGATTCCGGCAAGGTGCTCGATGATATGATGGTTCTTCTGAAGAACATCCGGAATTATGATACGACTGGTATCTTCATCAAGAAGAACAAGATTGCATTTGTCTCCGATAAACTGTACGGCGAGTGGAATAGAATCAAGGATACTATCGGCGAGACGAAAGACGACTATACTGCACTGGAAGCTCTTATCTTTTCGGATGCAGACTTCGACAATCTCTTCAAAGACCTCAACAAGTTCAAGTCACAGGCAGTGCTTGCTTATGTAGAAGTCAACAAGTTCGCGGATGATGAGATGATGTCTGAAGATGCCGTGCCGCATATCACAGAGCTTATGTATGCTCTGAACGACTTCCGTAAACTGGTTGACATTATAGCGATTCCAGACGACAGTGTCAATTCGGATCCGGACTTCTACAATATGTACAAGGAATATTCCGAGAAGACTGCTGCTATAAAAAGTGCATACAGTACTGCCTATACTTTCGTCACCCAGAGACCTGAGGATATTAGCAAGAAATTCCGTCTGTCATTCGACTATTCCACCTTTATGAAGGGATGGGACGTTGACAAAATAACAAAGAATGAATACGGAGCTACAATGTTCTGTAAAGACGGCCGTATCTTCGTCGGAGTGACGAACAAGGAAAAGTGTCCGGATTTCGATGATATTCATCCAGCAAATCCAGGTGAGGATACATTCCATATGCTTTCATATAAGAAACTCGGAGACTCATCGAGACAGATTAAGCATATGTTCATCAATAACAGCACTCCGGATAATATACGCAAGATTGTTCTCGGAAAGAAAGATGATGAAGCATACGAGCACTCAGACATGGTCAAGGTCATAGACTACTACAAGAAGTGTCTGCTAGCTCGATACTCCGGCATCTACGACTTCAATTTCTCGGAGACTTCCGACTACAAGACCATTAACGATTTCTTTGCTGAAGTCGATAAGTTCACTTATAATGTGTCCTCATAGACATTTCGGCAAGTCAGATAGATGAGTGGATTGCTGAGAAGAAGCTATTTATGTTCATCGTCCACACAAAGGACTACAAGGTGGGAGCATACGGAACCAAGGAACTGTTCACTATATTCTTCGAGAACCTGTTCACTGAGGACAATCTCAAGAATGATGTCATCCGCTTGGCCGGAGGAAGCAGCATCGTTATGCGATCGAAGGCTGTGGAGAATCCGTATAGGCATAAGGTCGGAAGTATCCTTCTCAACAAGAGAGATAAGGACGGAAAGCCTGTTCCGAACAAGATATACGTTAGTCTGTCCAAGTATTTCGACAGTAAGTTAAAGAAAAAGGACTTGTCACGAGACGCATTGGCTTATCTGGATAAGGTCGTCTGGCACAAGCATCAGAAAGAGCATATCGCAGTAGAGGATATTGTCAAGGACAAGCGTTATACAACTGATGCGTTCATCCTTCATCTTCCGATAACGATAAATCCGGGTTGCCGGGCTAACGAGTATGAAATCAATGAAGATGCTCGCAAGAATGCCAAGCACACCATCGGTATTGACCGCGGTGAGAGGAATCTTCTCTATGTGAACGTGACTGACTGCAGGACCAATAAGGTGGTTGAGCATCGCTCGCTGAATGAAATAGAGGGATATGACTATCAGTTGAGACTCACCCAGCTTGAGAAGGAGCGTCAGGACCAGCAGAGAAACTGGAGAACGCAGAGTCAGATAAAGCATCTGAAGAAAGGATACGTAGGAAAGGCAGTTCATATAATCTGCGAACTGATGCTCAAGTACGAGAATTCCATTGTCGTGATGGAAGCTCTTCCCAAGGAGATGATGCAGAGAAGAGGCTCAGCGTTCGGTGCTGTCTATTCGCAGTTCCAGCAAGCGTTGCTGAACAAGCTGAGTTACCTGGTCGTAAAGGATTGCAAGCCTCTGGAAAAGGGCGGAATTCTGAACGGATACCAGTTCACAATCCCTCCGAAGACTCTCGAAGATAAGCCCAGACAATACGGTTCCGTGTTATTTGTTCCGCCTGGATATACTTCGAGCATAGACCCGGTCACCGGATTCACGAATATATTCATGTACAAGAAGTATGACTCGTCGAATAAGAAAGCGAAGAACTTCACTGCGAAGTTCGACAGTATCCGCATAAATGAGGACGGCATCCCCGAACTGAAGTTCGACTACTCGAACTTCAAGACTTTCCAGAAATGGCCAGATCGTCAGTGGACGTGTATAATAGACGGAAAGAGGATACTGAGACAGAAGAATCAGGAGACCGGTGTCTGGGAGTACGAGGATGTGGATGTCCGCGAAGCGTTCAACAAACTGTTCGGAAAGTACAGCAAACTCGAGCCGGGTACAGATGTCAAGGAGTTGATTGGGAAAATCAGAAAGACTGATGCAGACATTGATGTGAAGTTCGTCAAACTGATGAAGACAGTGTTCCGGCTGAGGAATTCGAATCCGAACACGGGTGAAGACTATATCATATCACCAGCGCTGGATGTTCACGGAAAAACGTTCGATTCGAGAGACCAGCGAAACCCGGAACTGGGTCTGCCGGTGAACGGAGATTCGAACGGTGCAAGGAATATCGCTCTCAAGGGAGCAATGACACTGCGCAATGCCGGAGTTACAGGAAAACTCGTTGCTGTCGGAAACAGTGAGTGGATGCAGAATGTCCAGAGATTCTCATCAGAATGATGAAATTTGCAGTGTCGGCTGTTGAAATACGATTCGTTCTTTGACTTATTGATGATAACTTTTGCTGCTTGCTGCTGAAATACAGAAAGACAGACAGAATGTGGTGTACGCATATATAATTTTTACTCTAACGTAAATTGGTAAGAGATGAGTCTTGCAGATTCCAGTAGTGTACGCATATATAATTTTTACTCTAACGTAAATCAGTGAAGACTCGGCGGTAATGCTTTTGTGATTTAAGAGGTAGTGTACGCATATATAATTTTTACTCTAACGTAAATAGCGGGAAGTGCTGTCGGTGATTTGACTAAGGTGTACGTATATATAATTTCTGCTCTAACGCAAATAGAAAGGCCATGAGTGAACTCTTAACTGAAACTGTACGCATATATAATTTTTGCTCTAACGCAAATGGGCGCGAGGTCAGGGTCGAAGGTCTGATAATAATGTGATTTGGAATTATCTGTTGTAAGATAAATAATTTAGTTTAGTTGTTCAAGATATTCAAATTAATTTAAGTAATTTAAGGTAAGTTAGTACAAAGCAGTATAGAGAAAATCCACTATAGTTAATTAGAGGGCATCTGAAATCATTTTAGTAGTTAAGCAGCATAAGTTATTATCCAGAGAATTTAATCGCAGCAGAGAGCAAGTATTCAAGTTATATTCAAATTATAATAGGAGTTATTACGAGTCCACTTTAATTTAGTCAGTATATAGAAAGTCCAGATATTCAATCAAGTTTAGTAGTTTAAACAGTCAATTAGTATTTCAAGTCTTTATCATTTAGCATATACATTGCATTTAAGAGATTAAAGACATCGCAGTTAGTTTAGGTTACGCTGAGAAAAGCTTATTTTTCTTGGCTGGATTTTTGTTTTTGTATATTAAAAGCGAAAGTCCAGACTCATCACGAGCCCGGACTTTCTGTCGAACCGATGTTCGACCCTATCATTTATGGAAATTAAATGGAGAGGGGTTAATCTATGTTGTGCTGTTCCTTGTATTTCTGGATGTTCTTCAGATAATACTCCTTTAGATGTGAATTGTGCTGACTGTAGCACAGGTTGAGCATCTCATCCAGGTCTTCACCGTGATTTACCACAGCATCTATAATAGCTTCGGAAATATCATCAAACTTATTATAGTTGAAGACTAGAGTACCGTCTGTAAGGAACAGTATATTTGTTTTTTGCTCGCGGATTTTCACGGACCCGCCGGCATACTTCTTCAGTTTCAGTTTAAGCGTAATGTCCTGTTCATTCACTTTATTCTCCAAAGAAATTTTCCGGTAATTATTCTGTGATGTAAGCGGAAGATGTTGCACTATATGTGCAATATCCAGTTTATACTGTCCGTTTACAGCATCGAAGTCAACTACTGTATATACGTTGCCCCAGTCACGAGCATCGCGATCACGAGCAGTAATCTTATCACCAGCTTTGAACAGAGGAATTTCCGCTATTTTCACTATGTCTCCCTGACAGAGTGCATACGGAATATGTTCACAGGAATTTCCCGGCTCGCAGACTAACTTGCCGTACAAAGAACCGTCTGTATCCTTTGTGACGATGAGGTCATACCCCCACTTGTTGTGCACGAAATCACCCTCGTGTAGTTCAACACCCTTCGAATCGTATATCTTCTCTTCTTTATTCATAGTTCTTTATATTAAGTTTACACTACATGGTGACAGATAGTCTTTCATACAACATATGTCGTTGTCATCTCCGGTGACTACACTTATCTCCTTTATCTTCTGGTGACCGACCATATCACGCTTGACTTTTTCACGGATTTCCTTCTTGTTTCTTCCGCGATAGTTGAGAGTGGTTTCTACCGTTCCCTCGACTACAGTCACTCTGTATGTTCTCTTTGTATCCATTACTATAATGTCATTGCTATTTTCTTGATATTCTCATTTGCGTTAGAGCAAAAATTATATATGCGTACACTTATGTCACATCTCAATTACACTTTGAACTCTGTCTTGCGCATCAACGGTTTGAAGAGTTCGTTAGCAATACGGATTTCCTTGTTCATAACTGTTATTATTATAATGTCATTGCTATTTTCTTAATATTTTTTGAATTCCAGACACTTTTGTCCGTGCCGTTGAGCAGGACTGCGATGTCCTCGAACGTTGTCTCACCGTACTTCTGCTGGAGTTTCGGATTGATATATTCCATATCCACGTCGAATGTTCCCGGATGCTTGTCCTTGTGCAGAGTTATCTGTCTGAGTATCTCATTGTGGACGTATTGTGAGTCCTTCATCTCGTGCTCGCTAATGTATGTTTTGCAGCAGCGATAACTGGAATCTTTCGTAATTAATCCCAGAAATTGTCCGCCCGGAATCGATTGCACAAATTCACACATTTCTTCTCCGCGTACATTATGAGTCACCTGCTTGACAGACATCAGCGTATCGTGTATCAGCTTGCGCATATACAGACAGATGCTCTTGACAGTCATATCCATGTTCAATGCATCTCCGCGCTGCATCATTCGGTTGATGAGGTGAGGAGTCCACTCGTCCATTCTCACACAAGTGTTGCATGCGGTTATCATAAAGAACCCTATGCCGTTATTCTCCGGATTTCTTGCGTAATCTATTAAGTAAGGCTGGAACGCATCGAACATGATACGATAACCTTTCTTGAACGATGGCTTCTCCGGAATCGTCAGGATGACAATCCACTTGCCGTGCTCAGATGTCTCAATCTCCTGAGTGAAGAAGAACGGGAATCTGCAAGTCTTCGTAATCTTCCGGATACGAGCATCCAACCTGGCCTCTGCCTTGCGCATCAGCGGCTTGAAGAGTTCATTGGCGATACAGACTTTCTCTTCCGTAGCCATGCTTGGATGTAGTATCGTTTTCTTTTGCGAATCCATAATATATACTTTTATTATTTCTTTGCTGCAAAGATAAGCATAATAATCGACATATGCAAATATTTTTGATTTTATTAATGTCTTTTTAATCTTGTTAACATTCAAAAAGGGACTTGTAACAAGTCCACATTTGAATATGCGAGCAATATCTGGATATTCCCAACGAAGTCTAATATGTCGTACTTTTAGTGCTGAGCAATATCTAAATACGGATCCGATATTCGAAAGTATGATATATCGTACTGTCCGGATATTTCAATATCTTCAGATACGAAAAATCCCCGACTCATCTCGAGCCAGGAATTCTCCACACAATTTTCAACAAGATTTGAATTAATTGATTATAATAGTACGGTTATCACCGTTAATCAAATTACTATAGAACTTATGCTTCTTCCAGTAATAACGAATCACCGTGGTGATGTACGATTTATTGCATGCTTTTGCAATCTCTTTCAGAGTCGGACATTCTTGGCCCAACATCTTTGCTGCAATCTGCCGGTCCAGCAAAATGTCTCGTCTCTCACTCATCATCTTCGAATGCTGATGCAGCAATTCCTGGATTGCATATATCACACTCTTGTGTGATGACTTTACAGTTTTCACTTCAATCGTTTCCATACGTTATGTCTTAAATTTCTTTGATGTCTGGATATTCCTCATCGAGATAATCCCACATCTCGTTCTCGTCATAGAACAAGTGGATTCCATAGACTTCCACCCGGTAACTGTCGTAATAGACAGTCTGCTCAATCTGGTGATTGGATTGTCCATCCGGAGCATATCCCGTGTGATACCACTGGACTCTCTCGTTCTCTTCAGCATCTTCGTTCCAGTCATAACCGTGACAATATTCCGGCTGCTTCACGGGACCGAGCAGGAGAAGTTCTATCTCCGGTCTGATGTACTCGATGTTCACAGAGCAGTCTGTCATCTTGCGCAGCATAATCCCGAGTGCATAGCACAACGATGTGGGTGTCGAGATATGATTGTCAACAATCTGGATTCTCATCTCAACGGACTCTTCACTAGTCCGCTGCAGGCAGATTTCATCTTCAGTTAGCTTCGAGTACCACTCACCGTAGTAGAACTCACGGGCATCATAAGATTCTGTATGACGCTTGAGTCCGAACTGCTTTTCCGCATCCGTGCGGTTGAGGCTGAGAAAGTCCAATATTGTAGACTTCAGCAGCGAGAGTTCCTCTTCCGGATTGTCCGTGAGAAGTCCCTGCTTCAACGTGATGTTATATCGCTCTGTTTTCATAATTATATGACGTTGTTATAGTTCCACTTTTCTTAGTAACCTCTTTGCCAACGCTCGAAGTCTTCCTCGCAGATGCGATTCATATCTTCCAGGTCTTCGGTGTTCCTCTTATTGACGGTGAAATACGGATTGACCGAGCGGAAAGAATCCACCATCATCATCCTGGCATACTTGAACCCGAGATTCACACCTTCACGGATGCCTTCGATTATTGCTATGTCTGCGAAGTACTTCTCATTGTTGGCCAGGCCGAAACCGGTAGTTGTCAGTTCAACTTTGAACTCGGACTTTTTCTTTGTCTCCGAGCCCTTGACTGTCAGTTTGAGAGAGTCCTTGCCGATTTTCTCAATCTTGAGAACTCTGGCAGACTCAACCTTGTAACCATAAACCCTTACGATATAATCCTTTTCCTTTACTTCACCGAACGTTTTCATATCTTTATACTTTTAATTATTATTTCTTTGCTGCAAAGATAGACATAATAAACGACATATGCAAATATTTTCACAGAGTTTAACCAATTACGCAATCTTTTAACGATTGTTCACGATATATGGACTTATTACAAGTCCACTTTTGATTTCTCTTGATAAAAAACAGCCGGGCATCATCTCGATGACCGACTGTCCACATAATTAAATTAAATGAAAGGACTTGTGTGAGCTGGTTACGCTCGCATCTTGTTCTGTTGTATAGTTTCAGCTTGCTTGCTGACGATTCCCTCTGGGAGCACGGGCATCCGCTCGAAATCTTCCGGACTCATCAACGTGCTGTCAACGCTTGCTTCAGCCATCAGCGCCAGATGACTCATCATTGTCATGATGCCGCCTTCCTTAAGCTTCCAGAAGTTACCCCAGTCGATGGAGATGTTCGCTTCCAGTCCGGAAAGTTCCTGGTACTTCTGGGCTTCGAGCATACGCTGCTTCATTTTTTGCACGGATTCTACCTTCTTCTCCGGAGTGGTAATGTCCCAGGTGAACTCCCACTGCTTCGCAGAGGGCGAACCGTCGAAGTAGAACATTCTGGGTCGGCCGTTTCCGACCTTGATGCTTACATAGAACTTTTTCTTTGCCATAAATCTGGATTTTAGTTACTATTTCATAATCTCGGTGAGCTTCTTGCCGCAGAACGGACAGTACCGGAGATAATCCGTTGAATTCTCACCTTCTTCATAAGCACGGAGATAGTAGAAGAGTCTCTTCTTCGTCCAGGGGTCTTCAGTTATAGCCATGTCGATTGCCGGACCGAATGTGCTGTCACCGGCAATGTTAATTTCTCTGTCACCATCTGCACGGTACTGTTCCAGCAACTGCTCGCAGTAGCACTTCTCCTGGACAGATGTCAGCTGCTTAGCTTTCGCTTCTACGAAACGGTCCCACTTCTCCGGCTTGATTCTGCCGCGGCCGTCAGTGCAGTACTTAGTCTTGTCTATGAAACGTTCCAGCAACTGTGAGAGTACTGCTTTGTCAAGTTCCGGACTATTCAGCTGCCACTCAGCGAGCAGAGCTTCATCAAAGGTGAAGAACTTATGCATGTCGTATGTGAAGGTGTTGTCCGGATTCTTCTGGATTAATTCATTCATAATGCTTAGTGATTTAGATGTTATTACAAGTCCACTTTATCAGCGAGACTCCACAAAGGTGACTGTACCTTCCAATACACCCATATTAGAATCTTCGCGGAATGTCTTTGTCTTCGGCACATAATCCGAGTCCATCGGCTCAGTCAAATACCACAGATTGGCGTTCTTCCACGTAGCCTCAACCAGTCTTTCACCGGCGGGCAGATTGATAGTAGTGGATCCGCCAAGCGAGCGTGTTGCATAGTTCTCACACGATGTGACAGATGATACTGCTATCACCATTGTTATTGCTATTGCAAATAAAAACAGAATCTTCTTCATACTTCTTACAGTTTTAATTATTATAATACTACTTTTCTTCTTCCAGCAGTTCCGGAGTATCCACAGTGTTTCCAGCCAGTTCGAACTCAGTGATGCATCCGTCCTTGATGATGAACGCTTCAACTGCGGTCTTGCCGATGTACCAGGTATGCTTGTTTTCGTTCCAGCTCACCAGGAGGTAACGGTCTTTCTTGATGCCTTCTGCACGGAGAATATCCCCGTCGAATATCGGGTCACCCTCGCAGTCACGCAGTCCTGTATATTCACGGAGAGTGTCTGGATCCACATCTTCATAATCCGCACAGAAGTCATATCCTCCCGGACAGCTGTTGTCCGGCAGACTGTCTGCTGCTCCGGAATAGATGCGATGAACTTCGCGCTTACGGAAGAAATCCTTCAGATACACATAGTATCCGACTATCCATTCTCCGGTCTTAAGGCTCTGAGCCTTGTGTTTGATGTCTCGTGCCATAATAGTGGTTATATTATAAGTCCTTTACTTTGTTATTATTTTCTGCTCTTCTACTCCATCCGCAGTATGGGCATTCACCGTCTGGTCCCAACACGCTCTCTTGACAGAACGGACAGAGCTTTCCTTCATCTGTGTGGATTTTCTCTTTCTTCTTTTCAACAAGGTTCGTTGTCTGGATGACTATCAGTGTCTGATTCATCATCCGGCAACCCTCAGTATCGTATACCAGGTAATAGCCCTCGATGTCAGTGAACAGATTCCGGTCCTTGCAGTTCTTCCAGAAAGGATTCACCTTCTTGTCGGCAGCAACCTCTTTCTGGAATTTCTTCAGAGCTTTCTGCTTGTCAGTGGTTGCCATCAGCACATTGAGTGCATCGCAACCGTCATTGACTTCGTACTTTACAAGTGTATATACTTTCTTTGCCATAAAGTATTCTTGTTATAAGTCCAACATTATCTTCGCATAACAATCTCCTTGATATGCTCATATTTGCATTAGAGCAAAAATTATTATAGTTTTGCGCGGACTTCAGCCGGTATATCCTTCAGAGTCTCTGAGTTAAAGTGTTCTTGTTATAAGTCCAACATTATCCTCGCATAACAATCTCCTTGATATTCTCATATATGTCACGGTGATTCTCGATGTCCGGTCTTTTCACCGGAATCTTCACCTTCTTGTACTGCCCGGTCTTGACGTTCAGTTGAAGACACGTATATTCACCTTCCCTGACAAGCATACGCTCGACGTTCCAGGCAGGTGAGTCATCATCGAAGTAATCATCGCGGATTGCTTGCTGAAGATACGTATCGTCCGTCACCCAGATTTCCTCACCGTCTGTACCTCCATTTCCGAAGAAATCAAACAGCACGAGTTCGTTATTGAACATCTTGTTGTTTCCGCACTCTGGACACTCTATTACCGGTTGAAGATACTCGTATGTCTCGGCATTGAGGAAGAACTTATCCAGTTTATTCTTTCCTGGCAAGTCCTTGATGTCTTCCTTCTTCAACTCGGTGAGATGAACTTCACCGTCATCGCACACCTTGTCTGCATCTATCACCGGGTAGTGGTAGTCACTCTTGTCCGGAATGAACACGCATCCGCAATGCTCGCAAGTTATCTCTTTGTTATAGAGTTTCCCGTGTTTGATAATCTTTGCCATATGTGGTTTCTTTATAAATCCATTAGTGTTTCTTTACGATGTCTCTTGAGTATGAGGCCGGAAGTTCCCTGTCCGGATGATTCAAAACGTACCAGACGACAGCATCCATCATATAGTCATAGACAGCCATATCCTCATCCTCGAATCCAGGCTCGTAGTCAACGGTCATACGCTCGAGCTTGTCCATGTTCGCGGAGAATCCGGTCCAGTCGAATTCAGTCTTGACTGTTTCCAGAGTGCTCATAATCAACTGGTAGAACTTAAAGTAGAACGGATTCCACGTGCGAATTTCGTAATCTCCGTTATATTCGTCTCCGTATCCATAGTCATTCTCATAGCGAACGTGGACTGCGTTGCCGTTTCCGTTATTGCAATAATCCCAATACAGACGATTTGCTGCACGGATTAACTCACCGTTCAGTGTCTCTGCTGAGCCGATTGCCGGCATCAGTTCAACCATAAGGTTGTCCAGTTCTTCTCTGTATGCACCCTGGTTGTCCCAATAAGTTTCACCAAGAGGTGTTCTCTTCATCTGTTCCATACTATATAATATTATTGTTTGATTAGACCTTTTTCTCGTAGATATTCCATGATGTACAGCCCGTGAGTATATATGACTTTGTCAAAATCATGCTTAGACAGTTTGGCGGTTACGTTGACCGTTCCGTCTCTGGTAGTCAATTGCACATCGTTCGAAGAGAATCCGATTGCGAATGTCTTGGCTTCTTCCGGCTCTGGAGACTGGGTATTCTGCTTGCGAGACTCCCGTTCTATCTTGTCGAATGTGCGACCCAATGCTTCTACTTCTTTCTTAGGCATAGTGCTTGAAACTTAAATGGTTCTGTTATATGTCCTTATAGTTTTGCGCGGACTTCAGCCGGCATATCCTTCAGAGTCTCTGAGTTGCGGAAGTACAGTTGCCACTCTTCCATCATATCGATGCCGAGTTCTTCTGCCTTCTTGATTTTGTTCTGAGACGGCTTGGAGCCGAGCACGAGCAAATCCGTGTTCTTCGAGACAGAGTGCGAGGTCTTCGCACCGTTCTTGCGGAGGAAGTCTTCCATGTCATCACCGATGAAGTACTCGGACTTTCCGGTGAATACGATGCGCATCCCTCCGAGAGCACCCTCACCCTTGGAATCGAATGACGGCATTATGCCTCCCTTGTAGTCAATCATCATCTGGACAATGTCCTGGTCAGCATCCGGATTGACTTCCCTTGCAACCCGACCGGCGATGTTCATAAGCTCCGGATGGATGAAGAAGAAGTTAATCCACATATCGAGGACATCACGCTCGAATCCGCAGAAACTCGGGTCGTTCTTGATGTTCGGAGCGTACTGTACGCAGTCTTCCCAATCCGTGAAGTCACCCGGCATCGACTTGATAATCTTCTTGGTAAGTTCCGGATTGTTGTCGATGATGAACTGGTGGAACTCATCAGGGTCATAACTGCCGTCGAATCCGACTTCACCGTAATAGTTCTCGTCAAACGGATTGTCTCCGGAATCGAACATATCATCACTAATCATTGCGTGAGCAATGCGGTCAACTGTGAACTGTTTCTGTCTAACATCTGCCATAATCGTATACCTTTTTAAATTATTATTTCTTTTGTACTGCAAAGATAGGCATAATAACTGAAATACACAAATTTTTATACAGAGTTTAACCCATATTAATATTCATTAACAAAATATGGACTTGTAATAAGTCCACATTTAGATCCAAACGAAAAAGACATCCTCGTCAAGAAGATGCCTTTTTAATGATGATACGATTAGATTTCGTTTACTTCAGAGCTTTCTCAGCAGCAAGACCGGTGTGCTCGACTACCAGACCTTCGGAGTCCTTCAGGGGAACATCCACCTTCATAGAGTAAACGTTCACTGAGTGACAACCGCTAGCACTGCCTACTAAATATTCTGGTTCTTGTATTCCCGGAAATAGTTGAAATCTTAATACTGCAGGCATTCCCTCTGGTTCCAGGTCAACAACTTTCTGGAGAGTCTTGATAGCCAGGTCAAGGTCGCAAGGAACGAATGGAGTCATATAGACATCCTCAAGCCAAGGCTCGTCAACCTGCATAAGCTTCAGGGTATCGTTCTCCACATAGGCAAGAACCGAAGCGTTCTTGAAAGGACAGCCGTAAGCTACACGGAAAGTGTTGTGGTCTACACCCCAGTTACCGTTATCCAGCTTCTTCAGAGAACCAGATGCCTCATAGAAAGCGTACTCGGGATACTGTGCATTAACAACAGGCCAAATCTTGGCAATGATTGCTTCCCAGTTGTCAGTCTTGATAATGACAGCTTCATCTTTCTTCTGTTCCTGCTCAGAACCGCAGCTCTGGCAAGATGTGACCAGCATTGCGAATGCTGCCATCACAAAAAATAAAATCTTTTTCATTGTTGTTTTTAAATTGAACGCAGACGTTTGTCGTCCGTCGTATCATAGTATATATCTGCGAAAAATTTAAAAGTTGGAACGTTTGCTCAAATGGACTCGTAATAACGTCTATTAGTTCAATACTTCCCGGAACCACAATTCAAATACTGGATGTTCTCTGCCCTCGGTCTCAATGTATTCAAGCAGCCAATAACTTCCGTCTTCATTATATTGGTCCTGAGTGCATACAATGCAATTTCCGTAGCCGTCTTCCGCTGCTCGGTCTACTATTTTCTTCAACTCGCTGACGGTTGTTATCTTATCAAAACTCTTATGCTCAAGAACTAACTCGAATAAAGACGGATTGTCTTCTTCATCATCTATAGTCTTTACTGGAAATGCATCCCGGACAGTTCCCAAAACAGTTCCGTACGGATTCCCCTGTATGGATACTGCGCTTTTCTGGACTTTCACGAAATACGCAGATGTTACCATAGTATTCCCATTTCCAGATTCTACCATCTGGTCAATCGTTTCTTTGAAATCGTTCAAGTAGATAAGCGGGAACATCTCACCGTTATCCTTCAACTTGACATCTTCATATGCTTCAGCGAAGATAGTCAATACAGTATGCTCTGTTTCTTTCATCTTGTTATGTTTCTCGTTTATTATTATATATTTCGCACTTATGCAAATAGGGACTTGTTACGAGTCCCAATATCACTAACGAACGTTAAAAGACTCTCTCAATTGTTAAAGTCTGTTTAATTATTTGTAAGTTCCAATCTTTAATCCTATATTTGCATCGTGTTTCGGTGAGCGATTCACATTAACTTAATTCTTACTTATTTAAACAAACGATTATGAACAATCAGAACAGAAGTAATTCAAACTACAAGAAGGCTGCTCAGCCGAGGAAGAACACCAGTGAGACGATGACTCTCAAGCAGTTCTGCGGAATTTCCTTCGGCACTCACCCTCTTAACCGCAACATCTCTCACAAGCACGTTGAGGAAATCAAGGAGCGTATCCTCGCATCCGGGCTCAAGGGATTTCCGGCTATCATCGTATCTGTCAAGACCCACAACATCCTAGACGGTCAGCACCGTCTCCAAGCAATCCACGAGCTTCTGGACGAGAGCAAGATGTATCTGAACGAGCACATCGATGTGCAGTGGAAGTACTGCAATAATCTGGACGACGAGTTCGAGCTCATCAAGGCATACAACAACGAGGTCAAGCACTGGGCATCTTCGGATTTCTTCCGCAGCAACAAGATGGTGAACGACAGTTATCGCAGACTCGAGTCCTTCATCAAGGAATGTCCACGTCTCCGCGGCGGTTCTTCTTCATCCCGTGCAGCACACGCCATCATCTTCGGCAAGTCGTACAACCGCAAGGACTTCAATGACGGGAAGTTCCAGATGGATAACGACGACTACAAGCGCGGCATCAAGATGTATCAGGAGATTGAGCGTCTGCTGGTCTATATCACCGACCCCGAGAAGGTTGCCACATACGGAAAGGCTCCGAAGATTAAGCTCGAGGAATTCGCCTGTGCATGGTGGGCATTCCGCTCAACTGTCGGAGCTAACGTTAATATGGACGAGTACATCGACGAGCTACGCGGTCACGAGAAGATGTACAACAACATGCCCAAGGCATCCAGGGTCTATCTCGCTGCCATCTTCGACCGCATTCACAAGAACATGGTCGGACGCAAGAAGAAGGCCAAGATTCGCATCTAAGAGCATTCTGTTCTAAAAATCATATATTTTGTTTGATAACGGCCGGTTCTCGAGAAGGACCGGCTGTTTTCGTTAATGAATATTAAAAGGATATTTGAATAGTTAATGTATATTTAAATATTTGCATATCTCGAATATTATGACTATCTTTGCAGTAGAAAAAGAAATCAAACAAAACATTATATTATTATGAACAAGAACAGCAGCAACAAACTGTACATCTCATTGTACGACGAAAAGCATTCGATGGGGAGAAACTCCAACGCAAGCATCAACGGTCTGAGATTCGAGAAACTCCAGGGCGGAGTGATAGGCGGCAAGGGAAAGTACCGTCTTTCTTATTACGCAAGTTATGACTACAGCAGCAGATTCGGAGCACTCACCTGGTACGATCCGCGCTTGAAAATCCGTGTAGTTGATGCATACATCCCTCGTGACAACTCCATCAAGGGTAACTACATAGCCCGCAGCACGAAGAACTGGTTCTATTTCGTGGAGAATTTCGGCGAGCGAATCAGCATCTGCAAGAACAACAACGTGGGTGACATCATCAACAGCACGAACGCTGCTACCCCGAACTTCGCTGAAGTCAAGAAGGAAGATTCAACTCACATATTCGCCTGGCACGATGATAGCGGACAGTACTTCATCAAGGCCGGGAATCTCCAGACACTGGAGACTCTGGATTATCCGTATGCATCATATTACACAAAGAAGCATCATCTGCTGATTTCTGTCAGCAAAGACTGCGGGAAATTCCGCAAGTACAACATGGTCACGGGTGAGACTGCTGAAGTAGAACTGGAGTCATACGGAATCCTACCTGTCCCTATGTACGAGAAGCGTGAGTTCAAGGTCAAGGATATTGAAGATATCATCGGATATTCCCACTGGCTGTGTGGAACACCATATGTCATCGCAGCAGCATATGAACCAGGCAAGGCATATATCTATAGTCTGGAAACGATGAAGCGGGTGAGCGAGGACTTCACTATCGGTGAGACATTCTCCGTGTACAGATTCCGTGATTTCGACAACGGTGCATATGACACTGAGTATTTCCGTCCGAAAGAGATGAGCATCATAGATTTCGACAGTGTGAAGTTCAACCTGAGCGTCAAGGGAGGAATCCAGCAGTATATCGCTCCGGAAGTTTCCGAGCGGGAAGCCTTCGATACAATCGTTGCACTGACACATATTCCCGAGAAGTTCAAGGGAATGAATCCGGATGAGATTATCTCCAAGTGCGAGACCTATCTGTCTGAGAACGCAAAGAAGAGACTCGACCGGGTGAGAGAATGCATCAAGTACGATATGGAGAATCCGGACAGATTCTTCGGAGGTCATAGACCATTCGGATGCGGGCCTATGTGCGGCGGAGGTCACGGGTTCTTCGGTCACAGAGGAGTGTTTATGGATGATTAAACGAAGAGAGTACGTTTGTTCTATTATTATATATTTTGTTTGAAGCGAGCAGCCGGCTATAATAGTCGGCTGTTTCTTTTTGCGATCGTCAAATAGGGATTCATTACAACTCCACATTTAGATAAAAAGATTCCGGAGAATCCTCAACGAACTCCCCAGATTTTTCTTTTTCAGTTTTCACGGATCAGATAGCATCCTTGCCGAAGCCGCGATCTTTATTCCAACTAACATCAATCTGTTTTAATGTTTTCTTATATATTATACTTTTCTCGTGTTGAATTAGTTTTATATTTCTGATATGAGTAGATGTATGTATTGCATTCATATCTATATTTCTTAATTCAAAATAACCGCTAGTTCTTCTTGAATAGACAAAACATTCAATTCCTTTGAATTTAACCCTGTCCATCAGACCGAATCCGAACACAAAATGCTCTGCTTGGTTTTTCTTTAAGACACCGCCTTTGTATATCTTGTCTTTATGTATCTTTCTGTTATGTCTTCTTATCTGAATTCCCTTGAAATAATAGCCGAGAGGTTTTGCATTGAAGTTCTTTGAAATAACAAACGCATCATTTGCATGAGATTTTTGAATATTATACTTCTTTCTATTGAAACGAGTAATATAGCCGAAAGTCACTTTGACTTCTTTGCCTGGGTACATTTTCTTTAATCCGTCCAATATTCTATCTTTGATGATGTTCATCGCTGCGGCATCCCGCAGCGTTGCAGCATTCTTCTTGTTCAACGAAAAATTCTTAAGTTTTAGACCGTTATGATGATGGTTATCGTGACAAGTCTTGCACAGACAGACTAAGTTATTAGGTCTGTTGGAACCTCCATCGTTTCGATGCTGTATATGATGCACTTCTATCTTCTTGTCTCCAGACTTGCCTTTGCATTGCTGGCACGTATTCTTATCTCTGAACCTGACGAATGTTTTGACGTTAGCAAACCCAATCATCAAACCTTGTTGATATTCTTCACTAAAAATATCCGGATTAGATAATTTCTGAGTATCAAATAGACCGATTTCAACTCGATAGATTTTAATCGGCAATATTTTACTGACATTATTTATGATACGAAGTGTAGAGTCGATGCGGTGCTGCATCGACGGTGCTAACCAGCCTTTTCGCTTTGACTTGATACGGTTGTTGAATCTCGGCTGTCTGTAACGCTTTCTATAACGTCGTAAACGACGAGCCGCCTTTTTCTTTTCGAGATTCTTCTTGATAGATTTGCTTCTCAAGTCTGTCTCAGAAGCATAGAGTTCTTGTTTTTCTGTTGTTGCACTCAGACCGACGTGAACACTACCTAAGTCCACACCGAGTGTAACATCTTGTACATAATTTGTTGTTTCATAAGTTAATCTAATAGTAAACGGCTCATAATTAATTATGACCGCCTGTCCAGAGTTCAGCATACGTCGAACTTTGCCGAGCCTTCGGGTCGGCATCAGAGGTGTTCCGGCAATGTTCTGTACGTATACAAGCATAATACACTTAAAAATTAAATTTAAAAATAACCTCGGTTAGAGGTAAATCAGTGCGTTAAGCACTGTAAGCGGCCCTACGCTGATGTTATCCGGTGGTTTATGAATCGCAAGCACTGTCTCTTCCGCTAAGACTGTTTAACCTGCGACCGCAGAGCGAGGGGCTAGAACCGATACCCCAGGGTGCCTATAGTATTCACCGGTAACGTAGTTCGAGAGTTTGCTAGATACATCTGGCTGTCTCCGTTCACTTCAGCTAATCACCCGGCTTAAGTTATCCCGTTTCCGGGAAACTAAGCTGCGAAGTCTTTAACTTCGGCGGTTGGTGACAATACTTTGCCATTGTACAATTATTTAAATTGTATACACATAATATTTATCATGTTTATATTTTTCCCTGAATCCGGATTATTTTCTCTGAGTCACCCGGTTGGTCTTGTTACAAATCCTCATTTTCGCTCAATAAATAATCCAAGATTCATAGTCTATTCAAAACTAATTTAGATATTAAAGAAATGGCAAACAACAACAAGTTCACGGGTTCTTTCGGGAACAATAATCTCGGAAGCCCATCTACACACGGAGAGTATCCGCACTACGAGACACCGGTGGTTGCAGATTTCAACGACCTCTTGTACAAAATGAACATCTTGGCACGCAAATGGGCGGCTGAGAATTATCCGGAAGCACTCCTGGTGATGTATGAATTCCGGGGATGGTACAAGCAGCAAGACCCAGATGAGGGTATGGTGACAATCCTGCTGGATGAAGAACACGGAATGCCGGACAATCATTCGTGCCGCGGTGTATATACTGTGCTCATTCACGAGGGTCAGTCATACAGCAACATCATCACCGTCATCACGTATTTCTCGGACAGCAATCTGGACAGCATCTATGTGGAAGAGTGGGATAGTCCGTTCCTGGAGAGTGCGTTCCCCGGTGACTGGCCTTATCACGCTGCGGATATGGCTCTGGATTATCTCCGGGCTGAGAAGAAAGACCCGAACTACTTCACTGAAGGCTGGGTGACTTACCGCAGGGATACTGGCTGGGGAATGAGCGAACCCCGCTATCAGTTCGCTTCTGAAAGTGATGATGAGGAAAATCCGGGAACATTCGATACAGTGGGTGTCAACACGATGCGTGTGAATGTGCCGGCTGACTATGATGAGACGATTCCGCACACTCCGTATCCCGGTATCGATGATGTTCCTGGACCTGGTCCAGACCCAGACAAGTTACCAGATGATGCAGAACGGCCGATGAAGACTACAAGCTATGGTGAATATATGAACTTACGTGGCTGGCAGAAGTAATAAGCAAGATAAGTAATAGAGTAGGGAAAGTCCGGATAGCAATGAACTGTCTGGATTTTCTTTTATAAAGAGATCTGAAATGTGGAGTTGTAACAAGTCCCATTTTGTGTTTGATAAAATAGTTTCTCAAAAGTTTGCATAATCCGAAACTTTATTGTACCTTTGCTGCCAGAATATAAAAACTCACGGTAAACGTGAACAAATACCGTTAGATTATGAACACAGAGTTATTACTTAAGAAAATAGCAGACAACGGAGGATTTATCAAATCGTCCTCATTGAAACAAATAGAACGCAAAGCATTGCATTCCGCTGCGGAAGAATCCAATGTCATTAAACTCAAGAACGGGCTCTACGCATTGACAGATAAAGCCTGTAATCTACAGTATGATATAGACAAAGTGATTCCTGACGGTATCTTATGTATGTGGACTGCTTGGGATTATTACGGATTGACCGATGCATATCCGCCAGCGGTCTGTGTTGCTGTTGATAATCACCGGCAAGTGAACATCGTCAAAGAACCGTTCATCAAGTTGTACTACCGGAGTGGTATGGCATTGACTCTGGGAGTCGCTGTACTGGAAGAGAATGGAAAGAAGTTCCGGATTTATGACAGAGAGAAATGCATCTGCGATGCAGTCAAGTACAGGAACAAGATTGGACTTGATACAACGGCAGGTATCTTGCGGACTTATCTCCAGGATAATACGATAAAACCGGACTTCAAGAAATTGTTCGATTATGCCAGACATTTGAAAGTTGAAAAGTATCTGAAGATAATACTAAATTATGAATTGTGCTAAACAATCCTAATGATTATTAAATAAACATCAAAAATTTGCATAATTCAGATTTAATTTGTACCTTTGTCACAGAAATAATAATTAATTAAAGTATTGGATCATGAACGTCAAGGATACAGTTAAAAGAAGCCTGTTGCTTTACCCGAGTGTAAGCGTCAACGCACTGGCAGTCTATGAGCATCTGTTCTGTACGAACGGCAACGGATACGAGTGGAAGGACGGTGAGCTGGTTGAGATAACTACAACTGACTACACGGATTCTCCAATCGGGAATGTTCCGACAATGCAGCAGGCAATCGAAAAGTCTCTCCAGTTCCATCTGCGTGAGAGTATAGATATGCTCGGCTTCGCTCGTACAAGATGCGAGATGAATTGCATCACTTCCGGAAAGTCCGAAGATGAGATAACAGAAGATGATGTGGTCAACGAATATAACCGTTCATTGTACGTAGATATTTCCGAGGATGTTGATTTGATATTCAAGACAGAAGAGCGTCTGAACGATTTCGAGGTGCCGACCAAGGAGAAGTATCCGAAGCACCGTTTCATCGGAGAGTTCAGCATATATCCTCTCTGCGAGTACGCTAAGATGTGCTGCATTCCGGATGATGTCAAACCGGACTGGCTCGAAGCAGCAGAGTGGACTTGTAACTTTGTCAAAGCCCATCCAGAACTCTGGACGAAGAACTACTGTGACAAGAACGAAGAGTGGATTGCCAAGGCAGAGACTCGTATCGCTGAGATTAAGAAACAACGCGGATTATTATAAACATCATTATAGTATGGATAAGAAAGTGATAAAGAGAAAGAAGAGAGTCTGTAGCGAGTACTACGGTTCATATGCCGAGTTCAAGGCTGAACTCGAAAGGGAAGTCGGGTTCGTCAAGCAGGACTTTCCCGAGCTGACAGACGACAGGATATACGTGAACATCACGAAGATGTATCCGGAATATTCGGATTATCCCCTTGAGTCCGGTGATATGTCTGCGGAAGTCTGGCTGGAGTACGAGACACTCGAGACGGATGCTGAACTCGGTCTCCGGGAGATTACGGAAGATACAATCCGCAAGTTCAAGGAGAATGTTGTCAAGAAGAGTTCGTTCACACTTCTCTATGGTGATAACTGGAACATCGATCAGAAAAAATCTTTCTTCAACGGACTGAACTTCTGGCGGAGAATACTGAGCGGAGTCGATATATCTCCATACTACGCAAGTAACGCACGGAACGCTGAACAGGCCGGAGTCTGCGTGAATATATACGGAGACCTTCCGACAGAGGAATGGCTGAAGAAGGAACATAATATTTAATATATATGGATTTACAAGACATAAAGAAGAAAGTAGAGCAAAACAAGAAGAAAGTCCAGGATGCTCCATACTATGCGTGGGATGATAAGAACAGGCTGCTGTCTCTGTACGACAAGCTTGAGCAGGCAGTCAAGACGCTCAATGACTACGAGCGTTACATCAATGATGATGCGTTCGTGCAGCAGAGAATCCAGTTACTAATCCGAAGATATTAAAACAAGAAGCATATGAGAAAACTATTCAATCTAATCTGTAACTTCTGGCGCAAGTTCAGCCGCCAGCAGGAAGAAGAAGTCTATCTCTCGAACATTCGAGAGTGTGTCAAGATTTCTATGAAAGGTGCGTGTCCGGATTTGGACCTTCTCGTCCATCACTATGACGAAGACCCGGACAAAATCTACCGTGACTTCAAGAACTACGCGGAGAAGTACGAGATGCGCTGGAAGATGGACAATCCAGGCAAGGAATTCCTGACTGTACGTCACTACAAGCTCAACGGAATCGAAAGGACGTTATGAAGAAGTTGATGTTGTTTGTAACCGGACTGTTACTTGTATCATGCAACTATAGTGACGAAGTTGCAATGCAGGACGGAGTAGTCAATAAAGTAGAGACAAATGATACGCACGGATACAAGTACCGTGTCGAAGTCAAGCACGTTGCCAGGAAAGGGATTGCTACCGGGAAGTATGTTCTCCTGACAGATGAGAACTACAAGGTCGGTGATACAATCCGGATTAAGTAGTATGTGACGTTATAACGAAACCACTTTATATTATGTTAGACAAGAAGAAATACAAGTACTGGAACATCATCTCTCCGATTAGCATAACCCTCACGGATGCATACAAATATCTGGAGGAACATCCGGAGGATGACATCGCTGTCAAGCACGAGGACAGCAGCGAGATTTATACGCTCGAAGATTTGCGTGACAAGAACACGAAGATTTCCGTCTGTCAGACAATGTCCGAAAAGTGGCAGATTATCCAGCCGGATTATGCCCGTGAAGGAAAGCTGACTGAGACCCGAGAACGCATCAAGCGCATTGCTCACTACAACAAACCATCAAAGGACAAGGTTGACCACTGGGGAATCGAGGACATCTGGGAGTATGTCAATGTGAACTTTGTCCACGGAAATGACGAAGCGATGTACGGAATCATCAACTTTATGTTCAACTGCGGGTACATCAAGACAGAGACTCCGAAATGACATTATAACGAATCCTCTACAGAAGAAATTTTCTATTATGGTTACAAAGGTTTATATCAAAGACAACACGAAGTGTCCAGTGCACTATCTGCCGGACCTTCCAAACTTCAAGAACGGAATCACTTATGAATTCCAGCCTGGGGTGAACATCATTGTGGGTGAAAACGGCTCCGGCAAGACTACGCTGCTGAACATCATCCGCAGATATATGATGGTGGGAGAGTCCGAGTGTGACCTCGGACCTTACAACTGCAACATCTCGAAGATGTACGGACATCACGATGGTCTGGCTAATACGCTCCTGGACGGTGTCGATGTGTACGGAGACTATGACAAGAACATCTTCAGACTCTGTCATGCCACGGAAAAGTCCTCGGACGAGACAATGAAGAGTTTCGAGTCGTTCGGAGCTACATTCTTACAGATGCACTCATCTACCGGTGAGGGCGTGAACATCGCACTGAACGCACTGTTCGAATATATCTTCTCCAGCAAGGTGAAACTGAAGTTCAACTACCGCGAGCAGTTCCGTGAACTCTGGCCTTCTTATATAGACTACTGCGATGCGCACCGGCTGTCGAAGGAGGAATGTCCGGATGAATGGACATTGTTGCTGGACGAGCCAGACCGTAACCTGGATATTCAGAACATCAACCAGGTAATGTCTGTGCTGACTTTCCACAAGGAACAGACTCAGGTGATTGCTGTCGTGCATAATCCGCTTATTATCTACTCACTCTCCCAGAAGAGCGAGTCTCCGATTAACTGGATTGAACTGACTCCAGGATATGTTGAGAAAGTCCGCGGAATTGTCAACAGCCTTATACAGAAATGAAGAAGATTAATGATCTCAAAGACGGGGACGTGTTATGGTTCCGGTTGACACATAAGCACTCCGGAGAGACAAAGGAAGTCCGGACTATATCGGTCAAGCATGTCCTGCAGGATACAGACCAAGTGAGTCTGATGACCGGGTTCAGACAGTCGTTCATCCGGCTTATTGAGATGAACGGAGCATCCAAGATTCACTACGGGTCGAGTGAGGGAGAGTCCAACCGGTACGCTTGCCGGAGTATCTTCGATGAAGGAATGTTCTACTACACGGAGAAAGAAGCATTGATTGCAGACTTAGAGGCAGAGAAAGCACGGGCTTGCAAGAGGATAGACGAATTCATTAATCAAATAAAATAAAAGTGGAGTCTTAACGGCTCCACTTTTTGTTCAATTTGTCTACGGCTTACTCATGTTTTTTAGAGCATCTTGTTGTGCAGTGTCGTTACCAACAGCAGAACATAAGTCTGGAACTGCTCGTCAGTGAGGACTTTTCTCACCTGGCCGATGTCTTTCATTACAGCTTTGCGCACGAGCATACGGCGGGAGAATCCGCGCTGTTCACCGGCAGCGTTCACTTCATCACAGAACTGAGTCTGGATTATCTCCATTGCTTCTGCCTGGAATTCTGTCAGGCTGAGCGTCACGGAGAGTCTGCGCATGTCGAACGACATATCGAAGCGTTTCGGTGAATTCAGTACGCTGATGACTTCAGCACGAGTCCGGGAAAATCCGGCAGTTGTCATACAGAGGATTGCCAACAATGTCAATACTAATCTTTTCATTTCTTATTATAAATGGTTTGTTTTAATCATTAGACTATGGTGAGTCTCGGGAAGTTTAAAGCATCCGGTGATTTGAAACAAAACATAAAGTAGATGATACATCATCGAATGTGTGGTTAAAGAAAGTTAAAAGATTGCCTCTTCAGTTAAAGAGTCTGTAGAAATTTGCATATTCCGATTATTATGACTATCTTTGCAGCAAAGAAATAATAATTTAAAAGTACAGGAGTATGAAAGATTTTATCAAGACAATCCTTGAATGGGCTATTATGGTGGCTGTATGCTACGTTCTCGTAGAACTGGGTATCTTCAGTTGCGTTGCGAAAATAATGGGTGTCTTAGCATATCTCGGCATCGGTTGTCTCATCTCTATGTTCGCTGCTGACCAGCCGAATCCGTGGCTTGAGAAGCGTCCAGTGCTGCTGACTATAGTCCACATCGCTATCGCAGTCTTCTGGTTGCCTATAGCAATATTGCTGATGGTGTGGGGAGTAATCCTCTTCGTACTTGAGTTGTTCGGAATTAGATTGGAAAAAGAATAAGAAGATATGAAAGTAAGTGAGGTTTTGGAAAGTATCGAGAAACTGGAGCAGAACACTGCCCGCAACTCGATGGGATGCTCGGAGAACTGGTATAACTTCTTCTATGCAATGAAGGAGACTTTCACTGAGCAGGAGATTCGAAATATGAACGAGCGAGAAGTAACGTATCTGGAACGTCTTGCCGCAAACATCCAGGAAGGTCTTTACTAAAATCAGCATATATGATTATCACAGGACTCATAATAACGGCAATCGTAGTGTTCGTCATCACGAGCATATTCCCCGGATTGATGGTTTCCATCATGGTTCTCGGCGGACCAGGCGTTGATGAATACTCGAAGTTCCGTCAGTATGCAACAGGAATCATTGCCTGTCTCGGGACCGGTCTCGTATGCACAGTGGGATTCTTCATCATGGTTCCGGTTGCAATAGTCGGATTCGTTATGACAGTCCTGCTGCTGATATTCTCGGAAATTACTAATTACTTAAGCAGGAGATAACGTATGGCACAGAATAATGACAAGGAAGCACTGGACAATCTCCAGAGGAATCTGAACGCATTCAGTCATCTCTCACTGGCAGATGCAGTCGGTGTATTCGCATTGATGGGTGTATATAACAAAAAGAGAAGAAAGTAGGACTATTATGGCAAGAATAATTAACTGGATAAAGAAGATGTGCTGCTGCCAGGAGTCTCCGGGTGAGCAGCTCGTGAAGGATATACTGAAGGAATGTCCCGAAGCAGTCGGACCCACCGGCATCATCGACCTGAAGAAAGCGTCCGATATTCTGGATGAGAAGCAAGTCCAGACTATTGAACAGATGCTTGTACTCAAGTTCAAGGACAAGGGTGATATTTCGCTCAAGCAGTACCTGGACTTCGAGGGAAATCCGCATACACCGGAATTCTACGAAGAGAACTGGAACGACTATGACTGCTATACTAGAGGATTCTGTGTCATCGGCGAGACTGTCTACATCTTTGATGAAGAGGCTAAGCGTCATTTGCTGACAGACCAGCGTAAAACCTGGATAGAGAAGTTCCTGGATTATGTCAGCGATGAGAATAACCTGATATTCACGGACTGTCAACATGAACTCACAGAAGAGGAAAAGAAGAACGCTGTCGAGTTCGTCAAGAGTGTCCGCGAACGTTATCCCGGTGAGTTCGAGAACGTCCGTAAAAGACTGGAAGAGAACGAGAATAACCTGACATTCATCACAGACAAGAAATAATGGCTAAGATTAAGAATATCATCAGGAAGATGTGCAGGACTGTCCGGAATACTCTGGACAGAACTTTCAATCCTGCTCATCATTGCGTGAATGTTATCCGGGAGAAATTCCCGGAAGCAGTCAATGAAGACGGATCCATAGACATCCCGATGGTGGTGGATATTCTCGAGAAGAGGAATTCGGAACTGGATGATGCAATCGCTGAGAATCACCGGATTCTCGACAGACTCAGAGAAGAACTCAACGCATCGTACTTTCCTTCAGACCGGGAGGAGAGACTCGTGAAATAATGGACTTATAACACTGTCACTTATGCACTACTACAATTCGCATTTCGTATTCGAAGGTGTCAGGGACAACACTGTGGTCAACGGTGATTATCTCCACCGGGAAATCGGAGCCATCTACACTTCTATCCAGGAGATGCGCGAGAAGGCAAAGGAACTGTTCGCAAAGAACAACTTCGACGGCATCCTGCTGAGAGTATTCCGCAACAACGTCCACGAAGAGACAGTGAAGTACTACGAGCTCTACTACAACGGAAAGAAGTTCATCAAGAATCCGGTTTTTCTCTACTATATAGATCCGTTCACCAAGGAGAAGCATTACTGGGACTTGACTCTGCCCGTAAAACCGGACTCATAATAACACCGACAAACAGGGACATATGTGCAACAAGTATAAACATAATCAAATTCCGCTCCAGTGTGAGGACTGCAGGTTCTCCAGCTGGGACTTTTCGCTGTTCGCCGGAATCACTCGCACCAGTGAATGCAGCCCCGTGCAGTACTTCTCCGAACAATTCGACATGTACTGTTCGAAGCACGATATGTTCTTCCTGGAATCTGACACACCAATCTGCGATGACGGTGAGTACGGTGAGAACAACTATCACGAAATATGCAAGGACTACTATAAGAAGATTGAGAAGTACCGGACTCTCTTGAGACAGTTCCGAGCATATCGTGAAAAGACGACAGACAAGTGGATTGATGAAGAGTCCGCAGAGGAATTCAATCTCTGGATGGAGTGGCTGAAGCAGCACGATGCCGAGTTATATAAAGTATTCATGGAACACGAGTGACAATATGGACAAGGAAGTATTCTGGTTTTACTACAAGTGCTGGACCGCACGTTCGCTCGACGGCAGGCTCAGTAGATACAGGAACCGTCCTCACCGGACAGGCAACGGCGGATGGACGGATATTCCGGACTCTGACATCGATAACGGCGTGCCTGTCATCAACGAGTGGCTGTTTCCGGACATTACATATGAGAACAGTCCCAAAGAAATTGACTTCGAACAACTGGAACAAAATTTCAAATACTAAAAACTATGAACGAGAAAGACGTGATTATGCGGGTGATGGACCTGCTCGCAGACCAGAAGCGGTTCAATGATAAGGTCCTGTCCAGACTACAGAATAATAGTCCGGACGAAACTGATTTAATAACTCTGTATGAGAATTTCTGTGATGACAACCCAGTGGAGATGTACAGACAACTCTCAAGCAAGTTCAAGGATAAGTTCATCGATGCTGTCGCTATCGAAACGGGTCTTGTAATGAGTCCGGATGAAGCGTTCGAGGATGAGTTCTGTCCCGTGTGCGGTGACTTCCTGGATCCGATGGGCAAGTGCCTCAACTGCGGATGGTCCATCAACCAGCAATAATAGAGAAAAGTCCTAACAAGTCCTAACTACGGTACTTTAACTGTCAATAAAGTTTAAAGAATTGCACTTTTTCTCTTAAAAATTTGCAAGTTTCAAATAAAACCTTTACCTTTGCACTCAGAAATAATAATTCAACGAATGTTTAATTTATAACAAATAAAAACAAAGTATATGGATATTAAGAGCACTATGCCGATGATGAGTCTCTCAGAAGAGAGCATCAAGAAGATGGAAGAGATTATCTCTTCAAGTATTCAACAGTCGATGACTCCGAACTTCCAGAAGTCTATCGAGGAAGCATCCAGGAAGATGGCGAATGTCGCTGTCAGAAGTATGGTTGCACAACTGGAGAGATTCCGTCCGGTTATCACTATCTCTTTCGACGGTCTGGACGAGCAGCACAAGGAGATTCCCGCAGAGGAAACAGTTGTTGACGCTGTAGAGACTCCGGCACAGGAAGAGAATCCCGAGACTATTATTAATAATGAGAAGAAGGCTACTGCACAGCAGCATCTGCCTCTCATCGATATTGACGCCGTCTGCAACGCAATCCGTGAAGGTATCACGATGATTCAGAACGGTGAGGACCTGAAGGTGACTTCTGACCTCGTTGCTGAGGAGGTTCGCCGCATTTCCGCAGACCGCATCACTGTCTATCTGACCCGTTTCGGACGCTATCATATGCTGATGCCTAACTTCCGCTATACCAAGGAGGTTGTTGCTCTGTACAAGAACAACTGGCCCGGTTGGGTGGGTGTTGACAAGATGAAAGAAGTTCTCGTCAGTGCATTCTGCAAGGCATCTGTCAATGAACCTTCTGAAGAGTCCACTTCTGTCCTGTCCGGAACCCGTGCATCGGGAGAGCGTCCCTCCGGTTACAAGCAGGGGAGTTATTTCCGCGTAAAGCCCGGTTCAATGATGATGCGTATGCGCTGCCACAAGAACAGCAACGAGCTGGCTCCGATGGTGATAGATTCCAAGCTGGCCCGCCAGATGTACAACGACGGCTACACATATGTGTCTCTGGGTGCCGAGGATAAGGAGATGTCTGCCCGTATGACTAACAAGGTCGTTGACCTGATGCAGTCCAGAACCATCAACCTCATCTTCAAGAAGGAGGCTACACGCACTCGTGCTCCCCGCCGCAGTGACCGCGTATCCCGTCTGCATCCCTACGGCAAGGGCGGAAAGAACCGCAGCCGAAACTCTACATTCTGCATCAACGGTGATGCATTCCAGAGAACAATCCTCAACTGGTTCGGCGAGACCTGTATCGGTCAGAAGGAGTGCTTCTTCAGACTCGTGCCTACAGGCAAGGAGAATCCCAACGGTGTGTCTTACCGCATTGAACAGGCATAAACCACTTCCTTGACTATCTCTTATATAACCCCGGAATGCGGGATGTCACAGTCCCGCTTCCTTTCAAGACAAAACAAGAACATATTATATTAAAAAAGAAAAGATATGAATAAGATGACGAATAAGACGGATAAGACGGATAAGAAGACAACTATCCGATTGAAAAAGACAAAGACTCAGGGTGATTTCTTCCAGATGAGAGATGCAGACGGAAAGTCCCTCACCAAGGGTGATACAGTGTCTGTGCTCTGCAACGGTGTGGAACTGGTTGATATGGATACTCTCGATGATGTCACCGGTGTCATCACTGAGTTCAAGGACGACTGTGCAGTTGTCAACGGCAATATGCTCACTTCTGGTGAGGTGCGCAGAGTGAGGATGAAAGCATAAGAAACTCACAATATCCATACTAAAATTATTATTTCTTTAGAATGTCCGGGCCTTGTGAGTGGATTCCGGGCATTCTTTTTTCTTGCACACGGGAAATATGGAGTTGTAACAAGTCCCGTTTTTGTTTATTGACCGGATGAGGCTGAACAGGGAAAGTCCAAACAGATGTTAAAAGATTACCGGGATTGTTAATCTTCGTATAAAAGTTTGCATATTCCAGAAATTATGCCTATCTTTGCAGCAAAGAAATAATAATCAAAGAAACGTATATTATGGATAAGAACAAAACAACTCAGAAGAAGATTAAGGACTTGAAGTCGGGTGACTCCATCTATTATCTCGATAAGCGGGATCTTGCTGCCGGCATCCGGAAGTACACACTGACATCTGACTGGACTGTCGACTACAGGACAAAGGAGCATACTGCATCGCTCCGTCATGACATCGGTCGCAGATGCATCTGCGTTCCCATTTCCTCATTCAGCAAGCCGGCATACTCGTCTCTGTATGACATATGGGGAACTTCTGAGGAAGAACTCATCGCAGTTGCAGAGAAGTTCATCCGCAAGGAGACAGAACACTACGAGAAGAAAATCCAGGAGATTCAGAATTCCCTCAAGTGGTACACTGACCGGAAGAAGACTCTGGAGAAGATGCTGAAGAAGACAGAAACAAAGTAGAAACAACATCAAACAAACATTTATATATTATGGATAAGGAACAGCGCATCGCACATCTGTCAAAGGGATTCACCAAGGCAGAACTCATAAACCTCGTCATCGACCGCGAGGATGAACTGGAACACGCTCTCCAGGAACGCAACAAGTACGCTGAGGAAACTTCCGCCCTGAAGTCGAAGATGCAGGAAGCACTGCACAAGTATGCTGAAGAAGCTGAAGAACAGAACTATGCCCGGTGGAAGGATTACAACGGCAAGTATCTCCGCCGCTTCATCAAGGAGTTTCTCAAGGAGAGCCTGACCATTTCCATGGATTCCACTTACGGAGGCTACGTGACTGCTACGCTCAAGATGAACGGCACCGAGATTTCATCGGATGATACATCCGTGACTATCGGGCCTAACCCGCTGGATGAATAACAACGGACTTATAACAGTGACACATTATGAATAAGGAAGAAGCACTCAAGCATATTCACGATTCGGCTGTTGAAACCAGAAAACAGCTGACGAACAGAATCCATGGTCTTCATAAGGCCATTGATAACGGCAATGCCAGATACGTGATGCTCAATGTAAATGATTTCGAGTCTCTGTTATTCGATGTCATCAGATACAAATGGGCTCAGCAGCATCCGGAACACTTCCTGACCTGCTATGTGACCGGAGATGAATATGACAATGCACCGAAAGCTCCGTACAGTCATTATATGAAAGTCATCAACGGAAGTCTCAGCAATTTCGTCATTAACAATAAACTGGATGATTTCAACATTCACCGTCACGGTTACACTGACGAGAACAGGATGGATATGTTCAGGAAACGCCTGGATGTCATCGAGCAGCTTCTGAACGATACTGAGATAGACATCATCATCTGGTCAGTGAACAATATTTGCATTTAATAACGGACTTATAACAGCGACACTACAGTATTATGGCAAAGATTACAAAAGATACGAAGATAAAGGAGTTTCTGGAGAATCCGATGAACTACGGTTCGCACTCCGGTGAATTCACGTCGATTGACCCGGACTATACGTTCGGAGAATTCTGGGATGCTTTCAAGCACGGTGGTGATTTCACTACCCGTCTGCATATACCGGAGGCGGAAGTTGAATGGCTCCGCGGTCTGCTCGGGAAATCCAATGGCAGTCCGGCGGGAAGTTCCGTGTATCTGACCGTGATTTCAACGAGAAGCTGCCGCTGAGACTTCTCTATACTCACGACTTGATGGACAGAGTCCTTGAATATCTCACGCAGAAGAAAGGATGGTTCATCCATGCCGGTGACACGCACCGCTGGATTCTGTCAGACGGCTGGTACGAGTTGCAGTACACTCTGTGCTATAATGACGGGAAAAACGCAACCAGTATCTATCTGGATACTCACAGTTCAACGGACCAGGAATTCGAGGACGAGTGGAAGTCCTGCGATGGTCATACAATCTCATATAACGAGATTCTCTGGGGTTGTTCTGAGGATGACTTCGACTACAAGTACGCATTCAGACAGATGCTCCAGGACAAGAAAGCAGTCGGGGATATTCCGGAGGATATGCTCGCAGAAATCAAGCAGAGAGTGTCCGACGAAGATTAACCCAAGAAATGTGGAGTCATAATAATGTCACAAAAAACAACAGGAATATGAGCAAGACACATACATTAGATAAGAAGCAGGTTGAAGTCCACATCGGAATGGGTCTGCCTGGCAGTGGAAAGTCCACGTACTTCCGTTCACTCGGCTGTCCGAGTTTCGGGGGAGTGAAGGATGTGTCCGGAGTATCCAAGAAGACGATAGACCTGGACAGTCTGATGTCCGATTCAAAGAGATATATCACCGATGAGAACGGAAAGCTGGATATGCGGAAGCTGTTCGACTACGCTACGAGCGTCCGTGGAACCGGCAGGCATCTCATCTGTCTGGATTCTCTCTGCCTGACCCGTGAGCAGGTGATGGACTATCTCAAGGATCTGTACAGCATGGCTTCAGATAAAGTAGTCAGCTGGTTTGATTTCGGCGGAGACTATTATATCGTCGTTGACCAGTGGGAAGAGAACCGCGAGCAGTGTCTCATCAATGATGAACTGCGTAACCGCGAGCAGTTGGCTGCTGTGACAATCAAGAACGCTAAATACGAGCCGTTCGTATCCGCGGAACAGCTGGAGCAGATGGTGAAGGAAGCGGGCATGGAATTCGCCGGACTCAAACTCGTGACCCATAAGGTTGCCGAGCCGGAGGAATGGCAGAAGTTCACGGGCCGTCCCGGAGACCCGGAGGATATGCAGTATATGCTGTCGGATGAATGGAGTCTGGGCGGGACTGTCTGCGGATATGACGGATACAGCGACACTGTGAGTGCGGATGCTCCCAAGGACAATACAGCACTTGACAAGTTCCTGGAGGAAAAATGTCCGGACATCAGCTTTATGCAGTATAAGAGGATAGTCCGCGAATGCGTGACTCAGGAGACTCGGGAATCAAAGGACTACTACGGCGGCAGGGTGAACTATGCTTACTACAAGACGGATATGAAGCATCTGCATAAACTGCTGGTCGAGATGGGTCTTGCTTGAACTGGATTCGTAATAATGTCAAACATAAAAGAAAAAAGAGTTATGAAGAAGCAGATTAAGATTAAGGTGACGAACAAGTACATCCACGGCAAGCGTCTGGATGCAATCAATAACTTTTTGCATGACCGGTTCTGGTGCCAGGCTGTATTCGACGATGAGGGTGAACTGCTGACAGAAGATCCGAAAGCGAGCACAGTCATCCGTATGGATTATGAGCTGGTTGTTGAGTGCGAGGACAGTGATTCGGCAGCAGTTGTTGCTTTCATCGGCAAGGAAGTCTCAGAACTTGAGAAAGACGGCCCGATGAATCGCGACAAGGCTCTGATTGAGCTGAGGAAACTCCAGAAGAGTCACGATACGGAATCTGCCCATTCAAGTGCGGACTGGGTTCTCTGTGAACTGCTGAAGACGCTCGGATTCGAGGATGTTGTCCACGAATATCACCAGGTTGACAAGTGGTATTCATAATATGTAGTGGAACTGTAACAGCGACAATATGGTATGATTCACATTTTCTATAAATTATATATAAGAACTTCACGAAAGTTATCCAAGTTCAGAGAATTTCTATGATAAATATATAAAATTAAATAGAAATTTAACATGAAAGCATCAGAAGTAAAGAACATTTTGCATGTCACTCAGAAGACGATTAATTCTTATATCAAGATAGGTAAACTTCATCCGATTGTGATAAACAGCCGTCATTATGAATACGATGAAGAAGAAGTCTATAGTCTTATAGGCAAAGGCAAGACTGAACGTCTGACTGTGACATATGCTCGAGTTTCTCTGCGCAAGCAGAAGAACGACTTGCAGACCCAGTAGGAAAGGATATACAACTGGGCTGTTAATAACGGATACAAAGTAGATATGCAACTACAGGACATCAAGTCCGGAATGTGTTTCACTGAAAGAAAAGACTTTCAAAAACTGTTATCACTGGCTGCTACTGGCCAGTTGGGAACACTGATAGTAGAGAACAGAGACAGACTCTGCCGGTTCGGATTCGAAATGATAGAAGAGATGTTTCGTAAACTCGGAGCAAAGATAATCGTGATTTCAAATGTAGAAGACAAGTCATACGAGAAAGAACTCACTGATGACTTAATCAGCATCATACACTATTATTCAATGAAATCATATTCAATGAGAAAACGTCTGCATAAAGCAGAACTCGCTCTTTCTTCGGATGCTGAAGATACACCTGGGAGCAAATGCTAATTTGACATTTTTGCACTTAGATAAATAATTAAAAGATAATAACTTTTTTCATTAGATGTCGAAGAAAAGCAAAGTACAAACGGGACCGTATGTTGTAGCTGATGTAATCAGCCAGGTGACACGGGAACTCCCTGTCCTGAGACAGGGAACAGACCCCGAGTACTTTGACTATGTTGACCGGAAGAACATCAACTTCACATATGCATTTCATCAAATCTACAACAGGGCAGATGAAACTGTAGACAAAGAATTTCAGAAAGAAATTCGAAAGAGATATTCAATGTGTGATATTGAATACCGGTCTTGTGTATCTGAAGCAACTGCTCTTCGTTCATCAGAAGATGCTCTGAATGAACAAAGGGAAATAGACATCGAAGATTTAAAAGAAAAGTACAATGATGAAGATACAGATTCAAAGAAACGATTTAGAATATTCAACAAAATCGCTTTTCTTCTGAGACAGCATACCACGAACGCCGTGTTCGGCGGTCGTAGTGCTCTGAGAAAACTCACAAAGGCACATAATAGAATTGCAGAAGCAGAAGTCAATATACCTCGTCTTGTTAAAGAGATTGAAGAGTTTGAAGCAAAACTTCAAACAGATGATATTTCGAAAAGAGACTATAAACGAATAAAATACAATATCAATCTCAAGAAGCAGAGAATAAACCAATTAAGAGAGCAAAGCAAGAAAGCAGAGCAGAGAATACCGAAACTGAAAGAAGAACTCAAGAACAAACGAATTCTGGACACTTCGCTTATGGGTGAAGCGAACCAGAAAGGAAACCGTTTTGTTGATTTCGATTTAGTAAAAGGTATTCTGACTTTGAAGATAACTGGCGACAAGAAATACAAAGTCTGTGTGAAGATACCGAAAGGTTTCGAAAAAGAACTTCAAATCGTTCAGAAACTCATTGACAAGAAAGAGATTTCAGTATCTGTTCACATTAGCAGAAAATACATAAAACTGCACTATGACATTGCAGTTGTCAACGGCTATTCACTGGACAGAAAGACTTTAAGAAAAGAAGTCAAAGAGATAAAGTCTGTCGGTTATCCGAAAGAAGTTGAAGAAGAGAAGATAAAGGAATCATATAGAAACCAATACAGCGTTCAAAAACAGACAATGCTTTCCGGGAAGATAGAAGGCAGATGCATAAGTATCGACCTGAATCCGGGAGAAATCGGTTATTCTGTCTTGCAGAAAGACGAGACAAAAGAAGAAGGATACAGAATCATTGCCGCTGGCCGTTTATCCTGGAACCATCTTATGAGAAAGACTGGAACTAGTTCTTCTTCTGCAAAAACAAAGCATAGAAACAACAAAAGGAAGAATGCTGTCTCGCTTGCTCTTAAACTTTTATTTGAAGTGACAGAGCATTACAAATGCTCTGAGTTCATAATGGAGAATCTTGACTTCTCTGATACTGATGCTTCAGACAAATCGAAAGAATCAAACAGAAAGTGCAACAACATATGGCATAGAACACTTTCTGAGAATATAATCAATAGAAGATGTGTCGAAGCGGGCATTCGTCTTATCAAGACGAATGCATGCTACACATCATTCATAGGAAACATCAAGCATGACTTCTGTGACTCGACTAATGCATCCGTTGAGGTCGGTCGCAGAGGACTGCTCAGATATACAAGTGGGTCTTTTTATCCGCAAATGACTATGAGGGATCGTGACACTATGACTGATGTCGCTACAAGCGGCGATAAGGGAGATGCTCACGATTTTACCTGCGAGTCTTGGAAAGAGGCTTACAAGTCCTGCCGGAACTGCTACTCAAGAAAAGCAGATTTCGAATACAGATATAGGACGGTTCTGGGAGAATCGCCGTAGCGATTCACTAGGGCTAGGAGAGGATACTATAACAGTGGAATATAGTTCATTATATTCTGCAACTTATAATTCTTTTCTATTCTGACGGCTGTCATTCTGACTACGATTGAGCAGAGACTATCTGGCGACATCATCGGCTCCAGACGGGTTGTCTGCTACGGTGATGACCATTGCCTGTACATCTGCAAGATCACGTACAGAAGAAAGTATTTCGCCGGATGTGTACCTGCGGGTGAGGAGAATCCCGTAGTGTTAGATAAAGTCTTGGACATATCGCTATTCCAGAGTAATGTGGAGATTCCAGAGTGCGATGGGATAATCCGAGAGTTTAAAGAAAGACAGCAATTAGAATTATAACGACACCTGTTTATCCATAATAATAATCAGATTTCTCAGCAGCCGGCTTTCGTGAGAACCCCGGCTGTTTTATTGTCTTAGTGTACGATGGACTTGTAACAAGTCCCAATTTTGTTAATTCCTGTTAAAAGATAATCCGAAGTATTAAAGTCTGTTTAATTGTTTGCATAATCCAGAATTTATGCGTACCTTTGTGCTATACAAACGGATGTAGAGTGGAACTATAATAAAGGCAAGCATATGAAAGTAATAATTATCAAGTGGTATGATGAACGTGATTATGACAGTCCAGTTCATATTCTCGGAGTTCGTGAGTCTGAAGCAGAAGCAGATGAACTCATCGAGCAGCACAAACATCGTGATGATGTGCCCGGATTCACTGTAGAAGAATGGCACAATGCACAGGATAATTACCGGAAGTGGATAGAGCGACTCTACAAGTCAGAAAAGGCATCTCCGAAGAAAGGCGGTTGGGTTCGCAAGTATCACGTAGAGCAGATGTCTAACAGAGCGAAGATTCTGTTTGCGTATATTCAGGAACTTTCCGGTGATATGTCGTTCCCTGAGTTCTACGATAAGTATCTCAGCAGTCGTTATGATTTCAAAGCGGCTCAACAGCCAAGTGTTGACTATGACAGCATACAGCACAAGTTCAGATCCTGGTATTCTCCCGTGTTTGATATGCCGCTTGAAGACTACAAGAGTCTGGAAGAGCATTTCTCCAATACAAAGAATCCGGAGGATATTGTGTACTATAAAGTGTATTTCGACACCAAGGGCGGAGAACTTACCAAGGAAGAATTTGACAATAATAACCAATAAAACAGAAAGATTATGAGTGCAGCAGATGCTTTACGGCCAGGTAAGCCATTGACAGACGAAGAGATGAAAGACAGAGTCTGTACGTGTCCGGAGAATCCAGATGTTGATGAATGGGGCGACGACAGTTGGTTGCCTTGTATGTCAATGGAAATGGGACTATATGACATTGAACTTCATTGCAATACGTGCATATACTGTCAGCCGAGAAAAGAGAAGATGGAGGGATAATAAGACCTATAAAAGAAGAAACAGAGAGAATTTGCGTTCTCTCTGTTTTCTTATGAATATATTGTAGATTTAGTATACAAACTATTTCCAAACATTACATATTGTTCTTCTAATACTTTCATTGTATAATAATCTGTTTTATAAAAGTCAAACAAATCTCTACATATTTCACGTACTGGTTCAGATAAAAATTCGGATTTACCATACATCCATAAAGATAATGGTCCAGCGAATCCAGGAAGTTTATCGATTTTCGTTTTAGCATATATATCAACATTATGTATGTGAAATGCCGATTCATACAATTTGCTTTCTTGAATCAAATTATCTTCTTTTAATGAATTAATAACAGTCTCTTTTACTTTGGCATAGTTCTCGAACACTTTCTCTCGGAAATACTTTAATGCTTCACGGATTGTATCGACTGTTCTTCGTTCTACAACTCGTTTCCCAGTCAGGATGTCATTCGTATAAGTCCACTGTTCATCTTTCATATATCCAGTGCAATCTTTAGTTTTCCCGAAGAATACAGATACTTGCGCATATAATAATGACAGTGCAATATTATTCTGATTAACAAGACTGTTAGTGAAATCATACAGTACTTCGTTGATATATCCGAACCAAAAGCCGAATTTAGTGTGATACTTGCTGATGAATACTTCTGCTTTTTCATCATCCGTAGAACCGTGTTTGATAACATCAATAATATTTTCTCTTGGATATGTCATTATGAAAGTATCGCATGCATTACATATTGCTTCAATTTCTTCATCATTAATAATCTGATATGCAGATTTAATAGTATTAAACATTTCTTGTGGAATTTCCCACGTAATACTGTGCTTGCTGAAAAAATTATCATCTATTTCAACGTATGTGTTCTTCGTAGCATTTCGGATAATTTTTGGATCATCAGTCTCCCATTTATTTTTAACGTGAGTAAATTCGTGAACCATTCCGTTTAAAGCCGTACGTAGTTGTTCTTCAATATCAACATCAGTATTACGAAGTTCTGTTATGTTAGCACCAATGTAAATATTATCATGTTCTAATTCTTCACGAGATATATCAGTAAAACGGTTTGATACATTGAACATACCTAATCCTTTACCAGAAAAATAATATAAGTATATTGGATGATATTTAGTAGCAGTTGAATCTTTTTCTATTCGTTGTTTTATACTATCATAACACCATCCAGTATATTCGACTTCTTCTTGTCCTTCAGGAATTGGTCTTTTTATGATAAGACGTTGCTCAATCATTCCAACCATATCTTCTACAACAGCATCGAAAATTTTATGTACGATATTCGACTCTGTTAGCAAATAATGGAGATACTCGTTTAAATGTTGTTTTTTTACATCCATAAGAATAATTAAATTTATTATTATATATACTACTTTTTAATTAGAAAGTATTATTTTTGAGGATTTAAATATACATTATATCCCCTCGGGTATAATTTACTCATATTCAGCAGAGATTATATGCGAACGGGTATAATACAATAACTCAATTGATTTATATCAAAAAATCGTTCGATTCAAAAATTTAGGATAACCGGAATAAAAACTTCGAGTATAAATTTTTGAGAGTGTGAGAGTAGAGAGTGAGAGCGGCTGTCGACGACTCTTTAAGTATTGTTGTGAGCGAGCGTAGCGAGCGAGGTAGAGTAATTAGTATACAGAGAGAAATTTACAAAACTAAACTGTAATTTACAAAACCAAATTTATAATTATAAACTAATTTAAAATTGTAAATTTAGAAATGTAAACTATGAAGTGCTTTATAATCAAGTAGTTATAATTTAATTTACAAATTTAAATTCAGATTTCTAAATTAGTTGAAAGTATATATTTACAAATTTAAAGTTATAAATTCAGAGTTCCAAATTCCAAGTTTACAATTTAAATCTTTGAAATTTATATTTGTAAAATAAAAACATCTGACTAGAATTCGCTAGCCAGATGCAATAATAATAAAATATGAAAAAACAAAATCGCAAAAACCTATTCAGTTTTTATCGTTTGATACGTTCTTTAACACACTGCGAGATGAGTTTGCCGTCAGCACGTTTGAACGCAGCCTTTACTTGACCGATAACTTTACCCATCATCTTCTGCTCTACACCATCCGGGAACTCTGTGTCCAGATACTCGAAGATGTCCTTGTCTGTTGCTTCCTCCGGCAAGAATGAGTTGAGAATATCCAATTCGTACTGCTCTTTCTTGCGACGAGAGTCATCTTTCGGAAGTACATCGAGATTGTCCTTGTGACCCTTGACCATCTTCTCCAAGATAGGTTCTGTGAAGATGTCAGGCAGCATAGCAATACGCTCTTCCATCGACTGGTCCGGAACATCCACTGTCACTTCTTTGCCGTTAGCATCACGGGCAGTTTCCTGGTGCATTGTTACAAGTCCATTATCCAGGAAATACTTCATTACTTTCTGATTCTTTGTAATTTCTTCCATAAACGAAGTCTTCAGAATCTTGTAAAGACTGAGCTTCGTATCAAGCTGGAACAACTTCTCGGACTCTTCGACAGTGAGAGAAGAATCCTTAGACTTCAACTTCAGAGGCATATACTCTGCGTTGACTTGTGTAATTAGTTCGTTAATGTTCATTGCAATATTTCTTTAAATCGTTTGAGAATTATACTGTCTGAATTCGCATCTATCAATTCTGCGGATTTTCCCCACACATCCTCAGTCTTCTGGTGGACTCATAATAAGACCTTCTCTCGTTAATGAAAGTTAAACTATAGTTAAAGACTGTATAAATATATGGCAAGTCGAATTTATTTCGTACCTTTGCAACGTGGTCAATGGAACCAGTCATCCATTACAGACCCAGAATTAACAACATTATTAAAATTAATTTTCAAGTTATTATGTCAGAACTATCAACGAAGATTAATGAGACTGCTCTCACAGAGATGATGGTCTCAATCCGCAGAAACGCTAAGGATTCTGCTTGTATCGACAATTTCGAGAATCTCCTCCGCGAGATTGAAAATCCCGAATTCGTGAACATTACGGTGAACTCGATGACGAATTTCCTGTCAGAGTGGTTCGAAGTGCTCGGTGCCGTTATTCTCGTACCGCAGAAGAAGTATCGTTCCAGGATGCTCACAACGCAGTTCATCGAGCCGATGCGATTCTTCAATCGTGTCAGGAAGATGGCTGATGAGCAGATGCTGGTCCGCTCTACTTTAGAATGGATGTTCGGTGAGCAGTATTCAAATGCTACGAAGACAACTTCACGCAAGCCGTGTATGGCATCCGTAGAGGAAATGTCAGACATCCTCAATGATTTGCTGAAGCCGACTGATATTGACGGAAAGCCGATTCAGTTAACTTGGCAGGAACTCCGTGCCATTCCGGAAGATGAATTGTCTGAGATGATTCCAACAGCTGAAGCACTCAAGGAACTTGCCCGCAAGGAAATGCTCGTGTGGAATTATATTCCCGGAGTCATCAAGGCAATCATCCAGACCAAGCGTCGCGAGATGAATATGGACAACAACTCTAAGAAATTCTAAGGAGGGACTGTACTATGGCTAAGAAGACAAAGAAAGCCGGGAAATGTCCGGTCACTCGCAAGGATTTTATGGAGTGGATTAACGACTACACTGATTGGATTGGTTTCCACGAGACTATGAACGGAAAGACGGTCTTTATGGATATGGCCGGATTCGATGGCGGAGATGTCTATGAGGACGGGCTTGAGTCCGGTGCGAAGTTCGCAAATCCCGAATCTGTAGATAAGGATATTCGTGAAGCTTGCAAGCACTTCGGAGAATCCTATCCGATAAAGTCATTCAAGGATTTCTGTAAAGAGAAGTTCGGAGAATGGTAAGATATAAAGAGAGAAGCATTCGTTGACTGGTGAATGCTTCTTTTTGTTTATTTGACTAGTTTAAATTCTTCGTAATCATCTGTGTCTGTTGACATTGTAACATCTCCTATGATGTTGATGCATAATGGGTCAATGTTTTCGTATGTGAAAATTCCAGCACATCTTGGATCGTCAAAGAAACGGTACTGGGTGACTTTATCTCCGGGAATATAACTACGGCGGTCTTTGATATTCACTTCTACGATAATCCAGTCTCTGTAGTCATAACGGTGATTGACAACATAGTTGTATTTCTCTTTGGAAATCTTTCCGGCATTATAGTCATCACGAGCCTGTTCCAGAATCATTCGATATTGTTTCTTTCTGGTTGTGGCAAATTCATCTACACGAGCCTGGAAGTTATCAGGTGGAATTCTGGTAAACAGATAGACCCGGTCCGGATAATTGTCAACATAAGACTTTGAATTACGCGGAATGAATCCGTTCTTCAAGATTTTCTCTTTGTTTCTTTTGAGAGTCAAATGATACAGGATTCCGTCAGTGTTATTGTATATCTGGTCAGTGACTTCGATGATGTATTTCGGATGAACAGTGAACCATACAACATCATATTGCTCACCGTCGGTGCCTTTTAACTTGCCTTCAGATGTATTTGCTAAAAAGTATCCCATCAGCCGGATACTCAGCATCATATTCTTATAAAGTTTATCAGCGTATTCATCCTCTTCTTTATGTTCATAGATGTATTTCTCCATAAAGAACGTAATCTCCGGAGTCTTGTCTGGATTAAAGATAAAGAACGGACTTTCTTTCGCTACAGAATGAATCAGTCCCTTTTCTTCGAACGATTGTAGTTTCGCAATCATTTCCTCTATACTGGAAGATGTCTTCAGACCTTCATAAAGATAACGTTGCTCTAATAATTTCAGGTATAATGATTCTGAAGATAGATTCCTTATATACTTGACGTTAATATAAGAATCTTCTCGAATATCACAGTCCGGATTCCATTTGAATGTCTTTCGTTCAGGAACATATTTTCCGAGATGCTCGGCTTCGAATATCTTCTGTCCGGCAACCTCATCGTATGTGTTGTAGAAATCTATTAAACTGTTGTTCATCTTTAATACTATTTTATTTTATGTATCTTACAAAAATATCAAATTTGAACTTATTAATCATCTATGTTAATTTTCTGAAAATAATCAGCAAAAATTTGTTCCGTTCATATTATTGTTGTATCTTTGCAACAGTTTAATGTACATTAAAGAAATAGCACAATGATAATAGACAAGCAGAAGATGCTCGATATGATTTTGAGCAACCGGGCAGTTGCAAACGCACTGGCCGAGAAGAAAGTATATGTGTACGGAATCTCCGAGCCGGATACCTGGACTTTGATGAACGTAGAAGAAGCGTGTATTGCTCCATGGAGCATAAAAGAAAATCGCATTTCATTGAGAGTACCGAAAGTGCGTATCATTTATAAAGTGCTGCCGGAACAGCTGGAACCGGTAGTCAAGTACTTCAACGGTGAAAAATTCGAATATGCACCTTATCTGTATTTCTCATATGGATGCGGATGTTTCCCTACTAAGGAAGAGTGTCTGAAGTACGGAAGCCCGTTTGTCAACGAGAATCATCAGTCTGAAGGTCTGGAGGGAATCTCTTTCGATGTCTCCAGAGAAGTCCGGATGATTCGGGATATGTTCCCGGAGAAACTCGGATACGTGCGTAACTATAAACTTGAGTTCCATCCACTCAAGGATGTTTCGCTGTATGCATTTAACAATAACGAGGTGATGCGTATCATTTCCCCGAACTATGAAGATGATGTATTGAAGCACACCAAGAGCAATATCCTGGACAATTACCTGAATCACGGAAGACTGACAGCAGCACACCCAGACGGTTACTATGCTTCGAAATATAACTATTACAGCATATCTAACCGTATATTGTCTGTTGATGACATCCACGTAGATTTTGTCATAGTTAATGACTGGAAGCCCGAAGCTGGAGATTATGGATATTCTAACCAGACACTGATGACAGCAGATAAACTCTGGCGTTCTGCTAATGAGTACGAAGAGCAGAATGAGAACATCAAGCAGGATTATCGTTCTCGTCAGAAGTTTATCGGTTGAGTGGAGTTGTAATAAAGGATTGTTGTTGAGTATACTATTAAAACAAAGGACTTATTATAATGACACTCGAAGAACTGAAAGTAATAGTGGATCGCGAAGTTGCTGCCGGATACGGTCCGGTACACGTAGGGAATTTCCTGTACCGCGATGAGTTCGGAGACAAAGCTATCGAATGGCTGTCCAAGGCAGAGATTGCAGACAGGGACGGTCACGGCGGAGCGTACTTCGAAATGGTTTTTGATGACTGAGACCTGTTAAACAGAGTTAACAGAAATGCTGCTGAAATGTTAAATCTAATTAATAAAATGAAGATTTCAGCAGCATTTGTTGTATATTCCGGATTTTCTTTGTACCTTAGCGGCAGAATATAAAACATTAAGATTATGAAGGTACGAGTACAGATTGACGGATACATCGATGTGGATGATGAGAACGTGACCGTAGAGCAAGTTGAGGAAGCAGTAAACTTCTCATTAGGGTTGGGTTCGTTGTCAGCAGACAATCCGGTCGGAGACCCGGATTGGGACTACGCGGATGTGGAAGTTTCCCTTTAACACAATAGCAGAGTATTATGATGATGGAGAATCCGAATACAAGACTGCCGATGAACAAGGAGCAGTTAATTCAGCTTCTGAAAGAGAACTGCGGAGCAATAGCAGCATCGAATATGCCGGATAGTCTGTTTAGAATATATGACCCAAACAGAGAGACCGGCATTTACTTGGATATGCGATTCTATCCCCTGGAACAGTATGTTACTTGCGAGTCTGACCGGAAACTCAACGTACTTATCAAACAGAAAGAAGATGACCATTATGGTGATTCCACTCTGAGTCAGTTGATGATGCCGGCAACATACGAGTCTCTCTGGCATTTCGCAAAATGTATGCAACTCCACTGGTTCGCTGCTATGCTGGAGGGTGAATAAGAAACGTTGGATTTATAACAATACTAAGATATGAGCAGAAAAGTATGTCCATTGACGCAACTGGAACATTTCCTCGCAACCAAGTGCAAGGATTATAATGACAACGGTGAAGGCAATCATCGTTTTAGTCTTCATTCTGACAGTGAGAATATGACTATCACAGTTGACTACAATTTCGTAGACGGAAAGACAACTGTGGGGGTCACTGAAGACGGTTCAGAAGAATATCACTCAAGCACCGGTAAGGAATTCGATGCCCGCAGATTATATGCAGACGGAAAGGAACTCGGCTGCAAGTATCTGATGGACATTGCTGATGAATATTCTCGGAAGTTCTTGGACTTTTCCGTTGCACAGGAGTTTGCTGGTGCAAGTGGAGACATTACAGTGTCAAAGGATAAGATGATTCCGAGTCAGGTAGAAGCATCATATGGCGGACGTTATCTAACTGTCGATAAAGCCATTGAACTGTTGCTGGATTATAAGAAGAAATACAGCGGCGGTGACATTCTGGAAATACAGGCATACCCGAAGGACGGAATCCCGTCATCAATGGTTGACTTTGCAGTCTATGACATCGACCACGAAGACGGACCCTGGTGCACTGTCTATGCTGAGACATACAAGATGAATGAAACTCCATATTACAAAGACAATATTACAGTATGAGCAAGAAGAAGTATTTCGAACAGATGGATGAGTTCTCCAGATTCTTCCAGCATCATAATTATTGGGCTTATCAGTCAAGTACTGAGCCGGAGTCTTATATGCTGATGAATACCGGGAGCACTGCTCCGATTGTAATTATGCTGAATCCGCAGAGAGTGACGATTCATCGCGGAGACGACCAGCATTTCTACAGCTGCCGTCGTAAGGAATGGGGTCCGGACTTTCTCGAACAGTGCGGAAAGAAAGAAGGCAAGTATCGCAGTGACTACTGTAAGATTGCCCGTGACTACCGTTCGTACCGGACTCTGGATGATTTGGGCAGATTCTTGGTAGATGAGTGCGGAATGCGCATAGAAAGCGAGAAGCATCTGAAGCCTAAGATTTGTCATCTGGAACAGACTGTCTATGATGCGACAGCATATTACACACTGACAATAGATTTCCGCGAAGACCGCAATCATTTCGACTTGATGTTCGAGATTGCTCCGTTTGAAGAAAATTTTCCTCACGAGAAGAAATACTCTAATATGACTGACTGGTCCGCGGAGACTCTTGAGAGGATTGGCAAGGAACTTCCCATAAAGATTCTGACGGATTATATGAAGAAGTACCGGAAGAAGTTTGTCCAGGCTCAGATGAAGGCAGAGAATACACCAACTACATTAGAAATAGAAGGCATCATATGACAAGAGAAGAATTACAGCAGTATTTCACAGAAGTTATCCATGTCGGCTATGAGAAGTATCCGATATGGCAGTTGCTTGAGAAGTATTATACAATCGAGGGAGTGTCCCGCTATTACCTGCCCGTAGAGCACTGTGAGTGTACGTGGGTTGTAACAGTGTCATTTGGTGATTGCTGCGGACGATATACTCACGACAAGTTGCACGATGAGGATTTTCATCTGAAAAGCAACCAGGCACTCAAGGGCGACTGGCTGTTGAAGCCCGGTGCCGGATTCTGGAAGATTGTCTCGGATGAATGGGTTCAGAAAGCAAAGGAAATCGACATCTTTGAACTGGATATGCACGAAGTGACCAGGGAAGAGATGGAGAAACGATTCAATTCTGAGCACCAGTATCCGCCAATTGACATAGACAGCAGACCGCTGATGCATTTCGTCCAGCATCTGAAGGCAATGAAGCCGGAAGGTTCATATGACTATTTCTATAATCTCGGAAACGGCATCAAGGTCTATTCGTGTGATACACCGGAGACTCTCGCTGAGCGTATCATCGGACACGAGCAGACGCTGGAAGAGATGCTAGAAGAGCAGTACAAGGGCAGAGAACTTCCCTGGTTTTGGAAGAATGCTCTTGAGAGAAGAAAGGAACAGCAGGAAGAAAAGCCAGAAGATGGGGTGATTCCGGCTGCTATAGAAACTGAACAGGAAATATAACAACACCACTGGTTATGGAAGAAGAAGTAAAGAAGAAGACATTCAAGGATTTAGTTCCCGGAGATTTCGTCTATGAAATCAAGAAGGACTCTTATAATACGGATGCTAAGGCACTGAAGTGGGTATTGAAGGATTCTTTCGTGAAGAGTCCCAATTACAAGAACACTTATTTCGCCCGTGCAGAAGATCCGAACGGGAATCGTCCGGAGACTGTGCTGACAGTGAATGCCGGTTCATACGGAAAGTCCGGGTACAAGCACTTGTTATTCTCAGATAGAGATGATGCTGTTGAAGCATATAAGAAGTTGATAACTGGATATGCTCGTGAAGCGAACGAGGAAGTTCTCCGCCTGGAGAAGCATCTAGAACTTGCTCGCAGCAGAGCAGCCAAGTTTACGGAAAGACTGTTAAAGATTAAGTGAGTATGACAGTATCGAACCTTGATAAACTCGATTATCGGAACTACGTGACATTGAGCACTCCAGTGATGTCGCCTCCGAAGTCACAGGTTATTGCTTGTGGAAGTGTAACGAGTCCGCCGACGAGGACAACATTAGCATCTGTCAAGCGGGGAGATATTTTGTATCTTTTGAGTGGAGAAGTAGGTGAGTATGGTGTGAAGCATACGTTCCTTGTTAAAGATACTAGACGTTATTTCCCGCCAGATACTGCTGAAGCAGTCATTGGGTTTATGGTAGAGAATGCATGTCAAGAACCTGATGCTCCAGTATTGTCAGATATGTTATGTATTAATATGAGTGATAGTGTCCAGTATCATGCTAATGTTGTTGGCAATGGTGAGTATAATCTGGATATTCTCTGTGTTGACAAGGATGCTGTCAGAGAAGTTCTCAGCGAACATATTGTACGAGAAGAAAAGATTCTTCGCGACGATATTAAGAATGCTAAAAAGTGGTTGCATAATTGCAGAGATGAAATGCGAAAATTAAAGAAAGCGAAGAAATTCTACGAGTTATGATTACATTTAGTCATTTAGATACAGGAGACAAGCTTTATGTCCTGAACAATCCCAAGGTGTTTGCTCCAGACTATTGGCTGGAAGTTTGGGAAGTCTTGTGGGTTGAGCGTAAAATGAACCAGGACAAAATGTTCGTGTTCCGTTGTCGTAATGAGAAAACAAAGAATACATACACTCTTGCTCTGGATTATACCGACTCCAAGCAGTGTAATCTGTCGTTCAATAATGATGGAGTCATCCGCAGATATATCAGTGACCCTGAAGAACTCAAGAAGAACATCAACTGGATGGCTGATGACTATATCAAGAGTCAAGAGATTGCAATCCGCAACAATAAGATGTACATCAAAGAGTCTAAGAAACGAATCAGGAGTTGCAAAAACGTCAAAAAGAGGTTCAAGATATGAAGTTGAATGAGATAAAGAAAGGTCAGGTGTTCTACATAGCAGAACAGCACGAGGGTCAACTCTACGTTGTCGAATACATCGTTGTGAGTGAGCCGACGCTTGTTGCTCACAACTATTTCGGTTTCTGCGGACGGAATAATATCAGCCAGGCAAAGAGAGATGTGTACTTCGACCTTGTTGACGGAGAAGAAGTGGTTGCCAGTCCGATGGCTGACTACAGTACATTCTTCTTCAATAAGCAGGATGCGTACAATTATGCTTTGGATATTGCCCAGAAATGGATTCTCACAGCCGAGGATAATATCCGGCAGAAGCAGCTGGAAGTTGTCCAGGCAAAGAACAATTTGAAGAGATATAAGACTATGCTCAAACGGATAGAGAAAGAAAATAAAGAACTATTGGAGGAGACATAATAATGGCAAAGAAACTAAAAGAATTAGAACCCGGGGATTCTATATGGGGAATTTCCATACATAACGGATTTGTCAGCATTGATGAATATACTGTCCGGAAGAAACTGCAAAAATGTCCGATGACAGAACGGCTCGGTATGTTAATAGAGCGAAAAGAATCCAGAAAAAAGATTTATAGTCATTTTGCACTGGAAAGCAAGAACAGTTCCAGAGCAATGGATGTTGATTCTATCAGTTACGATACCGGACGGCTTATCGTTTTGACAGACAGGGAAAGGGCATACACTGAGTATCGCTCGACTGTCAAGAAACAATGCAAATATAACTCTCAGATGATTTCTATCAAAAAGCGTGAAATCAAAACTCTCCAAGAAAGTAACAGGAAGATGAGGGAAATAGCCAAAGAAAACAAAGAGCAGGACTTATGATAACGGCAGAAGAAAGAGAAGATAAGAAAATCGTGATAGACGGGCAAACGTTTATTGCTGAGAAACTGCACCCGAATTTTCGCGGTGTATATGATTGTACTTGCGAGGAATGTGCATTGGGTGAGCATTGCTATCCTGACGATGAAATCGGATGGTACAAGAACTGTATGAAGGTCAAGTGCATTGGGCACGACCGCGATGAAGGAAATTTCAATGTTTGGTCTAAAGTAGAGAAAGTATGAACCAGGAAATATTAGAACTGCTGTTTTGGATCTGTGAACTCGTATTGGTTTCGCTTGCTGGATGCGGAGTCGTTTATCTCAGGAAGATTCACAAACGAAAATTACAGAAGCCGTCTGCTCAGATGATTCATCTGGATAAAGATGAGATGAACATCATCTATGAGTGCTTGTCTAATGAATATCTGAAGTTGAAGGACGGACACACCGGCATTCATTATCAAAGAGACAAACTCCGACAGTTGCTCAGGAGATTCCAGAAATTGTGCAACAATTAAACAAACGTCACCAACCGACGAGGCTTAAGACCTCGCGGCTTGGTTGGTCGGAAGACCGAAGAGCCGATAGTGACTAGCCTAAGTGAAAGGAGACAACTAGTTGGAAACTAGTAAACTCCCGAACTACGTTACTGGAGAATATAACAATAGGTACCGAGGGATATAAGTCCTAGTTCCTTGCTCTACGCTTCAGATGTTAAACAATCCTGTTCGGTAGGGATAGTGCACTGAAGAAACAAACCTCTGGATAACATTGGCGAAGGGCTACCAACAGGACGCAAGTCCTGCCTAATCCTTAATTGGATGCTTCCCTTAACCGGGAACCGCCGGGATTAACACTCCCGGCGGTTTAAAAGAATAAATTATCAAAAATATACAAAATATACAAAGAATCAAGCCGATTCATTTGCGATGCTGAAGACATCGCATTTTTCTCGGCAAATTTTATAAACATGGTTGACATTACTAAGATTCCAAGAGAGAAGTTGACAGCAATCCGTCTATATACAGAGAGTTCAATGAACATGGTTGTGTATCCGGGCATTTATGCTGCTCAGTCATCAATGACGGACTTGGTCGGTAAAATTACAGGAAACCCGAAAGTGTACCGTCAGAACATCAAGCGATACACGAAGGACTTGCGTGAGAAGACAGATGAATTCGTGGACTTTATCATCAATCACCGGACAGACAGTCAGAAAGAGTATCTGCTGAACTACGGTGACTTCGCAGATGAGAATTTCAAGAAGTACATCGACGAACTGTATCACTATACACTGATGCGAGTACATTACCTGAATAATACGAATGGAAAGATGTACCGCAATCCGGAGACTGTTGCTTATTTCGTGACTGTCCGTTGTCTTATCGAATATGCTATTCAGATATACGGCTGTGTTGAGACAGAGATTGAAGAGATGTTCGGGTTCAAGGAACCGAAGCGGTGGGCTCACTATAAGATGTCAGAACCGCAGCGTCTGTTCTTCCTGCTTTGGGATGAATACACGAAGGTGACTCAGGAATGTCTCCAGACTGTCTATGAGAACTGTTTCGAGGAACTCAGCAAGATTATAGACAAGCTCGATGATGTGCTCAGAAGCAACCAGTTGATTGATAACAGTCAGAAGGCATCGGATATGTCATTCAATGAAGATGAACTGGCAGTGAGCCAGAAACTTGCTGAGGACGTTATCAAACAAATCGGCACGGAAGTGGATGCTCATGCCGAGAAGTACAAGGAACAACTGAAGATGCAGGGATAAGAGAAATTCCTGCATTTTTTGTCTTATGATTCATTTTCGCGGAAACTGCGATAAATAGAACATGCGAAATAGAAGTGCACATAACAGATTCAGTCAGACCGACTACGCAAGGATGGTGAAAGAAAGCCATTCTTAGAACTCCACTGACTTTGTATTGAACGAGGCGGAGATAGACAGACGGAACGGACTTTCAAAGGATGCTACGCTTGCGGCGTTGTTCCCGGATATGATTGTCCGTGATAAAAATGTCGTGCTCGGTGCCGATGCTGTTCCGACCAATGCCCGTCAGTGCCGTGTGCGTTGTGACGGAAAGTCCGTGTACAGCAGTTCGAAGTTCTATCCCGGTGATATTATAGAGATATGCCCGTGTCGGGAGATTTCCAAGATGAGTCTATATACCAATGATGTACGTGACATTGTCTTCGAAGTTGTTCCGAATCAGGTCTATGTCATTCCTTTGGGATATTGCCAGAACTACGACTGCATCGACCACTTCCACGAACACAGCAATTGTAAGTGGGAATGGGACAAGGACTTAAGTGCAATCATCATACGTGCAACTACGAAGATACCGAAAGACACGGTTTTAGTGCTGAATATTGAAAGCGATATAAAATGATAGAAAAGTTTCACAATTTCAGCAATAAAATAAATTTTGCAAACTTTTAGATAAATAATACAAATCAATAGAAATATTACTGTTTTAAACTAATATGAGAACTTACAGTCAGGTTTACAACCAAAGCAAAAAGGAAGTACTCGATGCACGCCAGGCCGTGTTCGAGAATCAGAAGATTGCTGTCACTAATGTACTCAAGGAAGAGTATATGATCCGCGGCAAGATTTCTGAAATGAGCAAGAAGGACAAGGAGATGATGATGAAGCGCCTTCTTGAATATTGGAACCCGAAGACGGGTCTGAACGCTGCCGGTGTGAAGCTTTTGAACGAGAACGTAATCACGCTTTCGAAGGATTCTAACAAGGAAGACCTCAAGCTTTTCATCAACAAGCAGACGAAGAAGAATCTCGATCAGATTATCGAGTGTTTCCGTCTCGGACGACAGGATATTATCGTGGAGTCTTTCAATGATGAGGTGAAGCAGATGACCGGTCGCACCCTGAAGGCTGATTTCATCCTGGACACTGTTTGGGGACTTGTCGGCCGTTTCATCAAGGGTTCTGTTGACACAAAGAAAAAGTAAACTGACTGAGATTCCGGACAAGTATTATGGCAAGACCGATTCGTAGAAACGGAACAAGCGGTAGTTCAAGTAAAGGAGTCAGCAGGACTCTCGCAACTATAGGCTCTGACGGCAATCACCTGATGAGTGATATGCCCTGTCTGGTTCCGAAGGAGAACGTCAAGTTCCTGACCCAGATGCAGAAGCAGGCGAACATCAGTTCGTTCGGTGACTACCCCAATCCGTACAACGGCTGGAAGTCCGGAAAATAACCCATTTCTTCTTTCAAATATTTCTTTTGCTTTAATGATTTATTTTGTTTGGCGAGGCTGTCTGTGAAGATAGTCTCGTTTTTTGTTAATCTTTCCTAACTGTTTGTAAGTTTTCTGCTAGAAATTTGTTTTATTGAAAGGTTTTTCGTACCTTTGTAGCAGAAATAATAAACAGTAAGATTATGAACATTTCGAAGTCAAGATTCACAGCCTATCATCAGTGTCCCAAGATGATGTGGTTGAAGATTTACAAGCCAGAGGAAGAGGTAGAGGACAAGTCTTTGGTGACCCGTATGGAAGACGGTCACAGAGTCGGTGCACTGGCTCGCGGCCTGTTCGGTCAGTACGAGGATGCTACTGTGCTGAACGAGGACGGAACTCCCAACATCGTTGAGATGATTAAGCGTACCCGTGAGTTGATTGCTCGCGGTGCTACAGTCATTGCAGAGGCATCGTTCTCGTGGGACGGTTTCTTCTGTTCCGTTGATATGCTCCGCATTACCGATAACGGAGAGTACGAACTCTATGAAGTGAAGTCTGCTTCCATCGATATGAGCATCGAGAAGGATGTCAAGACGAAGAAGCAGTTGTACGCACCCGATTGCGGTTTCCAGAAGCTGGTGCTTTCAAAGATCGGACTTCCTATGAAGTCATCGAACATCGTCTTGATTAACTCGCAGTTCGTGAAGAGCGATAAGCCTGTTGAAGATGAACTTTCAAAACTGTTCTGTATCATCAATATGGATGATGTAGTCAACGATGAGTATATGGAGACAATCCGCAATATGGGTCACGATGCGATGACTCTGGCACATAGCGAGTCAGAGCCCGAGCAGTGTCTCGGTGGTCATTGTAAGAAGCCTTATGACTGTCCGTTTATGAACTATTGCCTGACACAGCGTGGTGTTTCTCAGAAAGACCCGGTGATGAATATGTACCGTATGTTCTGGACCAAGAAGGCTGAACTGATTGAGAACGGATGCACTTCTATGGAAGACCTCCAGAATGTAGTGACGAATGTCAATCACAAGTTGCAGTTGTCTGTGCTGAAGAGCGGGGTCGAGCATATCAATCCTTCTGGTATTCAGAAGTGGCTTGACACTGTGACATATCCTCTGTATTTCCTGGATTTCGAGACTCAGCAGGATGCTATTCCCGAGTACACCGGCACATTCCCTTATCAGCAGGTTCCGTTCCAGTATTCGCTGCATATCAAGCAGACTAAGGACAGTCCTCTGGAGCATCGTGAGTTCCTGGGTGACCCGAACCGTGACCCTCGCTATGACATTGCGAAGAGCCTGGTCGAGAATATTCCGGCTGATGCTTGTGTCATTGCTTACAACAAGGCATTTGAGTGCACCCGCATCAAGGAACTTGCAACATCGTTCCCGGAGTTGTCTGAGCATCTGCTGAGCATCGAAGCCAATATCATCGACTTGATGAATCCGTTCGTGCATTTCGACTATTATACACCGGAAATGAACGGTTCATTCTCTATTAAGAGTGTGCTGCCTGCACTGTTCCCTGATTCAGAAGAATTGAACTATCATAATCTGAACGAGAACGTACAGAACGGAACAATGGCTATGACTGTCTATCCTGCCATGCGTCATATGAACGAGGCACAGATTGCAGAGACTCGTGCTGCTCTTCTGGCATACTGCAAGCTGGATACTCTCGCAATGGTTCGTGTGATGGATAAGTTGTACGAGGCAGTCGGAGACCCGGTTAAGGAAGTGTTGAACTCTTAAAAACGATATAAGATGAAATTCAAGGATTTAGTAATCGGAGATTCTATAACGGCAGTGCTCTATCCCAACGGAGTACCCAAGATAATCAAGTGTACATTAACCGGTATCAACGAAGAGCACGTTCCGCCCCGTCATATGGAGCCGGATGATGACGACTGTCTATATGTGACGCTGACAGTGAAGTACTTCGATGAGAGACTTCAGAAAGAGTCAGAGAACAAGATATTCACTTATCTTATCAGAAGTGAGTATGATGAGAGCGAGGACTTCAACGTTGAGTCTGAAGATAATCTGAACTGGCATTCTGATTTTATGCTCTATGCTGACTATGACAAGGCAGTTGAGGAAACCAAGAAGGAAGTTCTCTCGATGATTAAGTTCGAAGAGAAGAACCTGGAGGAAATCCGTCAGAAGATGCTCTGGCAGCAAGAATCTATCGACAAACTTTATAAGTTTTTTGAAACCTATAAGTAACCGGAAGCAGTTATGAAATACAAAATCAAGTATTATTCCAGGCAACGCAAGGACCGGACAGTTGTGCTGTACGTTGCAGACGACTGGCGGTTCTTCGACACGGACGGTATTGAGACAAACGAGAATCGTGATGTGATGATTGCAGATGAGAAAGTCTGGGTCGAGGGAATTATGAGAAGTCCCGAGGATTATCTTGGTCAGCCCTGGATTGCATTGATTCCGTGTGATGGTCATTCGTTCAATGAGATAGTCCCTGCGATTGCCCGTGGTGCGTTCTTCCGTAGAAAGGAATGGAAGAACGGTGATTGGGCTCGCCGCAGTCTCAATCAGTCCGGACAGAATGCCGGAGATATTACGCAGGATATTATATACGAACTGTTCAATATCTACGAATATAACATTGTAAAGGTTAAGGACTTTGTCCTCTCTCCAAAGGAAATCTATATGGAGGACTGGATTGTCTCTCAGCCGGATTTGATGCTTGAACCGCAGAACAAGAAAGAGACTGCCAAGGAGAAAGAATCAGAACTGGTTTCTGTTAAGACAGAGCAAGCATCTGTTGATACAAAGACAGAACATGCGTATGGTGAACCGAAGAAAGATGATTGGGCTGTAGTTCCGACTCCGGGTGAGGTGATTCCCGAGAGGATTAACGGTTATTATGTGCATCGCAAGATAACTGATGATATGTTTATCGTGCGTTCTACGGAACAGGTCAAAGGTACGAACTTTATTGTTGTCAACAAGGACGGAAAGCCGTACTTCGATAACTGGTATGACAAGATTATCCTTTTGAGAATAGCAAATCAGAAGAGGGACATTAGATTCCTCGTAGCGAAGAGTTACGGTTCGGAACGTCACGATATGGTTGTTGACAAAAACGAGAGAATTCTCTTCGGAAAAGACATCTATGTACATCTGAGCGTTCCGCAGAATAACTCAAGTTATATGTCGGTGTATGATATGTCAGAGAACTTCATCGGAACGTACAGCATCGAGAATAACAAGTACTACGCATCGCAACCCAACAAAGTCAATAAGTGAATATGGCTGAGAAGAAAAAGAAAGTGAAGATGCAACGCATCGAATGTATCAAGGACAATCAGACATCTGAAGTCAACGGACTCTTGAAGATGGGTTGGAGAGTCAAGATGATGCACAGCTGCACTGGAACGACTACATCTCAGGTCGGCACTACTTGTTATGTTGTACTAGAGAAGATGGTTGATTCAGAACTGTACAGACCGGACCGTTCGGGTATGTCAAAAGAGTGGCCATAAACGATAAAGAATTATGAAACTAGAAGATTACAACAATCCCACGATGATTGGGAAGTTCGCAGCAATGCTGAAGCAGAAGATGTCATTGATGCGTATTGCTTCATTGCCGAGAGGTTTTGATGACACTCACCGTCCTGAGTTTAATACGATGGCTCAGACTCACTATATCACAGAACTGTGTGATGAGTATCTCGATAAACTTCCCGGACGGGTAGATGAATTCATTACGGAACTTGAGCGATACTTCGGAGAATTCCAGGGCAACTGGAAATACTATGCTGCTTCCCATCGTCTGGATATGATTGAAGAGTACGGTGCAGATGAGTCTGACTATGATGAAGACGGAGAAATCAAGAAGACTGGTCTGACAGATGATGAATTGAAGCCGTACACGATTATACACGAGTTGGGAATCGACGGATGGCGGGATATTATCAAGGACACAGAAGAACAGGATTTCTACTGGTTCCTGAGCGGAGTCCAGGTAGATGCTCAGATGGATATGTCAACGATGATTCGTCAGTTGAACGGAGGCAAGCGTATCCCGTCATATCGCATTAATGATGATGGTGAGTTCGTGGAGAATACAGTTGAAGATGAAGACCTGATGCGAGCAAGCCGGATGGCTGATGCAGACTCAATAAATCCGGTAGTCTATACAGTGCTCTATGCAATGAGGGACATTTACCGGAGACTCGAGGGAGTTATGGAGAGTCCGTTCGAGGATCATCGTGAATTACTGAATACGATAATGGAAGATTGCTACCGACTACGTGATTTCTATCTTGAAGATTTGAGTTGCGTAGAGAAGATGCGTAAGGAACAGGAATTAAAAGCGAAAGAAAATGAACATTAATATTGATGACATTAAATGCTTTCACGTAACCGGAAACAAGGGAAAGGAAATCAATATCAAGAGTGTAGAATATGCTGATTTCTATAATCTCCTGGTTAGTATAGTGATTGCTTTCGAGCGAGTGCAAGAACGTGCTCCAAAGTTTGTTGTGTTCAATAATACATTGCCTCATAGATTGATGGTGATGGTTTATCGTGCAGACATTACAGAAGCAGATATAGACCCTGAGCATTTCTGGACTGAAGACAGACGGATTCTGTGTATCCGTAAGGACCTGGATGAACAGGCAGAAGCAAATGCAATTGATGACGGTGAACCGTGGGTTAAATTCGAAGTGATATGAAAGAGAAGAAGCCGAAACAGGATTGTGACTGTCCGTTGTTGATTGTATATGTCGGCTGTATGGATATGTCATATAATGAACGTGAGAATGCTATCGGGAAAGCACAGCATCAAGTTGAGAAAGCATATAAAGACGGCAGTGTCAAAGTGATGGTGTTGGAAGCTCGTGATACAAGAGCAACTCGAGTTGAATTCTTCAACTTCAATAAGAAACTGTCTAAGATGTCCAAGCAAGAATTGTTGAAATTGGCAGAAAAAGCGAAATGAAAAATTTCTATATCGACACATACGAAGGAAGACACGACCCTAACCGGTTCTGTGTGAAGACCAAGACTGGCAGTATCTATCTGAGTGCAATGCAACAAGGGTATCATTCAGAGGATTCTGCTCGTAGAGCATTGTTCGCTGAATTGTGGCATTATAAGAAACAGCGAATGCGTAAGCAGTTCTTCAAGATTGTCACTGATGAAGAATATGCCGGATTTATGAGATATATAAACTGCCGATGGCACGGCAAACATAACTTGGTAGATGGGAAGTTCAAGTTGAAGTACATAACAAAGGGTCGGGAAATTTGTAAAGTAGATTTGAAGATGGGCGACAGACAGTTCTTGAATCGCTATATCAAATGGAAGACGAATCAGAAACACGATATTTGAAATGCGCATAACTTATTTAAGGTTATGCGCATCATTTTTATTTCTTTGGAGATAATGTATTATCAAAGAACCATAGTTTCCCACTAGGTTCCGGTAGTCGCTCAATAGTCATCAAATCTTCTGCTTTGCAGAAATGTCCGACAGAGAATTGATGATAGCGATTGTTGTCTGAGTCTGTATGCCAGATGTTACCTGTGAATTGTTTGTTGATTAAATCGTACT
>Ga0265298_10000336_pt1 | contig 71196 bp, 60 predicted proteins | sample AusTroGonzalo_MG_3_FD_193486 | JGI IMG/M metagenome (GOLD analysis project Ga0265298, IMG submission 193486) | Bovine rumen microbial communities from tropical cattle in Woodstock, Queensland, Australia - Gonzalo_01 | ecosystem: Host-associated > Mammals > Digestive system > Stomach > Rumen ... | reverse complement strand
CGCAGCGGGTCAAAATATTTATCCGCTTCAGGCATTCAGTATCTTGGCAGTGAGTTCTATCATGAGCTGGTCCGGCCTCAGTACAGCGCCGTCTCCGCCTTTTCCAAGGTAATCGAATTCGCAGAGTATGGATATGATCCTGAAGGCGGACTGCAGGGGGTAATTGCGTATCGCCGCGTCATACTCCCGCACGAAGAAAGGATTGACTCCCAGGACTGCGGCTTTTTCCTGCTGGCCGGCAGAAGGGTTGCCTGTCAGGAAAGCGTGATATTTGAGTATGCGGTAAAAGTGGGTGTAGAGGGCGCTGACGGCCATCGGAAGCGCAAATTTCGCGGAAGTTCCTATATGGGTGGCGATTTTCAGGGCCCTGGCCGCATTCTTGTACGACAACTCCCTGGTGAGTTCGAATATGCTGAACTGACGGGATATCCCCACGTTTTTCTCTATGTCCTCAACCCTTATGTTGGTTGTACCTTCAGGAAGATTCCTGAGCAGTTTCTCTGTCTCCGCCGCAATTACTGAAAGTTCAGTGCCGGTGGATTCTCCGAGAAGTGCGGCCGCCTGCGGGTCAATTTGCAGGCCTTTCGAAGTGTAATATGCGGAAATCCAGTTATTTATCTCATAGTCGCGGATGGCGGGAGAGTCAACTACAACTCCGTTTTTCTGCACGGCTTTGTAGAGGGCTTTGCGCCTGTCTGCGGCTGCTTTGTGCATGAGGAGCACAAGTACGGTGGAGTCCAGCGGTTCTGCGCAATAGACCGCCAGGTCTTCCAGACCCTTCATCTGCTGTGCTTCCTTGACCACCACCAGCTGGCGTTCCGCCATCATCGGGAAACGCCGCGCCGTAGTAATGACCTGCGAAGCGGTCACATCAGGGCCATAACATATCGTTTCGTTGAAATCTTTCTCGAAATCCTGCAGGCAATTGTCCACTATGGCCTGACAGACCATTTCGGGATAATACGGCTCGTCTCCCATCAGGAGATAGACAGGGGCGAAACGGCCGGCTCGGACATCTTTTATGATGTCGTCACAGAACTGCGCGATATTTGCGTTACCCTTGGCCATTCTTTACAAAATTACAAAAAAAATTGCTTTTTTCTCCGCTTGCAGTTAAATTTGTAAGTTACGTTAAAAACAGTATTCAATGGCAATTATCGAATGCAGGGAAGTCTGTAAAAGTTTCGGGGAAAAGGTTGCTCTCGACAAAGTGAGCCTTGAAATCCCTGAAGGCGGAATCTTCGGCCTGCTTGGGCCGAACGGCGCAGGTAAGACCACGCTTATCCGCATAATAAACCGTATTACCATCCCCAATTCCGGCGAAATCCTTTTCAACGGCAGGCCCGTTACCCAGGCGGATGTCGAGAAGATAGGATATATGCCGGAGGAGAGGGGGCTCTACCGCAAGATGAAGGTGGGCGACCAGGCCGTCTATCTCGCGAGGCTCAAGGGAATGAGTACCCAGCAGGCACAGGAGTCGCTCAAGGAATGGTTCATCCGTTTCGGCATCCAGGACTGGTGGGGAAAGAAAGTGGAAGAACTCTCCAAGGGTATGGCCCAGAAGCTACAGTTTATCACCACCATCGTGCACCGTCCGAAGCTGATGATACTGGATGAACCCTTCAGCGGTTTCGATCCGGTCAATGCCGATATCATCCGCAAGGAGATACTCCGTCTTAAGGAGGAAGGGGCTACAATCATACTTTCCACCCACAATATGGAAAGTGTGGAGGAACTTTGCGACAATATCGCTCTCATCAACAAGAGCCGTCTGGTGATTACGGGCGGAGTATCCGATATACGCCGCCAATACGGCAACAACAACATTGAAATCGAGTACACGGATGCCGACGGAAGGCATACCGAGGTAGTCTCCCGCGAAAAGGCCGGCAACGATGTGCTCAAATCATACATCGACAGAGGGGTTACCGTCAATTCATATAAGGAACTAATGCCCCGCATGAACGATATTTTCATCAAACTCGTCACAGGTGAGGAGGCCTCAGAAAAATGAATCTCGCTAAGACAGGGGTAGTCATATCCCGCGAATACTTGAACAAGGTAAAGAAGAAGAGTTTCCTTATCACCACTTTCGTAGTTCCGGTGCTGTTTGCCGCAATCTGCATCCTTCCGACACTGCTGATGCTTAACGTGAAGGAAAAGAGCCAGAAGGTTGCTGTCGTGGATTATTCGGGCATCGTCATGCCAAATTTCGAAGACAGCGAATCGGCCACTTTTACGGATTGTTCCGGCGAAGATCCCGAAGTTTTGAAGAACTCCCTGAAAGACAGGGGCTTCGATGTACTGCTGGTAGTGTCCAAACTTGACTCCACGTCCAGCGTAAGCGTCCAGACTTTCAGTAAGAAGCCTACCGGAGTGGATTTCAACGAAAGCATACGCAGCAAAGCCAACAAGGCGGTTGAACAGTACCGTATAAGCACATATAAAATCAGCGGGCTGGAGCAGATAATGAAGGATGTCAAGGCCAATGTGAAGGTGAGCGAATTCACTCTGGACGAAAGAGGGAACGCCACCGTTTCGGAGTCCGGCATCTATATGATTATCTCCATGGTGCTCGGAATGATGATTTACATGTTCATCGCCCTGTTCGGGGCGTCGGTGATGTCCTCGGTAATCGAGGAGAAGAGTTCCAGGGTTGTCGAAGTGCTGGTATCCAGCGTGAAGGCCACTGAGCTGATGTTCGGCAAGATAATCGGCATTGCCCTCGTGGCTCTTACACAGTTTGTACTGTGGATTGCCCTGACGCTTATCCTGGTGGTGGGCGCAAGTGCGGTTTTCGGCCTTGGCAACATCGCCGCTTCGGCGGATGTGATGAGTATGGCGCAGGGAAACATGGGAGGGGTGGATGTCGCCGCCATGGCTCAGAACAGCGAACTCTCGGTCATCCTGACCACGCTGTCCCATATCCCTTGGGTGACGCTGCTGGTGAGTTTCTTCATCTTCTTCATTTTCGGATATCTGCTCTATGCTTCGATGTATGCTGCAATCGGTTCGGCCGTAGAGAATGAGGCCGATACGCAGCAGCTCCAGCTTCCCGTCACCATTCCGCTTATGCTCGGATTCTTCATAGTGTTCTTCGCATTCAAGAATCCTGACAGTCCGGTGGTCTTCTGGGGATCTATGATTCCTTTCACCTCGCCTATCGTCATGCTTGCACGCATTCCGTATGGCGTACAGTTCTGGGAACTGGCGCTGTCGGTGGTTTTGCTCGTGGTTACTTTCGCCGTGATGGCCTGGGCTTCAGCAAAGATTTACAAGGCGGGCATACTTATGTTCGGAAAGAAATCAACATGGTCTGATCTATGGAAATGGCTAAAACAAAAGTAATTGCGCTGGTTGCCGGGCTGGCGCTGTGCTGCTCGTGCGGCCACTCTTTCAAGTGGGAGAAGTACAATATTGACGGTCACCGCACCGGTGTTACCGTTCCCACGGCAACCAATACGGCAGAGGCTCTGGGAGTCGTAACCGGCGACACATATACCGCACCCAATGGCAGGCGGTTTGAGGGGGGCTCAACTCCGGAAGTCGCTTCCCTGCTGATTTCAGCCCAGCCGTCTATGGCAAAACTGAAGGAGGTCATCGCGTATGCACCGGAAGCCATGATAAAATCGCGGCCGGAAAGCACGCTCAGCAATTTCATCGTTGACAGGCTGTTCGCGGATGTTTCGAAACTCGTGGCTCCGTCAGGGCGTAAGGTTGACCTTGCAATCACCAATATGGGTGGAATCAGGGTGGATCTCTCCGCTGGAGACGTCCTGCTCGACGATATAGTATCCATGCTTCCGTTCGCCAATTATCTGTGTTACGTCCGCCTTCCCGGAAAGGAGCTCCGCGGGGTTTTTGAAACCATGGCCCGAAACGGCGTCCAATGCGTTTCCAATGCCAGGCTGGTGGTCAAAGGCAAACAACTTGTCAGTGCGGAGATAGGAGGCGTGCCGCTGGATGACGAAAGAATGTACGGGCTTGCTACCATCGATTTCCTTCTGGACGGAGGTGACGGGTATAAACTTGCGAGGGGAGCGACGGATTATGTGATTTCCGACATAAAGATCGGAGATGCCGTACTTGCCGACATACGTGCCCTTACCGCTGCTGGAAAACCGCTTGAATACTTTACTGACGGGCGTATAATCATAGAGGAGGAATAAGGGATGAAAAAGATACTTACAGTACTCGCAATTTGTTGTGCGGCAGCGTCCTGCCAGCCGAAGCTTGTAATCATACACACAAATGACACTCATAGCCATTTCGACCCTGTGCGCGGGGGAGAAGATGACGGGAAGGGCGGCATAATAGAACGGGCAGCCTTCGTGGACAGCATACGTTCGGTGTATCCGGCGGAAAAGGTGCTGATGCTCCATGCCGGGGATTTCAATCAGGGCACGTCTTATTACAGCGAACTTGGCGGCAGCCTGGAGCCTCAGATGGTCAACGCACTCGGCTATGACTGCATAACTCTCGGCAATCATGAACTTGACGACGGCATAGAGAGCCTTGCCAGCCGCCTGAGTAAAATTGAATGTCCGGTAGTATGTGCGAACTGCGAATTCCCCGATATCCTTCAGCAGTACGTTTCGCCGACGGCCGTTATCGAGCGTGGCGGAATGCGCATAGGTATTATCGGAATGGAATCCGACATCGCTACCATGGTCGCCGCTCCGATCGCCCAGCGCATCAGACAGCTGGACAACGTGGAAGTCGTGAACAAATGGGCCTCATGGTTGAGGAAAGAAGAGAAATGCAATTTCGTGATCCTGCTCAGCCATCTTGGCTATGATGCAGACCAGGCGCTGGTGCCGCGGACCTCGGGGCTCGACCTGATAATCGGGGGCCATACCCATACTTTCGTAGAAGATTTCATCTATGTAAAGGATGCAAAGGGTAAAAAAATCCCCATCATCACGGACGGATGCTGGGGACTTCAGATGGGCCTTATAAAAATAAGGTAGTTACATAGACAGGACAATACCGACAGTCTGATAAGACTTGATGATATCGCTGCCCGGGACAATGGATTCCGGGCAGTATTTGTAATACAATCCCAGCCCGTCGAAATCGACGGAAGCGATATAGCTTATGACGAATTTCTCGAATTCGCCACCCCTGGTGGCAATAATATGGTCGGATGCATCGAAAGTTGCGTTTTTGTCGACAGAGTATGAAGATTTTGCCTTGTTGTACCTGTTGACATTGTATGCGGCTTCGACACCGAATTTTAAATGGGTATCGCCCAGATTGATTGACAGCGTCGCAGGTACGCTCAATGCGAATCCGCACATGCGCGAACGGAGATTATTCAACGGAACCGCCGTAGCTGTCGTAAAAATGTCGAACTTGCCGTCTTTGACCATGAATTGACTTGTTTCAGAGACAAACCTGTTCCATTTAAGGTCCAGTCCGGCATTGACCGAAAGGAAGGGCACTGGATTGAATGAAAGTTCGAATGCATTGACAAACAGTTCGTATGACTTTCCGAATTTGTTACGGAACGCGTCTCCTTCCACTTTGTGCGCGCCAAAACCTGCATGAGCCACGGCATTGACTTCGAAAACGTCGTTTTCGCTGCTGGCTGATTTATGCTTCTTTACATCTACGGTCATCTGTTCGATTTCCGAAAGGCGGTCTTTGGCATCCTTGCCTTTTTCTTCTTCCTGAGCGAAAGAAATGCCTGCTCCGACAGCAAACAGAGCAAATATGCTGATTATAGTCTTTTTCATTTTACGAGGATATTTTGATTGTCAATGGTAACATAGGGCATACGGGCGACGGCATTGAATCCGGGGCGAAGGAGGTCTTTTACCAGGGGGTTGTCTTTCTTGCCTGAGTCTCCGCTCATCAACTGCTGGTAGAAGGATTTCTTCTCGGGATAAACTTCAATGCGGTATTTCTCGAGGCCGACCTTTTCGGCAGCGTATTTTACGGCTTCAAGCATTGTCGCCTTTTCGTCTGCGAGTTTGATCTTTAGGGCGTCTTTTCCGGCCCAAACGCGGCCCTGTGCAATGTTGTCGACATCTTCCCTGCTCATGTTGCGGCCTTCTGCTACGACACCCACGAAGTCGTCGTATATACCCTCGATAACTTCCTGATACTTTGCTTCTTCCTCAGCGTCAAGGGGCTCTATGCCGGAGCCCATATTGCTGTGCTTGTTGGTGCCGAGTGAAACCGGGTTCACCTTGAGGTTCTTGCGAATGGCTTTTCCGAAGCTGGGAATCATGCCGAAAACGCCTATGGAACCGGTGAGGGTGGAGTTGTCTACGAATATCTTTTCGCAGCCTGCCGAAATGAGGTATCCGCCGGAGGCTGCATAGGATCCGTAGCTGGCTATGACAGGCTTGTATTTCATGAGGACCTCTATCTCGCGCCGGATCATGTCTGCCGCTACAACCTCTCCTCCGGGGGAGTTGACGCGGAAAACGACCGCCTTTACCGTGGAGTCGCGGCGGACCCTTGCTATCTCGTTGGAAAACTTCTCTCCGGCAACCTCGCTACCATCACGGGTAATTTCGCCGTCGGCAAATATTACGGCTATCTTTTTTGATGAGGGGCCCTTCTTGAGATCGCCGATATACTCTTTTACGCTGACGGTCTTTACTTTCTCAGGTTCCGTAGTGCCGAACAAATGGCATAGATAGGCCTCCATTTCGTCGCGGTATTTGAGGCCGTCTACGAGTCCTTTGTCAATCCAGGTCTGGGCGGGGCCGATTTCGAGGTTGTCAATCCAGCCCTTGAGGGTTTCCGCTTCGATGCCGCGGGATGCAGCCATTTCATCAACCATGCATCCCCATATCGAGTTGAGCATGGTTTCGTACTGCTCGCGGTTTTCGGGAGAGATATCGTTGCGGATATACATCTCTCCGGCGGATTTGTATTTTCCGTGGCGGATAAGCTGGATGTCGATTCCCAATGTGTCCAGGGCATCCTTGAGGAAAAACTGGGTGGAGCCGAGACCGGTAAGTTCGCCGCTGCCTTTAGGATACAGGAACACGCGGTCGGCTACGGATGCGATATAATAGGATGCGTTGCTGAATCCGGCCCCGTATGCTATTACGGGTTTGCCCGATGCGCTGAAGCGCTTAAGATATTCGCGTATTTCTTCCATTGGGGCCATTCCGGCGGAGAAATGGTCCGTGTTGATGTAGACCATTGCAATCTTATCGTCTTCTGCCGCTTTTTCAAGTGCGCGCTCAAACGACAGAAGTGAAATGGAAGAGCTGGTGTTGATACCCGACAGCGAAATGGTCAGGGCACTGCTTCCGCGTTCGGTAACTACGTCTTCCAAGTCGATTTTAAGGATTTTTCCCTTGAGGAATCCTTTTTCTGAACCAAAAACCGCGATGCCGGACAGAACAGCCAGACATACGCAAATGCACAATCTTCTCATAAAAGGTTTATTATACTTTACTGATAAATGCAAATACGCAAAAATATTGCCAATTCATATCACACTTCCAAAAAAAGTGCTATCTTTGCAGTCCCAAATTCTGGATGTAGCGCAGTTGGTAGCGCACCTGGTTAGGGACCAGGAGGTCGCTGGTTCAAGTCCAGTCATCCAGACGCAGGCCTCGCGGAAGCGAGGCTTTTTGCGTTTGAATGACCAGGGGAATACCTTATCCTACCGCTCCGTACCAGATTTCTGGGGCGAAGGGGGTGCAGACCAGGAGGATGAGGAGTCCCCACCAAGGTAGAATGCCGCAAAGGAGCAGGATAAGGGCAAGCAGCAGGATGATCAGAGGATTGATCAGGTAGCAGATGCCGTAGCGGACGGAATTAAGGAATGCCAGGTCCTTCATGTTCTTGCGAAGGTACCTGATAATTCCGAAGGCGGGCAGGAGGATCAGCCCGGCGAAGGGCACCAGCGGAACACGCAGGATACGGAGCATAAGTGAATCCTTTGCCCGTTTGGGGCGATTCGGATTTGCAATCAGCCCTCGCATCTTCTCTGCAAGGTTCTGGAGAATCTTCCTGGCCCTGCGCTGGTGCAGGTTCTCTTCAGGAGCATCTTCCGGAGTAACTTCATCCATGGTGCCCGCCACGGGCATGGGCTCACCCACATTTACCGTCAGACTGGTGCGGAATCGCACGTAATCATCATACACAAGTCCTACGGGAACGATGTACACGGGTCTTTCCAGCTCGTTCTCGGCCATCATTGCTATGCGGGCGATGCCTTTGCGGAGCGGCAGCAGGCCGGGCTCCTGGCTGTGCCTGCCTTCAGGGAATATGCAGAAGGGGATGCCTGCGTTAAGCGAATTCACCGCGTCGCGGAATGTCTTCTCGTTGCCCGCAAGGGCATCCACACCGTCCCTCATACGGTTGATGGGCATGATGCGCAGGAAATTGAGAATCCGTGCTATTGCGGGTTTACGGAATATGTCCGCCCTGGCGGCGAAAACTACGGGATGGTTTCCCATCATCGAAAGCACTGCCAGGGCGTCCAGCAGGGTATTTACGTGATTGGGCGAAAAGATTACCGCCCCGTCGCGCGGAATGTTCTCCAGCCCCTGGAATTCAAGGTTTCGGAACATGCGGCGGAAACTCCAGTTCACATAGGGAAGGAGCAGGTCGTAGGCGGTGTCTTTTCCGTAAACAGGGCGCATCAGCTCAGAAGTCCGCAGATTAATACTCCGAGATAGTTGCCCACGGCATAGCCGACGATACCGATGCTCAGGCCGGGCATGAGTACGCGGCTGTTACGCATTGATGCGGCTATCATGGGTACGAAGGGCGGGGAGTTGATATATGTGACGGAAGCAATGACGGCAGTGTCCGCATCCACTTTGAAAAACTTCGCCGAAAGCAGCTGCAGGGACAGGGAAACGACTTCCATGAAGAAGAGGAATCCTACTATCCACAGGGCTCCGGTGAAGTCGAGGGCGCGGACGTCGGCCATGGATGCGACCACAAGGGAGAAGATATAGATGAAATACATTCCCATGTCGTAGCCGTATTCATATTTGTGGATGGGCTTCCAGAAAGATACCGCAATGCTTATTGTAGTGATAGCCAGGATGAAGAACATCATGAAAGTGCCGGGGATGATTTTGGAGAAAGCGATGGCTATTCCGGCGCTGAGCCCCACGACGACGATCGTTACGCCAAGCAGGGGGAGGACATGGGACATGCCGCGCTTTGTGAACAGCCCTTTGTACGGATTCTTTTCTTCTCCGGCTTCCAGAACTGCTTTCTCGTCATAATGGTCAAGCGTCTTGACAGGCAGCCACTTGCGCGCGAGACGGATACCTATCGCCATGATGAACACAAGGTAGGTGAAGGACACCATCATGTCGTAGGTGTTGAGAAGGGCGTACTGCTGCCCGTCGACATCGAGCATCTTGCTCACTGCGGCCATGTTGACCGTGCCGCCGGTAAGGCATGCCGTATACATCCCGGCGACCTGCGGTCCGTTGGGAATATGTGGTCCGAAGATGGGGTAACCAGCCACGATGGCGACTATCACTGCAATCAGACCGGTGATCATGGCTATCAGCTGGTCGCGGGTTTCGCTCTTGCGGAAGGTGAAACTGAAGAGCATCAGAGGGATGGCCAGCGGGATCATAGCGTTGGAAAGCATGTTCTGCACTTTCAGGGTTTCGGGTCCGGAAGGCAGGATTCCGATGTTGGCGATGATTGCGCCAAGGAAGTAGAGCATCAGGATAGGACCTATCTTGCCTATCCACCTGACCTTGCGGCAAAGCCACAGTACACCTGCGGGAATGACGCAATAGGCTGCAAGAAGAATGATAAATGTAATGATATTCATATCAGAAACTGTATTTTTCGATAATTTCCCTGGAAAGCTTTACCGGGTCTCCGGGAGCGGTATAATCTATTTTGGTTATGCCAGGCTCGGTCCAGCGTATTTCGTGGTAGCGGATTCGGGCGTCAAAGTTTTCGGTATCGAGCCTCTTGTCGTCCCTTATCGCGCAGATGACATCGTCGCAGAACATCATCCAGCGGGGCTTGTAATAGCTTTTGATGAGCCCGGACCACTGGCGGTTTGCATAATCCGTGAGGCCGGTGTTGTTGCTCCAGATGGTAAGGATGGTGCGGGCGCAGTTCTCGTAGTAATCTTTTTCCGCACCTGTCTTTCCCCAGCTTCTGGCAGCATCGTTCCATACCTGCAGGTTCATTTCCGGGGCACAGGCAAGCAGGGCGTCGCAGTCGTCCATCACTGAAGCCATCTCTTCTTTAAGTCCTATAGCAAGGTTGATGTCTTTATCGTTCCAGGCGACCTCCAGGCTGTCTTTCAGCATGTCGAAATAATCTCCGAGGGCCTGCCTGCCAAGATTGACGAGGTCGTACCTGTATTCGTATCGGTCGGAACCGATTTCAAGCATTTTCTTCCACGCATAGTTCATGATTGGCGTGCGCCCCTTGATATCGGGATATTTGACCGTCCATTTCCACCAGTGGCCGAATTTCGGATGAGCGTTCATCGATACCCCCGAACCGGTGTATTTGGGGGCGATATTCATGATGAGGTCGTGCCACAGGGCACGGGCAGCAGGGTCTTCCCGGCCGATATGGCGGTCGGCAAGTTTGTCTATCCATTGATCTGGAGTCTGCGGATAGTTCCATGCCAGGCTCAATACGAACTCGTAATAGTATGGATTGGTGCCGAATCCTTCCAGGGTGGAACCTACTCCCTTGAGATTGCCGCCGCCGTCGCTGAAAGTCTCGTTATAATAGGGAATAAGGGTGGGGAAGTTCCCGTTGAAGAGGGTGTTGCCGCCGAAGTTCAGCAGGGCGCAGGCAATGTAATCGTGCCCGTAAAACCGGTCGGTCAGCTTCCATCCAAGAACCCAGTCGTCGTGGTAGTCGAGCATTATCATCCTGCCCCTGGGTACGCTTCCGAGGAAGGCTTCCATGACTTCGGGAGTCCAGTGCCTGCGGTCGTTGATGAGGAACCATCCCATCTGGAGCCATATTGCATCGGGATCCGCCGCTTCAAGCGAAAAGTAGAAGGCCTTTCCCATTTCGGCAAGTGTTTCAGGCTCCCAGTCAGGGGCGTCCACTTCGTTGAACGGATCCAGTCCGTAGATATGGTCGGTGCCGAAAAGGGCTGTCTGCTCTTCGATGTACGCCTTCTGGATCTGGGCATAAAGGGGATCTGACGGGGACAGGAATCTGCAGCGGTAAGGTTCTCCGAATCCTCCCCAGTTGGATACTTTCGTAATTGCCGCCGCCGGGTGCATGTCTTCGAAAACGGCGGGTACGCTGCCGCTGAAGGAGTGCAGCACTGGTTTCATTGAGAGTGAACGCTCCCTGGCAAGTATCTTTTTCTGTAGTTCAGCCTGGGCGTCAATCCAGTCCTGGGGGAGAGGCCCCTGGAATGAATTGATGTTGACCATCCTGTGCCACGGAAGATGGGCAGGCCCGGTAAAATGGGCGCGTATCTGTTCGTCGGTCAAACCGAAACGCCGCCAGACACGCTGCCAGACCGCTTCTTCACCTGTTGTGGCGAGAGGCATGTTCACTCCGTTCAGGGCCATCCAGTCTATGAAGCGTTCCCATTCTTTCCATCCCCACCAGGGCATGGTGTATCCGAAGGTGCAGTAATTCAGATAGAACCTGTACGGCACCTTTGCGCTTACGGTGACGGGTTCAGGTATTTTAGGCAGAACCTCCGGCATTTCCACGGGATGGGCCGCATACTCGGAAACGGTGGTGTTACAGTAATTGTTGAGGTAATAGTTGAGCCCTACGGCCATAGTGCCTGCGTTGTTGGCTTCCACGACTATCAAGTCTCCTTCCGAGGAAATAGTGAAAGTGTCGCACGAATCGGCCGGAACTTCCCTGAATACAAAACTGGCGCTCTGTGCGGGAATCAGACGTTTTACAAGCGCTTCTGCTGCCAGAACGCTTTCCGGAGCGTCCATTCCGGTGCATGAAAAGGCACAGACCGCAGCAAGCAGGGGCGCGGTTAAGGTTTTAGTGTTCATACCGTAGGGTTTATTCCGGTTTATAGGAATCCTTGAGAGATGTCGTCTTGTTGTATATCGGTTCTGTCTCCGTGGAATCGGCATCCTTCACATAATAACCCGTGCGTTCGAACTGGACGGCGATGCCGGAGGCGTCGTCCAGAAGGGCAGGTTCTGCAAAGCCTTTGGCGACAACCAGGGATTCGGGATTCAGGAAGTCCTTGTAGTCTTTGTCTTCCGGCACCTGGCTCATGTCGGGAAGAGTAAACAGGCGGTCGTAGTTGCGCAGGGTGACTTCCCTGGCAAACCGGGTGCTCACCCAGTGTATGGTGCCCTTGACGGAACGCCATTCACCCGCCCCGGGCCTTGTGGAAGGATCATAGGTGCACTTGAGTTCGGTAATGTTGCCTTCGGCATCCTTTACCACTTCTTCGCATTTAATAATATATGTATATTTCAGGCGCACTTCTCCACCGGGTTTGAGGCGGAAGAATTTGTGCGGGGCGTCTTCCATGAAATCGGCTCGTTCGATGTAGAGTTCTTTCGTGAATGGAACCTTGCGTGAGGCACCTTCAGGTTCGGCTGGGTTGAGCGGGCAGTCGAACCACTCCACCTGATCTTCAGGATAGTTGGTAATCGTGAGTTTGACAGGATCCTGCACCACCATATAACGGTTTGAACGGGCGTTGAGGTCCTGACGGACACACCATTCCAGAAGCTGTATGTCCATCAGCTGGTCGCGTTTGCTGACTCCTATCCTGTCGCAGAACATCTTGAGCGCCTCCGGGGTATAGCCGCGGCGGCGTACACCGCAGAGCGTAGGCATACGGGGGTCGTCCCATCCGGCGACAAGCCCTTTCTGAACCAGTTCGAGGAGTTTACGCTTGCTCATCAGGGTATATGTCAGATTCAGGCGTGCGAATTCGTACTGATGGCTGGGGAAGATGCCGAGAGTTTCGATGAACCAGTCGTAAAGCGGACGGTGCACGTCGAATTCCAGGGTGCAGATGGAATGGGTGATATGTTCGATGGAGTCGCACTGGCCGTGGGTGTAATCGTACATGGGGTAGATGCACCATTTGTCGCCCGTACGGTGGTGGGAGGCATGCTTGATGCGGTAGAGTATGGGGTCGCGGAACATCATGTTGGGATGGGCCATGTCTATTTTGGCACGCAGCACCTTCTCGCCGTCGGCGTACTTTCCGTCGCGCATTTCACGGAAAAGCCTGAGATTCTCTTCCGGGGTGCGGTTACGCCATGGGCTCTCCTTGCCGGGAGTCTCCACTGTGCCGCGTCCTGCGCTGATTTCTTCCTGGGTCTGGTCGTCGACATAGGCCAGGCCGCGGTTTATCAGCTGCTCCGCCCATTCATAGAGCTGGTCGAAATAATCCGATGCGTACAACTCCTTTTCCCACTGGAAGCCAAGCCATTTGATGTCTTCCTTTATTGCGTCTACGTATTCCGTGTCTTCTTTCGTAGGGTTGGTATCGTCGTAGCGGAGATTCGTCTTTCCTCCGTATTTCTGTGCGAGGCCGAAGTTTATGCAAAGGCTTTTGGCGTGCCCGAGATGAAGGTATCCGTTGGGCTCCGGGGGGAATCGGGTAAGGATGGATTTGACTTTCCCGGACTTCAGGTCGTCCTCGATGATTTCTTCAAGAAAATTCAGTTTGCGTTCTTCTTCCATTTTCTTCTGGGTATTAACTTACAAAAATAGGAACTATTTTGTAAAGATGCAATTATAGAATAACCGAACTTTTTTGTATCTTTACAAGTTCAAAGCTAGTTAGTATGATTAAATCCATGACCGGGTACGGCAGGGCCGAGGCCATTCTGGCCGCAGGCAAATTAACCGTCGAGATCCGGACCCTCAATTCGAAATCGGCTGACATCAGTATCAAATCCTCGCTTCTCCCCAAAGATAAAGACCTGCTGATCAGGCAGAAGATAGCCGACAGGCTGGTCAGGGGTACGATAGACGTGTATCTTACTCTTGAGCCCAACGCTTCCGACAATGCCCGGGTGCTGGATGCGGAACTTGTGAAGGGCTATTGCGCACAGGTAATGCGGTTGAGGGATGAGATGGACAGTACTCACGCCCGCCCTGGTCAGGAGTTTATTCCGGATGAACTGCTTTCAGCCGTGCTTCGCTTTCCCGATGTGGTTTCGGCCAAGAAGGAAGATGTCATCAGCGAGGGCAACTGGCCGGAGGTTGAAGCCGCTTTCGACCGTGCGCTGGATGCCGTGAACGAATACCGTGAACGTGAGGGACTCGCTCTGTATAATGATGTTACCGGCCGCGTGCAAAATATTTTAAATCTTGAACTTGAGGTTGAATCACACGAGAAGGAGAGGATTGATTCGGTGCGCGAAAGGATACTCAAGGCTGCCGAGGAACTGGGCGTCAAACTTGACGGGGAACGCTTTGAACAGGAGATGATTTTCTGGCTCGAAAAATATGATATCAACGAGGAAAAGGTCCGCCTGCGTCAGCACTGTGCCTATTTTATGGACACTCTCGACGGTGAACCGTATCCCGGGAAAAAGCTTGGTTTCATCATTCAGGAAATGGGGCGTGAAATCAATACTACCGGATCCAAGGCCAACAATGCCTCAATCCAGAAAACCGTGGTCCGCATGAAGGACGAACTTGAGAAAATACGTGAACAATCAATGAATATACTCTGATATGGCAAACCCGAGATCCGCAATAGTGCTTGAAGCCTTCAGGAAGAAGGCTGTCAGCATTCAAGTTCCCGAGAATGAAGTGTCCCGTTATTTCGGGGAACTGGTTTTCACCCGCGACAAAATGCGCCGTTACCTTGATCCTGCGACGTGCGAAGCGCTGCTGCAGTGTATTGACGACGGGTCTTCACTGGATCTTGCAGTTGCCGACAAGGTTGCTGCAGGAATGAAGAAATGGGCTCTGGAGCATGGGGTGACCCACATCACACACTGGTTCCAGCCTCTGACTGACGGCACGGCCGAAAAACACGATGCTCTGATCGAATACGACGGCCGCGGGGGAGTGATCGAAACCTTCACGGGCAAGTCGCTGGTGCAGCAGGAGCCGGATGCATCAAGTTTTCCGAGCGGAGGAATACGGGCAACTTTCGAAGCCCGCGGCTATACTGCCTGGGATCCGGCATCTCCGGTTTTCATACAGGATGACACGCTCTGTATACCTACCGTTTTCGTGGCATACACCGGCGAGGCCCTCGATTTCAAAACACCCCTCAAACGCGCCATCAAGGCTGTAGGGGATGCCGCACTGGCCGTCTGCCGTCTTTTTGACCCTTCGGTGAAGAAGGTTTATTCCTACCTCGGATGGGAGCAGGAATACTTCCTTGTGGATGAAGACATTTATGCCGCCAGGCCGGACCTGATGATTACCGGCCGTACCCTGATGGGGCATGAATCCAGCAAGAACCAGCAGTTGGACGATCATTATTTCGGAGCTATCCCTTCACGTGTGGCTGCATTCATGAAAGAGCTTGAGACGGAAGGATACAAACTGGGTATCCCGCTGAAAACCAGACATAAGGAGGTTGCACCCAACCAGTTTGAGTTCGCTCCCGTCTATGGTGAGTTAAACCTCTCCAACGACCAGAACCAGCAGATAATGAACGTGATGCACCGTGTCGCCCGCAAGCACGGATTCGTAGTGCTTCTGCATGAGAAGCCCTTCGCCGGCGTGAACGGAAGCGGAAAGCACAATAACTGGAGCCTCGGTACGGACACAGGAGTGAACCTGATGGCGCCGGGAAAAGATGCCCTCGGCAACCTTCAGTTCATCACTTTCTTCGTCAATACCCTTTATGCCGTGCAGCGTCACAACGGATTGCTGAAGGCATCCATCGCTTCTGCAACCAATGCACACCGTCTGGGTGCCAACGAGGCGCCGCCGGCGATAGTGTCAGCTTTCCTCGGGCGCACGATGAACGAGGTGCTTCATAAATTGCTCGAACTGCCTTCAGGTACTCCCATAGAGATTGCCGGCAAGAAAGGTGCTTCGGTAGGCGCCATCGGCATACCCCAGATTTTCCTCGACAATACCGACCGCAACCGCACTTCTCCCTTTGCCTTCACTGGTAACCGCTTCGAGTTCCGTGCCGTGGGTTCGAGCGCCAACTGCGCAGGAGCGATGATTACGCTTAATTCTGCCGTTGCGGAGCAGCTGCTCGATTTCAAGCAGACTCTGGACGGTGAACTGTCCTCGGGAAAGGCTCTGGACGTGGCGGTAATGGATACTCTCAAACCGCTGATAGCCAAGATACTGGATGTTGTTTGCTTCGACGGAAACGGTTATTCTGAGGAATGGAAGGCCGAGGCGGCGAAACGCGGGCTGGATACTGAAACGGTCGTGCCTAAGATGTTCCTCGAATATGTGAAGGAACCTGCCGTTAAAATGTTTACCAGATGCGGGGTCTTTTCAGAAAAGGAGCTTCATGCCCGCAACGAGGTCAAACTTGAGACCTATGTCAAAAAAATCCAGATCGAAGCAAGGGTGATGGGTCGGATGGCACTTAATCACATTATCCCCGCCGCCCTTGATTACCAGACCAGACTGCTGCGGAATGTTTCTTTGCAAAAGGAGATTCTGGGTGAAGAATACGCTGCGGTTGAGGTGGAACTTGCCCGCACGATATCGTCTTTGATTACCGATATCCGCAAAAAGGTTGAAGAGATTACCGAAGCACGCAGGAAAGCGAACAAACTGGAAGATTCCTACGAGAAGGCGCTCGCATACAGCGGAGTGGCCGAGCTCCTGCCCGGTATCCGTAAACCAATCGACGACCTCGAGGAGATAGTTGACAACGCTACCTGGCCGCTTCCTAAGTACCGCGAACTCCTGTTTATCAGTTGAGTTTACTCCTCCTTCCCGGCCCGCTTTTCACAGGCTCTGGAAACAGGGTAGGCTTTCGCTGAAGATAGTTTGAAAGTCGCCCTGGCTTCCGGTTTCGTAGCGTCGGCTCCGAAGAAAGCCTCGTAAGTGCCTTTTGCAGTCTCCCAGCGTGAGCCCGCACTGTTGAAAGAAGCGAGTTGCCTGACCGGAACTGTGAATGTAAGGGTTTGGCTCTCACCTGGCTGGAGAAGTCCTGTCTTTCCGAATTCCCTGAGTTCCAGGGAGGGCTTGTCGTTGAAAGTGCCGAGGGGCGCCTTTACATAAAAGCCTGTGGCTTCCTTTCCGGCGGCGGAACCGTTGTTCGTTACCGTAACCGTTGCCACAATCCTGTTGCCCTTTACCTTTACGGACGCTTTCGAATAATCGAATGAAGTATAACTCAGTCCGTATCCGAACGGATAGGAAACCGACTTCTCCTTTGAGCAGAAGTAGCGGTATCCTACGTAGATGCCTTCGGTGTAATCCGTCCAGGCAATATCCTTCATCGGCATGCCGCGCCGTTCAGGATGGGCGGCGCTTTCATTCGGCCTGTCGCTGACGAAGTTGTACGGGAAATTCTCCGCTCCTGCGGCATCGAAATAATTGACGGGGAAGGTCATGGGCAGTCTGCCGGAAGGGTTCGCTTTGCCAGTGAGTACGTCTGCAATGGCATTTCCTCCTTCTTCTCCGGGCAGCCATGCGCAGAGAATCGCGTCCGGAAGACCCTTCCAGGAGGCGGTTTCAACAGGGCCGCAGATATTGAGTACCACAACCACCTTCTTTCCGGCGGAATGGTAAACGTCGCACACATCCCTGAGCAGGCGGATTTCGGCGTCCTGCAGCAGGAAATCCCTGTCGAGTATGCGGTCGCGCGCTTCGCCGGAAATGCGTCCTATGGTTATAACCGCCAGATCGTTGTCCTTTACCGTCTCTTCAATCAGTTTGCGGCTGATTTCGAGTTCCGGCTTCTGGGGCACCCCCACGAGCACCTTGACCTTTTGATTGAAATCAAGATTTCTGCTGATGAACGAGTCATACTCTTTATACAGTTTGCGCAGGTCCTCGTTCAGGCTGAATCCGGCGGCGGCCAGACCTTCGTCAAGGCTCGCAAGATGCGGCGGACTGACGCGGGCCGAACCGTTCCCTCCATGGATGATATGGTAGGAATGGACTCCGAAAAGCGCCGCTCTGGCTGCCTGCAGTGGCAGCGTGCCGTCGTTTTTAAGCAGGACCATGCCGTCTGCCGCAAGTTCGCGGGCGAGTTTCGTGTGCGAATCCAGGTCCGGTTTCAACGATGGTTTGTTCCCCTTGAAAGCGGGAGTCTTTACTATGAGTTCAAGCAGTTTGGTGCAGGCCCTGTCGAGATCGGCCATTTTCAGGGTGCCGTTCTCCAGACATTCAAGTATGTGCTCCGTCTGTTCCGGCCGTCCTCCCATCAGCAGGTCGGAACCGGCATGAAGCTGTTTCGGGGTGTTCCGCTTGCCGGTCCAGTCTGTCACCACAAGGCCCCTGTATCCGAAGTCGTCCCGAAGGATTTTCTGCAGCAGGTCGTAGCTTTCCTGTGTGTATTCTCCGTTGAGATAGTTGTAGGATGCCATTACCGTCCACGGGTCGGAATCCCTGACGCAGAGCTCGAAGGCCTTGGTGTAGATTTCTCGCAGCGTCCTGGTATCCAGACGTGAATCACCGTCCAGTCGGTTTGTCTCCTGGTTGTTGGCGGCGAAGTGTTTGGCCGAAGTGCCCACTCCGGCACCCTGCACTCCGTTTACGTATGCGGCCGCCAGAAGACCGGTCAGGACCGGATCTTCCGAAAAATACTCGAAATTCCTGCCGTTCAGCGGATTCCGCAGTATGTTCATGCCGGGGGCGAGTATTACGTCATTGCCCATATCGATGGATTCTTCGCCGATGGCCTGTCCGATCCTGAAGGCTACGGACCTGTCCCAGCTTGCCGCCGTGAGCAGTCCGCCGGGGAAGCATGTGGTGGGGTAATCGTAGAGCCTGATGCCTACGGGACCGTCCATCATAACTATCGAAGGGATGCCAAGCCTGGGGATGGGATAGGTCACTCCGCCGGTGCCGCGGAGGTATTTCCCTGCATACGGCTCTTTTTCAAACTGTACTCCCACTACGAAGAGTGCCTTCTCTTCAGCGGTCATTGCTTTGACTATAAGGGGAATGTTGTCTTTAGTGAGTTTCGGCTGGGAATACAAGCCGGCCCCGAGCAGGATGAAGCAGGCTGCTGAAAGAAACAATTTTTTCATTATCGTCTGATTAAAGCTGATTCAGGTATTTGGTGCGCGCAAGCAGGCAGTTGCCCACTGCAGCGGCGCTCCGTCCGAGTTTGGAGAAGCGTATACGGGTATCTGCGCTGACCTTGCTGAGCGACAGTTTGTTCACGGCGGTGCGGATTGGCAGCATAAGATAATCCCGTCCCACTATCAGGCGGCCGCCTATTATCACAAGGCCCGGATTGAAAAGGTTGATTAGCCCGGCGATGCCGCGTCCGAGCGTTTCTCCTATGGAACCCACTCCTTCAATGGCGAGCACGTCTTCGTCTTCAACGGCATCCAGTACGTTCTGCAGCGTGATTTCTCCCGTTTCCTTGAAGAGATTGTAAAGGGACGACCTTCGGCCTTCACGCAGTTTTTCCTTGATCCACTGCGTGAGCGCGGAACCGGATGCGCCGGTTTCGAGGCAGCCTATCTTGCCGCAGCGGCAGATCCTGTTGTTTTCAAGGAGGGGAATGTGCCCGAATTCTCCGGAAAAACCGGATTTGCCGTAGTAGAGTTTCCCGTCCAGGATCATTCCCATCCCGAGACCCCAGCTGAGGTTGATGAAGAGCATGTCCGGGTCTGCGTCCTTGCCAAGCGACATATATTCCCCATAGGTCATTGCCCGGGAATCGTTCTCAATTCCCACCGGAACCCCCAGTTCCCGCTGGAAGATATCCTTGAGAGGGAGGTCGTCACGTACGAAATAGGAGAGGCTGAATCCTTTTTCAGGGTTTACCCTTCCGGACAGGCTGAGGCCGACGCCGAGTATTTTCGACCATGGGATACCGGATCCGTTGACGACTTCGCGTATACTCCGGCACATGGTGCGGAAAGAATCGGCATTGGCTTCAAGCACGAACTCTATGTCCTGTATAAAAAATCTGACCTGCCCGCGGAAATCGGCTATGGCGACGTGGAAATGCTGCCTGGCCACATCCACGCCGAGAAAAAAGCCTGCTTCCGGATTAAGCCCGAAAGTATTGGGCCTGCGGCCGCCGCTGGTGCCTACTTTGCCCTTCTCTTCAATGAATCCTTCGGCGGCAAGTTCGGCTATCAGTTTGGTCACGGTAGGAACGCTTACCGACAGTTCTTTGCTGATGTCGGCAATGCTGCAGTCCCCGTTCTTGATGCAAAGGTTTATTATTCCTTTTTGGACCGGTGTCATATCTGTGGTTTTGACTACTACAAAATTAAGAATTTTTTAGTACTTTTGTGATGTTTTTTAAAATTTTTTAAAAAATGAAGGAAAAAAGGTTGTCACTGAAGGCAAAATTATACTTGAGCCTGAGTTCCATCGCACTGGTGCTTTTAATCTCGAGTATGATTTCTGTCATGGAATACAGGAGGATGAGTTCCTATATTTCCGACATGATAGCCGACAATATAGAGAGTATCAACGCCGCGCAGAAACTGTACGACGACGCCAATGCCTACAATCTCGATCTGCTCGCAGTAATCGGGGATGAAAACAATTCGGAACGCCCTTTTTTCGACGAGGAGTCTTTTTCTTCCCGGTGTGACAGCTTACGGTCTTCAGCCCCAAACAACAGCGTGGCCCATCTTGCGGATTCGGTGCAGTATTCCTATGCGGCATACATGCTCACATCCTTTGAATTCGACGAGGTGGTCAAGTCTGATTTCATCGATACCCGCACATGGTATTTTGAACGCCTTCAACCGCGTTACAACAGGCTGAGACGGGATATCGACAATCTTTCAGATGCCATTTATGAAGAACTGGCCGACAATTCGGAAACTTTCCAGAGCGCTTTCTACCGCAGTATCATTCCTGGAATGGTGGCTGTCGCGGTTGGCCTGCTGCTTGTGGTTATGCTGCTCTTCTTCCTGATATCGAATTACGCCAGTCCGCTTTATCGTATGCTGAACTCGCTGAAGGATTACCGAGATTACGGAAGGGATTATACTTATACTTTTGACGGAGATGACCAGTTGAGCGAACTGAACACTTCCGTGCGTGACCTTGCCGAGGAGAACAAGTTGCTTCGGAAACGGATTTCGGCAATGAAGAAAGCCCATATCGAATAATCTGCATGAACTGGAAGACGATAAGCAGGAATGTGGGATACGCGCTTCTGGTGAGCGCGCTCTTCATGTTTATCTCGCTTGCGATAGCCATAGTGTGGAGGGAAGACACGGCCATCGCTCCTCTTTCGATCAGTTTTCTTCTGACCTTCATTTTCGGCATTTTTCCGTTTATTTTCGTTCGTAAGACGGCCGCCATAACCATGCGGGAGGGCTACGTGATCATCGTGCTGTCGTGGTTGCTTTCCTTCATATTCGGAATGTTGCCGTACGTGCTGTGGGGAGGGCCTTTTACGGTTATAAATGCATGGTTCGAGAGCGTTTCGGGATTTACCGCCACCGGGGCCAGCATACTTGAAGAAATCGAGTCGCTGCCGATGTCGCTGCTTTTCTGGCGCAGTTCGACTCATTTCATCGGTGGTTTGGGAGTCGTGGTGTTCCTGCTGCTCATCATTCCTTCGTCAAGCCCCATGCGTCTGCGGCTTACGAACATGGAGCTGTCGTCCCTCTCCAAGGATTCTTACAACGTAAGGGCAAACCAGACGGTTTATATCTTTACATCGGTCTATATCGGGCTCAATGTAATCGCCTTCGTGGCATACGTGCTGGCCGGAATGTCCGGTTTCGACGCAATCAATCATGCATTCAGCGTGTGTGCGACAGGCGGTTTCAGCACCCGCAACCTTTCGATAGCGTCTTTCCATTCCCTTCCGGTGACATTGGTGACGATGTTCTTCATGTATGTTTCGTCGCTGCACTTTGGAATGTTGTATGTGTGTGTCGTCCGCCGTTCGCTGAAGCCGCTGAACAATGACGTGTTCAAGTTCTTTACTGGTACTCTTCTGATCGGGACCATAATTGTAGCCCTGGCACTTAAAACGGGCGGAATCATGGAGACCTGGAGCCAGGCTTTCCTCGGAGGCGGTTTCCAGCTGCTCAGTTATGTCTCCACGACTGGTTTCGGCATCTGCGATACGGGAATATGGCCGCTTTTCCCTGCGGTTATGATTATTGTCCTCGGACTCCAGTGCGGTATGGCAGGCTCTACTACCGGAGGTGTGAAATCGGACCGTATCCTGCTGGTCCTGAAGACTATGCACATTCACTTGAAACGCTCCGTCAATCCGTCCACCATGATAGAAGTACGGGTCAACGGCAAGGCCCTTCCCGACAGGGATGTCGAACCACATGTGCTGTACGTGGCTGTGTTTTTCATAGTGTTCTGCATTTCGACGCTACTGTGCCTCGCCTGCGGCACCGGAAACGGGGAGGCCATTATGGGAACGCTGTGCTGCCTGGACAATGTGGGTCCTGCGGCCGGTTCCATCGGGACTTTCGGCAATTACAACGCGCAGCCTTCCATGGTGAAATTCCTGTTTTCCCTTGATATGTTCATGGGACGTGTCGAAATATATCCTGTCCTTGCGGTCGCATCCTTCCTTTTTACCCGTAAGAAGCGTTAAATGGACAGAAGCGACTTTCTTTTCAGGGAATTCAGATCCCGTTTTACATACGAACCCACCCCGTGCCAGACCGGTCTGATGCGCTGCATGGCGTCTTTTCTGACCGGGGACGATGCCGACATCCTGGTAGTGAACGGGTATGCAGGTACGGGCAAGACCACGGCAATGGCGGTGATGGTCGACGCTTTGGAGGATATGAAACTCCATACAGTCCTGCTCTCTCCCACGGGGCGTTCCGCAAAGGTCCTTTCCGGTATGGCCGGCCGCCCTGCATACACGGTGCACAAGCATATCTACCGCCAGAAATCAGTCGGAGAAGACGGTTTCGGGCAGTTCTCCCTTTCCCCAAACAAAGCGAAGAATACGCTTTTCGTGGTCGATGAGGTATCGCTTATAGGCGTGGAGGAGGCTTCCCGGCAGGGTACGGCGGCTTTCGGCAGCGGAAACCTTCTGAAGGACCTTGTGGATTTCGTGCGCTCCGGTGTTGACTGCCGTCTGGTGCTGATGGGCGATTCTGCGCAGCTGCCGCCCGTAGGGCTTGACCAGAGCCCGGCTCTTTTCCCCGCTTTCATGGACGGTTTCGGGGGAGTGCAGTACGCTGAACTTACCACCGTGGTGAGGCAGGCCGCCGGCTCCGGTATTCTCCGTAATGCTACTGTCCTGAGGGATATGATACGGTGCGCCGCTCCCGGAGACACTTTTTCCGAGGTGAAACTTGACGTCAGGGACTGCCCTGACATAATCCGTATAAATGGCGGGGAGTTGATTGATACGCTGGGTTCTGCCTATGGAGATTACGGAGAAGACGGAACCGTGGTGCTCTGCCGCTCGAATAAAAGGGCGATACGCTACAACCTCGGAATACGGGCGCAGGTGCAGTACAGGGAGGAGCGGCTGGTGCGTGGAGACAAACTGATGATAGTCAGAAACTGCTACCAGTTCGTGAACGACGTCGAAGGGATGGACTATATCGCCAACGGCGACATTGCCAAGCTGGTGCGAATCCGCAATTACGAGAGCCGTTTCGGACTGAATTTCGCTGACGCCGTGCTGTCTTTCCCCGATTATGACGATGTTGAAATCCGCGCCAAAGTCTGCCTCGACACCCTGGAAAGCGAAGCCGCATCCCTGACATACGAGCAGCAGAACGCCCTTTATCAGGGGGTGTCGGCCGATTATGCCCATCTGAAGGGGAAAAAGGCGCGCTATGACGCAGTGCGGGAAGATCCCTTCTACAATGCCCTGCAGCTGAAATATGCCGAGGCCATCACCTGCCATAAATCGCAGGGAGGGCAGTGGGACTGTGTCTTCATAGACTGCCCGTTCTGGCAGGAGGAACAGTCTCTGGACGATCTCAAATGGCTCTATACGGCGCTTACCCGTGCTGTGGAAAAAGTATATCTTGTAAATTTTAACGACAGGTTCTTTTTATGAAAACTCTGTTCTTCATACTCGCTGCAATCGTAAACCTTACATGGGCGCCCGATTCATCCAGGTTCGCCTTTACCCGCGACAACGACCTGTATGTCTGTGCCAGGTCGTCCGCGGATACCGTGCGCCTGACGCACGACGGGTCGGATACCGTGCTTAACGGCTATGCGTCATGGGTTTATTACGAGGAAATTTTCGGACGGCCGTCCAGGTACCGCGCCTTCTGGTGGAGCCCTGATTCCCGCAAACTCGCATTCTACCGCTTCGACCAGACGGAAGTGCCCGTGTTCCCGATTTTCTCTGCAGTGGGCCAGGACGGATATCTTTACAGGACCCGTTATCCCAAGGTGGGAGAACCCAATCCAAGGGTAAAGATAGGCATGATAGACCTGGAGCGTCCGTCGGAAATAGTGTGGGCGGATTTCGACGAGAAGGAGGACCAGTATTTCGGCACTCCTTTCTGGGGAGATGACGGAAGGTATCTCTATGTTCAGAGGGAGCCCCGGGTGCAGCAGCATCTGGATCTTTACAGGGTTGATTCCGAAAACGGCAGCAAGGTCCGTACATATTCGGAAGACAGCAGTACCTGGCTGACATGGATAGAGGGAATGCTGTTTACGGAAAACGGGCTTTACATGGTGCGTGATTTCGAAACAGGCTGGGAACAGATATACTTTCTTTCCTATGACGGAAAGGTGCTCAAAAGGCTTACCGACGGCAAGAACTGGCGGGTTAAACTACGCAAACTGGACAAAAAGACAGGTGATCTCTTTTTTATCGCCGAGCGGGATTCCAGGGTTATGTCGCATTTGTACAAGCTCACGAAAAAAGGCCGCATCATCCGTATGACTCCGGAGGGGTTCCATGTGGAAAGTGCATGGTTCTCGCGCGACATGAAAAGCGTTTATGCAAGACTTTCCAATGCTCGTACAAAGCCGTTCGAATGGTCCAGCAGGGCACCGGGGAGTCTGAAACCTGAAGAAGATTCCTTGTATTCCGCCCTTCCTCACATTATAAGCATCAAGGCTGAAGACGGGCAGGAATTGTTCGCAAGGATAACCTGGCCGAAGGGATTCAATCCTTCGAAAAAGTATCCGGTACATTTCGAGATTTACGGAGGCCCGAACACTGCGTATGTCTATAACCGCTGGCGCAAGCCTGATCCGTGGTTCTGGGAGAACGGAATCATAGACATTGTGGCGGACTGCCGTGCCGCGGGGCATACGGGACGCCTCGGCAGGGATCTGGTTTTCAAGGACCTTACGTCCGTTCCGGTGAAGGATTTCGTTACATGGGCGGAATGGGTGAAATCCCTTCCCTGCGTGGATACGGAACATATAGGTGTCGAAGGCTTCTCGTTCGGAGGCACCATGACCGCGATGCTGTTGATGCGGCATCCCGACCAGTTCTGCTGTGGAATAGCCGGAGGGGGAGTCTACGACTGGGAGCTCTACGATTCGCACTATACCGAACGTTTCATGCTGACCCCGGATATGAATCACGATGGCTTTGAACGTTCGAAGGCATTGAATTATGCGGACCGGCTGCGGGATGACGTTCATCTGAAGATTACACATGGCACAGGCGATGACAACGTGCACTTCCAGAATACCCTGAAACTGGTTGACGCCCTTCAGCAGGAAGGAAAACAGTTCGAACTGATGATTTATCCCGACGGTATGCACGGCTACCGTGGCAGGCAGAGGGAGCATTCGGATGCTGCCGACCATGTTTTCTGGCTGAAATATCTTAAAAACCAATAATTTTCGCTATATTTGAACAAACAATAACCAATCGCTATGGCAGACTATATTTCCAGGGCCAATGCCTGGCTCACAGGGGATTTCGATCCCGAAACCAAAGGCAGGATAATTGAACTTCGCAACAACGACCCGGCTGGATTCGAAGACGCTTTCTACAAGAATCTGGAATTCGGCACCGGAGGTCTCCGTGGAATAATGGGCGTAGGCACCAACAGGATGAACAAATATACGGTCGGAATGGCTACCCAGGGGCTCGCAAACTATATCCTTGCGCATTGCAAGGGCGAAGACCTGCGCTTCTGCATTTCATACGACAGTCGCAACAACAGCAAGGAATTCGCGAAGATTACCGCCGATGTGATGTCTGCCAACGGCATTCACGTCTTCATCTTCGACAATATCCGCCCCACTCCGGAACTGAGCTATTCAATCCGCCTCAAGGGGGCGGTCGCCGGAGTTATGATAACCGCATCCCACAATCCGAAGGAATACAACGGATACAAGGTGTTCTGGAGCGACGGCGGGCAGATTACTTCCCCTGTTGACAAGGATATTGTCGATGAGGTAAACAGGATTACCGATCCTTCGATGGTGAAGTTTACGGCAGGGGAGCGCTGCGGCAGCATAGAGATAATGGGCTCCGACGTGGACGAACTCTATCTCAGGGATATCCTTTCCTTGTCGCTTTCGCCTGAATCATGCGCACGCCATTCGGATATCAAGTTCGTGTACACCCCGCTTCACGGATGTGGCGTAAGGCTTGTGCCTGAGTGCCTCAAACGCCTGGGGTTCAAGAATATAATCCATGTGCCGGACCAGGATGTCTCCGACGGGGATTTCCCTACCGTGTTGTCTCCGAACCCCGAAGAACCCGCGGCTATGAAGATGGCGCTCGAGGCTGCCGACAGGGAAGGGGCCGACGTGGTTATGGCGACTGACCCTGACGCCGACAGGCTTGGAATCGCCGTACGCGACAACGACGGCAGGATGGTGCAGTTCAACGGCAATATGACGGCCACGCTGCTAACCTATTATATTCTGAGCCGCCGCAAAGAACTGGGTACTCTCGGAAAAGGAAAATATCTCGTAAAGACCATAGTGACCACCGAGTCCCTCCGTGAACTGGGAGAAAAATTCGGCATTCCGTGCTATGACGTACTCACCGGTTTCAAATATATTGCCGAGGTCGTGAAAAGACACGAGGCCGACGGAGAGTTCATCTGCGGAGGCGAGGAGAGCTACGGCTTCAATGTCGGGCAGTATGTACGTGACAAGGATGCGCAGATGGCCTGCATAATGGTTGCGGAATGCGCCGCCTGGGCCGCTGACCAGGGACTTACCCTGTATCAGCTTCTGCAGAAAGTTTACGGCGAGATAGGATACCGCAGGGAACACATGATATATATCGTCCGTAAGGGTATCAGCGGAGCGCAGGAAATCGCTGATATGATGACTGGTTTCCGTACGGATCCTCCTAAGGAGCTGTGCGGCTCTCCGGTCACGAAAGTCGTTGATTATCTGGAACCTGAAAAGACCGGGCAGCCAAAGAGCAATGTGCTGCAGTTCTTCGACGAGGCGGGAGACGTAGTGTCCGTCCGTCCTTCCGGAACGGAGCCCAAGATCAAGTTCTACTTCGGTGCAAAAGGCTCCGATGCCGACTCCAAGATCGAGGCTTTGACTAAACAGTTCGTGAAGTAAAATCGCTGCACCACTCCCTGAGGGGGCAGATATCGCATTTCGGGCGCTGTGCCGTGCAGATATAGCGCCCGTGGAGCAAAAGCCAGTGGTGTGCTATGGGGCGTATGTCTTCAGGAATATGCCTTTCCAGGTCGAGTTCAACCGCACGCGGAGAGCTTCCATGGCTTAACCCGAGTCTTCTGGACACCCTGAAAACATGGGTATCCACCGCCACTACGGGTTCGTTGTAAAGCACTGATGCGACCACGTTCGCGGTCTTCCGTCCGGCGCCGGGAAGTTTCATCAGATTGCCGACGTCGGAAGGAATCCTGCCCCCGAAATCAGTCATTACGGTACGTGCCATCGCTGCAAGGTTCTTCGCCTTGTTGTTGGGGTAGGAGACGGATTTAATGTAGGGGAATATATCTTCCGCGGTGGCTTTGGACAGCGCTTCGACGGTGGGATATGCTGCAAAAAGGGCAGGCGTTACGAGATTGACGCGCCTGTCCGTGCACTGTGCGGAAAGGATTACCGAAACCAGAAGTTCGTAGTCGCTGCTGAAGTGGAGTTCCGATTCGGCCACCGGAACATTGTTTCCGAAGTAGCCGAGGACGGCGGAGTATCTTTGTCTGACTGTCATTGCTCCGTGCAGGTTTCATCGGAGCACAGGAACATGCGCCCCGGATACCGCTCCACTATGCTTTTGTCGTGCGTAACCATGACCAGGGTGGTGCCCCGCTCTTTGTTCAGGCCGTTGAGCAGGCCAAGGATTTCGGCGGCGGTTTCATCGTCAAGATTGCCCGTGGGCTCGTCGGCCAGGATGACTTCCGGATCGTTGAGGAGGGCGCGTGCGATGGCAATGCGCTGCTGCTCGCCTCCGGAGAGCTGATGGGGCATCTTGTGCGCCTTGGTGCTCATCCCCACTGCCTCCAGGACTTCGTCTATGCGTGCATCCGCCTTGCAGCGGTCTTTCCAGCCTGTTGCCTTGAGGACGAAATCGAGGTTCTCCCAGACGCTGCGGTCCATGAGGAGTTTGAAATCCTGGAAAACCACTCCGATTTTCCGGCGCAGCGCAGGGATGTCCCTGGCGCGTATTCCCCTGAGTGAAAAACCGCACACGGACCCTTCCCCTTTGCTGAGAGGGTTTTCCGCCGTTATGGTGCGGATTACGGATGTTTTTCCGCTGCCTACCTTGCCGAGAATATACACTAGTTCGCCGGGAGCGATTTCCATGTTAAGGCCGTGGACGACCACGTTGTCGCCCGCCATAATGTCGGCATTTGAAAAAGAGATGAGAAAATCCATAAAAAATGCGTCTGACGACTGCAAATATACATTTTATTTGAAGAAAAATGATTATATTTGAAGATTAGAAAAACAAGATTCTATGAAATACAAAAGTTTGCTTGCCTCTCTGGCCTTCCTGCCACTTTTTTTGTCGCCCGTGTGCGCGGGCGCGCAGGAGCGTAGTGGCCTGTATGAGGAAGCCGTAAATCTCTATCAATCCGGTGCTTACGCAAGAGCCAGGACAATCTTTTCTTCCCTGGGGGATCCCATGTCGGAGGCGTATGCGCTGCTTTGTGCCATAAAAGACAAGGATCCGGATTATCCTGTTCTGTACAAAAATTATTTTGACGCAAATCCGGAAAACGTCCTCGGCAACCAGATCCGTTTCGAATATGCATCCGACCTTTTCGGAAAAGAAGAGTATCCTGAGGCCGATGCGATGCTGTCGCAGGTCGTGGAAACCAGGCTGACCGCTTCAGACAGGCTGAACTATGATTTCCGCAAGGGCTACTGTTCATACAAGGCCGGCCGTCTGGATGAGGCGCTGGATTATTTCCTCAAAGTGGAAAGTGCACCCAAGAACAGCCTTACCTCTCCGTCCAGATACCATATCGCATATATCGCATACAGCCGCAAGCAGTTCGCAACCGCCGAGAAGTGGTTCAAGCTCATCGAGAACGACGAACGTTTCAAGGATCTCGCCGAGTATTATCTGCTCGAGTGCCGTTTCATGGACAAAGATTACGATTTCATTATTTCAAAGGGGCCCGACATGTTCGAGCAGGCACCTGCGGAGCGCAAACCGCGACTTGCGAGGCTGATTTCGGAATCATATCTCGTCAAGGGTGACAAAACCAACGCACTGGCGTATTTCATGCTTGAAAGCGACCGCGAGAATCTCACCCGCGCCGACCTTTTCCACGCAGGCTCGGTAATGTACGCCGTTCAGGATTACAAAGGTGCCATCAGCAATTTCTCGAAGATGGAAAGCCGTATAGATTCTCTGGGGCAGATTGCCAATTACCAGCTCGGTTATTCCTATATCCGGACCGGCAACAAGGTCGCGGCGTCCGATTCTTTCCGCGATGCGTCCCAGCTTGGCTATGACCCCCGCATCCAGGAAGATGCGTGGTTCAACTATGCGAAACTCGCCTTCGACCTCAATTCCGACATGTCTGTTTTTGGCGGATACCTCCAGCAATATCCCGAAACCGTCCGGAAAGAACAGATTTTCAATTATCTGGCCATCGCCGCGTTGAACGCCAAGGATTATTCCGCGGCCATTGACGCCTACGACAATATCGAGGAACTGAATGACGAGCAGCGCGGCAATTACATGAAAGCCAATTACCTGCGTGCCGGGCAGCTTGCGGGAGGCGGTGCATTCTCCGATGCGGTGCGTTATTTCCGCGCCGCAGCCATCAACCTGCCGAAGTCCGACCGTTTCGCCCAGCTTGCGCGCTATTGGCTCGGCGAGGCCTATTTCAACAGCGGAGACTATGCTTCCGCGGCGGGAGTTTATGAAGACCTGTACAACGTTTCCGCACTTGACGGACGCCCCGAAGGCAGGATGATGACATACAACCTCGCATGCTCCAATTATAATCTCGGCAAGTACGAGGCCGCCGCACGCTGGTTCGACCAGTATATCGCCTCGGAAGATCCGACTGCGCAGAAGGACGCTCTTCTGCGTCGTGCAGACTGCGATTTCGCGCGTCACAATTACAAGGCTGCCGTGGAATCCTATCAGAAGGTGCTGGACGCCTATGCCAATGTGAACGACATCTATCCTTATTACCAGCAGGCGCTTGCATACGGCCTGTCCGGAAAGAAGAAAGAAAAGGTCAACATCCTTTCCAGGGTGACCATGGCTTCGGCTGACTCTCCGATGTATTCGGAAGCCATGTACGAGCTGGGCAGGGCCTATATGGAAATAGACGAGAACGAAAAGGCTGTCCGGACTTTCAGCACCCTGCAGACCTCCACGTCCGACAACACTTTTGCCGCCCGGGCCCTGATCGGCCGCGGTATGGCTTACCGCAACATGAAGAATTACGAGATGGCCCTGTCAAGCTACAAGGGCGTCGTCGACATGATGCCGGAGAGCGAATATGCCGAGGAGGCCCTTATGGCCATCAATTCGGTATACCAGACCACCGGAGAGCCGGAAAAGTTCCTCGAATATGTCCAGAACCGCAATCTGTCCATGGGTAAGACTCCTGCCGAGAAAGAAGTGATGTATTTCAATACAGCGGAACAGATTTACCTTTCGGGCAGCTATGAAAAAGCGGTCAGTTCTTTCCAGAAGTATCTGAAGGATTACCCGAAGGGCTCCCGTGTGGGAGACGCCTGGTTCTATCTGGCCGATTCCTACAAGAATCTTTCAGAAAAGGAAAGGGCCTGCAGTGCATTCAAGCAGGCTGCCACCATGCTGAAAGAAGGTTCCTTTGCGGAGAGCGCAGCCTATAATTATGCAAAACTCTCCTATGACCTTCAGCGTTTCCCGGACGCTTACGACGGTTACTGCATGTTGCTCGATGTCGCGAAGATGGAAGAAAACAAAGCGGCGGCACGTCTTGGGAAAATGCGTTCCGCATATCAGGCACACAGCTTCGAGGATGCCATTGCCGCTGCCAGGAACCTTATTTCATCCAATCCTTCCGCCGCCGAACAGCGGGAAGGATGGTTTATCGAGGCCAAGTCGCTGCTCGCCACGAGCCATCGCGACGAAGCATACCTCTTCTTCAAGAAGCTTGCCGAGCAGGCATCCACGCCTGAAGGGGCGGAATCATACTACATGATAGTGCGTGACCTCTGCGACACCGGAGAATTCGCCAAACTCGAAGACAAGGTCTATGATTTCGCCGCAAAATGCGGGGAACAGACTTACTGGCTTGCCAAATGCTACATAGTCCTCGGCGACGGTTTCCGTGAGCAAGGCAAGACTGCGCAGGCCAGGGCCACCTGGGAGAGTATCCGCGACGGATATACCCCGGGCTTTGATGGAGATGATATTATCGAGACTGTCAACCAGAAAATCGCCGCTTTATGAGAAACAAGACAACAGGCATTTTGATCGCCGCTCTGCTTACGTTGCCGGCGGGTGCGCAGAACCTGAATCCGCAGGTGCAGGTGACCAACGACTATAAGGCGGAACTCGGCACGACGGGAAAGAAGTCCGTCGCGATGGAAATTCCGGATTCCCTCACGCTGTTCAGGACATCCGTGAGTTACGACGTGTTCACCACTCCGTACAGGGGAGCATACGAGTTCTCTCCATATGAAATCAGCGTAACTCCCAAAAAGCCTGCATCCGACCGCAGCAAACTATATGTCAGGGCCGGAGCCGGCTACACACTTCATCCGGAACTGGATGTCGTCTGGAGCCCGGTTGTTCCTTTCCCCCAGGCATCGCTTTCAGTCTTCGATCATTTCTCGGGCTATTCCGGAAAATACCGCAGCCTGGATGGACGGGCATATTCCGGCTATGACTGGCTGCAAAACGCCGGTGTGTCGGGGTATTGGTTCGGGCGGAGTTTTACTCTCGGCTGCGGCTTTGATTACAACGGGATTTACAATTCTGATTTTGACGGACATTCTTCCTTCCATGATGTCGCCGTCAATGGAAACATCAGTTCGGATCCGAATGCCAGACTGGTGTATGCGTTCGCATTGAAAGTGAACCAGACATTCGATCCGGTGGTAATGATGACCGGTATAAATGCAGGCGGCAGCGTGTATCCCAACTGGATGCTGCCTTTCGACCTCAGGCTGGATTTCAGCGTAGAAAGCGATTTTTATGAAAAAGGCCCTTACGGAAACGTGTTTGTGGCCCAGATTTCCCCTAAGGCCCTTTATGAGTTCGGTCCGGCATCCATTGCCGCCGGCGTTACGCTCAGCCCTGCAATGGATATCCAGTGGCTGTATCCCGATGTAATGGTTACCGTGAATTTCCTTGATGATGCCATGCAGGCTTATGCCCTGGTCAAAGGCGGTCAGTACGCCAGGAGTTATACGGACCTCAAACTTGCCGACCACTGGTTCAATTCCGATTATACGGCAGCCATGAAATCCACGCTTGAAAGGCTGAATGCCGGTGTAGGCGTCCGCGGATGCACGTTAAAGAACCTGCAATATGACCTGAGTGGAGGCTGGGCATCATATTCCGACGCCCCTCTCCAGTCCCTGAAGGCGGACGCTGCCAATCCGGGGCTTCTCAAGAGCGGGATTACCTATGCCGATTACAATCTCTGGTATGCCGCCCTTGATGCTGTATGGAAGTCGCATCGCCTGGATGCAGGATTGAAGTTGCGCTTCTCCCATACCGACACCGCTCCTAACGACAACTACCTTGACCTGCCCCTTCTTTCGGGTGCTGCGGATGTAACATATAACTGGAATTCGCGCATTTATGCGGGAATCTGGTGTGAAGCCCGCACGTCCTGCGCCGCCCAGACCTACCCCGTGCCCGGATTTGTCAATCTCGGTCTCAAGGGAGAATTCAGGTTCAACAGCATGCTGGGAGCCTGGACGAAGGTGGGCAATATACTGAACAGAAGGATTGCGTGGTCGCCGCTGCACGTTGAGGACGGCGTGTATTTCACGGCAGGAATCAGTTACAATATGAAATAATCAAAAATTAGAACAATAAGAGATATGATTGAACAAGAAGAGATGAAGGTTGCAGAGGAGCAGTATTCTGCCGGCAGCATACAGGTTCTGGAAGGCCTTGAAGCAGTGCGCAAGCGCCCTTCGATGTATATCGGGGATATTTCCGAGAGGGGCTTGCACCATCTGGTTTATGAAGTTGTAGACAACTGTATCGACGAGGCGATGGCGGGATTCTGCGACAGCGTTGACGTGCAGATCCTGGAAGACAATTCAATCCGCGTACAGGACAACGGGCGCGGTATACCTACGGGCATGCACCCCAAGGAGCACCGTTCCGCCCTTGAGGTCGTTCTGACAGTCCTGCACGCCGGTGGAAAGTTCGACAAGAACAGTTATAAGGTATCCGGCGGCCTTCACGGCGTAGGTGTTTCCTGTGTGAACGCGCTTTCAGACCTGCTTATAGCCGAGGTGCACCGCGAAGGCAAGATATTCGTCCAGAAATATTCCAAAGGCAAACCCATCACCCAGGTAGAGGTTGTAGGGGAGTGCCCTGAATCCGACCATGGAACCATTATCACCTTCCACCCGGATCCGACCATTTTCGTGCAGACTACTGTTTACAAATATGATACGCTTGCAGCCCGTCTCCGTGAACTTGCTTTCCTGAACAAGGGTATTCACATCCGGCTTACCGACAAGCGCGCCCTTGTGGAGGAATTCGTGACGGATGAATCCGGCGAAAGCAAAGCCACCGGCAACAAGGTCTACAAGTCCGAACTCTTTTATTCGGAGGAAGGCTTGAAGGAATTCATCGATTACCTCGATGCCGGCGCTTCAAAACTTATTCCCGATCCTGTCTGTGTATCTTCGGACAAGATTATACCCATCGACATAGCCCTTCAGTACAATACAGGCTATTCCGAGAAGATTTATTCTTATGTCAACAACATCAATACAATCGAGGGCGGAACGCATCTGCAGGGCTTCAAGATGGGCCTGAGCCGTGCGCTCAAGAACTACGCCGACAAGAACAAACTTCTCGAGAAGGCCAAGGTGGAACTTGCTCCGGAAGATTTCCGCGAGGGACTTACGGCGGTAATTTCCGTCAAGGTGGCGGAACCTCAGTTCGAAGGACAGACCAAAACCAAACTTGGCAATACAGAAGTGACATCCGCCGTTTCCCAGGCGACTTCGGCGGCCATGGACATTTACCTGGAGGAGAATCCCAAACTCGCCAAGACCATTATCGACAAGATAGTCCTCGCTGCCACCGCCCGTGCGGCTGCGCGCAAAGCGCGTGAAATGGTGCAGCGCAAGACGGTCATGACAGGAGCCGGCCTTCCCGGAAAGCTTGCTGACTGCTCGGAGAACGACCCCGAGAGATGCGCGCTTTTCCTTGTAGAGGGTGATTCCGCAGGCGGTACCGCCAAGCAGGGCCGCGACCGCCGCTATCAGGCTATCCTTCCCTTGAGAGGCAAGATCCTGAATGTGGAGAAGGCAGCCGAAGGACGTGCGTTCGACAGTCAGGAAATCCAGAACATCTATACGGCTCTCGGAGTCCGTGTGGCTCAGGAGGATGAAACCGGTGAAAAGCATATGGACCTGAGCCGTCTGCGCTATCACAAGGTGGTTATCATGACCGATGCCGATGTGGACGGCAGCCATATCGCGTGCCTTATCCTGACATTCTTCTTCCGCTATATGCTGGATCTTATTAAGAACGGCTATGTATATCTGGCCACCCCTCCGCTCTATCTTGTAAAGAAAGGCAAGGAAGAGATTTACTGCTGGACCGAAGAGCAGCGTGAAGAGGCTGCCCTGAAACTCGGAAAGGGCAGCGACAAGGGCTATACCGTCCAGCGTTACAAGGGTCTTGGTGAAATGACCGACCAGCAGCTTTGGGAAACCACTATGGATCCGGCCAACAGGCGCCTGCGCCAGATTACCATAGAGAACGCCGCACAGGCGGAGAGGACCTTCTCGATGCTTATGGGGGACGATGTGCCGCCACGCAGGCAGTTTATTGAAGAAAACGCACATTACGCAAATATTGACGCTTAAAACCATTAACCGATGTTAGATATTTTTGATCGCATTGAACGCGATTCCGGAGGCCCGATAGGACAGTATTTCGAACAGGGCTTCGGCTACTACATGTACCCGCGCCTTGAAGGCGAACTTGGTCCTCACATGATATTCAACGGCATTCCGGTGCTTAACTGGAGCCTCAACAACTACCTTGGTCTTGCAAATCATCCGGAAGTCCGCAAAGCGGACGCCCAGGCAGCCGCCGACTGGGGGCTTGCCTATCCCATGGGAGCACGCATGATGTCGGGCCATACCCGCTACCATGAGGCCCTTGAAAGGAAATTCGCCGAATTCGAGAAGAAGGAGGATGCCTTCCTTTTCAATTTCGGCTATCAGGGCATAGTGTCGACCATCGATGCCCTGCTGGCCCGGCACGACGTGGTCGTTTATGATGCGGAGTGCCATGCCTGCCTGCTCGACGGCATCCGCCTGCACATAGGCAGCAAATACAAGTACCGCCATAATAATATGGCCGACTGCGACAAAATCCTTACCCGCGCCTGTGCTGAAGCGGAGGAGAACGGAGGAGGCGTGCTGCTTATTACGGAGGGTGTCTACGGTATGACCGGGGCCCTTGGCAAACTCGACGAAATCGTCGCTCTCAAGAAAAAGCATAAATTCCGTATACTGATTGACGATGCACACGGATTCGGCCTTCTCGGAGAGCACGGGCGAGGCACTTCCGAGCATTTCGGCGTAATGGACGGAATCGACCTGTATATCGGTGCATTCGCAAAGAGCATGGCGAGTATCGGCGGTTTCGTCGCAGGTCCTCACAGCATAATCAATTATCTGCGTGCCAACATGCGCTCCCAGATGTATGCGAAGAGCCTTCCCATGCCGCTCGTGATAGGCAACATGAAGCGTATGGAGATTATCGATTCTCCGGAAGGAGATGAACTCCGCAGGAAGTGCTGGGCAATCACCCATGCAATCCAGGACGGTTTCAAAAAGGAAGGTTTCGATATCGGAGAGGCCGAGGCATGTGTAACTCCCGTCCATATCAAGGGAGGTATCGCCCAGGCCACCAAAATGGCCAAGGACCTTCGCGAGAACTACAAGATCTTCTGCTCAATGGTTATCTATCCCGTTATCCCCAAGGGCATGATTATCTTCCGTATTGTCTGCACCGCAGCGCATACTATGGAAGATGTGGAGTACACTCTCAAGGTTTTCAAGGAGATTAAGGCCAAGCTGGATGCTGGGGAGTATGACGGCGATGATATCGCTGCGATGACTGTCGAATAATATACTATGATGGCTATTTCTTCCTTCGGGACTCCGTTCGTTTCACTCACTACGGCCCCTCCCATCGCAAGCGACGGGCCCCTCCCCCTGCCCCTGTCCGGGGGTGGACAGGCCCTCAGGAGGAAATAGCCACCTAGTACAAGATTGATTATGAGCAATCAAGAGTACTTCAAAGATAAGGTCGTTATAGTGACCGGGGCGAGTTCTGGCATAGGACTGGCTTCCGCCAGGCTGTTCGGAAGTTGTGGAGCCAGGGTTGTGATGGCTGCCAGAAGACTGGAAACTCTGGAAGCGCTTTCTCCTTCCGTCGGGCCGGCCGGCCATGTGCTGTGTGTCCGCTGCGACGTCACATCCGAGGCGGATTGCAGGGCCCTCATCGACGCTGCCGTTCAGAGGTTCGGCGGAATCGACATACTTGTGAACAATGCAGGCATTTCCATGCGGGCAATGTTCAGGGACCTGGACCTGAAGGTAATCCATTCCCTTATGGATGTAAACTTCTGGGGCACTGTAAATTGCACCAAATTCGCGTTGCCGTTTCTGCTTGAGCGCAAAGGGCAGGTAGCCGGGGTAATCAGCATAGCCGGCTATTCGGCGCTTCCGGCACGTACTGGTTACTCTGCATCGAAATATGCCGTAAGGGGTTTTCTGGATACTATCCGCATCGAACATCTGAAAGACGGCCTTAACGTGCTTGTTTTCGCACCCGGGTATACATCTTCCAATGTCCGTAATGCCGCGCTCACGGCCGACGGTTCCGCGCAGGGGGAAACTCCTCTTGACGAAGGCAAACTTATGAGTGCCGAAGAATGTGCACGTCATCTCGCGAATGCACTACGCAGGCGGCGTTCGCAGTGCACCCTTACCCTTTTGGGAAAGGCCACCGTGCTTGCCCACCGGCTGTTTCCGCGGCTTACCGACCGCCTGACCTACAGTTTTATCGCCAAAGAAGCCAACAGTCCTTTCAAATGAAAAAACTGATTCCTCCTGTCCTGATTTTCATAGTGTTGTTGATGGTAATGCCGCGCAGCGCCAAATTGAACTATGATTACCGCAAAGGCTCTCCGTGGAAGTACGAGACCCTTGTGGCTCCGTTTGCTTTCCCGGTGCTAAAGACGGAAGACCAGATGATGGAGGAAAGGCGTCAGGCTGCCGCATGGCTCATCCCATATTACAAGGTTCAAGAGGATGTCGTTTCCAGGAATATCCGTGCCGCACAGGCTCTTGACATGGGGGACTATACCTTCCTGCGACCTGAACTGGTCGCTGCCCTGAAGGATGTTTACGACAAGGGGGTCCTTGGTGAAGACGCCGTCAGCAGTCCGTCAGAAGTGATTTACGTTCAGAATAACAAGCGGGCGTCCGCACGGCCTTCGTCGGAGGTTTATAATTCGGAAAGCGCCGTTTCTGCGGTCATGACAAGGATGGAAGCCGCTTTTCCCGGCGTGGATGTGGATTCTGTGCTGACCGCAAGTTCAGCGTTAAGCCTTGTAGTACCGAATCTTGTCTATGACCGGCAGTCCAGCGAACAACTGAGTTCGGATGCTTCGCTTGCAGTTTCTCCGACCGCAGGTTATGTGAATGCCGGGCAGGTTATAGTCGCACGGGACGAAATTGTCACGGCCGAGATTGCACAGATGATCAGTTCCTATGAAAAGGAATATGATGCAAATATGGGCCTTAATACTTCCGGTTTGCTTTTTTGGACGGGAAATGTGGTGCTCGCCCTGCTGCTTTCCCTGTTTTTCTATTTCGCAATACACTTCGTCAATCCCCTGATTTTTTCCGACAGCGGCAAATACCTGTATCTTTCACTGGTGTTCACGGTATTCACGGTGATAGCCATCGTAGTGCCCAGGGTGCATCCGGAGTATCTTTGTGCCGTTCCGTTCGTGCTTTGTGCACTGCTGCTGGAAGCGTTCTTCGACAATAAGCTCGTCGCGATGATTTACACTATCGCACTGCTTCCGCTGCTGTTTTTCGCTGAAGGAGGGCGCGCCATTTTCACGGTATTCCTTGCCGGAGGAATAGTTTCCATAATAACGTTCAAGTATTTCAACAAGGGCTGGCGCCAGTTCTTGAACGCCATCATCACTTCGGCTGCGCTGATAGTGGTGTATCTCGGATTCAGGATGACCGACCTCATTGAAGGCAACATACTCCACATGTCGGTTTCGCTGGTCATTTCAGCCTTCCTCTGTGTCGCGGGTTATCCTCTGACCTATCTTTTCGAAAAGATATTCAACCTTGTTTCGGTTTACAGGCTCAGCGAACTTTGCGACACTTCCAATGCTCTGCTTCATGAGCTCGAGCAAAAGGCTCCCGGAACCTTCCAGCATTCGCTTCAGGTTATGAATATGGCGGATGCCGTAGCCGGTTCAATAGGCGCCAACGTCCAGCTGGTGCGTGCAGGAGCCCTCTATCATGATATCGGCAAGATGACCAATCCGCTCTGTTTCGTGGAGAACGAGTCCATGCTTGCCGTGGAAGGCGTAAAGCGCTATCACGACGGGCTTTCTCCGCAGCAGAGCGCGCAGGATATAATCAGGCATGTGATTGACGGGGATGAACTCGCCCAGAAGAACAGGCTGCCTTCGGTGATACGGGACTTCATCGTTTCTCACCACGGCACCACCGTAGTCGGTTACTTCTACGACATTTTCCTGAAATCAGGAGGAAGCGAATCGGAGGTGGGCGTGTTCACATATCCCGGAAGGAAACCCGTTACGCGGGAGCAGATAGTGCTGATGCTCTGCGACAGCGTGGAGGCCGCTTCCCGCTCATTGAAAGATTATACGCCTGAATCTTTCAGCCGTTTTGTGGAGAATATCGTCAACCAGAAGATGAATGAAGGGCAGTTTGAAGAGGCCGAAATCAGCGTAAAGGATCTTGGCATAGTCAAGGCTTCCCTCAAGAATTATCTCGCCCAGATGTATCACGGGCGGATAGCTTACCCAAAAAGGAATAATCAATAAATTACATATTTGAAATGAAATCGAGTAAAAAACAAATCGACGCTCTGAATATCGAGCTGACCCTTGAAATCGAGAAGGGGGATTACGAAGAAATTGAAAGGAAGAAACTTGCCCAGAGGCGGAAGACTGCCGACTTCAAGGGCTTTCGCAAGGGGATGGTTCCGGAATCGATGATCCGTCGCGTGTATGGTGACCAGATTCTTGCCGAGTCGGTCAATGAAGTGATTTCCAAGGGTTTGCAGGATTTTATCGAAGAGAATAAACTCAACGTGCTCGGAGAGCCTCTAGGGAGCGAAAACCAGCCGGAGGTCGTTTGGAAAGACGGCAACGACTTCACCTTCGTTTTCGATATCGCCACCTATCCTGAGTTTGAAGTATCTGCAGGCAAGGATGACAGCGTGAACAAATATAGCATCTCTGCATCTGCAAAAGACAAGACGGAAATGCTCAAGAACCTCAAAAAGTATTACGAAGACAAGAAGGAGGAGAAGAGCGACGCCGATATAGAGGCGGAACTTGACGCCCGACTGACTTCGGAATATGCCCAGCAGGCTGAATGGAGATTCACGAAAGACATCCGTGACTATTTTGTCGGCAAGTTCAAGTTCGATCTGCCCGAAGCATTCATGAAACGCTGGCTTTTCGAAGCCAACGGAGGCAAGGTCAGCAAGGAAGACATAGAAAAGGATTTCGAAGGATTCCTTTCCGATTTCCGCTGGCAGCTTATCCGTGGCGCTTTCATGCGCAAGTACGGTTTCAAGGTGGAACAGCAGGATATCCATGACGCTGCAGTGGGATATGTCCACTATCAGTATGCCATGTACGGTATGCCCAATGTGCCCGAGGAAATAGTAAAGGACGCCGTACAGAACATGATGGGCGACCGCAAGCAGATAGACCGGCTCGTGGAGCAGGTAGAAGACAACAAGGTCCTCGGTAAACTGAAGGAAGAGATTACCGTCAAGGCAAAGAAAATCACTTCGGAGAAATTCCGTGAACTCAAATAACCATGTCTGATTTTGAAAAATTCGCCAAATCGGAGCTGGGCGTCGGGGCAATGACCCTTCACCGTTACAGTTCGGCAGTTGACTCCTATATCAATCCCACGATTATAGAGGAGCGGAAACTCAATGTGGCTTCGATGGATGTGTTCAGCCGCCTGATGATGGACCGCATCATCTTCCTGGGTGTTCCGATCGATGACGATGTGGCCAATATAATCCAGGCTCAGCTGCTTTTCCTTGCGTCCGCTACGGAAAGCAATGCCGATATCACCCTGTATCTGAACACTCCCGGAGGGAGCGTCTCTTCGGGCCTTGGCATATACGATACCATGCAGATAGTCGAGCCTGACATCGCCACCGTATGCACCGGCATGGCCGCTTCCATGGGCAGCGTGCTTCTCTGTGCAGGTACGAAAGGCAAACGTTCGGCCCTGCCTCACAGCCGGGTACTCATTCATCAGCCGCTTGGCGGTGCCCGGGGACAGGCCTCCGACATCCTGATTGCGGCGAAGGAGATAGAAAAGACCCGCGACGAACTCTGCCGCATCATCGCAGAGCACACCGGCCAGCCGTTCAAGAAGGTATTTGCCGATGCCGACAGGGATTACTGGATGAATGCCGATGAAGCGCTTGCCTACGGTATGGTCGACACGATTCTGCGCAAAAAGAAGAAATGATGGCGGAAAAAGATCAGGCCCGTATCCCGAAACCGAAGGAGTTCAAGGCTTTTCTTGACCAGTATGTCATTGGTCAGGAAAAAGCCAAGAAGCTGCTTTCGGTAGCGGTTTACAATCATTACAAAAGGGTACTCCACAATGTGGTGGAACCTGTGGATGACGGGGTAGAACTCGAGAAGTCCAATATCCTCCTTGCGGGGCCTACCGGAACAGGCAAAACCCTGCTCGCCCGCACCATCGCCAAGATGCTTGAAGTCCCTTTCGCCATCGTGGATGCGACGGTGCTTACCGAAGCCGGATACGTCGGTGAAGATGTGGAAAGCCTTCTGGTCCGTTTGCTCCAGGATGCGGATTACGACCAGGCCCGTGCCGAGATAGGGATCGTGTTTATTGACGAGATAGACAAGATCGCCCGCAAGAGCGACAATCCTTCCATTACCCGCGATGTTTCCGGAGAAGGGGTGCAGCAGGGCTTGTTGAAACTGCTGGAGGGAAGCATAGTGAACGTTCCCCCTGCCGGCGGACGCAAGCATCCCGAGCAGGAGTTCATTCATTTCAATACCCAGAACGTGCTCTTCATCTGCGGAGGCGCCTTCGAAGGCATAGACCGCATAATCGCCCAGCGCCTGAATACCCGCGTGATAGGTTTCGGTTCGGAAGAAAAACAGAAGATAGACAAGGACAACCTGCTTCAGTATCTGGAGGCTGGGGACCTTCGTAAGTACGGGCTCATTCCTGAAATCGTCGGGCGCCTGCCGGTGATAATGAGCCTGGATAACCTTGACCGCAAGGCGCTCAAGCGAATTTTGACCGAACCTAAGAACGCCATTCTGCGGCAGTACGAAAAACTCTTCGAGATCGACGGAATCAAACTTGAAATAGAGCCGCGAGTCCTGGATATCATTGTCGATACCGCTGTCAGGAACGGTCTCGGCGCCCGCGGTCTTCGCTCAATCTGCGAACGCATCATGAACGACGCCATGTACGAAGCGCCGTCCTCGCGTAGAAAGACATTCAGACTTACAACTGAATACACAAAAGAAAAACTCGGGGCCTAGACTCCGAGTTTTTCTTTTATGAAGGGATTTACTATTTCAATACCCCCAGTTCCTTTCCGACCTTGATAAAGGCGGCGATGGCCTTGTCCAGATGTTCCTTTTCGTGTGCGGCGGATATCTGCACGCGGATGCGCGCCTGGCCCTTGGGCACGACAGGGTAGTAGAAACCTGTCACGAAGATGCCTTCTTCCGCCATGCGTGCGGCGAACTTCTGGCTGAGCGGTGCGTCGTAGAGCATCACGGCGAGGATTGCGCTCTGGGTAGGTTTGCAGTCGAAACCTGCGGCAAGCATCTTCTCACGGAAATACTTCACGTTTTCCTGCTGTTTTGTGTGGAGATCGTCTGATTCTTCAAGCATCTTGAAAAGCTCTATTCCGGCTCCGCAGATCATGGGAGGAAGGGAGTTGGAGAAGAGGTAAGGGCGGCTGCGCTGGCGCAGCATGTCAATGATTTCCTGACGGCCGGTGGTGAATCCTCCGACTGCTCCTCCGAAGCTCTTTCCAAGGGTGCCTGTGTGGATGTCGATGCGTCCGTAGAGATTGAATTCCTCCGCCACCCCGTGGCCGGTCTTTCCCACCACGCCTGCCGAGTGACTCTCATCCACCATGACGAGGGCGTCGTATTTTTCTGCGAGATCGCATATCCTGTCCATGGGAGCCACGTTGCCGTCCATGCTGAATACGCCGTCTGTCACTATGATGCGGAACCTCTGGGCCTGCGCTTCCTTGAGACAGCGTTCAAGGTCTTCCATATCGGCATTTGCATAACGGTAGCGGATGGCCTTGCAGAGGCGTACGCCGTCGATAATCGAAGCATGGTTGAGGGCATCGGAGATGATTGCGTCCTCAGCGGTAAGAAGAGGTTCGAACACTCCTCCGTTCGCATCGAAGCAGGCTGCGTAAAGGATGGTGTCATCCGTGTGGAAATATTTGGCGATAGCCTTTTCCAGCTTGCGGTGTATGTCCTGGGCTCCGCAGATGAAACGGACGGACGACATCCCGTAACCGCGTTCGTCCATCGCCTTCTTTGCGGCTTCAATCAGGCGCTTGTTGTTTGACAGTCCAAGATAGTTGTTGGCGCAGAAATTCAGCGCCTTGCTGCCGTCCTCGAGAGTGATCTCCGCTCCCTGTGCAGAGCAGATATTCCTTTCGTGTTTGTAGAGACCTGCTTCTTCGATGGCTTTCAGCTCATCCTGAAGATGTTTTTGAAATTTTCCGTACATATATATTGATTATTATTTTTAGCTCAACTTTACAACAAAAATAGTAAATTTGTGACGTAATGGTAACACTTGAATGAAAAATGTATTGATTATCGGTTCCACTGGCCAGATCGGCTCGGAACTGACGATGAAATTGAGGAGTCTTTATCCTGAAGGAAACATTGTGGCAGGGTATATCCCGGGCTTTGAACCAAAGGGAGAACTCCTTGAAAGCGGCCCCGCCGCCGAAGCGGATGTAACCAATGCCGCACAGATTGCGGATGCGGTCAAAAAGTACAAGATAGACACCATATATAATTTGGCTGCCCTTTTGTCTGCAACGGCCGAGAAATATCCTCTCAAGGCCTGGGATATCCAGATGAACGGGCTCATAGACATCCTGGAAGTAGCACGCTTGAACGAGTGCGCGGTTTTCACGCCGAGTTCCATAGGATCCTTCGGCCCGACCACTCCCCGGAAGAATACCCCCCAGGATACGATTCAGCGCCCCACGTCCATGTATGGAGTCACTAAAGTAGCTACCGAGCTTCTCAGTGACTATTATTTCCACAAATTCGGCGTGGATACGCGTTCAGTCCGTTTCCCAGGGCTGATTTCGTATACCACCCTTCCCGGCGGAGGTACGACCGACTATGCAGTGGAGATTTATTATGCTGCAGTCCGGGGAGAGGAGTTCGTCTGCCCGATCGCTGCCGGTACACTGATGGACATGATGTACATGCCTGACGCCCTGAAGGCGGCTGTGGATATCATGGAGGCGGATCCTTCCAGGCTCATTCACCGCAACTCATTCAATATCGCATCCATGAGTTTCGCTCCGGAAGATGTTTTTGCCGCTATCAGGAAGATTATTCCCGATGCAAGGATGCGTTATGAGGTGGATCCCGTCCGCCAGGAAATTGCGGAATCCTGGCCCGACAATATGGACGACTCCTGCGCCCGTGCCGAATGGGACTGGACACCCCATTATGACCTGGACTCCATGTCCCGCGACATGATAGGGCACCTGAAGAAGAAACTTGGGGTTTAGGCTGGGGTTTTTACGCAGTTTTATTATATTTGCAGGGTAGCATTTAAATTTTCATTCAATATTACAAGTATGACTATTATTATCGTAATCGCGGTGCTCGCAGTTCTCGTGCTGTGGGTGGTTTCCGTCCAGAACAAACTCGTGAAACTCGATGAGTTTTGCAAGAATGCCCTCAAACAGATCAATGTCCAGCAGATTACCCGTTTTGACGCCCTGAAGACCATGGTCCAGATGGCAAGGGAATATGCGAAGGATGTTGAGTCGAAAACTATCATCGAAGCCGTAGAGGCGCGCAACATCAACCGCAGCGCCAATCCCAGTGCAGGGGAGATCAACCAGAATGAGAAGATGCTCGCCGATACAATGCGCAGCATCAATGTGGTCGTGGAGAAGTATCCTGAACTGAAATCTATGGATCTTTACACCAATGCTCAGAAGAACTACACCCAGAACGAAGAACAGGTACGCATGTCGCGTATGGTGTTCAACGATACGGTGACCAAGTTCAATACGGCCTGCCGCATGTTCCCCGGCAACATCGTGGCCGGCATGCTTGGCTTCGGAGCAAGGGAGTACCTGGAAGAGGATAAGTCAAAGACCGATATCCCCGACATTTTCCCTGCGAAATAGCCATACGCCGTTATCCGGCATTGAAAAAAGCGGTGGTCAATGATGGCCACCGCTTTTTGTATTTCGTCTGCAGGCAGATTATCCGAGGAATCCCAGCAGGATACCTGCTGCCACGGCAGAACCGATTACCCCGGCGACGTTCGGCGCCATTGCATGCATGAGCAGATGGTTCGACGGGTCGCACTCAAGCCCGACCGCTTCGGAAACGCGGGCACTGTCTGGCACGGCGGAAACTCCCGCGTTGCCGATGAGGGGATTGATCTTCCGGCCTTCCCTGCAGAAAAGGTTCATGATTTTAACGAAGCAGACGCCGCAGATGGTTGCGATAATGAAGGACAGCAGGCCAAGGCCGAAAATTTTGATTGACCTTGCATTCAGGAACACATCTGCCTGGGTGGATGCCCCAACCGTGAGACCGATGAGTGTGGTGACCACGTCAATCAGCGGCCCGCGTGCCGTTTCGGCGAGGCGCCTGGTCACGCCGGATTCCTTCAGGAGGTTGCCGAAAAACAGCATTCCCAGCAGCGGCAGGCCTGAAGGTACTATGAATGCAGTGCAGATGAATCCCACGATGGGGAAAATGATCTTTTCCCTCTGACTTACTTCCCGCGGTTTGGGCATACGGATCAAACGTTCTTTCCTGCTCGTAAGAAGCAGCATGATGGGCTTCTGTATTACGGGAACGAGAGCCATGTATGAGTAGGCTGAAACCGCTATCGCGCCCATGAGTTCCGGGGCGAGTTTGCCGCTTAGGAAGATGGCTGTCGGGCCGTCGGCCCCTCCGATAATGCCGATGGCACCGGCTTCATTCGGGGTAAATCCGAGCAGCAGGGCTAGAAGATACGCGCCGAAAATGCCCATCTGCGCCGCAGCGCCAATCAGAACCAGCCTTGGTTGCGAGATAAGCGCGCTGAAATCGGTCATCGCTCCTATACCGAGGAAAATCAGCGGCGGATACCATCCCTGGCGCACTCCCTGATACAGAATGTTCAGTACAGAGCCTTCTTCATATACTCCTATGCGCAGGCCTTCTCCTGTCGCCGGGTCGAAGAAAAGCGGGATGTTGCCGATAATCATTCCGAAGCCTATGGGAACCAGAAGAAGCGGCTCCCAGTGCTTCCTTATGCCCAGGAAGATGAACAGCAGGCCTATGCAGATCATGGCGAGATGCTGCCAGGTCGCATTCGCGAATCCTGTGAACTGCCAGAACTGCTGGAGACTGTCTATAACCGTATTGCCCATTGCTTATGCTATGCTGGCGATATCGGCTCCCTCAAGTACGGAGTCGGTCTTCTTTACATAAATTGCAGTGACTGTGCCGTCCGCTTCCGCGAGGATGTCGTTTTCCATCTTCATCGCCTCTATGACGGCAATCTTCTGCCCGCGCTTCACTGCATCGCCCACGTTTACGCATACATCGATGATTACGCCCGGAAGGGGAGAGACGATCTTTCGGCCTGGACGGGAGCTTTCCCCTGAAGCCGCTGCCACCCTCGGCACGCTGAGAGGGGGGACCGCTGCACCTTGTGCAGTGGTGGGGTCGAGCGAATGCGAGACGGCTGAAGGGGAATGACTCCCGTCCGGGCCGACTTCGACTTCGACATTATACTCGACTCCGTTGACGGTAACGGAAGCGTTTTTTCCTTCGACTGAATTTACGGCAACTTCGAAATCCCTGCCGTTGATTTTGAATTTATACTGACTCATTTCCTTGGAGTTTTCCTGAATGTAAGTGATTTGTCGTTCCAGGCGCTTTGCCGGGGAACGATCGTTATTATGCCGGATTCAATGTCATGAACCGTATCATTAAGGTAAAGATGCAGCGCCATGGCTATTGCGGCGTTGACCTCTCCGTCTCTCCGGGCTTCAAGCGCCATCGCTATTGCTGCCGCGGTTTCTTCGTCCGGTGCGTTGCCCGTCTTCGTCTTCTTCGCTCTTTTCGGTCCGGGTGTGCCTGCATTGGCAGCCTTGCCGATAAGGCTGTAGATAAGATAAAGGATGAACAGCGCGGAGAAAACGGTGGTTACCGCTATGAGGGTTAGCGTCCATCCGTGAGGATCCGTTTCCGCCATCCGGCTTGCGCCTGCCGTTAAATCAAGCAAATCGACCATGACTTAAAGAGGAAGATTGTCGTGTTTTTTTGCTGGAAGTTCCTGCCTCTTGCCCTGCAGGCTTTCAAGGGCGCGAATAATGCGGAAACGGGTGTTCCTCGGTTCAATCACATCTTCGATATAACCTTTCTGTGCCGCCTGGTAGGGGTTGTTGAAAAGCTCTTCGTATTCAGCCTTTTTGGCTGCGCGGACTTCCTCCTGCCTGGCAGGATCGGTTTCGGCCTTGATATCCTTTCCGTATAGCACGTTGACCGCCCCGTCCGCACCCATCACGGCAATCTGGGCGGTCGGCCATGCATAATTGATGTCGCCGCGAAGCTGCTTGCAGCTCATGACGATGTGGGCTCCGCCGTAGGCTTTGCGCAGGGTGACCGTTACTTTCGGAACTGTAGCCTCTCCATAGGCATAAAGGAGTTTTGCCCCGTTGGTAATGACCGCGCCGTATTCCTGCTGGGTGCCCGGGAGGAACCCGGGGACATCAACCAGCGTGACCAGAGGAATGTTGAAAGCGTCGCAGAATCGCACGAAACGTGCCGCCTTTCGGGATGCGTTGATGTCCAGCACGCCTGCAAGCACCCGGGGCTGGTTGGCCACGATGCCAACGCTGCGCCCGCCCATGTGGGCGAATCCGACTATTATGTTCTTCGCGAAATCCTTGTGAATCTCGAAGAAAACCCCGTCGTCCACAATCCGGGAGATGACGTCGTATATGTCATAGGCCTTGTTGGGATTGTCGGGAATGATATCGTTCAGTTCGTCGGAAACACGGTTTACGGGATCCTGTGTCGGGAGGTCGGGTGCCGTTTCCATATTGTTCTGGGGAATGTATCCCAGAAGTGTCTTTATGGCGGCAATGCCTTCCTGCTCGTTGTCTGCGGCAAAATCGGCCACACCGCTCTTGCTTGCGTGCACGCTGGCTCCTCCGAGGGATTCCTGGTCGACATCTTCTCCGGTAACGCTCTTAACTACTGCCGGACCGGTGAGGAACATATAGGAAGTCCCCTTGACCATGAGAGTGAAGTCGGTGAGGGCGGGGGAGTAGACCGCGCCGCCCGCGCATGGGCCGAATATCCCGGATATCTGGGGTATTACTCCGCTGGCAAGTATGTTGCGTTCAAAGATTTCACCGTAGCCGGCCAGTGCATCGATGCCTTCCTGGATTCGGGCGCCGCCGGAATCGTTGAGCCCAATGACAGGGGCGCCGCACCGCATGGCCATGTCCATCACTTTGCAGATTTTCTCGCTCATGGTCTTGCTGAGCGATCCCCCGCTGACCGTGAAATCCTGAGCAAACACGAACACGGGACGGCCGGAAACGGTGCCCTGGCCGGTCACCACGCCGTCTCCGTCGGGATGCGACTGATCCATTCCGAAGTTGGTACAGCGGTGCTGGACGAACATGTCGAATTCTTCGAAACTGCCTTCGTCCAGAAGCAGGGCAAGGCGCTCCCTTGCGGTGAGTTTGCCCTTTTCGTGCTGGGCGTCAATCCTTTTCTGCCCTCCTCCCAGCGCTGCCTTTGCCCTCCGTTCAACCAGAGCCTTTATTTTATCCTGTTGTAAACTCATAGTCACGCTTTTTATCTTGCAAATATAGCCAATTTATTTTACTTTTGTAGGAGAATGGATATCAAGAAGATAGTGGTTCAGGACTTCCGCAACATCGAGTTGCAGGAACTTGAATTCTGCCCTAACATAAACTGCATTTCCGGCAATAACGGGGAGGGCAAGACCAATCTGTTGGATGCTCTGTGGTATCTTTCCATGACAAAAAGCGCCTTTTCCGCTTCGGATAAATTCAATTACCGCTATGGCTGTGACAGGTTCGCTCTTTCAGGCCTTTACGGAATGCCTTCGGGCGCCGAAGTCAGGGTCAGCATCCAGGTTGATTCCGGCGGCAAGAAACTCAGGCACGACGACAAGCCGTGCCCACGCCTTTCCGACCATATCGGCCTGCTGCCGGTGGTGATGGTGTCGCCTGCCGACGTGGCGATGGTCAGCGAGTCCGGGGAAGAACGACGCCGGTTCAGCAATGCGGTGCTTTCGCAGATCAGCCCGTCTTATCTCAATGCCGTCCAGAATTATACCAGGCTGCTGTTGCAGCGCAACGCACTGCTCAAGGGCGGACAGGCCGACGCTGCGCTGCTGGATGTCATCGAAGCTCAGATGGCGGTTCATGCAGCCCCTGTCTTTGAAATGCGGCGCACGCTGGCGGAGGAATTGTCTCCGCTTGTCGCGGATTTCTACGCCGGCATCTCCGGGGGAAGGGAAACCGTCAGCATCCACTATAAATCCGATCTCGAAAAAGCTCCTCTTGAAACTCTCCTGCGTGCCGGCAGGGAAAGGGATTCCGTGTTGAAATACACTTTTTCCGGCATCCACAGAGATGATTTCCTGTTTGAAATGAACGGATGGCCGATACGCAAGTGCGGCTCCCAGGGGCAGCAGAAATCTTTTCTGGTGGCGCTGAAATTCGCACAGTACTATATAATGAAGGACAGGCGGGGCTTTGCGCCCATACTGCTGCTGGACGACCTTTTCGACAAGCTTGACATGGGACGCGTGCAGAACCTGCTGACCATGGTGGCCGGAAGCGACTTCGGGCAGATTTTCCTTTCCGACAGCAACAAGGTCCGCCTGAGCGGAATAGTTGACGGAATTACTTCGGAAAGAACATATTATGAGGCGAAGGGAGGCGTCTTTACCCGGAATGAGTAACCGCATCAGCCGCAAGAGCGCGCTGCCTCTTGCAGAGGTTTTCAAGATGATGATACGCGAGGGACACGCTTCCGCGACCCACAACAGCCATCGCATCTACGCCGCATGGGACGCGGCTTCCGGCGCCGCCCCCTTTACTATCAGGCGCTATTTCAGGGACGGAAAACTTTATATCACGCTGTCGTCTTCCGTCATCTGCAGCCAGTTGTCGATGCAGCGGGATGCCCTTTTGGAAAAGATAAATGCGATAGTATCCGGCGATGACCTGTTCATTTCCGACGGAAGCGGGGAGGATGCTGTCAAAGAACTGATTCTGAAATGAAATTCGTAATAGACCAGGATATTCCTTTTATCAAGGGCGTGTTTGAGCCTTATGCCTCCACGATTTACAAGGAAGGAGAACTTATCTGCCGGGAAGACCTGATGGATACGGACGCCATTGTAATCCGAACCCGCACCCGCTGCAACGAGGCCCTGCTTGAGGGAACTCCCGTCAAAATGATATCTACGGCCACGATTGGTACCGACCATATCGACATACCCTACTGCCGTGCCCATGACATTTTCTTCCAGAATGCCCACGGGAGCAACTCCGGCGGAGTCATGAATTATGTGTTTTCCGCTTTGTACGGAGCTGCCAGCCGGGAGAGAATCCCTTTGACCGGCGCTACCATGGGAATAATAGGCGGCGGACAGGCTGGGGCCAGGGTGGAGAACATGGCGAGGAACCTGGGATTCAAGGTGCTTATATGCGACCCTCCCAGGGCTGAGGCTGAAGGAGCGGCGCAATTTGTGACGCTGGATGACCTGCTGGCGGAATCAGATGTGGTTACCCTGCACGTGCCGCTCACCCCGCAGACATGCGGGATGGCGGATGCCGGTTTCTTTGCGAAGATGAAGTTCGGAGCCTTCTTCATCAATACTTCGCATGGCGACATTGTGGATGAGCAGGCGCTTATTGACGCGGCTTCCAAACTTGGTCCCGTCATCATAGACACATGGACAGGCGAGCCTGACGTGAACAGGCAGCTTATAGACAAGGCCACCATCGCTACTCCGCACATCGCAGGCTATTCATATCAGGGAAAGCAGCGGGGAACGGCGTCTGCAGTCCGGGCAATCGCCAGATATTTCAAACTGGAGCCTCTGTATGAATTCTTCCCTCCTGCTGAAGTGCAGGAACTGGAAGCCGTTAAACTGGACCTTACAGGAATGACACAGGGACAGATTGCATCTGTTTTCCAGTATAATTACCCTGTTTTTACGGATGATTTCATGTTCCGTATGAATCCTGGAAACTTCATGGAACTGCGCCGGCAGTACAGGTACCGCCGGGAGTTTTACATATAATGAGAACCTATAGATAACACTGACTTATGACCACAGAACAGCAACTGAAGTATTTCCGGGAGGGATTCCCGTGGATGGATATAGATGCACCGGCCGTGCCCGGGAAGGGAATTGCGGTTTTGGACCGTGACCGGGAAGACGAGTGCATCGCATATCTTGAAAAAAGCGATGTGAGGGGGAAAGTTAAATTCGTGCCGGCATCCGGTGCGGCGTCGCGCATGTTCAAGGATATCTTTGCGGGTGTGGAGCAGCCCAACGATGCAGTCCGCAGGCTGACTGAAAATATCGGAAAGTTCGCATTTTATGATGAATCGCTTTTCGGACACCCCTCGGCCGCTTCCGACGACGACTGCCGTTCGGTCGCGGAAAAACTCCTCAGGGAGCCTGGCCTTGGATATGGCAGCAAACCGAAAGGAGTGCTGAAATTCCACCGCTATGCCCGGGAGGTCAGGACTGCCCTTGCCGAACATCTCGTAGAGGGGCAGGAGTATATGCGCAATGCGGACGGTACGGTCAATCTCGTCGTAACCATTTCTCCGGAGCACCGGGAACTCTTTGAAACAGCACTGGCAGAGGTGAAAGACGTATATGAAAAGCGTTACGGGGTAAGATACAATATAAGGTTTACATACCAGTCGAAAGATACCGATACCATAGCGGTGACTCCGGACAATGAACCCTTCCTCTGCGACGACGGCACCGTGTTGCGCCGCCCTGCAGGGCATGGGGCGCTGATCTACAACCTGAATGAGGTTGAAGAAGAACTGGTTTCCATCAAGAATATCGATAACGTCGCCGTGGAAAAGTTCCTTCCGGTAACCGCACGGTACAAAAAGGTTCTTATGGGAAAGGCCCTGCAGCTGCGCGACAGCATCTTCGGGTATCTGCGCAAGCTTGACATTCTGCGGGGAGAAGCGGCAGTGGCGTTTTGCAAAGAGGAAATAGTGCCTTTCCTGCAGGATGTGCTGTGCATAGAGCTGCCTGCCGTCAAGGGTGCAGGCATTGTCAAGACATGCCGCAGGATTCTGAACCGTCCGATCCGCGTATGCGGAATGGTGAAGAATCAGGGCGAACCCGGAGGAGGTCCCTTCGTAATCCGTGAAAAAGACGGCAGTACATCCCTGCAGATTCTTGAAAGCGTGCAGATAAACAAGGCCGATGCCGCTGCCGTCGCCGCCCTGAATTCAGCCACGCACTTCAATCCCGTGGACCTGGTCTGCTGCCTGCATGACTACAAAGGGCATAAGTTTAATCTGCCGGATTTCGTGGATCCGGACGCCGGATTCATTTCATCGAAGAGCTTCCAGGGCAGGGAACTGCGCGCCCTCGAACTGCCGGGCCTCTGGAACGGCTCCATGAGCCGCTGGAACACACTCTTCGTGGAAGTCCCCCTCGAAACCTTCAACCCTGTCAAAGTAGTCCTCGACCTGCTGCGGCCTGCACATCAATAAAAGCCCCGATATTGTATTTGTCCGCGAAAATTTGTATTTTTGCAAGTTTTATTAACGATAATTACAAAAATTTAAGATATGGCTATCAAAAACAAAAGCAAAGAAGAGGTTCGTCAGGAGCAGGTCGAGACCCAGGTTTCCAGGTTCGAACAGTTTTACAATGACAACAAGAAGGTCCTCTGGGGCGTGCTTATCGCTGTCGTGGTAGTGTGGCTCGGAATCCTTGGATATCAGAAATTCATCTACCAGCCCAGATGCGCCGAGGCCCAGGAGCAGGCTTTCCCGGCGGAGCGCAGTTTCCAGAACGGAGAATATGAACTCGCTCTCAAAGGGGACGGCAACGTGCTCGGTTTCGAGGCGATAATCGATACTTACGGCAGCAAAGCCGGAAAGGCCGTTTATATGTATGCCGGTATCTGCGAGCTCCAGCTCGGCAATTTCGAAAATGCGGTCAACTACCTTAAAAAGTACAACGGTAAGGAACCCATCCTTGCGGCGCGTGCCCTTGCATGCGAAGGAGATGCCTACGTAGGGCTTGAGGATTACAAGAATGCAGTCGCCGCCTACAGGAAGGCTGTGGCCAAGGCCGACAATACCTTTACTGCCGCATACCTTGTGAAGGAAGGGCTTGCCCTTGAGCAGCTCGGAGAAAAGGCGGAAGCTCTCAAGTGCTACAAGAAGGTCAAGGAGTATTATCCCCAGAGCATCGAGGCTTACGACATCGACCGTTACATCGCAGCCGTGGAGGAGTAGTTTATGGGAAGAGCGTTTGAATTCCGCAAGGAAAGGAAGATGAAGCGCTGGGGTCATATGGCCCGCACCTTCACCAAACTCGGAAAGGAAATCACCATCGCCGTCAAGCAGGGCGGCCCCGACGTGACGGGGAATCCGCGTCTTCGCGCCCTCATGGCCGAAGCCCGCAGCGAGCAGATGCCAAAGGAGAATATCGAGCGCGCCATCAAGAAGGCTACCGAGAGCAAGCAGGGAGACTTCAAGGAGGTCGTTTATGAAGGCTACGGTCCTTTCGGAATCGCTTACCTGGTAGAGACTGCCACTGACAACAATACCCGCACCGTCGCCAATGTGCGCAGCTATTTCAATAAATGCGGAGGCTCCCTCGGCACCAGCGGCAGCGTTGCTTTCATGTTCGACCACAAATGCGTATTCCGCATCAAGGAGACCGAAGGCCTGGATCTCGATGAACTCGAACTCGAACTCATCGACTACGGCGCAGAAGAGGTTTTCGAAGAAACCGTGGTAGACAAGGACGACAACGAAAGCAAGGAAGTCGTCATCTATGGCGACTATACTTCTTACGGTGCCATCCAGAAGTACATCGAAGAGAACGGCTATGAACTGATTTCCGGTGGATTCGAGCAGATTCCTAACGTGGAACTCAAGGATGTCACCCCCGAACAGCGTTCCACTCTGGAGAAGCTCATCGGCCTTCTGGAAGACGACGAAGACGTGACCAACGTTTACACCACCATGAAACCCGCCGAAGAATAGTCTCTTCTCGGGTATCAAAACGGATTCCGGCAATAACGGCAGTTTCCGCGGAAACGCCCTCTGCGTACCTTCACGCTATCAGACACTGGTTTTCTTCTACAACGGACAGCCCAAGCCGGGCGTCCGCATAAATGGCCCCATGACCAAAACTTTCTTCAAAATCCAGAAAGACATCCCCGTATTCGAGGATAATTGATTCCAATGAAAAAGATTCATCTTGGCCTGCTGCCGCGTGTTCTTATCGCAATCTGCCTCGGCGTTGCGTTGGGGCTGGTCGTTCCCGGATGGTTCACCCGGATTTTCCTCACTTTCAACGGAATATTCTCCCAGTTGCTGGGATTCATGATTCCGCTGATCATCGTAGGCCTTGTAACTGCCGCCATAGGCGACCTCGGCCACGGGGCCGGTAAAATGCTGCTGGTTACGGTGCTCATCGCCTATCTTGATACCGTGGTGGTAGCGCTCGGCGGCTTCGGAGTAGGGAATGCCATGTTCCCGTCCATTATCTCGCGGGTAGGATCCGCCGCAGACATTCAGGAAGCGGTAGCCCTGACACCGTATTTTTCCGTATCCATCCCTGCGATGTTCGATGTGATGACGGCTCTTGTATTCTCCTTTGTCATGGGGCTTTGCATAGCCAATGCGGAGATGCCAGTGTTGAAGGGTTTCTTCGGCGAGTTCAAGACCTTCGTCGCCAGGGTTATCGAGAAACTGATCATCCCTCTCCTTCCTATATATATATTCGGTATATTCCTGGAGATGGCGGCCACCGGCAAGGTATTCAGCGTACTAAAGGTGTTTGCGATGATTATTCTCATTATTTTCATGCTGCATATCCTCGTACTGGTTTATGAATTCGTGGTTGCCGGCCTGTTTACCGGAAGGAATCCTTTCAAATTGCTGTGGAATATGCTGCCGGCGTATTTTACCGCCCTCGGTACTTCCAGTTCCGCCGCCACGATTCCCGTAACGCTGAAACAGTGTGAAGCCAACGGAGTCAGGGAAGATGTCGCAGGATTCACCGTGCCTCTGTGCGCCACCATCCACATGCCCGGAAGCGCCATGAAAATTACCTGCTGTGCCATTGCGGTCTGTCTTATGGCAGGCATTCCGGTAGAATTCGGCAGGTTCCTTGAATTCGTTCTGATGCTGGCAATCATGATGGTCGCAGCTCCCGGAGTGCCCGGAGGCGCTATCATGGCAGCCCTTGCCCCGCTCAGTTCAATCCTTGGCTTTGACCCTGAACAGCAGGCACTTATGATTGCGCTTTACATTGCGATGGACAGTTTTGGTACAGCCTGCAACGTTACGGGTGACGGAGCAATCGCTCTGATTATTCAAAAAATTTTCAAAAAAAGTTTGCAAGTGTAAAAATATTGCCTATCTTTGCAGTGTACTATTAAACTAATACACTATGGTAAAGATAGACAAAATATCCTTCAGCTACGGTAATACTCCGTGCTTGGAAAAGATTTCCTTCAATCTTGAAGAAGGGAAAATCTATGGCCTGCTGGGTGAGAACGGAGTGGGGAAGACTACTCTGCTTACGCTTCTCTGCGGCCTTAAGAAAGTGCAGTCCGGCTCCATCGATGTGGACGGCTGCAATCCCTACAAACGTGACCCGGAGTTCCTCGCGTCGCAGTTCTACCTTCCCGACGAGGTTACGCCCGTCAATGCTTCCGCCGAGTCTTTTGCCAGGGAAAAAGGCCGTTTCTGGCCCGATTTCTCGCTGGACAGATTCAAGGACATCATGGTAATCTTTGAGATGGACCTTGCCCAGAAGATGAATGCCATGTCGGCAGGGCAGCTCAAGAAAACATGGATTTCCTTCGCACTGGCATGCTCCACGAAGTATCTGTATCTTGACGAACCCACCAACGGACTCGACATACCTTCGAAGGCCCAGTTCCGCAAGGCCCTTATGACTTTTACCCGTGAAGATTCAACGATAGTCATTTCTACACATCAGGTAAAGGACCTTGAGAATATCATCGATCCTATAATCATACTGGACAAGAGGGATGTGCTTCTGAACGCCAGCGTGGAAGAAATAACCTCCAGACTGTATTTCGATTATGGCACTACCCTGAATCCGGACAGCCTTTATACCGAGCAGGTGCCCGGAGGTTTCATTCAGGTTTACCCCAATGCGTCCGGCGCGGACAGCAAACTGAACGTGGAAGTCCTCTTCAATACGGTGCACAAGAACAAAGAACTCATAAAAGGAATTTTCAGCCATGAATAAGACATTCAATTTCAAGCGTTTCGGGAAGTATTTCCGTTATGATCTGGTATCTGCATGGCAGAATGCCGGAGTCAGCATCCTGACTATCGCCGCAATGCCCGTATGGTTCTATGTGATAGCCCAGCTGATAAGTGTTGTTTTCAAGGGACATTTTGCAGATTTCAGCACAGGTGGCATACTGGCGGCATATATGGTTTCTTTTATCCTGGTTTTCCTGTTTTTCCCGGTACAGCATTATGGACGCATTACCGACAAGAAGGCCGGCTCCGACTGGGTGCTTATCCCTGCATCCCGTTTCGAAAAGTTTTTCTCCATGCTGCTCGTCACATGCGTGGCTCTGCCCGTTGCCTGGCTTGGCGTGATTGCTTCCTGCGACGGCCTGATGACCTTGCTCTTGAGCAATTATGACGGAATGGGACTTGTCGCCGTAATGGACGGCCTCAAGGGCGCAATGACGGAAATCCATACCGACAACGTCAGTCTGGCATTCAACGCTCCTTCCTTGCTTTATCTCGAATGGTGCGGCAATATCCTTCTGTTCACTCTGGGTGCAATCTTTTTCCGCAGGAACAAGATTGTCTACACCTTTCTTTCCATTTTTGCAATCGGCCTTGCGGCCACGCTGGCAATCGGACTGGTTTTCGGCGGGAATATCGAAATCCAACCCCAGGATATTTCGGAAGACAGGATAATGCGGCTTTTCAATATGGGCCTGTATCTCTTCTACATAGTCAGTTTCGCACTGCTCGATCTCGGCCTTTACTTCAGAATAAAGACTTTAAAGCATTAATCCATGGAATTCGACAGCAATAAACCGATTTATCTGCAGATAGCCGATTCCATCTGCAACAGGATACTCCATGGGGAGTTGAAAGGGGAAGACCGCATTCCGTCCGTACGGGAGTTCGGAGCCAGGATAGGTGTGAACCCCAATACGGTAGCGCGCACATACGATACCCTGACGGATCAGGGAGTTATATACAATAAGCGCGGGATAGGTTTCTTCGTAACTGAAGACGCCGCAGCCAATATACGCCGGGAGGCAAAGGAACTTTTCCTTAAAGAGGAACTGCCGGCATTCGCCAAAAAGGCGCAATTGCTCGGTGTCAGTAAAGAGGATATTATAAAGCAGCTTTGAGAAAACGCTGCCAGATGACATCCACCGCCTCTGCCGAAGGGTGGACAAGATCTGCCGCAAACCACCGGTAGTCCCGCAATTCATCCAGCATTATTTCATAAGCGGGGAAATACGAGGCGTTCCCGTGATTGTTGAATACGGTTTCCAGGCCCAGCATCAGAGTGGACTTGGAAACTGTATTTTTGTGTGCTCCTTCTCCCATGTGGCGGATGGGGCTTACGGTGAAGATGAATTCTTTTTCGGGGTGCGCGCCGACTATGCGGCCGAGGACCGCACCGACCTGCCCTACGCTGAGCATCTCGTGGCTGAATTCCCTGGAAGGCCTTTTCAGGCAGTTGGAAACCACTTCTCCGTTTGAAACCAGTTTCCAGACCATGGCGGTACCGAGCGTAATAATCACATTGTTGCTTTCTTTCCAGAAGGCCGATGCTTCTTCCAGGGCACGGTTGGCATTTTCGAGGAAATCTGCTGCTTTTTCCCTTGCGAAAGATGTATGGTGCCACCAGGAGCATATCTTTCCGGCTTTCGCTCCCATCTCCACGCACTCCTCCGGCCGGAAGGGAATGACACTGTCGAGCCTGGCGATGGAATTGGCTATGGAAACAGGATTGTAAAGCGTTCCGAACGGGTTGACAAGGGTATTGAACCCGGCTTCTTTCATCCGGGATCCCATTTCGGTGGCAAAGCAGCTGCCAAGCACGACGAAACTCTTTTCCATATTGCAAAAGTAACACTCTTTTTTTATTTTTGTGATGCATAACACTGATATGAAAAAGATTCTTTTTTCGCTGATTGCAGCAACTCTCGTCATCCTTCCGGTTTCGGCCGGGGATTATAAGCTTACAAGTCCTTCAGGAAGATTGCAGGTAGTGGTAGTATCTGGGGCGGAATGTGCCTGGTCGCTTAAGATTGACGGCAAGCCGGTAATGGGAACCAATACCGTTTCAATGAATATGGACGGTGAGGAGTTGGGCCCGGATTCAAAGGTTTCCAAAGTAAGGAAAGGGACCGTCTCCGAGCACATTGTATCTCCATTCTACCGCCAGGCCGGGTTCGACGCCGTATTCAACTGGCTGACCCTCACGATGAAGGGAGGCTGGTCGCTGGAATTCCGCGCTTACGACGACGGTATCGCATACCGCTTCGTGACAAATCGTCCGGATATACGCAAAGTGTATTCCGAAACCGCCTGTTTCAATTTCGTGCAACCGTACGATATGCTTGTCCCCTATGTCAATAAGCGAAAAGACGGGGACCGCTACAGGACGTCTTTCGAGAATCTTTATGAAAAGGTGAAGGCCGGAGACGTTGCCAATGCTGACGGGCGTCTCGCATTTATGCCGGTCTATGTCGATTTGGGCGCAGGAGGACGCCTGCTGCTGATGGAATCCGACCTCTGGGATTATCCGGGCATGTTCTTGAAAACCACGGAAAAGGGCTTCGAAGCGGAATTTCCGCCATATCCGAACAATACTCAGGTCCAGGATGCCAGATACCTGGATTATATGAATACGGTTGCCGGCTCGAGGACATTCCCGTGGAGGATAGTCGCATACGGAGAAAAGGACACCGACCTCCCCGTGAACAACATGGTGTATCAATTGGCGACTCCATGCAAGGTGGATGACGTTTCATGGATCCGGCCGGGGCTTTCTACCTGGGACTGGTGGAACGATTTCCGCCGTCACGGCGTGGACTTCAAGTCCGGCATCAACACCGAAACATATCTGTATGATATAGATTTTGCAGCCAAATACGGGATTCCCTACGTGCTGATAGATGACGGATGGTACAGGAACAAAAATATTTTCACCCCCATAGATTCCATGGACATCCCCCGGATTTGCAGGCATGCGGCGGAAAAAGGCGTCAAGGTGCTATTGTGGGTGTCCAAAGGGGTGCTGGGGCTGAAGCCGGAGAAGGCTTTTGAGCACTATTCAAAACTGGGTGTGGCAGGATTCAAGATAGATTTCTTCGATTCTCAGGAAGCCGCGATGGTCAACCGCATCAACATGTATGCTGAAGCCGCTGCGAAATATCATCTGGTGGTGGATTTCCATGGAATTTTCAAGCCCGTGGGGCTTAACAGGACCTATCCGAACGTGCTTAATTTCGAGGGCGTTTTTGGTCTGGAAAATATGAAGTGGTGCAATCCGGAACGTTGCGATATGCCCCGTAACGACGTAATCCTTCCTTTTGTCCGCCAGGCGGCGGGACAGATGGATTATACCCCCGGGGCTTTGAGGAATGCTGTCCGGAAAGACTTTCGTGCAGTAAATTCCAAACCCATGAGCCAGGGTACACGTGCGCATCAACTCGCCTGTTATGTCGTATTCGACGCGCCTTTGCAGATGCTCTGCGACTCGCCGTCCGATTATCTGAAGGAAGATGAGACGACGAAGTGGATAAGCTCCATTCCCACCACATTCGACAGTACCAGAATCCTGGCCGGCGAAACAGGGGAGTACATAGTCACGCTGCGGGAGAAGGACGGCAGATATTATGTCGGAGGGATGACCAGCTGGAATGCCAGGGACATCAGGCTGGATTTCAACTTCCTTCCCGAAGGGGAATGGCGTTGCCGGTCATTCAGGGACGGTGTCAATGCCGATAAGGTCGGGGAGGATTATGTCGTCGGGGAGTACTTTTTGACCGCCGGACACAAGGAGTCCGTTTACCTTGCTCCTGGCGGAGGTTTCGTATTGATGATAGAAAAGAAATGACATTTCAGATGAGAAAGTTGTTATATGCCGTATTCCTTTCTGTCCTGGTGTCCTGTGGCCCGGCAGACGGCACACATACGCTCCATGTGCTTTCGACCAATGACGTTCACGGAAGCTGGTTTGATTCCACTTATGTGAACAGGCATACCCGGCAGAGCCTGCTGGCGGTGAATTATTATGTCGACAGTCTCAGGAGGACTTACGGAGAAGACAATGTCATGCTGCTTGATGCCGGAGACTGCCTGCAGGGGGACAATGCGAGTTATTACTACAATTATGTGGATACTGGAAGCGAGCATCTTTTCAGCCGGCTGATGTCGTACATGAAATACGATGCCGTCACTGTGGGAAACCACGACGTGGAAACCGGGCACGGCGTTTACGACAGGGTGGCCCGTGAATTGAAAAAGCATGGCATACCGTTCCTCGCAGGCAACGCTGTCCGGAACGATAACGGAAAACCGTATTTCCAGCCATACAAGGTATTCAAACGTTCGGGAATGAAGGTCCTGGTTCTCGGATACACCAATGCCAACAATCCCGCATGGATGGACGAAAGCCTGTGGAGCGGGATGCATTTTGAAAACCTGATTCCCAAGGTGCAGCAGGATGTGGACAGACTGACCGCAAGGCTTAAGCCGCAGGTCGTTATAGTATCCGTTCATTCGGCGACAGGCAACGGTGACGGGAAAATCCTCGAATCGCAGGGGCTCGACCTTTACAATTCCCTTAAGGGGGTGGATGTCCTTCTGTGCTCCCACGATCACCGGCAGGTTACTTTCTGCAACGGATCGACAGCTCTGATCAATACCGGCACCCGTGCAAGGTTCCTTGGCCACGGAGAGGTGAAGGTGACGGTGGAAAAAGGAAAAGTGCAGTCGAAAGAAGTGTCCGGAAGCCTTATATCCATAGATAAACGCAAGTCGGATCCGGTCATGAAGGATTACTTCCTGAAAGACTATGAGACAGTAAAGGCTTTTTCCACCAGGGAGATAGGAGTGCTTGCCATGGATCTACGGACCAGGGATGCATATGCCGGGATGTGTGATTATGTGAACCTTTTGCATACAGCTATGCTGAAGGGTTCCGGTGCGCAGATTTCTTTTGCCGCACCGCTTAAGTTCAACAGCAGGATCCGGGCGGGGATGCTTGTTTACAACGATCTGTTCACAATCTATCCCTACGAAAACCAGCTGTATACAATCAGGATGAAAGGCCGTGAAATCAAAAGCTGCCTGGAGTACTCCTATGCCGGATGGCTGATGGAACCCGGAAGCGCTCATGTGCTCAGGATAATCCTGAAAGACGATCCCAGGAATAACCAGAAAGGATGGTCCTTCGTCAACCGCTCTTATAATTTTGATTCCGCAGCCGGAATTGACTATACCGTAGACATTACTAAGCCTGCCGGCAACCGGGTCGATATTTCCGGAATGGCGGGAGGGAAGCCTTTTGACATGGATGCCGATTACACTGTAGCGGTGACCTCATACAGGGCCAGCGGAGCAGGGGGGCTGCTTACCAAAGGAGCAGGCATTTCTGAAAAGGAGCTTGAAAGCCGTATCATTCACCGCTATCCAGAGATAAGGGAAATAATCTATCAGATGATTCTGGAATACGGATTGATTGACGAATCTGCCGTGTACGATGCCGGAAGGAACGGAACATGGAAATTCATCCCCGAAGACATTGCATCGAAGAAAATAGGGGAGGATATGAAACTGTTGTTTTAACCGCGGAAGTTCTTGAGCCTTTGGGCGAGCGAACCGTCCACGGCCATTTTCATCATCCTTCGGGACCCTTCGAACTGTTTCAGAAGTTTGTTTACGTCTTCCACCGAAGTGCCGCTGCCTGCTGCTATCCTGCGGCGGCGGCTTCCGTTGATTGCCTCGGGGTGCTCGCGCTCATAAGGGGTCATCGAATGATATATGGCTTCGGTGCTCTTGAAGGCTTTGTCATTATCGATATCGACATCTTTCACGGCCTTGCCCATTCCCGGAATCATTGATGCGAGATCCTTGATGTCTCCCATCTTCCGCACCTGCTGTATCTGGTTGTAGAAGTCGTTCAGGTTGAACTGGTTCTTTGCGAGTTTCTTGCGTGTTTCCCGCATTTCCTTCTCGTCCACCGCCTGCTGGGCCTTTTCTACGAGGGATACTACATCGCCCATTCCGAGGATGCGGTCGGCAATTCGCGAAGGATGGAACTGGTCGAGCGCTTCCATCTTCTCTCCGGCGGATACGAACTTGACGGGCTTGCCTGTCACCGCCTTGATTGAAAGCGCGGCGCCTCCGCGTGTGTCACCGTCGAGTTTGGTGAGCACAACGCCGTCGTAATCTATTGCGTCGTTGAATGCAAGGGCGGAAGCTACTGCATCCTGACCGGTCATCGCATCTACCACAAACAGGCTTTCGCTGGGTTTGACCGCATCGTTCATGGCGCGTATCTCATCCATCAGTTCCTGGTCGACGGTAAGGCGCCCGGCAGTATCTATGATGATTACGCTGTAGCCCTGCTGCCCTCCCTGCGATATTGCGGCTTTTGCGACCTTTACGGGATCTTTTTCTCCGTCTATCGTGAATACCGGCACCTGGACCTGCGATGCAAGCGTCTTCAATTGCTCTATTGCGGCGGGACGGAAGGTGTCGCACGCGGCAAGCATTACTTTGATGCCTTTTTTCTTAAGGTAAAGCGCGAGTTTGCCGCTGAAGGTGGTCTTTCCCGAACCGTTCAGGCCGGCTACCAGCACTGTTGCAGGATTCCCCTTGATGTTTATTTCGGAAGATTCGCTGCCCATGAAATCCGCAAGTTCGTCATGGACGATCTTTACCATCATCTGCTGCGGCTTGACCGCAGTGAGTACGCCTGTGCCTATGGCTTTCTGTTTTACCTTGTCGCAGAAGTCTTTTGCCACTTTGTAGCTGACATCTGCATCAAGCAGCGCCCTGCGGACATCCTTGAGGGTTTCCGCAACGTTGACTTCGGTTATCCTGCCTTCGCCTTTGAGTATTTTGAAGGACTTTTCGAGCCTTTCAGATAAATTTTCGAACATAGCGGGGCAAAATTACGCAAAAAAAGCGAATCTCACTATATTTCCGCCAAACAGCTTAAAACATAATAAAATGAGAAAAATCCTATTTGGGGTTATGCGCGCTTTCCTGCGCGCAAATTCCGCAGTCGCCGGATCCAGCCAGAGAAAGGTGGATGAGAAGATTACAAGGGCGCTGGAACTCTGGATCGCAGAAAAACGATACTGCCTTCCGGAGCAGACGCTACAGGATGTCGCAAGGGATCTGGATGTCTCGGCCGAGGCTTTCAGTTATTATTGCACCAATGTGCTCGGCGAGCGTTTCGGAAGTTTCCGGAAGAAACTGCGTATGGCCGAAGCCCGTCGCATTATCGAGCAGGAACCGGAATGTCGTATGGTAAATGTCGCTTTCAGGGTTGGAATTGCGGATAAATGCAATTTTCGCAGGCAGTTTTTCGAGATGTACGGCTGTGCACCTTCGGAATGGAAACGACGCTGCCGGGCGGTAGAAAAGAAGTAGCAGGGTAACCCGGCCCGCAGATGTCTTTCAGGCCGGGTTAACAGCCCGGCCCGGGTCCTCATGCGGTAATAATGAAAAAAATCGCTATATTTGAAGATTGATTGAAGTTTATGTCGAACGCTTCTTATATTATACTCCTTGCCGTCGATATCCTGCTGACCGTAGGCATTTCTTTCCTTTGTTCCATACTTGAGGCGGTGCTGATGTCCACTCCGCTTTCTTACATTGTGATGCGGGAAGACGAAGGATACCGGCCGGCTCCGCTTTTCAAGAAGTACAAGACAGATATTGACAGGCCCATCGCCGCAATCCTGGCAATGAACACGATTGCGAACACTTTCGGCGCTTCCCTGGTGGGTGTGCTGACGACAAGGGCTTTCGGCAGCGCCTGGGTGGGCTGGATGTCCGCTCTTGTGACGCTGCTGATACTGGTGTGCTCGGAAATCATTCCCAAAACCATCGGGACTTGCAAATACCGCCATCTGATGGGATTTACCACCCGGGGAATTTCTTTCCTTCTGGTGATAATGTATCCGCTGGTCAGGCTTATCCAATATGTCAGCAACCGTTTCTCTTCCGGCGAGGACGACGCTTCCATCAGCCGCGAAGAAGTTTCCGCCATGGCTAATGCCGGCGAAGAGGAGGGCGTTATAGACCGCAGCGAAAACAAGGTTATCCAGAATATCATCAAACTTGACAATGTCAAGGCATATGAGGCCATGACGCCGAGGGTGGTATGCTCGGTCGCGCCCGAATCCATGACTCTCAAGGAATATTTTGAGACCGATGAATTCGAGCATCATTCCAGGATTCCGGTCTATGCGGAATCGGCCGAGTATATTACGGGATACATACTTCGCGACGATGCCCTGGAAGATCTTGCGGAAGATAAGTTCGGAAAGACGCTGAAGGAACTCCGGAGGGATATCTCGTTCTTCAACGAAGAGACCTCCCTTGCTGATATTTGGGAAAAGCTGCTGAAAAGCAAGGAGCAGATGGCCCTGATAATCGACGACTACGGCTGTTTCGAAGGCATCCTCACGCTGGAAGATATCATCGAAACCATATTCGGCCTGGAAATCATGGACGAGATGGACGAAGTGAGCGATATGCAGGAATATGCCAAGGAGCGCTGGAGAAAGAGACAGAAACGCTATAAGAAAGTCAGCATACCTTCGGAAAACTGATAATACCATGAAATGTCTTATACTTGCAGCCGGATATGCCACGCGGCTGTATCCCCTTACTGAAAACTTTCCTAAACCCCTTTTAAAAGTAGGGGAGAAGTCCATTCTGGACTGGCTTGTGGATGATATCGCGGCCAGTTGTCCGGTGGATGAATTCGTGGTTGTCTCCAACCACAGGTTCGCACATCATTTTGAAGAGTGGGCCGCCGGGCGCAGCGAAAGGATTTTCGTGGTAGATGACGGCACTTCCACGAACGAAACCCGCCTCGGCGCCGTTTGCGACATCAGGTACGCCATGGAAAAACTGGGTATTGACGACGATATCCTTGTGGTAGCAGGAGACAATGTGCTGGATTTCAGCCTCGGCAGTTTCGTCTCCTACGCCAGGGAGCACGGTGCATCCGCAATCATGCGCTACTATGAGGCGGATGAGGCCCGGCTGCACAAGTGCGGTATAGTGGAGATCGACGCTGACGGCAAGGTGGTTTCTATGGAAGAAAAACCTGCGGAACCGAAAAGCCACTGGTGCTGCCCTCCGTTTTATTATTACAGGAAAGAGGACGCCTCCCGCATCGGGGAAGCGATCGCTGCGGGATGCGGAACCGACGCCCCGGGCAGCCTTGCCGCCTGGCTGTCGGAAGTGTCTGCCGTTTATGCCATGGAGATGCCCGGAAAGCGTTACGATATAGGAAATACGGAAAGTTACAGGAAGGTTTGCGAACAATATCGCGGAATTCTGTAATTTTTTATTATTTTTGTACCTGCAGGTTTTTCTGCTTCGTTTATGCTTGAAGACGTAAGAAAGAATGTCACTCAGTTGATTTCCCTTTACGAAGGGGAAAAGAAACGTGCAGATGATATGTCGGTCCGTTTGTCCGAGAGCCTTCGGGAGGTGGAAGACTGCAAAAAGCAGATTGCTGAATTGAACAGACAGATAGACAATCAGAGGCTTAAAAGTGCGTTTTCCGCTTCGGAGGGTGATTTTGAAGCGAAACGGCGCCTTACCCGGCTGATTGCGGATATTGACAAATGCATTGCTTTGCTGGAGGCTTGATGATGGAACAGAATATTTCGCTCGTCATAGCAGGAAGGCAGTTCCAGTTGAAGGCTGCGACTCCGGAAATGGAGCAGTCCATGCGCTATGCCGCTGAAGACATCAACAAGATGCTGGACCGCTACTCACAGAAGTATCCGGACAAGGACCAGTTGGAGATGCTTCTTTTCGTCACTTTGACGCAGACGGTTTACCGTTTCAACGCCCAGGCGAAACTGAACGCACTGACAACTGAACAGGAAAAGCTTGCAAACGACCTTTCCGACTATCTGAAAAGTATCAAGACCGACCGTTAGTCCGTCCTTGCTGAAACAAACAAGTTCCACGGAACCGGGTCAGCTCGCGCTGAGGATGACAGGCCTGCTTCGACAGGAAGCCAGAGACAGGGCGGAGCCCAAATCATACAGAAATTATTTTCTGCTAAGGACTAACGGCTTTATAACGGCATCTGCATGATGAGTGCGGGTGCCGTTTTTTTGACATATTTAAACACTATATATTATGTTATTCTATTTGTTGTCGGCCGTTGCAGGCGCCATAGTGGCCCTGGCCGTTTATATACCTGTTCACCGGGCCTCTACGAAAGGTCGCGGGAATGCCATCATCGCAAAAGCGGAACTTGAGGCGGAAAAAATCAAACAGCAGAAGATTCTGCAGGCAAAGGAGAAATTCATCCAGCTCAAAAGCGAGCATGAAGATTATATAAGCAACAAGAACAAACAGATTCAGGAACGCGAAAACGCCCTTCACCAGAAGGAATCGCAACTTGGTCAGCAGGCCTCGGAACTCGGCCGTAAGCAACACGAAATCGACAGTGCCCGCGGGCAGATAAAGGCCCAGGCGGAAAATCTTGAACGCAAGCAGGAGGAGTGTGAACGCCTTACGGCCCAGGTGAACAAGCAGCTTGAAACCATCGCAGGCATGACCGCCGCCGAGGCGAAGAACATGCTTGTGGAGAATCTCAAGGCTGAAGCCCGTACCGAAGCCCAGGCATACATAAACGATACCATGGATGACGCCCGCCTGAATGCGGCGAAGGAGGCAAAACGTATAGTTATCAATACTATACAGCGTACGGCCACTGAAACTGCCATCGAGAATGCCGTGACGACCTTCCCTATTGACAACGACGAGGTCAAGGGGCGCATAATTGGGCGTGAAGGGCGGAATATCCGTGCCCTCGAGGCTGCCACCGGCGTTGAAATCGTGGTAGACGATACCCCTGACGCAATTATGCTTTCTGCGTTCGATCCGGTTCGCCGCGAAGTGGCACGCCTGGCGCTTCATCAGCTGGTAATTGACGGCCGCATCCATCCGGCACGTATCGAGGAGGTTGTGGCAAAGGTCAGCAAGCAGCTCGAAGACGAAATACTTGAGACCGGCAAGCGCACCTGCATAGACATGGGCATCCATGGCCTGAACATCGAGCTTGTGAAGCTCATAGGCCGAATGAAATACCGTTCCTCATATGGCCAGAACCTGTTGCAGCACTCGCGTGAAGTAGCAAATATAGCTGCCGTAATGGCTTCGGAACTTGGTTTGAATCCCAAAATCGCCAAGCGTGCCGGTTTGCTTCATGATATTGGCAAAGTGTCTGACGAGGATCCCGATCTGCCGCACGCCCTCCTCGGTGCAAAACTTGCCGAGCAGTACAAGGAGCGCCCCGAGATTGTGAATGCAATCGGTTCGCACCATGAGGAGATGGAGATGACTTCCACCATTTCTCCCATCGTTCTGGTTGCTGATGCCATTTCCGGCGCACGTCCCGGTGCACGCCGTGAAGTTATCGAATCTTACATCAAGCGCCTCAAGGGCATGGAAGACCTTGCTGCCGCTTATCCGGGTGTCACCAAAGCCTATGCGATCCAGGCCGGACGTGAACTCCGCGTAATTGTCGGTGCCGAGCAGGTCAACGACGATGATGCGGCGCGTCTTTCTTCGGATATTGCCCAGCGCATTCAGGATGAGATGACTTATCCCGGACAAGTTAAGATTACCGTTATCCGCGAGACACGTTCCGTCGCATACGCCAAATAATTTATTATGAGCGCTTTGCGTAAATTGACGCTATTCGTGGCAGCCCTGTTTGCGGGGCTGTCCGCGTATGGTCAGAAACTCCCGGATACAACGGTCGATTGGAAGACTGAAGTCGTTACCGGAGAAGACGGCACGTCACGCATTGTTTTCACAGGCACTCCTGTCGTTCCCCTCGACGAAATCCACGGCACCCTGCAATGGATATCCTGCGTCGGTGATAACTGTCACAGTCCGGAGGAACTGGAATATGACCTTCATCCCAACGCTTCGGAGGGGACAACCCTCTCTGCACAGCAAACGCCGCAGGTCGCGAACGGACCAATACAATCGAATGGAAAAAGTATTTGGGGATTGATTCTGGAAGCGATACTGTGGGGCTTTGCCATGCTGCTGACCCCCTGCGTCTTCCCTATGGTTCCCATGACCGTCTCTTTCTTTGTGAAGGGAAGTGAAAATGCGGCGACAGGGAAGTTCAAGGCCCTGATGTACGGTCTTTTCATCGTGCTCCTGTACACGGTTCCCATTTCCGTAATCATCGGCCTTACATGGCTTTTCGGCGGATCAACCGTCACGGCGGACATCTTCAACTGGCTGGCGACCCACTGGCTGCCAAATATCGTCTTCTTCGTCGTCTTCATGGTCTTTGCCGCGTCCTTCTTCGGCGCTTTCGAAATCACCTTGCCTTCGAAACTTGTCAACTCTTCCGACAGGAAATCCGGGAAGGCCGGATTGGGCGGAGTTTTTTTCATGGCATTGACGCTGGTGCTGGTATCGTTTTCGTGCACCGGGCCCATCGTCGGCACTGTCCTTATTAAATCTACTTCCGGTGAATTCTGGGCTCCTATGGTCACAATGCTTGCCTTCAGCATTGCATTTGCTCTTCCCTTCACCCTGCTGGCGCTGTTCCCGTCGCTGTTGAAGAGCCTGCCGAAGAGCGGGGGATGGCTGAACAGCGTCAAGGTTGTGCTGGGATTCATAGAAGTCGCGCTCGGATTCAAATTCCTCAGCGTTGCCGACCAGACCTATCACTGGGGTATCCTTGACCGTGAAGTTTACCTTGCCATCTGGATAGTCTGCTTTGCTTTGCTGGGCTTCTATCTGCTTGGCAAACTGCGCTTCAGGTATGACGACGAGTTGAAGCACATAGGCATTGCGAGACTCACTCTCGCGATTGCCGATTTTGCGTTCGTCGTTTATATGATTCCTGGCATGTTCGGCGCTCCTCTCAAGGCCCTTTCCGGCTATTTGCCTCCTATGGAGACGCAGGATTTCGTGTTGGGTATTTATAATCAAAACCCCGCCACTGTGCAGTGTTTACCCCCTGAAACCGCTGCCACCCTCGGCACGCTGAGAGGGGGGACCATGAGCGAAGCGAATGGTGGGGTCGAACGAAGTGAGACGGTTGAAGGGGGTATACCTGCAAAAGAAGGGGTTTTGAATATGCCCCATGGGCTCAAAGGATATGACAGTATTGAAACCGGTTTGCAGGTTGCCGGGGCGGAAGGTAAGAAGGTTTTCGTGGATATCACCGGTCACGGTTGCGTCAACTGCCGGGAGATGGAAGCCCGCGTCTGGAGCGATCCTCAGGTGCTTCGGAAATTGAACAGCGATTTCGTCATAGTGGCACTGTACACTGACGACAAGATGAAACTTCCTGAAAGCAAGTGGGTTACAACTCCAGAAGGAAAGGCCCTCAAGGATGTCGGGCGCGTTAACAGCTATATTGCCCGTACCCGTTTCGGAGTTAATGCACAGCCCAACTATATTATCCTCGACGCTTCAGGAAAAATCATTGCGGGCCCAAGGGGATATGACCTGTCCGTCCCGGGTTTTCTGGAATTTCTTGAAAACTGAAAGCGCCCGGTCGCTAAAGGCCGGCGATTAATTCGCGGAAGAGACCGGACATTTTGCGGGAGGCAAGGTCGGCCTGGCGGACTATTTCATTTTCATCGGTTACATAATCGTCTCCGGCTTCGTGGGCCACGTCGGTAATTACCGACATACCCAGCACGCGAATGCCTGCATGGCGCGCGACGATTACTTCCGGAGTGACGCTCATGCCCACGTCATCGGCTCCCATGGATCTGTAGAATGCATATTCGGCGGGAGTTTCATAGGTGGGTCCTGTGCAGGAGACGTAGATGCCGCGCTGTAATTTGACGCCCTGCCCGGCAGCTATGGCAAGCATCCTGTCCTGAAGCTCAAGGTCGTAGGGACATGTCATGTCCGGGAACCGCGGTCCGAATTCGTCAAGGTTCGGACCGATAAGCGGGTTAGGAAGGAGATTGATGTGGTCGCGCAGCAGCATAAGATCGCCGATGCTGAAATCCTTGTTCATCGCACCTGCGGCATTTGAAACCAGAAGATACCTGATTCCCAGCCTGATCATTACACGTACCGGAAGAACCACGGTATCCATAGGATATCCTTCGTAATAATGGTAACGCCCCTGCATGGCAATTACGCATTTGCCGCCCAGGAAACCGCAGATGAAGTTTCCCTTGTGACCTACGGCGGTGGCTGCCGGGAAGCCGGGAACCATTACATAGGGCACTGTGATTGGATCTTCTATCTGTTCGGCGAGCTGTCCGAGGCCGCTGCCGAGAATAATGCCTGCTACGGGTTTGCGCCCGTCCAGCCAGGATGAAAGAAATGCCTCCGCATCCTCTATGATGCTCATTCTTTTGTCCATCAAAGCGAAGCTATCAGTTTGGTAAACAGGGGAATCATGCGTTTCGTAGCGGCGTTGGCCTGCATTACTACATCTTCGCCGTCGTTGAAATTGCGCTCGACGTTCTGGGTGTTGCAGACGTTGGTAACC
>Ga0265298_10000335_pt1 | contig 71371 bp, 61 predicted proteins | sample AusTroGonzalo_MG_3_FD_193486 | JGI IMG/M metagenome (GOLD analysis project Ga0265298, IMG submission 193486) | Bovine rumen microbial communities from tropical cattle in Woodstock, Queensland, Australia - Gonzalo_01 | ecosystem: Host-associated > Mammals > Digestive system > Stomach > Rumen ... | reverse complement strand
GCTTTCACCTGTTGTTTCGGGAGGAATCAAACATGGATCGTAAAAACTTTGAAAAGGCGCTTGCCGGCGGCTCCTTGCCCTCTGTGCTGCTCTTTGAGGGCGAGGAGGAGCAGATGAAGCAGGATGCTCTCTCGGCCCTTCGGAAAACGCTCCTGCCCGCCGGCATGGAAGAGATGAACGAGATGATTCTCGATGATCCCGAAACGGATCAGGTCATCGCCGCGGCGGAAACCCTCCCTTTCCTGGCGGACCGCCGCCTGATCATCATCCGGGATCATCCGGCCATTACCGGCCGGGGCGAAGCGGATGACCGCCTGATTTCCTATCTTCCCTCTGTTCCTTCCTCTGCTGTGCTGCTCTTTTACTGTACCGGCAAACCGGATGCCCGGAAAAAATTATATACAGCCGTCAAAAAACTGGGAGGCATCGTTACCTTTGCGCGCCTGTCCGGATCCGAACTGACCCGATTTGTGACCGATGCGTTCCACGAAGCCGGGAAGGAATGTGACGCGCGCACGGCAGATTATCTGATCTTCACCGTCGGCAGCGACGCCAGCCTGCTCCTTTCCGAGGTCGCCAAGATCGCGTCCTATGCGGGAGATCGTCCGTCCGTGACAGCGGAGGATGTTTCAGCCCTTGCCACGCCTTCTACGGAATGTACTGTCTTCCAGTTGGTGGACGCTGTCGTCACCGGCCAGAAAAAGCGCGCCCTGATCCTGATGAAGAACCAGCTGCTGAACGGAACGGAGCCGGCAGCCATGCTGGCAATGCTCCTGCGCCAGTACCGCTTTTTGCAGCATATCAAGATTATGCAGTATGAGAAACAAAGCCGGGAGTTCATCCGTTCGGCTCTCGGAGTTCCTCCTTTTGCGCTGGATCAGTATATCCGCCAGGCGTCAGCCTATACCGGCGGCCAGGTCAAGCGGGCCGTCCGCCTCTGTTTTGATACGGAATACGGTTTCAAATCCGGACGTCTTCAGGTAGACAGTGCCCTCGAAGCTCTCATCATCAAATTGCTGAATCTGCGGGAACCCGTATAAGTCCCCTTATTCTGCCGACAACCTATCCACAGCAAACAAAAAACACATTGTATCCGAAGGGGTTTAAGGGGGCGATCGGAAAGCCCCCTAATTTTCAAAATAATATTGATATATTTGTGATAATATGTTAATATAAGCACAATATATTGCGTTTTAGATGCAGGAGGCGTTCAACATGAAGCGTATCGTAGGCTTTATCCTGGTATTCTGCCTTGTTTTCTCCCTCTTTGCGGAGGCTATGGCCGAACCTAAGTGGGAGATTGTCGAGCAGCCCAAATGCACGACTACGAAGAAGAGCACGACCATCTCCATTAAGGTCAAAGGCAAAGGCGTAAAGTATCAGTGGGTTTTCGTCAACCCTGAAGACCCGGAGGATAAGGTCACCGGCAAGAACCTTTCCAAGGATAAGCGGTTCAATGGGATCAAGGTCAAGGATTATACCAAGAGCAAGATTGTCCTCTCCAAGGTGCCGGAAGCGCTCCACGGCTGGAATGTCTACTGCCATCTGTATGCCAACGCTTACAAGCTGGATTCAGAGCCCACAGTCATCCAGGTTTACGGCATGGACCCTGCGCCTGAACCGGAAAAGTCCGCCGCTGACGAGGGTGAAGACGAAGGCGGCGAAGACGCCAAAGAAACAAAGAAAACCGACGAAGATGAAGGCGAAGATGAAGACGAGGAAGAAGCTCCCGCGGAATCCAAAGAATTCACTGTGACCGCCAACGGTAAGTACCTCTTCAAGATCGATTCCATGGGCAAGGCCGAGAGTGATGAAGGCGTTTCTTCCCTGACCTTTACCGACAGCGGCAATGTAGCCGTGATTTCCGAAGAGCCCTTCAAATCCTGGACCGTGAACGGTGTCCGTTATGAGCCTGACGATGAATTAACCGGTTTCAAGCTGTTCAACCTCTCCGGGGACACTTCCGTCAGCGTGAAAATGGCTGTGAAAACCGCTGCTTCCGCCAAGGTGGATGAGAGCACGACCTATACCGTCACCTGCACCGGATGTTCCTTCACCTATATGCCGAAGGGCCTGAAGTCTGCCAAGGAAGGCGAGGTTCCTTCCGGCGCCGTGATCTACGTGTTCGCGGATACCTCCGGCGGAGCTGCCAACGGCTATTCTGTCAACGGCGGAGCAGCCGAGAATGCTGGTGCCTCTTCCATGCAGTTGACCATCACGGGAGACACCGAAATCGTCGTTAAATAACCCGAAGCGCTTGAAAAGCGGACGTCATCGCGACGTCCGCTTTTTTCAACTCACTGAATCGAAGGTCCCTGGCACTCGGAAAGCCCTGGTCCCTCCGAAGGAGCAAAACCTTTTATTTTCCGCCGAGCAGGTTTCCAAAGAAATTACCGATCGTATCGCCGATCCCCTCTGCACCGGAACCGATACCGCCGCCGACAGTGTCCAGCACCTTCAGAGCTGTATTGTCATATTCACCCTTCAGCACCTTCAGAGAAATCTTTTTCTGATCTCCGGTTGCTTCACGGTACGCTTCGATCAGCTTCTTTTCTGCCGTGGTCACTTTCATGGAGGTACCGGCGGAAGCCGAGGTTGCCGTCTTCTTTACGGTCGTTGCGGGCTTCTTCGCGGCGGTCACCTTTTTTTCCGTTGTTGCGGGCTTCTTTGCCGTCGCAGGTTTCTTTGCCGCTGTCGCAGTCTTTGTTGCCGGCTTCGTGGCTGTCGTCGCAGGTTTCTTTGCCGTTGTCGCGGGCTTCGTCACGGTTGTTGCAGGCTTCTTTGCAGCTGTTGTCTTCTTTACGGCTGTGGCAGCCTTCTTCACGGTCGTTGAAGCCTTCTTCGCAGCAGCAGCTTTCGTAGCGGCAGTCGTAGCCTTCTTCGCGGTCGCAGCCGTCTTCTTGGCGGCAGTGGCTTTTGCGGCGGCGGTCACAGTTTTTTTCGCGGTCGCAGCCGTCTTCTTTGCAGTATCGGCTGTCTTGGCTGCAGTCGCTGCCTTCTTCACGGCAGCGGTCTTCTTTGCTACGGGCATAAACATGAACCTCCTGTATCTTTTTTTAGTCATTATCTGTATTTTAATCCTTCGGGGAAATTTGTTCAACCCCTTCTGTACATGTTTCGCTTTTTTTACATGCTTTTCTTGTCATTCAGGTGCATGCAAACTATAATATCCAATAACAGAGCGGCCGGGACGGCCGACCAAAGGAGGATATGTCATGGATATTCAGAAAATTATCAGCGATCTCGTCAGCAAGCTGACCGGTAACAATGATCTGATTGCAAAGTTCACATCAAATCCGCTTGGCATCATCAAGGATCTTCTGGGCATTGATCTGGATCCTTCCCTGCTGAATGATGTGGTCAAAGGTGTCACATCCAAGTTGGGTGACCTCGGCAGCCTGGCCGGCGGCCTTGCCGATAATGTCGGAAAAGATGTCGGAGGCATCCTCGGCAAAATCAAAGGAGTTCTTGGCAAATAAGATCGGAAATTCAGCGGACCGCAGGATTTGATTCCTGCGGTCCGTTTTTCATGCGGGATTACTTTTTGCTTTTCTTTTTGGTTTCCCTGGCTGGCTTGGTTTCAGCCTTGGGCTCGACCTCTGCGGCCTTTTCGGGTTCTGAAGCTTTCTGGCTGATAGGCGTCAGGTGCCAGATGTTGTCGTTGTACTCGCGGATCGTCCGGTCGGATGAGAAGATGCCGGACATGGCCGTATTGATCACCGCCATCTTCTGCCACTTGTCCTGATCCTTGTAATCGTTGTTCAGCCGGCGCTGCGCCATGCTGTAGGAGCCGAAATCCTTGAGCACGAAGTAGTTGTCGCCCATGCTTCCCCAGGAGCCGAGCAGCAGGCTGTGGTACAGGTCCTGCAGCGCTGCGGGATTGTCGGGCATCAGCGTTCCGTCGATCATCTGGCCCATTGCCAGACGGATCTCCTGGTTGGTCTCGAAGATACTCATCGGGTTGTAGTTATGCTCCCTGTACATGTCGCGCACAGTGTCGGACCGCATACCGAAGATATAGATATTGTCCATGCCAACCTGTTCGCTGATCTCCACGTTCGCACCGTCCATCGTACCGATGGTTACAGCGCCGTTCATCATGAACTTCATGTTGCCGGTGCCGCTGGCTTCTTTGCTGGCGGTGGAAAGCTGTTCGGAAACTTCAGCCGCGGGAATCAGGATCTCGGCGCTGCTCACATCGTAATTCTCCAGGAAAACAACCTGCAGCATCTTGCGGGCCCGGGGATGCTTTGCGATCAGATCGCTCAGCGCGCAGATCATGCGGATGATCTGCTTCGCGCGATAGTATCCGGGGCTGGCTTTGGCGCCAAAGATGAAGACTCTCGGCTCCATCGTGAAGCTTTCGTCGTTCACGATTCGGTTATACAGTACCAGAATATGCAGAGCGTTCAGCATCTGCCGCTTATACTCATGCAGCCGCTTTGCCTGGACGTCGAAGATGAAGGAAGGATCGACGACAGCATCCTGGCGTTCCTTCAGCATGACGGCCAGCCGCTCCTTGTTATGCCGTTTGATCTGCGCAAACTTTTCGCGGAAGGCTGCGTCGTCTGCGAAAGGACGCAGCTCGCTCAGCCGCTCTGTATCCTTGATCCAGTCCGTGCCGATGGACTCGCAAATCAGATCTGTCAGCTCCGGATTGCAGCTCATCAGCCAGCGGCGGTGCGTGATGCCGTTGGTAATCGCGCTGAACTTCTCAGGCATGACCAGGTTATAGTCATGGAAGGTTTCAGCTTTCAGGATCTCTCCGTGCAGCTTGCTTACGCCGTTCACGGAATAGCTCATCGCCACGCACATATTCGCCATATGAACATTGTCGTAGCTGACAATCGCCATGCGGGCGATACGGTCCCAGTCACCCGGGAAGAAGTTCCACAGCCGTTCGCACAGGCGGCGGTTCATCTCGTTGATGATCTGGTAGCAGCGGGGCAGCAGCTGCTGCACCATGCCTACGGGCCACTTTTCAAGCGCCTCCGCCATGATGGTATGGTTGGTGTAGGCGATGGTCTTCTGGGTGATGGCAGACGCCTCGTCCCAGCCCAGGCCTTCTTCATCGATCAGCAGACGCATCAGTTCCGGAATCGCCATGCCGGGATGCGTATCGTTGATATGGATGACCACCTTGTCCGGCAGCTTGCTCATATCATTGCCGAAGCGGCGCTTGTAATCCTTCAGAATATACTGCAACGAAGCGCTGGTGAAGAAGTAGTGCTGCTTCAGCCGCAGCATCTTGCCTTCGTAGTGCTTGTCTTCCGGATAAAGAACCTTGGAAATGGCTTCCGCCAGTTCGATCTCTTCGGAAGCCTGCACATAGCGGCCTTCGCCGAAACTGCTCAGGTCAAGCTTCTTGGGGCTTCTGGCACTCCACATGCGCAGCGGGTTCACGATCGTGGCATCATAGCCGACCACGGGCATGTCATATGGGACTGCTTCCACAGTGTAGTAGTCCTGGGTGACATACTTCTTGACACCGTTGATTTCATATTCTTCCACATGACCGCCGAAGTGTACCTCGCAGGCATCCTCCATCATCGCGGTCTCCCACAGGTTTCCGTTGTCCAGCCAGTTATCCGGCAGTTCAACCTGTTGTCCGTCCACGATCTTCTGACGGAACAGGCCGTACTCATAACGGATCGTGCAGCCCATGGCCGGAAGATCCAGGCAGCTCAGGCTGTCCAGGAAACAGGCTGCCAGACGGCCAAGGCCGCCGTTGCCCAGGCCGGGTTCCGGCTCTTCCTTCAGCACGTCTTTGATATCGATGCCCAGTTCCTGCAGCGCTTCGGTGTATTCCTTGGTGGAAAGCAGGTTCAGCATGTTGCAGTACATGCTGCGGCCCATCAGGAATTCAACGCTCAGATAATACAGGCTCTTGCCCTTTTGCTTTTTCCATGCTTCACGGCTCTTCACCTGCTTCTGCATGATCTGGTCACGCACGGTGGAGGCCACAGCGCGGTAGATCTGCCGCGGGGAAGCTTCGTCGATGGTCAGTCCGTTGTACCGCTGAATTTTGCCGACAATTGTATTCTTGATGGATTCCTTGTCAAACTTGGTTGCGGGCATATTGTTCCTCCTTTGATCCTGGGTGTCCATTGCTTACATGAGGTAATCACCAATTATTTATTATATCATTAATTCCGTTTCCCTGACAAGGCAGAGAACTGTCTCTTTTCCTACCATCTATGCCATGTTATCTGTCATCCGGACCGCATCCCGTGCACTTCGCAGCAATTCTGATTCTTAATTCTGAATTATTCCTGTGTCCCCTCAAAAAGCCTTATGGCCTTCTCCCGATCCTTCTCAATCTGTTCTTTCAGTTCATCCAGGGAATGAAATTTAATCTCTCCTCTTAACCGGTCAATGACCGTAAGCCTGACCTTTTGTCCGTAGAGTTCCGGATTTCCGTCCAATACATGAGCTTCAACGGTCACTTTTCCGGAAGGCAGGGTCGGCTGAATCCCGATATTCACCACGCCGGTATAAAAATGCTCGCTTGTATCGATCAGGCAGGTATAAACCCCGTAAGCCGGCAGTACCTTCCTCAGCGGGTAAGCGATGTTCGCTGTCGGGAAACCGAGCAGGTGTCCTTCATGTTTCCCTTCCACCACCGTTCCGGTCAGAGTATATGGTCCACCCATCAGGGTATCCGCTTCCTCCATATTCCCTGCCTGCAGTTCCTCCCGGATCAGGCTGGAGGAGATTGCCGTTCCGTCCTTCCGGGTAACCGGCTGCTCGATCAATACGTCATATCCGTGTCCTTCCCCGTCCCGGCGGAGCATTTCGGCATTTCCCAGAGCTTTCCGGCCGAAGGTATAGTTCCATCCGGCCACTACAGCGCGGACGTCCATGAGTTCCCGCAGCCGCCGGAGAAAAGCCTCCGGATCCATATCCGCCATATTCCGGTCAAAGGTGACCAGCTGCACTTCGTCCACGCCCAGCGCGCACATTTTGCTCATCTTCTCCGGCATCGTTGTCAGGATCTTCGGCGCATATTTCGGCGCGATCACTTCCAGCGGATGCCGGTCGAAAGTATAAACCCGCAGCGGAATGCCGTGTTCCGACGCATATGCTTTGGCCGTCTTCAGCAGTTCCTGATGCCCCAGATGCACTCCGTCAAAGGTGCCCAGAGCAACGACCCGCTCACCGGCTTTTTCCGTTCCCCGTATTACTCGCATGTTTTGTTCTCCTCTGTCTCCTCCGGAGCAATCTGCGCCTTCCAGACAAGTTCATTCCCCCTGCGCTCTGCCAGCCCCCAGAAGCGGTTTTCCAGATAGACTCTGGTCACCCGGCCTTCTTCGATATCAGTACCAAGACATTCGCTCAGTGGAATCTTCGCCCCGTTGATCACCCGTTTGCTCATCCGTACCGGCACGTCTGTCCGCGGCAGGTGGCTCAGCGGCCAGTCAGGCGGCAGCATCCGTTTCGCCAGCGTCCCCGCTTCCGCAAGCGATTTCGCCTCTTCCAGCGTGAGTGCTTCCTCCATGGTAAACGCGCCGCTCCGGGTACGCAGTAGGCTGCGCATATGCGCGGGGCATCCGCATTTTTTCCCCAGGTCTTCGCACAGCGTCCGGATATAGGTTCCTTTTCCGCAGCACACACGGATTTCAATGCCATGGTCCTGTAGATCCCGCAGGACTTCAATACGCTCAATGTGCACCGTCCGCTCGGGTACGTCCACGGTCTCGCCTTTCCGGGCGCGGGCATACAGCGGTTTCCCGCCGACCTTGATGGCACTGTACATGCTCGGTACCTGCCGGATGTCCCCTGTCAGTTCTTCGGCCGCTCGGAGCACCGTTTCCCGGTCCGGATAATGATCTCCGGTTTCGATCACTTCGCCGGTCGCATCCTGGGTGTCAGTCCGGCTGCCGAAAGCGCAGACTGCCACATATTCCTTTTCCTTATCCGTCAGATAATCAAAAAGCCGCGCGGCCTTTCCTGTCATGATCGGCAGGACACCTGCGGCCTCGGGATCCAGTGTGCCTGCATGGCCGACGCGTTTTTCGCCCGTCAGCCTGCGCATAACAGCCACAACAGCCGCGCTGCTCATCCCCGTAGGTTTCAGAATATTGAAAAAACCGTTCATTGCTGTCTTATCCCTGCGCTCGATGTTTCAGTTTCCGGATCATGCTCTGCAGCACCTTTTCCACCGCTTCGTCCAGCGGGCCGGCCATGCTGATGCCGGCTGCCTGCGGATGTCCGCCGCCGCCGAACTGCTGCGCCACATCGTTGATTGTGTCCGGCTCTTTGGCCCGCAGGCTGAATTTAATCCGTCCGTTGTCGTCTTCTCGGGCCAGCAGCGCCATCCGGGTTCCGAATGTTTCCAGTCCGTAGTTCACGATTGTGTCGGCGTGCTCGCTCAGCGCATAGCATTCCTCAAAATCTTTCCGTGTCAGTTTCATCACGGCGATGTAGCCGTTCTCATAGTACTTCAGGCTGCACAGTGCCCGCCCCAGCAGTTTAACCTGCGGCATCGGCCGCCCCCGGAAAAGGATCCGGTTCAGTTCTGCCAGCGGCAGCTCATGCTCCATCAGATCACTCATGATCTGAAAGCATTCTGCGTTTGTCGCCGCAAAAGAAAAATTGCCTGTATCCGTGCTGATACCCGTGTAAAGGCACTCGGCAATCTCTTTTGTCATGGGAACGCCCAGCACTTTCAGCTGTTCATAGATCAGGACTGCCGCGGCCGGTGCGTTTCCGTCCACGCTGTTCACTTCCGCGAAGAGCGGGTTTGTCGGATGATGATCGATCTGTGCCGTATGCGCGCTCACAGCCATTAATTTATCACACGCGCCGAGGCGCTGCTCGTCACTGACATCCACCGCCAGCATCAGGTCAAACGGACCTTCATTAGGGCCCGGTCTGCGGATCTCATCTGCTGCGGGCAGGAATAATAGGATATCCGGCACTTTTCCGTCACAGAACAGGGTAACCTCTTTGCCGAGATACAGAAGCGCAAGCCGCATCGCTGTTGCGCAGCCCAGCGTATCCCCGTCGGGATTAATGTGGCTGCATACAGCGATACGCCGCGCGTTTCTGATTGCTTCGGCAATCGCTTCAGGGTTCCTGCTCATCGCGGACATCGGTGCGCTCCTCCGTTCCAAGCGTATCTGCCAGCACTTTGGCGATATGGACGCCGTATTCTATGTTTTTATCACTTACGAAGATCAGTTCGGGCGTATAACGGATGATCATCCGCTTGCCGAGAGCGCGCCGGATAAAGCCTTTTGCATTCTTCAGCGCAGCCATCAGATCTTCCCGTTTATCGTCTTCCAGAACGCTGATATAGATCTTCGCGTACCGCAGATCGCCGGTTACTTCAGCGCGTGTGACGGAAAAAGTTCCGCCGATTCGTGGATCGCTGAGCTCATCACGGATAATAGCATCCACTTCCCGCCGAACCTCTTCCGATATCCTGTCAATTCGTTGATAACTCATAATCTTTGCTTTAATACCTACTTGCTTTTTTTCGGGCCGAAGGAGGTTTGGAGGGCGATCGGAAAGCCTCCCGTTATAACCGAAGGGGTCTAAGGGGGCGATCGGAAAGCCCCCTTATCTCGGTATTTCCTCCATAATATAGCACTCTACGACATCGCCTTCCTTGATATCGTTGTGCCCTTCCAGACTCATACCGCACTCATACCCGGCCGCCATTTCCTTCACGTCATCCTTCAGGTGGCGCAGGCTGCTCAGCTTGCCTTCGAATACGACCACGTTATCACGCAGCAGGCGGACGCCCGCGTTGCGCTGTACCTTGCCGTCTGTCACATAGCAGCCGGCAATAATGCCGGAGCCCGTAATCTTGAACACATTCCGAACCTCGGCATGGCCCAGCAGCACCTCGCGGTACTCCGGCTCCAGCATGCCCTTCATGGCCAGTTCCATATCCTCGATGGCTTTGTAAATAACGGTATAAAGCCGCACGTCGACCTTGTTCTTCTCCGCGGCTTCCCGGGCGGAAGCATCGGGCCGGATATTGAAGCCGATAATGATCGCATTAAAGGCGGAGGCCAGGTTCACATCGTCCTTGGTGATGGCGCCGGCAGCGCTGTGCAGTACGCGGATCTTGACTTCGTCGTTGCTGAGTTTCTCCATAGCCTGCTTGACCGCTTCCACGGAGCCCTGCACGTCTGCCTTGATGATCAGGTTCAGCGTGGTGACTTTGCCCGCCTCGATAGAGGAGAACAGGTTCTCCATGCTCATCTTGGCCATGGTGGCTTCGCGGCTGGCCTTGATCTTCTCGCGGCGCTCATCCGCCACCTGGCGGCTCAGGTGATCGTCGCCCACGGCGATCATCTCATCACCCGCACTGGGTACATCGTCGAAGCCCATGATTTCCACAGGCATCGAAGGACCGGCTTCGCTCACACGCTCGCCCTTGTCGTTGATCAGTGCGCGCACCTTACCGGAGGCAAGACCCGCGATAATGCTGTCGCCCACATGCAGCGTACCGTTCTGCAGCAGCACGGTCGCCAAAGGACCCCTGGCCTTGTCCAGCTTCGCCTCGATGATGACGCCGCGGCCCAGGCGGTTCGGGTTCGCCTTCAGCTGCAGCATGTCAGCCTGCAGCAGAATCATTTCAAGCAATTCGTTCACGCCCATACCGGTATGCGCGGAAACGGGCACGCAGATTGTCTCGCCGCCCCAGTCTTCGCATACCAGGCCGTACTGGGTCAGGTCCTGCTTGACCTTTTCGGGATTTGCGTCCGGCTTGTCCATCTTGTTGATCGCCACGATCACCGGCACTTCGGCGGCCTTGGCATGGTTGATGGATTCCACCGTCTGCGGCATCACGGAGTCGTCCGCCGCAACCACCAGCACCGCGATATCCGTCGCCTGCGTTCCGCGGGCGCGCATCGCCGTAAAGGCTTCGTGGCCGGGGGTATCGAGGAATGTGATCTTCCGGCCGTCCACGTCCACCGTATAGGCGCCGATGTGCTGCGTGATGCCGCCGGCTTCGCCCGCGGTCACCCGGCTTTTCCGAATGTAGTCCAGGAGGCTCGTCTTGCCGTGGTCGACGTGGCCCATGATGGTCACGACCGGCGGGCGGGTCTCGAGGTTCTCTTCTTCGTCCTCAAAGTCTTCGGCCACCAGCGCGGCTTCTGCGCTCTGCTCCTGCTTCCGCTCGAGGGTGATCTCGAAGTCGGAGCATACCAGCTGCGCGGTATCGAAGTCAATCTCGCTGTTGATCGTAGCCATGTTGCCCAGCAGGAACAGCTTCTTGATAATCTCGCCTGCAGGCTTACCGATCTTTTCGGTCAGGTCGCGCACCGTGATCGTGTCACCGGCCATGTAAGCCGTCTCGATCTTGATGGGCGCCATCATCTGCTGGGCGCTGGGCTTTTTGGCCCGTGCACGCTTGCCGCCGCGGATCGGTTCATCGTCATATCCGTTAAATCTGCTGTTCCGGTTTGCCTGCTGCTTTTTGTTGCGCGGCTGGTTCTCCGGATCATGCTGACGGACATAGTTCTTCTTGTTCGGGTCGTAATTGGAGACTCTTTCCTTCTCCATCGGCACAGCCAGTTCAGGCACCTGACGGCGTCCGCCCATAGCGGGTCTTGCACCGCCCTGTGGCCGGCCTCCGCCCTGCTGTCCTGCCGGGCGTCCGAATCCGCCACTTTGTCCTGCCGGACGGCCGTATTGTCCGCCCTGCTGTCCCGCCGGACGCCCATAGGGTCCCTGGCCCGCCGAACGGCCGTATTGTCCGCCCTGCTGTCCTGCCGGACGTCCATAGGGCCCGCCGGGCTGTCCTGCCGGGCGCCCGTATTGTCCGCCCTGCTGTCCCGCCGGACGGCCATAGAGGCTTCGGACCTGTTGGCCGGACTGGGCAGGCTTCGTCGTGGGTGTATCTCCCGGACGGCTCATAATCTGCCCGATCGCCGGCTTCTTCGGCTCTGCCGGTTTCACTGGTGCAGGCTTCTTTTCCTCGGCGGGTTCAGCAGGCTTTTTCTCCGCTGGAACTGGAGCTTCTTCCTTTTTCTCCTCGGCAGGCGCAGCTGCTTCGGCAGGTTTAGTCTCCTCAGCTTTCTTCTTCTGCTGCTTCTTTGCCGAAGCCTTCTCACCTTCCGCGGATGCTTCCGCGTTCTGGCGGTTTGCCTCCTCCAGCATCTGCTTTTCATCGTCATCCAGCATGGTGAACGCCTTGGTATGGGCAGACTGAGCCATCTGCTGCTCCTGCTGCCTGCGGCGTGCGGCTTCCTCCTCCCGCTGCTGGTTCATCTCTGCATCCAGCCGCCGGAGCGCGTCATACAGGTAATCTGCTTCCTTTCTTATCTTAGTCGCTTCCGACAGGATCTCGGAGGATTCCTCCACCAGTACTTTTGTGGCATCTTTTAAGTTCATTGTCGCCATTCGACGTTTGTCCCCCCGCCTTTTACGGCTCATAAAATGGTGATTTATGATTCCCGCCTTTTTACAGGCAGGCTTTCATCTGTTCGGTAAAGGCGCCTTTCCGCAGCGCCGCTACCCTGTTGGCCCTTCCGGTAGCTTCCTCCATCAGTCCCTGTGGCAGAACGGTCAGCGGAACGCCGGTCCTTTCGCACAGCTCCTGATACTTCTTCCGGGTATTCGGACCGGTCTCCTCATCCAGCAGAATCATCCCGCATTTCCCGGATTCGATCAGCCGGCTGCATGTATCATCCCCGAAACACGCTTCCCGGGCCCTGACCGCCAGTCCGAGCATTCCCTTCGCTCTCTGCTCGTTCACGTCCCGGGATCCTCCTTCCTTTGCCTTCCCCTTGAGGGGAAGGTGCCCGAAGGGCGGATGAGGTGTAAAGATCTACAGTCCTAATCCGTTATCGGGTCTGATTTCATTTCCGACAGCCGCTTCAATTCCGCGACCAGTGCTTCGCTCACTTCTTCCGTCAGGTTCACCTGCAGCTGACGTTCCAGCTGCTTCTGCTTGATCGCGCGCTTCAGGCACTCGGGATTCCGGCACACATAGGCCCCGCGTCCCGACTTCTTCCCCGTCGGGTCAATCAAAGTCTCCCCGTCCGGTGTCCGCACAATCCGGATCAGCTCCCGCTTCTCCTTCATCTCCCGGCACCCGACGCACATCCTCATCGGAATCTTTCGTGGCTTCATAATTACCTTTCCTTTTTCAGTCTAATACCCTAATTGGAGTATTTATACTCTAAATGAGGTATTAGACCGAAGGTTTCCAAAGGGCGATCGGAAAGCCCTTTGGTCGCGCCCACAGGCGCGAAATCCTTCCAAAGGTGTCAACTATCGGCAATTGGACCGAAGGGGTCAACTATCGGCGATTGGACCGAAGGGGTTTAAGGGGGCGATCGGAAAGCCCCCTTTCTCCTTACACTGTGTCATCATCACCGATAAGACTTGCATCAAAGTCCATGGTGAAGCTGTCATAGCTCGGCGTTTCCACCTGCACATACTCGGTCATCTCGCCGTTCTCATCCACCATGTCATCCATCTCAGCCGCCTGGCTCTGGCTCTTGATATCGATCTTCCAGCCGGTCAGCTTCGCGGCCAGGCGGGCATTCTGCCCTTCCTTGCCGATGGCCAGGCTCAGCTGGTTATCCGGCACGATCACACGGAAAGCCTTTTCATCCCGGGCCTGGTATACGCTCAGCACATGCGCGGGATTCAGCGCGTTGGCTACAAACTCAGCCGGGTTGCTGCTCCACTTGATGATGTCGATTTTCTCACCCTTCAGCTCAGTCACGACACGGTCCACACGGCCGCCCCGCTGTCCGACGCAGGCGCCCACGGGATCGATCATCACGTCGGAGGAATGCACCGCAATCTTCGTGCGGCTGCCGGCTTCGCGGGCGATGTTCTTGATCGTCACGATGCCGCCGGCGATCTCCGGCACTTCCATTTCGAACAGGCGCTTGACCAGGTTCGGATGAATCCGGCTGACATAAACCTGTGGCGTATATCCGGCATTCTGGCTGGTCTTGTGAACCTCCAGGATGTAGACCTTGATGTGATCTTCGTCGTGCAGCACTTCGCCGGGGATCATCTCTTCCCGGTCCAGCACGCCCTCCGTCCGGCCCAGGTCGATGTACACGGCTTTGGGCTCGATCCGCTCGACAATACCGGTCATGATCTCGTTTTCCTTCTCGATGTACTCATCGTAAATCTTGCCGCGCTCCGCTTCACGGATGTGCTGGATAATGACCTGCTTCGCCGTCTGGGCCGCCACACGCAGGAATCCGCTGGGTGTCACGTCCACTTCGGCGATATCGCCCATCTGGTAGTTGGGGTTGATCTTCTGGGCATCCTTCAGGGAGATCTGATTCGTCGGATCCTCGATTTCCTCATCTTCCAGGATCAGTTTCCGGGCATACACGGAAATGGACCCGTCCTGCCGGTTAACTGTCACGTCCAGATTGTTCGGCGCCATCTCGCCCTTGGGCAGATTCTTCTTGTAGGCGGCTTTGAGGGCCTCCTCAATGGTTTTGAACAGCGCATCTTCGCTGATTTCCTTTTCTTTGGCCAGCATTCTGATGGCGTCGATTACTTCGGATTTCATGTTCGTGTTCCTTTCTTTGCTTGCTTGTTTACTCATTCAAAACCTTTAAACTGACTTATTCAGACCGAAGGGAGCCTGGGAGACGATCGGAAAGCCCCCCATTTATTAAGCATCCTCTCCAAAGGGTGTCTCCCCCAGATCCACTTCTTCAATCCCTTCGAGGTCAACCACCGGTTTCACCAGTGCCGCAGCCTTCCTCGCTACTTCCTTCCGTCCCTCTGCTGTGTCAATCACGATCACATCAACGGATGATGCGTCCTTCTTTAGCCCGACCAGTGTTCCGGTCAGAACCTTCGTCCCGTCCATGGGTTTAAACAGTTTGATCTCAATCTCACATCCGAGATTCCGTTCAAAGTCCCGGTCTTTCTTCAGGGGCCTGTCCAGCCCGGGAGAAGAGACTTCCATGAAATCATAGTCGATTGACTCCGCCCAGGGGCGTACTGTCTTGTGAAACGCCTCACAGTCGTCCAGGGAAACGCCTTCCGGCTTGTCGATGTAGATCCGCAGATACTTGCCCGTAGGCTCTTTGTCGATGCAGACATCTACCAGTTCAAAACCCATCTTTTCAGCCGCAGTCAGGCATTTCGCCTCAAGTCCGGCTGTCGATTCTGCTCTCGCCATCTTTCCCCTTTCCCAACGCTTTTCGGGCAATGAAAAAGAGCGGAAAACATGGCCTCCATCAGCCGACGTCTGACCGCTTCCGGGGAGATGTTTCCCCTTTGCAGATCCCGAAGGCCTTCAGGCTGTTTCCGTTCCTTACGTTAAACCCTTCTTTCAAGGCGTTGCGCCGCTTTAATCGTATGGCAAACCATACGCCCGGAAGTATAGCATACTTCCGGACGCTTGTAAATCCTTATTTTTCGGTTTTTTCAGCCCATTTCAGACATTTTTCTCAGCAGTCTGCAAACTCGTCCCTGTGCATCATGTAATACCGATAAATGCTGATCCCCCAGCAGGCTGCGATCAGCGGGTAAAGGAAAGAGTTTTCAACGACGGAGCCGTAGTCCGGCCACACTGCCAGCCAGTCAATGAGGAACGCCGCGGCGATGATGAAACCGGCGATCAGGATCTCGGTCGCTCCCCGGATTTCTCCGTTCTTCAGGTCGAAGCGGGCTTTGACCAGGAGGATCGAACTGCCGAAGAGGAGTACTGCCGCAATGATAACGGCTGTCATCGGGGCGCCGTTCATGTTTGCATTGTAGATGTTCAGTCCCCCGATGATGACCGGGGCAGCTGCAAACAGCCACAGGATATAATTCACCATCACTTTGTGAAAGCTTTTAAATGTTTTTGCGTTCCGGTCGGTCATTGCCGTTTCCTCCGTTTTTTCTGAAATCCGGTTTTTTCTCCGGTCACTCTGTCAGACGGCAGGCGGAAGGAAAAGTTCCATCACACTTTTACAGTTTTTCAAAAACCGGGATTTCGTCGATCGGCGCCTTTGCTGTAATGGTTTGTTCGCCTTCCAGGATTTCACCGGTGTTCACGTTCTTCCACTTGCCTTCCGGCAGGTAGACTTCCCTTTCGAACTGATTCAGATACAGGATAGGAGCCACCAGGTATTTGGTGCCGAACATGTACTGATCCTGCAGGTCCCAGCATTTTTTATCCTGCGGGAACTCAAAGAACATGGTGCGGATCAGGGGGGCGCCGGTTTCATGTGCTTCTTCGTACAGGCTTCTGATATAGTCGTGCAGAGCGATGCGGACATCGTAGTACTTCCGCATGATGCGGTAGTTCTCTTCCCCGTAACTCCAGAGCTCGTTCGGTTGTCCGGTATGCAGATAACCGCCTCCCCAGTCCCGGTCATCCAGCGGTGGGATATTATAGGGGCCCCGATCCCCGTGCATCCGAAGCACAGCGGAATACACCGCAAACTGGTACCAGCGGATCAGAAGCTGCAGGAAGTCAGGATCATTTACATCATCTGTCATAAAACCGCCGATATCCGTGGTCCACCAGGGAATGCCGGCAAGTCCGATGTTCAGGCCGGCCTGCAGCTGCTCCCGGAAAGCTTCGAAAGTGCTGGGCACATCACCGGACCAGATGACATTGCCGTATTTCTGGCTGCCGGCCCAACCGCAGCGCAGCAGGTTCACGGGAATTTCTTTTCTTTCCTCGCTCATGGGTTCAAAGAAAGCCCGGGAGAACATCTGCGGATAAAGGTTGCTGCAGGTAAGCGCGGAGCCTTCGCAGTAGCGGTAGTTCTCAAAGTCATAGACGCCGTAGTCTGGCTCCGAGTTGTCCAGCCAGAATCCGTCGATCCCTAGGTCGGCATAGTTCCGTTTGCAGACTTCCCAGATATATTTTCGGGTTTCCGGATTGAAGGGGTCAATTTCCACGCAGTCACCCTGATAGTCATAGGTCTGGGCGGCGCCGCGTTCCGTGCGGATGAGAAGGCCGCGCTCCATCATCGGAGCGAAGTTCTCGCTGCGGCGGTCCACACTGGGCCAGACGGAAACGATGACCCGGATGCCCATCGAATGAAGTTCATCGATCATGGCCATCGGATCCGGCCAGTATGTTTTGTCAAACTTCCAGTCGCCCTGCACCGTCCAGTGGAAAAAGTCGATCACAATCTGATCAATTTTGATCCCTTCCTGCCGATACCGTCGGGCAACCGTCAGGACCTCGTCCTGAGTACGGTAGCGGAGCTTGCACTGCCACAGGCCCATCAGGTTCTCCGGAAACATGGGCGCGTGCCCGGTGACAGCGGTATACTTCGTCAGAATATCCTTCGGGTCATCGCCGGCGGTAATCCAGTAATCCATCTGCCTGGTAGCCCTGGCAATCCATTCCGTCTGGTTCGCGGCAAAGGTCACCCGACCAACCGCCGGATTGTTCCAGAGGAAGCCGTAGCCGAAACAGGAAATCATGAAAGGAACGGAGATCTGGCTGTTGCGTTGAGCCAGTTCCAGCATCGTGCCCTTCAGGTTCAGGTACGGTTGCTGATACTGACCCATACCGTAGATCTTCTCGCCTTCATTGGCGTCAAAGCGAACGGTCAGCTCATATTCTCCCGCGCCGATGATGCCTTTCCATTCCCGGTTGACGATTTTAAGACAGCGGCTTGTCTGAGCCAGCGTCCCGCCGTAAAAGCGGAAGTATTCCCGCAGGATCAGTTTTCCGTCCCGATAGAAACTGATAACGCCGGCAAAGTTCACCGTCGCACGAATCCTGCCGTTTTCAATTGCCGCGCAGGGCGTCTTTGAAACGGTTCCGTCCCCGACCCAAAAATCCTCTTCACCAATCGTAATGGTGCACTTTGTTGCTGCCGGGGGGTCCGTCAGTGCCCAGTCACGGTTGGAGCTGTTTTCGTACATGAAAGCACGAACCCGGAAGGCATCCGGCCCCCAGGGTTCGATCCGCAGCGTTTCGCCGTTATGCTTGGCGATCAATGCATTGTGCTCTTGTAAAAAGATCATGGCAGTAACTCCTTACCCGTCAATTTTCTCCAGAACCATCGCTGTTCTGCAGGGACTGTAAACATCGAAACCGAGGCCTCTTCCCTCGACATAAGCCGTATGGAACACATAGTTGTGATCGATAAGGCCCTGGCCGCCGAAACGAGGCTCATCTGTACTCAGGATCACCTTATAGGTGCCTTCCCCGGTGGTATGCGCATGGAGGAAGAAGGCCTGCTCGGAATAGCTGTTGTGGAAGTTAAAGACAAAGAGGAGCTTGCCGCGGCTGAAGGTAATAATCTTTCGGTCCGGATCGATCCACAGGCTCACGGCATAGGGATCATCCAGCAGATGCCGGTCACGGGCCAGGTTAATCATGGCCTTGTCAAAATCGTTCAGCCATTCATACTTCAGCCGCTTGTCATCCACCAGAGACCACTGCCTGCGGCAGTATTTATAACTCCAGCCGTTGCCTTCCCGCGGAAAGTCAATCCACTCCGGATGGCCGAACTCATTTCCCATGAAATTCAGGTAGCCGTTGCCGCCCAGGCTCATCGTATAGAGACGGATGATCTTATGCAGCTCGATCGCCCGGTCCATCGTGAGGGAATGGTATTCCTTCATCATGCCGGTATACATCTCGGCGTCCGCCATACGGAAGATAATCGTCTTATCGCCTACCAGCGCCTGGTCATGGCTCTCACAGTAGCCGATAACCTTTTCCTGCGGACGTCGGGTGGTCATCTCATGCCAGAGGGCATTCATGTTCCAGTCCTCGTCCCGGGTGTCCTTCAGGAGCTTGATCCAGTAGTCCGGTTCGCCCATGGCCAGACGGTAGTCAAAACCGATACCGCCCTGCTCGATCGGCAGACACATGCCGGGCATGCCGCTCATATCCTCGGAAACGGTGGTAGCGTTCGGGTTTACTTCATGGATCAGTTCGTTGGCCAGCTGTAGATAGTTCAAGGCCTCAAGATCCGTGTTCATATTGAAGTACATGTCGTAATTGGTGAAGGCGCTGCCCAGGCCGTGATCGTGATAGATCATGCTGGTAACGCCGTCAAAGCGGAACCCGTCAAAATGATATTCCGTCTGCCAGAATTTCAGGTTGCTCAGCAGGAAATGCAGCACTTCCGGCCGGCCGTAATTGAACAGCTTCGTGCCCCAGGCGGGATGCCATCCCTGATCTCCGGGGAGGAAATACTGGTCTTCTGTACCGTCCTGCAGCTGCAGGCCTTCGCCCACATTCGGGCAGGCATGACTGTGAACTACATCCAACAGCACACGGATATTCATGCGGTGAGCCTTGTTTACCAGGTATTTCAAATCGTCCGGCGCGCCGTACCAGTGGGCGGCGGCAAAGAAGTTCGTTACCTGATAACCGAAGGAACCGTAATAGGGATGTTCCTGGATGGCCATCAGCTGAATGGTATTGTATCCGAGTTCCCTGATCCGGGGCAGCACATTGTCCGCAAACTCGCGGTAGGTGCCGACGCCTTCCTTATCCTGGCTCATGCCAACATGCGCCTCATAGATCAGCGGTGCGCCGGGCATCTGTGCAGTGAACGAAGCATCTGTCCACTCGAAGGGTTCTTCCGGATCCCAGACCTGGGTGCAGAGTGTCTTCGTCTCCTCGTCCATCTGCATCTTAAGGCTGTATGCCGGGCAGCGGGCAAACCAGCCGTCCCCGCGGCGGATCCAGAGTTTCACGTACTGGCCGTTTTTGAGGGCGTTTTTCCCTTTCAGGTTTATTTCCCAGACGCCGTTCTCTCCGCGGTCCAGCGGATGGCTTTCCTTGTCCCAGCCGTTGAAATCGCCGAACAGGCGCACTTCATCCGCGCCGGGCAGCCATTCCCGGAAGACCCAGCCGGTCGGAGTCCGGTGAAAGCCGAAGTACAGATGTCCGTTGGCGAAATCGATCAGCTTTCCGGCATCACCGACCAGCTGATACCGTTTTTCCTTAAACCGGTTCATGCGCAGTTCGATATCTCCGGCATGCGGAGCCAGCCAGGGATCGATCTCCGTAATCTGATAGGGGGCATTCAGTCTGCTGATATCCATGTTTTTCCCTCCGTCTTTCAATAAATCCTGTCTTGATCTTAATACTCTTCTGATTCCTCTGATTCTTCCGGTTCTTCTTCCTCTGAATCTTCTGTCGGATCCTCTTCTGCCGATTCGTCTTCCGCAGATTCCTCTGTTTCCGCTGTCTGTTCGTACTGCTTCGCCTGACCCGATCCGACCTGGGTTCCGTTGGAATCGTAATACCGGGTATCCGTAAGTACTTTTGTCTCGTCGTAATAGTAACGGACTTCAGAATAGCCGCCGACGATCTCTGTCGACAATCCGTCCGTTCCCAGATAGGTGCGGCTTACAGTCGCGCCGTCTTCATCGAAGGTGTCACTGTATCCCGCATATCCCTTGTTGCAGTTTGTGGTCCCGCCCTCCGTGTCCAGATAAGTCACGGTCTCGATCCGGCCGTCATGGTCGTAAATATAGCGGATCCCGCCCACGCCCAGTGCATTGACGGTAGTTTTCCCGTTCTCATCCAGGAAACGCTCTTCCGTAACCTGGCCGTCTTCGTTTTCCTTGCGCGCAACGGTCACTACGCCACTCTTGTCGGCTATCTTATTGCCGCTCATGTCATAGCGTGTAACCAGCACCTCGTCCCCGTCATATTCCCGTTCTTCCCAGGCATAGCCGGCGCCGCGGTCCGTCAGGTTCTCGTTGGTATCCTGGTATTCGATCTTCGTGATCCGGCCTTCCTCATCCCGCTCATACTTGCAGCGGAACCACCCGTCCGGTCCGATCGCGGGTTTGCCGTCCGCATGGTCATACCGGATGCTCATGATTCTGTTTTTCTTGTCCAGTTTCTGTTTGATTGATGCATACCCTTGTGCACAGTCAACCGGTTTGCCCTTGGCATCCTGAAACTCGCGCATTGTCATCGTCTTGTAGCTGTATTCATTCACGATCTTCGCGTATCCCAGGGAGGGAACTACAACCAGCCGTTTCCCGGAGCCGTAATAGGCAACCACGCGTTCTTCACCGAAGCTGTGGTAGGAAACGGTCATCAGGCCGTAGCCCCGGCCGTTCAGCATCCGTTTTCCGTGCGGATCAAGGTATTCTACCGCGGTCACGCGGCCTTTACCGTCCACGGTGGTCTTTTTGCCATAGGCGCCTTCGGCAGACATGCAGGTTACGCCTTCCTCATCGAAATACATTTCTGTGGTATCATCGCCTTTATACGAATACCTGACCTTGGCGTATCCGTCCGGGCCGGGAACCAGTTTTCCCGCATCGTCCTTCCACTCGATCTGGGTTACCTTGCCGTTTGCCTCGGTGATGTCCTGCTTCACTTCGGCAATGCCCGCGGAAAACACAGACACGCAAAGAACCGCGATCACAAGCCGGGTCAGTCGTTTCATCATGCTCAATTTCAATTCACCTGTCTTTAATCGGTATTCGCCCGCAAGGGCAAAACTTTACTTAAATCAGTATACCAAAAAGACAATCCGAAAACAACCTGAAAATCGTATTTGGCAACCTCTTTCCAACGTGATATAATAACAAACGTATTGATTTTACGGGAAAGGTATGAATGTCGATGAAAAAAACCGGAATCCTGTGCCTGCTCGTCCTGCTGATGGTTGTGCTGCTTGGCGTATGTGTGGCCGCACAGGCTGAAACGAAAAATTTCTCCGGCGCATCCGAAGCGCTCAAATGGATTAAAAAAAATCAGCCGGAAGAGCTGACTGTGAAAGGAAAGTTCAAGCCCGCGGATCTGGTGAAGGTCAAAAATGCCATGCCCGCAGGTTCCGAATTCCATTTCAACGTAACCTGGGGCGATGTCGCATACAGCGATGAATCCACTGAGATCATTCTCGGAAAGAAGTCCGTTACGGAGAGTCAGATTGACGCGCTTCTCCAGCTTTGCCCGAAGCTGAAGCTGCTTGATAATTCAAAGAACCGGTCTCCCTCCAACAAATACTTTATCGCTCTGATCGAGAAGTACCCGGACATCAAGTTTGAGTGGGTTGTCAGCTTCGGTCACGGCCATTACTGTGCCACCAATGCAACCACCTTCACCACGTGGCTCGAGCCCGATGAACCGCGGAAGCTGACTTCGAAGAAACTGGAGTTGCTGAAGTACTGTCCGAACCTGAAGGCGCTGGATCTGGGTCACAACCTGCTGACTGACGTTGAGTTCCTGAAGTATGTACCGGATCTGGAGCTGCTGATCATCGGGGACAACAATGTGACGGACATCACCCCCATCGGTCTGCTGAAGCACCTTCAGTTTGCTGAATTGTTTTCCAATCCCTTCACGGATATTTCCGCGCTGAGCAACTGCACGGAGCTGCTGGATCTGAACATCACCAACTGCCAGGTACTTGATTTCTCCCCTTTGGATAATGTCCAGACGCTTGAACGGATGTGGGCAAACATGATCAGGCACCTGTCTGAAGAAGAGACGGAACGGTTCAAGAAGATTCATCCCAACTGCCTGTGTGACTTCCAGCCCTCTCATGCCGCAACCGTGGACGGCTGGCGGAAGCACATCCGCAATAAGCACTACATCTGGTGCTTCAAAAACAAGCAGTGGATTCCCTTCGACGAAGAGATTCCTGGTGTTAAACTGACCGCTGAGTAAAGCACGGGGGGCAGCCGAAACCGGCTGCCCTCCCTTTATATGTTCTGACGTTTTCCTTCCAAATGCTCCCGGACAATTGCTGCAACCCGTTCGGATCAGTACATCCGTAACGCCGGAAAGGAAAGCGCCATCAGCAGGTATTCATCACTCACATCGTCATAAACCGTTGTCCTGAAACACGGGCTGACTTCGAGGTGCTTCGTTGGGATCCACTCTGCCTCAGTAATACGCTCCGTCATCGCGGTCACTGGCAACATCGGTTTGCCGAAGAGATAGACATCCTTGCGGATTTCCACCTGGATGGATCGGTCGTCCGGGGTCCTCACCTGATAAAGTCCCGGCTGCCAGAAAATTATCCGGTAGACCTCTTCACCGGTCTGGTTTTCCTTGATCCTCCGGCCGGTCCCGGGGATGATTTTCGTATCAATATCAAAACGGCTGTACCAGCTCAGATTGCCGCTTTCGATCCGGACAGGTGCGGAAGGAGCAACAACAGAGTGCACGGAGCCGATCAGCGTCCGGTTCATACCGTAAAACTCATATCCCCATATTCCGGTGGCGGACAGGCGATAAGTGATAATCTCTGTCATTAAAAGTCTCCCGATTCAACATGTTTGTCCTGCGGGCTTGCGGTCAGCCGACGCAGGCCTGCTCCTTCTCCCAGGCCATATCCGTAAGGGCATAGGGCAGACATTGTTCCGGTTTTTCCTCCGGCGAGATCCATTCCCTTACCTTCAACTCCGGAAGCACCAGAGGCATCCGGTCATGCATCCAGAAGAGATTCTCTGCCGGTGCACGGGTCAGGATCACAAAGGACGGGATCCCGTCTTCCACCCGGTACAGCCCTGCGAGAAAAGTTCTTTCCCCGGTAATCGGTGCGATCCTGTATTTATCACCGGTCTTCGGTTTCCCGTCAAAGCCCATCCTGTGTTCCCACTCGAAGTAGGCCGACACGGGAATGACGCATCTGCGCTTTTGCCAGGAATCACGGAAAAGCGGTTTTTCCGCCGCGGTCTCCGATCTGGCGTTGATGATCAGCGGCGGCTTTTTACCCCCGGAAGCAGGCAGGGTAAACCCCCACTGCATCGGAAACACAGCCTCTTCTCCCGACCGGTTCGGCGCCAATACGGGCACAACCGAGGTCGGGGCAACCTCTCCGCCGTATTCGCCCTTCCCATTCACGGGAAGCTTGCCGTGAAATCGTTTCATCAGGGAGGAAGAATCAATCCGCTCGGCCAATTCCCGGAAGTAATCATCCGGCTCGACAAAAAAGCGACAGCACATTCCTTTTTTCCTCCCGACCGTTTCCGTTCAGGTCATTCTACCATTTCGGAGTCCTTTCCGCAAGAAAAGCGCATGGACACCGCCCGCCGCCTGTGTTATGATGTCACAGAATCTTTTGTCCGAATAATGAATTCTGAACCCTGAACCCATAATTCTGAATTTTGAATTCTGAATTGTAAATGATGAGCAGAAACGAAACAGACCTGTTCCCGGAAGAAGAACTGCAGGTATACTCGACGATTTCCGGGCATGACGGCCTTAAGGCCCGGGAAATCGGACAGCTGACAGGCATCGAAAAGAAAGAAATCAGCCGCCTTTTGGTTTCCTCTGCCCTGATGCGGGAATTATGTTATCAGGACAGTGATTATCGGTGGCACGCGGTTGTCCGGCAGCAGGCTCCGCATGAAGGCCTGTACGAGTTTTCCGGCTGGTACGGCACCGTCGGGGAGTTTCTCGCGCAGGAAGAGAATGAGTGGCTTTCCCGGTTGGAGGATGGCTGCGCACGAATCGGCCGGAACCTGAACGACACCCGCGGGCTGATTCATTCCTTTACGGATTGCAGAAAGACGATGCTCCGTCTCTTTGAGGATCTCAAAGAGATGTCTTCCCTGCCCTTCCAAGACTGGGAAATCGTCTTCGAGCTGCGCATGAACCGGGCCCGGTGGATCCGGATTTATGCGGATGTGCTGGTCATCACCCCGGATAAGGTATTTTCCCTGGAGTTCAAGATGAAAAATGCCGTTGACCCGGAGGAAGTCCTCCAGGCGGCCAAGTACGCTCCGTATCTGGAAATCCTCTTCGGCCGGAAAACGGATATCGTCCCGGCGCTGGTGCTGACCGGCGCACAGGATCTGTTTGAATATGTGCCCATCGGCAGCACCGATTATGTCCTTCCGGTCTGTTCCGGCGATATGCTCTTCAACGTCCTGAACGAATACCTTGGGTTCCTTCAGTCCTGATATTGTACCGGTCAGAATTTCGGTATACAATATTCATAATGAAATCAAAACCATCCCATCCGGTATATGAGGAGGAGTGCATTATGATGATTGACAAGACATTCCGCAGGTTCGCGGCAATCCTTCTGGTTCTCGTGCTTTTGCTGGCGGGAACGTCCATTGCGGAGTCCGAGGTGCCGACAATCAAAACGGATCTCGATGTCATCTCGAAATACGGCAACATCGCTCTGAAGGTTACCGCAAAAAGCCTGATGGATCAGGGATACGCTTACGGCGATATGCTGACGGTAACCATTATCGGTCAGGAACTGGAAATGCCGCTGTGCTCCGACTACTCCGATGTGGATAACAGGGCGCTGGTCTGCCGGGCCGTCAACGACGGATCCAATGACGAAAACAAAGTAATCCTGGCGATCAACATGGGCGATCTGGCCACTACGCTGGGGATCGCCGAGAAAGTCGCCACCGATGATGAACTGGGCTTCACCTGGAACCTCAAAGTTGATCAGCCCGTCGAAATCACGATCGCCATGAAGGAAAAAGGCGGCTACTCGGATGAGCTTATGCTTCATCAGCTGGTCCGCACCAACAACCGCGAAGATTACGCAAATCTGACGGATGAAGAGTATGCAAATTTCCGAAACGTGAAAACAACCGGCATGGGTGCATACGCGCTGTTCCGCTCCTCCTCTCCCATTGATCCGGAGCTGAACCGAAACAAGGAAGCGGATGAGGCGCTGAACAACGCGGGCGTCCGCACCGTCATGAATCTGTCGGACAGCGAGAAAAATATGAAGTCCTATGACGGGTATCCTAACAGCTATTACAGCCAGCGGGAGATTATTCCCCTCAATCTGGCCATGGATTTTTTCTCTGAAGAATTCTCCGCCGGGCTGGCGAAGGGGATGGAATTCTTTGCCTCCCATGAAGGGCCATACCTGGTTCATTGCATGGAAGGAAAAGACCGCGCAGGAATTACCTCCGCGATCCTTGAATGCCTGATGGGCGCCACGGCGGAAGAAGTCGCCGCGGACTATATGGTTACCTATTATAATTACTACGGGGTTGAGCCGGGCACGCACAAATATGTCGCGATTCGGAAGGGAAACATTGATAAGAACCTTGCCCGCCTCTTCGGGGTTGACGATATTTACCAGTCCGGTCTGGATCTGGCTGCCTCCGCGGAAAAATACCTGCGTTCCATCGGTCTGGATGACGATACGATCATCAGACTGAAAGAAAACCTCGGCAAGTCATACGCGGAATAAACTCTCACTCGTTCAGCGCGGCGATGATGTTCGGCAGTTCCTGATCCACCACGTCGTTTTCAAGCTGGCAGGTGCCGGCGTTGTGATGGCCGCCGCCGCCGTATTTCAGGCACAGCTCGCCGATGTCCACATTGGATCCCTTGTTCACAATGGATTTCCCGATCATTACCGCAGTATTCTGCTTCCTGAATCCCCAGGCCACATGCACGGAGATCTGGGTTTCGGGATACAGTGCATAAATCATGAAGCGGTTCCCCGCGTGGATGATCTCTTCCTCTCTCAGATCCAGCACAACCACTTTGCCTTCGACCCGGGCAATACGCTTGAGTTGCGCTTCAAACTGTTCCGCTTGTTCGAAATACAGGTCTACCCGTTCCTTGACATCCGGCATCTCCAGGATCTCCTCGATGGGGTGATCCATACAGTAATCGATCAGTACCATCATCAGTTCGTAGTTGGAAATCCGGAAGTTCCGGAAGCGGCCCAATCCCGTACGGGGATCCATCAGATAATGCAGCAGTACCCAGCCGGTGGGATGCAGAATCTCATCCATGGTAAAATCGGCACTGTCGCCCTTGTCCACCGCATCCATCAGTTCCTCGCTGATGCGCTTGAACGTTTCTTTCCCGCCGTAATAATCATATACCACCCGGGCGGCGCTGCGGGCTTTCGGGTCAATGATCAGCTTTCCGCCGGTTTCCATCGCCTTAAGCCGGTCCACCTCCGATTCGTGATGGTCAAAAGCAAGCTCCACCCGCGGGTCGTAAGGCAGGTTCGTGGTGATATCGTTCTTGCTCAGTTCCACTTTTCCGTCCTGCACGTCCTTGGGATGGACAAACTTGATATCGTCAATCAGGCCCAGTTCCTTCAGCATCATTGCGCAGGCCAATCCGTCAAAGTCGCTGCGCGTTACCAGTCTCATTTTTTCTCCCATGTTCGTTTCCTCCTTGGTATCTCATTCTTGATCGGACAGATGAATCATTTGTCCGTTCTTTCCTCTCCCTTGTTTTTCCGCCGGTCGTGCCCATTCTCCCGGTAGAAAGCAGCCTTGTTCGCGTACATGCTCTCATCAGCCCAGCGTATCAGATCCTGCACGGAGGCGTATTTTCCTTCCCGCATCGCGTATCCGGTGGAAACGGAGTAGCCCTTTTCGCTGACTCTTTCCTTCAGAGTTTCCATTACGCGTTTTACCGTCTCCTCATCCTGTCGGATGAACAGCATCGCGAACTCGTCGCCCCCGATTCTGTAAGCAAGGATGTTCCTGCCGCTGAGTTCGTCCATAATCCGGCCGATCTCTCTGAGTGCTTCATCCCCGGCTTCATGGCCGACCATATCATTCAGCCGTTTCAGGCCGTTCATATCCGCCGAGCCTACTGCGCTGACCGCGGGGCCGTATTTGCCACAGTCCTCGAAAAAGGACAGGCGGTTCAGCAGCTGCGTCAGTGGATCCCTGTTTGTGTCGATTGAGCGCAGGAACATATACAGGAACACACTGCTGATCATAATCGCCGAATTGAGATGTGCCCCTTCAGTGTTCATATCGATCAGGACGGCGATCACGCAGGAGGCCGCACACAGATACAGCACATACCGTTCCTTCGCGTGATCCTTGTCCCGGAACCTTTTCCAGGTCATCCACACGCTGTAAGCAATGTAGAAAAAAGAGACTACGAATGCGCTGTAGCCCAGCGGCCCGCGCATAAAATTGTATTTCTCCCCAAACCCGAAGGCAATGTCAGGCGTGAAGAAAGCCGTGCAGTAGACCAGCGCGTTAACGGTGTTGGGAATCCAGAGCCAGCGGGGCCTGCGCTGACCGGGATAAATGATCAGCGCGATGCTCAGTGCTGCGGTCGGCCGCATGATATATCCGATTACGGAAAACAGAATCCGCCAGAATCGCCACTCGGGGCTTCCCTGTGCCCAGGCTTCCATGCTGTCGGCGATGATCAGAATCATCGTGCTGATTACCGTCAGCCAGTAATACCGTTGGGAAGTATCCGTGAAACTTCTCTTGCTCCACAGCTTCATCGAAAACCCGATGATCAGAAACAGCGGGATAAAATGCTTGTCAAGCAATTCCATCAACATCTGAAAACCCTTTCATCGCAGGATTCGGCTCTTCTGATTCTGGACGCTGAATTAATCATACCACAGAATGTTCAAAACTTAAAGAAAAAAAGAATAACCGTGGACACGCGGTTTCCGTCGTGATAACATGGCAGCAGCCTTTGGAATTATTTTAACTTCTGGAGGGATCTGAATGACGAATCTGCAAACCTGTTCTGCCAATGATCGTCTCGCATTCGCTTCGGACTATATGGAAGGCGCCCATCCCCATATCATGGAACGTCTGCAGCAGACCAATTTGCTGCATACTGCCGGCTATGGCATGGATTCGTTTTCCGAATCAGCCCGGGCAAAAATCCGGGAAGCCTGCTCAGCGCCGAATGCCGATATCTTTTTCCTCATCGGCGGCACGCAGACCAACGCCGTTATGATCGATGCGTTTCTCCGCCCCTGGCAGGGCGTTGTTTCTGCCGACAGCGGGCATATCGCCGTTCACGAGGCCGGGGCCATTGAGTTCGGCGGTCATAAAGTCCTTGCCCTCCCCCAGACGGATGGCAAGCTCTCAGCCGGCAGCATTGCCGCCTGCCTTTCCGCCTGGCAGCAGGATGAGAACCGGGATCATATGGTCATGCCCGGCCTGGTCTATCTATCCCAGCCCACGGAATTCGGAACGCTTTACTCCCGGAAAGAACTGGTACAGATCAGCCGTCTCTGTCATGACTTCGGTATTCCCCTTTATGTGGACGGCGCAAGGCTGGCCTATGCCCTCGCCTGTCCGGAGAATGATGTCACCCTTACGGATCTGGCTGACCTGTGTGACGCGTTTTATATCGGCGGCACCAAATGCGGCGCGCTCTTCGGAGAGGCTGTCGTCATCCCGAAGCCCGGAACGCTCCCGCATCTTTTTACGCTGATCAAGCAGCACGGCGCCCTCCTGGCCAAGGGGCGAATCGCCGGGATCCAGTTTGATACGCTTTTCACCGATAACCTTTATTCACAGATCGGCCGGACCGCCATTGATGCGGCGGCAAAAATCCGCGCTGCCCTGCTGGAAAAGGGTATTCGTCTGGCTTTCCCTTCTCCGACCAATCAACTTTTCCCGCTGTTTGAAAACAAACAGGCGGAAAGCCTGTCTGAAAAAGTTGATATGAGCTTCTGGGAAAGACTCGATGAAGATCATGTAATCATGCGCATTGCCACAAGCTGGGCGACCCGCGACGAGGACGTAACCCGCCTGGTTGATCTGCTTTAAGCAATGATCATTTCCCTGATATTGTAATCCCCTCGAAAGCGATATACGGCAGGCTCACACTCCCGTCCTTCAGCGTATCACTGCTGATTCCCCGAATCTGTTTCAGCATATCCGGAACACAGCCACTGATCATCGTCTCCGATAGGGCGTCTGTAATCTTACCGTTTTCAATCAGGAAGCTGTTTTTGGCAACGCCGGAAAACTCACCGCTTGGCGCCGGCTGTCCGCCGGAAAAACGCATCACAAGAATTCCTTTTTCAATCCCGCTGATCAACTGCTCCAGCGTTTCCTTCCCGGGCGCAATGATCATATTGCCGCTCTCGTTTCCCGCCCGTTTTCCGCCGGTTTTGTTGGCGCCGTACTGGCTCAGGGCGAAACTGATCAGCTTTCCGTCCCGGATCAGGTCATAGTTTTCCGCAGGATAGCCTTCGCCGGTATAATGCCTGCCGATCACCACGTCCTCACTGAAGGGTTCAAAGGACAGGGAGAAAGCAGGATCTGCCACTTCTTCTCCCCGCTTGTCTTTCCAGATGCTGATTCCGTCGATCATGCTTATGTCGCTGACAAAGCTGTCCATAATTGTTTCAATGACGATCTCGGCCAATGCCATCGGTGCGAGAACGGCCGGCCCGACAAACTTGCCTTCCAGCGGAATGGGATCCAGCTGCTGTTCCACCGCTGTCAGTTCCCGTTCGATCAGCGCACACTCAATGACCGGTTTATCCAATGTCTTCAGAGTGACGTCGCTCCCATAGAAGGAAGAACTCTTCTCTCCCTCATGGGCGGAATACATCAGTTCGAAAGAATAGCATCCGGATCGGGTCCGATAGCACACATCGTTGGTGGACATGAACACGGTTCTCGCCGCGTCATGCGCGGTGATCATCTGCTCCATCAGGATTTTCGGGTGTCTCTCCCGGATGGTTTCCAGCAGTTCCCTTGTCCGCATGAACAGCCGGTCCGTATCACACTCCGGCGCGCCTTCTTCGAAACATTCGTCCACCGGACCGTCTGCAAACTCCCAGGCGGGATCCGGCTTTCCGCTGTCGCAGGCTGCTATCGCATCCGCGATGGCCGTCTTTACTGCATCCTCATCGAAGCGGTTGATTTGTACAGTTCCCTTGCGCTGATCTTTCAGCACCGTAATGACGATATTCCGGTTAAACAGCGTCCGCATCAGGGAAAACTGTCCGCCGTCAACATTGAATTCTTTTTTTTCGCTTTCGCTGACCGTACACTGGGCATAATCTACGCACAGTTTCTTTGCTTCCGCCAGGATTGTTTTCGCAACGGCTGTAATTCTGTCCATCTCAGCGGCCTCCAATCTTCACTTTGCAGCGCAGAGCCGGTCCGCCCATACCGACAGGCATCGGTTGTTTCTTCCCACAGAAGCCGGAACTGCACCACACGATCTCATCGCTGACCATATCTACTGTTTTCAGCATCTCAAACGCCACGCCGGAGATCGTCGTATCCAGCAGTGCCTTGCTAAGTTTACCGCCCTTGATCTCATATCCCATTGTCACGCCGAACATAAATTCACCTGTCGTATCCGCCTGCCCGTTTCCGGATTCAATCAGGTAATAACCGTCATCGATCGAGGCAATCATATCATCCAGCTTATCGCTGCCGGGATGAACCGCGGTGTTCCGCATACGAATCAGCGGCTCATCCGAAAACAGCCAGGCCCGGGCATTTCCGACCGGTTCCATGCCGAAGTGCTGCGCGCTTTCCCGGCTGTTCATATATCCGGTCAGAATGCCGTCTCTGATCAGCGTTACATCCTTCGCTTCCGTTCCTTCGTCATCCACAAAGACCGGCAGCGGACAGGCTGCGCCGAATGCCGTATGGGCAAAATCCGTCAGTGTTACCAGATTGCTGGCTACCTGTTTGTTCAGGTGATGTGCCGCAACGCTTCCGCCCAGCACCAGATCCGCCTCCACGGTATGGCCGACCGCTTCATGGCTCAGCATCCCTGTCATCATCCCGCCGAGGATCACGGTCTTCTCGCCTGCGTCAGCGTAGACGCCTTCGCGTTTTTGCATCAGTTGCTCATAGAGCTCGTCGATCCCATCATATAGCACGGAAGGATCGGTGAAATTCACATCGAAGGTTCCGCTCCCGCCGAAGGACTTGAACAGTTCCACGGGCGCCCCTGCCGGCGTTTCCGCCGAAAGGAAAACATAAATATAAGAACGGGGGGAAAGAATATGCGCATCCCTGCCGTCCGAAACTTTCAGCAGTTTTTCCATGGAGTCTTCTGTTGCGATCACTTTCCGGCTGGTCAGCTTGGGACAGTGCGCGGCAACATACTCGTCGATCTCCCGGGCAAAGTCCACATAGATTTTCTGAGCCGGATCATTGAAATCTTCCATGACAAAAGGCTGGCCGCCTGTAAGGGGCTTCAGTGCGGGCTTCCCGTTTCCGACGTGACGATTCATGAAAGCGGCGTTTTCTGTAGCGGCTTTCAGCACAGTCTCCGCGGCTTCTTTTGTATATTCGGCAATGGAGGAAAACCCCCATACACCGTTCCGGTATACACGCGCGGAAATACCGCTCACATCAGAACGGACATTTGCCAGCACGTCACCGGAGAGAAGCACCGCGCGCCGGGTCCGATTGTTCTGTCCCCGCAGTTCCGTATGAACGCCCGGTGTAAACATTGCTTTCTGTTCTTTCAGCAGATCCTGCAGCATTCCTCATCCCTCCTGTGCCCTGATCTCGTTCAGATCATACGGCGTAGTCTGGTACACCATATAGTTCAGCCAGTTCGCGTACAACAGATTTGCGTGGCTGCGCCATGTCACCATCGGCTCCCTGGTATCATCGTCATTCGGATAGTAGTTCTTCGGCACCTCGATCGGAAGGCCGGCGTTCTTATCCCGCAGATATTCCTTTTCAAGCGTCCGCGGGTCATATTCACTGTGTCCCATAATAAACACCTGTCGGCCGTTTTCCGTAATCGCTGCATACACGCCGGCCTCTTCGGATGAAGCCAGGATCTTCAGTGCCGGACAATTCTCAATATCTCTTCGTGCAACGGTCGTATGTCGGCTGTGCGGTGCCATGAACACGTCATCAAACCCCCTCAGCAGAATATAGTTTTTTCGTTCCGCATGGTGAGCGAACACACCGAATAGTTTCTTTTCCAGCGGTTGTTTCGGAATCCCGAAGTGGTAGTACAGGGCCGCCTGCGCGCCCCAGCAGATGTGAAAGGTCGAGTGCACGTGGCTCTTGCTCCACTCCATGATCTCGCACAGTTCTCCCCAGTATTCCACTTCTTCAAAAGGAAGATGTTCTACCGGTGCGCCGGTAATGATCATCCCGTCAAAATTCTGATTCCTGATTTCCGGGAATGTTTTATAAAAAGCGGTCAGGTGCTCAGCCGATGTATTCTTCGATACATGGCTCTGCATCTTCACCAGCTCCGTTTCCACCTGAAGCGAGGTGTTCCCCAGCAGCCGCAGCAGCTGGGTTTCCGTATCGATCTTGGTTGGCATCAGGTTCACAATGGCGATCCGCAGCGGACGGATATCCTGGGTTGTCGCCCGGGTCTCCGTCATAACAAAGATGTTTTCGTCGGTCAATGTCCTGTACGCCGGAAGCTCATTGGAGATCTTGATAGGCATGATTGGTCATTCCTTCCTGAATCCTGTTGCGTTATATTGTAAGCGTTCATATAGTACAAATCAAGTTTTTTATCCCCTTTCCGTGCCGGGTTGGTCGGGTTGGATTACTGCGGTTTCATTCCCCATGGATATGTATACCGACATGCCAAAGAAAAATGAGCCCGTTTTCAGGACTCATTTTCAAGCGTTTTCTGTCTTCCGTCTTCAGGAACACATGGCATAAACCGTTCCCTGTCATGAATACGGAGAATCTTTTACTTTTTCTTTGACATCCGTCTGATCGTATAGATTGCCAGCGCAATGGAGAACACAATACCGGCAATGGCAATCAGCGGTTGGCCGTCCGGCGTCTTAGGTTTGATATCCGCTGAGGACAGCAGGCATGAGCCGATGAACAGTACACAGGCAAACAGTGCCAGTACGATATTCTTGACCGTCAGGTTAATGCCCGTCAGGAATTCTTCGTACCCCGTCAGCTCGAAGTTGATCTTCGTCCGGCCCTTGACCACGTTGTTCAACGCGTCGTACGCCAGCTCCGGCATCTTCGAAACCTTCTTGCCGATCTCCAGCGCGTCCTTGCCGGCGGCAATGAGTTCCTGCTGCACATCGAAGTTCTTCTTCACCCGCTCCATGAGCCTGTCGGTAATTTGCGCAAACAGATTCAGTTCCGGACAGAGCTGCTCCATCACGCCCTCAATCGTGGCAATGGAACGCACCAGCATCGTGTATTTGCCTGGCAGGGAAATGTGATGCTTGTCCGCCAGGTTCGTGACCTCTTCCAGCAGCGTGGACAGATCCAGATCGCTCAGATTCTGGACGTTCATATACTTGTCGAACATTATATCCGCATCTGCCATCAGCTTGTTCCGGTCCGTCTTGGGAGATGTGGCGCCCATGGACATGATGGTGTTGACCATTTTGTCGAGATCCCGGTCAATCAGCGACAGGATCAGGTTCTGGAGCATGTTCACGTCCGCATCGGTAATCCGCCCGATCATGCCGAAATCGATCCAGACCGGTTTTCCGTGGCTGACCATCAGGTTGCCCTGATGGGGATCTGCGTGGAAAGTACCCACATCCAGCACCTGGTGGATATAGTTGTCAAGGATCACGGAGCCGATCTGTTCCGGATCGTATCCGTCTTCAATCAGCCGGTCCTTCTTGGCGATGGAGTAGCCGTCCACAAACGTCATCGTAAAGATGCGTTCGGTGGTCAGCTCGTCGATCACCGTCGGACAGGAGATCTTTTCTTCGTCGTCGATGCAATTTTCCTTGAAGAAGCGGGTATTCTCCGCCTCTACCCGGAAATCCAGCTCTTCGTTCGTTACCTTTTCCAGCTCGTCGATAACGGAAACCAGGTCGATCATCTGTTCGCTGTCATCGTCTGTCTGGCTGACCATGTTAATGAGGCCGCCCAGCTTCTTCAGCAGCACAAAGTCTTCGCGCATCATCTCCGCAATCAGCGGGCGCTGCACCTTCGTCACGACCTTTGTGCCGTCCTTCAGCACGGCGTAGTGGGCCTGACCGACGGATGCGGAACCCAGGGGCTTGTCCCTGAATTCCTGATAAATCTCGTCAATCTTTTTACCTGTCTCCTGCTCGATCACAGCCTTGGCGATCTCGGGATCCAGTTCCTTCACGTTCTGCCTCAGCTTCTCAAGCTCCTTGCAGTAGCTTTCCGGCAGCATGTCCACGCGGCTGGACATGATCTGGCCGATCTTGACGTAGGTCGGGCCCAGGTCTTCCAGCGTAGTACGCAGTTCCTCTGGCGTGAAGCCGTTAGCATAGAAATTGTGCTGGGCAAACACAGCCATGATTTCAACGCCGCGGGTCTTTTCCCGCTTTTCCATCTCTTTGAGCTCGCCGGAGAGCAGCTGCTTCATCTTCGCGCTCAGTTCTTCTTTGGTATGTTTCAGGGACTGCTTGCGGCGGTCGAGTTCCTCCTGCCGTTCCTGTTTGCTCTTGGCGGCGGCATCCTGCTTCTTTTGCTTTTTGTCTTCCCGCTCAGCCAGTCTCGTCTGTTTCTTCTGAGCTGCCAGTACCTTTTTGGCTTCAGCAGCTTCCTTGCTTGCTTTCGTGGCCCGTTCTCTGCTCAGTTCGATTTCCTCTTTTGCCTTCTGAACCGCTTCCTGTGCTTCGGCAAGCTGCGCTTTCTGCTTCTCGACCTCGCTCATTTCCGGCGCTGCTTCCGCGGTTTTCACTGCCTGCTCTTTCGGAGCACTCGGTGCCTTTGCGGCTTTAGTGCTCTTGGCCGGCTTCTTTTCGGCCGCAATCTTTTCTTCTTTCTGTGTGTCCTGAACGGTCAGTTCTTTTTCCTGATCCTGAGTGGCGGACGTCTGCGCCGGATCTTTCACTTTTTTTGTAGCCATTGTTTAGTCCTCCTTCTCCAACTTGATCGGCCAGGTAATGTACAGACGTATGATGCTCACTACAGAGGAGAACAGCAGAGCGCCGCCGATAACATCAAACAGCTTGTCCGGCTCCGACCAACAGGGGTTGATCAGGATCGTCAGTCCCAGAATAACCAGCACCGCGGAAAGCACGACCAGCATCCACCAGCCGTCGCGCTCAGCCCGCCGCGCGTATGTGCATGCGTTGAAAATGCCGATACCCCCGGCAATGATCAGCGCTAAACCAAACACAATACCGATGATCAGCACAATGTTTTCAAAGATCAGTACTGCAAGGCCAATCAGCAGCAAAATCAACGCTCCGGTAAACTTGATATAGTTGATCAGCGACTTAGTGCCCGAAATAAAGTCCAGAATCATTACCGTGGCAAGTACAATCATACCTACTCCCAGCACAGCAACCAGTGAACTCACATACTGCGCGGGACACATGATCATCACAATGCCGACGGCAGCCAAGATGATCGATGTCATAATTGATGATCGTTTGATTTTTCCCAGTTCCTCAAAGAGCATATTGTTTCCTCCTCGTCCGAAGCTGTATACGCAGGCAATCCCGCTCCCGGCGCATTTCTTCAATTACGTATACCAGTTGCGATTTCTCTTCTCAATGCTTGCGTATATCTCTGTTATTATACTGATTATTCATGGGAAAATCAACGTTAGAATTTAGCGAAAATACGGCGCCCGTATACACGGACGCCGCGAAAGGTTCCTGTTATCTTAGTACATGCCGCCCATTCCGCCGCCGGCAGGAGCTGCGGGTTCGGGTTCCGGGATATCAGCCACCAGGGACTCGGTGGTCAGGATCATCGCCGCGATGGATGCCGCATTCTGAAGTGCGCTGCGGGTGACCTTGGTCGGATCGATAATGCCGCGCTCCACCATGTCTACATACTCGCCCTTCAGCGCGTCATAGCCGAAGCCGGGTTTCTTGGCATTCTTGATATGGTCTACGATTACGCTGCCGTCAATCCCGGCGTTCAGAGCGATCTGGCGAATCGGCTCTTCCAGTGCGCGCAGGACGATCTCAACGCCCGTCTTGGCATCGCCGGCATAATTATCCAGCAGTCCGGCAACCTTCGGGATCACATTCAGCAGGGCAATACCGCCGCCGGGCACGATGCCTTCTTCGGCTGCCGCACGGGTCGCGCTCAGAGCGTCCTCAATCCGCATCTTGCGTTCCTTCATTTCCACTTCAGTGGCAGCGCCGACCTGGATCACGGCTACGCCGCCGGCCAGCTTGGCCAGCCGCTCCTGGAGCTTCTCACGGTCATAGTCGCTGGTGGTCTCGGCGATCTGGGCACGGATCTGAGCAACGCGAGCCTTGATGGCTTCCTTGTCGCCGGCGCCGTCAACAATCGTCGTATTTTCTTTGTTCACCTTGACCTGACGGGCTTTGCCCAGCATGTCAATCGTAGCTTCCTTCAGTTCCATTCCGGTTTCAGAGGAAATCACGGTACCGCCGGTCAGCACGGCGATATCCTGTAGCATTTCCTTGCGGCGATCGCCGAAGCCGGGAGCCTTGACGGACACGCAGGTAAAGGTACCGCGCAGCTTGTTGACCACCAGGGTGCTCAGGGCTTCGCCTTCGACATCCTCTGCAATGATCAGCAGCTTTTTGCCGGTCTGCACGACCTGCTCCAGCACGGGCAGAACTTCCTGAATAGCGCTGATCTTCTTGTCGGTGATCAGGATCAGCGGATCATCCAGCACAGCTTCCATTTTCTCTGTATCAGTGACCATGTAGGCGGAAGAATAGCCGCGGTCGAACTGCATGCCTTCCACGGTGGTCATGCCGGTCGTCATGGTCTTGCTCTCTTCAACGGTGATGACACCATCCGCGCCGACAGTCTCCATCGCGTCGGAGATCAGCTTGCCGATCGTCTCATCAGCGGCGGAGTTGGCTGCAACCTGTTCAATCGCCTGCTTGCCGTTGATGGGCGCACTCTGTTCCTTCAGTCCTTCTACAGCCGCTTCGGTGGCGACCTCGATGCCCTTCTTCAAGATCATCGGGTTTGCGCCGGCTGCCAGGTTCCGCAGGCCTTCACGGATGATGGCCTGAGCCAGCAGGGTCGCGGTGGTGGTGCCGTCACCGGCAACATCGTTCGTCTTGGTGGATACTTCTTTCACCAGCTGGGCGCCCATGTTCTCAAAGGGATCTTCCAGTTCGATCTCCTTGGCGATGGTCACGCCGTCGTTTGTGATCAGGGGCGCGCCGTACTTCTTGTCCAGCACTACGTTGCGGCCCTTCGGTCCGAGGGTAATCTTCACGGTATCTGCCAGCGCATTCACGCCTTTTTCCAGGCTGCGGCGTGCTTCTTCGCCATACTGAATCTTCTTAGCCATTTTTCTTTATCTCCTTATCTGGTATTTCTCTTTAAATATTCGCCGAAAGGGTTTAGGGGCGCAGGCGCCAGTGGCGCGTGCGTTGGAATCGATCGGAAAGCCCCCTTGTTGCCTTATTCGACGATTGCCAGGATGTCGCTCTGGCGGACGATGATCAGTTCTTCGCCATCCACTTTCACTTCGGTGCCTGCATACTTGGAATAGATCACCTTCTCGCCCGCTTTCACGTGCATGGTGATCTCCTTCCCGTCAACATTTCCTCCGGGACCGACGGCAATCACGATCGCCATCTGAGGCTTTTCTTTAGCGGCACTGGTCAGAATCAGGCCGGATTTGGTGGTTTCTTCTGCTTCGCAGTTCTTGATGACAACGCGGTCACCCAAAGGCTTCACGGTCATGAATTAGTTCCTCCTGTCTTTTCTGTCTTGTTTTAGCACTCGTTTCAATTGAGTGCTAACAACCAAGGAGTACTATAATGCTTTTATATATTGAAAGCAAGCTTTCATACTGTCAATAATCATTTATTTTCTCTCTGTTTCTTAAATATTCTTTATATATCTTTGTTTTTCTTCGTCTTTTTAATTTGTTTCTCTTTCTGAGGCTTCATGGAAAAAAACTCTTCCGACAGTGGTGGAAGCATGATATAATATAATTAATGAGGAGGGGATTATTCCATGAAAAAAACGATTAGCATCATCCTGGTTCTTGTATTATGTTCAGCGCTGTTTCTTTCTGCCGCCACAGCCGAAAATAAGCTGGCGCTTTATGAAGAGGCAATGAAGGGCACATGGAAGTCTGTCTGGCGTTATATCCCGACGACGGCGATCACCCTGTACACGACCAGCGACGAGCCGAGGCATGTGATGCACTTTGTCTATCCCGGCCGTTTCTCCAAAGCTGGCATGACGGTTGATACCTATCTCACCGGAGATGAAACCGGTGCGGTCTATCTGGTAATGACCACGATTGGCGACACTCACGGAATCATGAGCTTCGCGGGTGGCTATGCCGGTGAAGTCTCCATGTCATCCGACCACAATATGCTGCTCGTCAAGGGCTTCGATGGCAGCATCATTGTCTATACCAGGGATGAATAATTCAGCAATCCGCGAGTCAAAAAAACAGGGGCCTTTTCACCATAAGGAAAAGGTCCTGTTTTGCTGTGTGCTGATTCTCGGCGTACTTCTCGTTTTCCTGATTCCTCCCTTTGATTCGCCAGATGAACTGACGCACTTTCAGAACGTCTGGGCAATCGGTCACGGTCAGGTCTTTTCACGGGAATACTGGGCGGAAGGAAAGCTGATGCTTCCATTCGGCTTTAATCCGCTGATGACGGAGTATCCGGTCCGGCTGATCGGGATTCAGAATCAGGAAAAGTGTTCCTGGGATGTGCTGCTGCACCAGAGTATGGAATATATCCCGAGTGATGCGATGATGCCGATTGAGGGGCGGATCTTTTCCTTCGGCTATCTTTTTTCCGCATTCGGGATGGCAGTCGCGTCCGCATTCGGTTCCCTTCTTGGTCTTCCGTGGCTGCATAGTCCCTATATCCAGCTGCTGTTCGGACGCATGGCCAACTGGATCTTTTTTGTGCTTGTCATCCGTGCTGCCCTGCGGAAGGAGCAGCCTTTCAGGCAGACGTTGTTCCTCCTTGCCGTCATGCCCATGTGCCTGTTTCTCGGGGCTACGCTGAACTATGATGCGGTGTTGATCCCCGTTTCCCTCTATCTGTTCGCTTCTGTCCTATACCTGTCGGAATGCCACCGGACTCAGCTTTCCTCATCGGAATATGTCAGGCTTGTTCTGTGCGCGTTGTTCCTCTGCGGAATCAAGGCCGTCTATATTTGTCTGATGCTCCTGTTCCTGCTGCTGCCCGAACGCATGCTGGGGATCACGGATCGCGAAAGACTGCGGAGAAAGCTCCTGATTCTGCTGGCCGCTTTGCTTGGTTTTGTGCTGGCTTTCATTCCCTATCTGGTTCCGGCAGGCGGCGCTGTAGGATATACAGCCGAGCAGGCTTCCTGGCTGCTCGCTCATCCATTTGCCCTGCCCGGTATTATTCTGAAAACGCTCTGGAAGGATGCCGCTTCCCTGATTATCGGTTTCTGGGGCTGCTTCGGCTGGCTTGACGTGCATATTCCGCGGGTTTTCCTGATCATCGGCTGGATCATACTGCTTGGCTCTGCTGTCCTGGAATGCTGCACCTTTCCTTATCCGCTTCCGATCCGGAAACGTCTCCCGGGGCTGATCGCGTCTGTCCTGATCTATTGCATCCTCTGTACGCTTCAATATATCAGCCATGCGCCGAAAGTGAACGGGATCATCGGAGGAGATTATTCGATCGGTTTCCAGGGCCGGTATCTGATTCCCTGTTTTCTGCCGTTTCTGCTGACGTTCGCCAATAACAGGCTCGGAATGAAAAAACAGGAGATCGTCCCGGTCCTGAAGGAAAAAATCGCCCTGGTTTCGGCGGTCTGGGGAGTATGCTGCTGTCTGATCACCGTAATCACCCTGCTCACCCGTTACTGGATTTGATTTTTGTTTTTTCTTCAGCTGTCATTTCCCGGATCGTATCCCTGTGAACGTAAAATGCCCGTTCTGCAAGGCTTGCCATCGGCAGGTCCTTTTTTGAGTCCGTAAAAAACTCATCAACTTTTCCGTCGGGATATTCCTGTCGGAACCGCCTGACCTTTTCCGTCTCGGAGCAGTTCCGTCCGGAAAAAAGCCCCGTTTTTGGATCCACTTCCGAAGCAATCAGCGCAACGCCCAGCTTCCTGCTGACCGGTGTAAGGAGAAATACCGGTGAGGCAGAGATGATCACGTCGCTTTCCTGCTTCCTTTCCAGATACCATTTTTTGATCCGTCCGTCATGCGTATCCCAAAAGCGGCTGACAAGTGCTTCATCAGCCGGCACATCATTCAGGAATGAGAAGAATGTCTCTTTCCATTTTTCCTTTGGAATCTGCCTGAACGCGAACAGGACTGCGTCTTTTATCAGCCGTGGCAGACGTTTCAGAAAAACGGAAGGTCTCCTGCGGCTGCAGAACAGCCAGAAGTCAACTGAACTGTCCCCGTTGTAGATTGTCCCGTCAAAATCATATACGTTCATCTTTTCACCTGATCACATACAGCAATGCCAGCATCAGCAGCAGGTATAATGCGCACAGGCCCAGCAGCACCTTGTCATGCAGCAGTACCTCTACAGGATCCCCGTCAGAGTTTCCTTCCACGGTCATGCTGTATTTCATGAAAATTAGCATGATGAGCGGAACCGTCCAGATCAGCCTGTTGCCGTGATATGCCTCGAAGGTCTTCGCATCCATGGTCCACAGGGCATAGAATACAAACACCAGGCCCATGCAGATATACATATTGCTGTCCAGAAACGAAAAGGAATACTTGCGGATTACCTCGCGGGTGTCTTGGTTTCCTTGCTTTTTCAATTCATTCCTGCGTTTTCCGAGTCCGAGATAGAATGCTGCGGAAAGAATCACCAGATACAGCCAGTCGGACATCTCAATCCCGGTAACCACTGAACCGTACAGCGCGCGGATTAGAAAGCCCGCAGCTAGGATCGTGATATCGAGCAGTGGGATGTTTTTCAGACCAAAACTGTATCCGAGATTCAGCAGGAAATAAAGCGCCAGCAAAACTGTTGCAAATGGTTTGAAACACAGGCAGTTAAACAGGACTGCCAGCAGGATCAGCACCACAGCACATATTTTCGCCGATCTGACAGAGATCTTCCCGGCCGCGATCGGCCTGTTGCATTTTGTAGGATGGTTCCGGTCTTTTTCAATATCCCGGATATCGTTGATAAAGTATATCGCAGAGGAGAGAAAACAAAAGCTGAAAAAGGCATAGATGGAAGGCAGCAGTTTATCCGGATCCAGAATCTGTCCGCTGCAGATCAGCGGGACAAAAACCAGCAGGTTTTTGATGTAATGATGCACCCGCATCTCTTTCAGGTAATACTTCATCTTCATCATCCACCGTCAGCCGTTATAGTCAGTTCGGATAGTTTGAAAACGCAAAAGACAGAAGTGCTCCGATTCCTCTGAAGTTCAGCCATCCGAGCACAGCTACTATAGTACAGGTCACAACCGGAGTCAATAAGCCGGATTTCAGCTTTTCTCCGATCCGCTGGACCAGCCGAAACAGAAGCACCAGGAAAGCCCATCCGAAATAAAGGGTATAAAGAATCATCCCGTTCTCCGGTGCTCCCCATCCCACAACGAGCAGCAGCAGCATGGAAAAGCCTGCCCATGCGCCCGCAATCCTCACCGCCTTATCCCTGCGGTTGATGAGAAAGCTGATCAGGCAAAGCACCAGGAGAATGGCTCCAACCCAGTCTGTGTTCAGGATATTCTGTCTCGTAAGCTGCCAGGAAGCATGGCCATAGGTGACTGTATCAACAGCTGCATCCGGTGCAGCGAAGCACGAGGCAATAAAGGATAGATACTGGTTAATCCGCCCGTTTATGCTTCCTCCGCCGGCAAACGATGACAGGATGCCAGCCGTTTTTCCTAAGCCCAGCACGGTATCCAGCCTGCCGAAAGCGAAAAACAGAGTCAGAAAACCGATCACCGCCTTCACCATCACAGTCAGGAAAGATTTAAACCCCTTTCCGTCTGTTTCCGCGCTGTAGGCAAGCGGCAGGAAAGCCAGACTCGTCAGCAGTGAACCGCCGGCGGCAGAAACGGCAATCACGGAAGCCCGACGGTTCTCTGTATACGAAAAGGCAGCAAAGATTAACCAGAAGAACGCGACAATATACTGTTCAATCATCACTGAAAACAGTAGTGTGGTATAAATCACGGAAGTTATCAGCATGAAGCAGATCCGGTTTGTCCGGTTCAGTCTGAGCATCCCGGTCAGCATCAGGTTCGTGATCACCAGAAGAACAATCTGGACCAGGTTCATCAGCAGCGGCGTGATCATGGGAGACATGCCCGAAAACGGAAGGGAAATCAGGTACGCCGGGGCGATCAGCGGTGCTGCAAACACGGCAAACAGAGGCTGTCGCAGGTCATTTTCCGGATGATACGGCCACAAAAAGACATTCGGTTCAATCATACTCGGGGAATCGCTGGTATAGATGACCTCGTAGCTCATCCCTGAATCCCAGAAGGCGCGGCTGCGGATAAAAGCATAGTTTGAATATCCGATCAGCGCCGCAGCAATCAGGATGCATACTGCGATTTCTGCACCGGACAGCTTGCTGAAAAACGGTCTCAGGATCCCGGCCACATGATCCAGCAGAAGTGACGACAGCGTATAAACAGCAATCAGGGATAACAGCGCCGCCGCAACGGCGATCACAGTAAGGATCAGCGTCTTCTGACCGGATCCCAGGGCATTCCTTGTTCTTTCGATAAAACTCTGCAGCGCATACAGACAGATCCCTGCGGCTGAAAGCGCTGCATATACTTTTATACCAGTCGGCACTTTTCTGATTTTTTGTCCGATGTCGGGGATCCATGCATAAAACAGGATCATCACAAGCAATGCGACCGGCAGCGCGATAATCTTCTGAGGGTCCCGTTGAAGATTCAGAGCCATGAAAGAAAAAGAAGACGCAATCAGGAGCAAATTACGCCTGATGTTCCGGATACTGATCCTGCGCTTGAAATCCTGCAGCACTTCTTTCCCTCCGTCTTCTATGTGAGCACCATCTGACTGCTATTATACCTCAAACGTTCCCCGTTGAGAATAGATCTGTTCTGTCCGTTTCCGTTTGCGATGTTTTCGGATCTGTGTTATCTTTGAATTAATCATCTGCTGTATGGAGTGTTTTAATGAATAGTATCCCTGCTGCATTACTTGACTGGTATGACCGCTGCGCCCGGGTCCTGCCCTGGCGTGGTTTTCATGATGCTTATCGCACCTGGGTCAGTGAAACCATGCTTCAGCAAACCCGCGTGGAAACCGTTCTTTCTTATTATGACCGCTTTCTCTCACGATTCCCGGATCTTCCTTCCCTTGCTGCCGCATCGGAATCAGATGTCCTGAAAGTATGGGAAGGCTTAGGCTATTATTCCCGTGCCCGAAACCTGTGGAAAGGCGCCCGGCAGGTGATTTCCGAATACGGCGGCATTCTTCCCCGGGATCCGGCCCTGCTCCGGAAGATCAGTGGCATCGGGCCCTATACTGCCGGCGCCATTGTTTCCATCGCCTATGACGTACCGGTCCCTGCCGTAGACGGAAACGTAATCCGCGTTCTTGCACGAATATTCGGAATCCGCAGTGATGCGCTGGAACCCGGAACCCACCGCCGTATCGAAGCTCTTGCCGCGTCTCTCGTCCCGGCAGAACGCCCTGGAGATTATAATCAGGCCGTCATGGATCTGGGGGCTACCGTTTGCGTGCCCGGCACTCCGGATTGCGGCCGTTGTCCCCTCTCCGCCTGCTGTGATGCCTTCCGTGCCGGCGACGCGTCATACCTGCCTGTTCTTCCGAAATCCAAGCCGCAGAAAATAATCCCGTATGCTGTTTTGCTGATTCGTTTCGGAGACCTGGTTCTGATGCGTCAGCGCACTGAAAAGCTTCTGCAGGGATTATGGTGTTTTCCTATGCTGGAAGGCTCCTTTCTGCCGGAAGAACTCGCAGCGCAAGTACACAGGAAGTTGTGCCTTTCCTGCACCGATCTGAAAGAAGCAGGATCCGCCCGTCATGTATTCACCCATCAGATCTGGCAGATGCAGCTTTATATAATGAGCGCGGAAGCTTCCGCCTCCGCGCCTGAAGGTTATGAATTCATTCCGTTGAACCGGCTTTCCGCTCTGCCCCTCCCCGTAGCAATGAACACAGCTGTTTCAGTAATCAAAAACCTTATGTAAAGAAGTTTCCTGAAAGCCTCATAAATCTAATTTCATGTCATTCATTCCGAAGGGGTTTAAGGGACAATCGGGAAGCTCAATATTTTTATTCCGGGTCATTCATTCCGAAGGGGTTTAAGGGGCAATCGGAAAGCCCCCTTATTATGCATTCACCATAAATGCTTTATAGGCCTTCACTGCCTCATACAAATCCGCCTTGGAGATCACTTCCATCGGCGCATGCATATTCAGCACCGCCACGCCGCTGTCAATAACCTCCATGCCGTACAGTGCGCAGATATAAGCGATCGTACCGCCGCCGCCCTGATCCACCTTGCCCAGTTCAGCCGTCTGCCAGCAGACCTTGTTCTCATCCATGATTTTGCGCAGCTTTGCCATATATTCTGCATTCGCATCGTTGGATCCGCTCTTGCCGCGGCTGCCGGTAAACTTGTTGAAGCATACGCCCCTGCCAAGCCAGGCGGCGTTTTTCTTTTCATATGCGCCTGCATACAGGGGATCAAAGCCCGCGCTGACATCACAGGAGAGCATCCGGCTGTTGCGAAGCGCGCGGCGGACATTCAGCTCGCTGTATGCGCCCTGTAGATCCAGGATTTCCGCCACGGCGTTTTCCAGATAGTTGCTCTGCATACCGGTTGCGCCGACGCTCCCGATCTCTTCCTTATCTACCAGCATTCCGCAGCAGGTATATGTCGGAATGCCGGTCAGGCTCAGCATAGCTTTCAATTCAGCGAAGGCGCAGACCCGGTCATCATGCCCGTAGCCCATAATCATACTCCGGTCCAGACCGAAATCCCTGGCCTTTCCTGCAGGAACTGCTTCAATCTCCGCGGAGATCAGATCTTCTTCCTCTATCCCGTATTCATCCTTCAGGATCTTCACCAGTCCTGCTTTCACCGGTTCCTTCTCCTCACCGGCCAGCGGTTTCCCTCCGAGAATGATATCCAGGTTTTCCCCGGTGATTGCTTCGCTCAATTTCTTACCCATCTGTTCCTGGGACAGGTGGATCAGCAAATCGCTCACACCGACCACTGGATCTGTATCTTTTTCACCGACGCAGATCTGCACCGCTGTTCCGTCTTTTTTTACTGCAACGCCGTGAAGAGCCAGTTCCCGGGCCACCCACTGGTACTTCTTGATCCCCCCGTAGTAATGGGTATCAGCCAGGGCAAAGTCCCCGTCCTCGTACAACGGATTTTGTTTTAAATCCAGCCGGGGGCTGTCGATATGCGCGCCGACTATGTTCATCCCTTCCTTCAATGGCTTCTTGCCGATCAGGAAGATCAGCACCGCCTTGCCCATCTTGTTCAGATAAACCTTATCTCCGGGTTTCAGAGCTTTCTTCGCGGAGATTACTTTCTCCAGGGATAGATATCCGGCCTTTTCCAGCGCATCGATTGCAATCTGCGCACATTCCCGTTCAGTCTTCCCGTTGTCGATAAATGCCCGGTATTCAGCAGCCACAGCTTCCAGTTTTTTCAGTTCCGTCTTGTTATAGGTTTTCCATGCATTGGGCCTTTCCATTGTGTCTCACACTCCTTGTGCCCTATCTTACCATTATCTCCCGCTGAACACAACTCCGCCCTCATCTTTCCAATCTTAACCTTCCACTCTTCACTCTTAACACTCCGCTCTGAATCTTTCACCTTCTCTTCACATTCCGTTCTTCTGTTCTTGAACTTCTGTCGCTATAGTGATGATGGTAACCTGCAGAAATCGGGAGGCTGATTGTATGTCTAAACTGATCGGGATCGACCTTGGAACCACCAATTCCTGCGTCGCGTTTATGGAAAACGGCCGTGCCGTTGTCATTCCGAATGCTGAAGGCGGTAGGACCACGCCGTCCGTCGTTGCCTTTACCAAATCCGGGGAGCGCCTTGTCGGGATGGCTGCCAAGCGGCAAGCCGTCACCAACGCATCCCGTACCTTTTCTTCTGTCAAGCGTGATATGGGATCTGACAGGCGTTTCACTGTCGATGGCAAACAGTATACCCCTCAGGAGATCTCCGCCATGATCCTGCAGAAGCTCAAGGCTGATGCGGAAAGCTATATCGGGGAGACCGTTACCGACGCGGTGATTACAGTGCCGGCCTATTTCTCTGATGCACAGCGTCAGGCCACCAAAGATGCCGGCCTGATTGCCGGCCTGAACGTTCTGCGGATTATTAACGAGCCCACTTCCGCCGCGCTGGCCTATGGTTTTGACAAGGGACAGCCCTGCAAAGTCATGGTTTATGACCTGGGTGGCGGCACTTTCGATGTCAGCATTCTGGATATCAACAGCGATACCATCGAAGTTCTGGCCACCGCCGGTAATAATCATCTTGGCGGTGACGATTTTGATCAATGTGTCGTTGGCTGGCTGCTGGAGCAGTTCAGAAATGAGCATAAGCTTGATCTTTCCAAAGATCCCATGGCCATGCAGCGGCTGTCTGAAGCGGCTGAAAAGGCCAAGATTGAACTTTCCGCCTCTTCGGAGACAATGATCAGTCTTCCCTTCCTGGCCCAGAATGCTTCCGGCCCCATGCATCTGGAAACTACCCTGACCCGGGCCCGTTTCAACGAGCTGACCGCTCATCTGGTATCCGCCACGAAGGGGCCTGTCCAACAGGCGCTTCAGGATGCCGGGATTAGCGCCTCCGCCCTGAATCGTGTGCTGCTGGTAGGCGGCTCCACCAGAATCCCCGCGGTCCAGGAGGAAGTCAGAAAACTGACCGGGAAAGAGCCTTCCCGGGATATTAATCCGGATGAATGCGTTGCCATGGGCGCCTGCCTGCAGGGCGGCGTGCTTTCCGGCGCGATTAATTCCATTGTCCTGATCGATGTTACCCCTCTGTCTCTTGGGATTGAGACCCTGGGAGATGTTTTCGCGAAAATCATTGACCGGAACACCCCCCTGCCCTGTCAGCATTCCCAGGTCTTCACCACCGCGGCCAATTTCCAGACCAGTGTGGAAATCAATGTTTTGCAGGGAGAGCGGGAGATCGCTTCCGCCAACAAATCTCTTGGCAAGTTCCGCCTCAACGGCATCCGCCGGGCGATGCGCGGCATTCCTCAGATTGAGGTCACTTTTTCCATCGATACAAATGGTATCGTCCATGTAACCGCCAAAGATCTTGGAACCAACAGTTCCCAGGATATTACAATCTCCGGGTCCGGCAATATGAGCCGGGACGAGATTGACCGGGCCATCCGGGATGCTCAGCGCTACGCTGCGGAGGATCGGCAGCGCAAGCAGACACAACAAACCCGGGATGCCGCTGAAAGCTTGCTCAACCAAGCCCGAAAAGCAAGGAAAAAGCTGAAAGACGAGGATAAGTCCCGTCTCGACGGTTCCATTTCCGCCCTGGAAGGAGCCCTGAAGGATGGGAATGATCAGCGGATCCGTTCCGCTTCGGAAGATCTGGACAGAATCCTCCGCTCCGTCGGTACCTATGCTTCCTCCCCGGAAGGAGGAAACGACGACGGGGCCTATGACGTCTGAGGAGGCTCAATATGTTCGGATATATTGCGCCGGTCCTTTCCGTCCTGTCGGAGGAACAGAAGCAGCGCTACCGTTCCTTTTACTGCGGCGTTTGTCATGCTCTGCGGGAGCGCCATGGCCAGAGCGGCCGCCTTTCCCTCAGCAATGATATGACCTTCCTGGCTATGCTGCTCTCTTCTCTCTATGAACCGGAAACCGGTAATACCGTTTCCCGCTGCGGCATTCATCCTGTGAAGTCCCATGCTTTCCTTTCCTCCCCGATGATTGACTTTGCCGCGGATATGAATGCGCTACTCTTCTACTATAAATGCGTGGATCAGCGGATGGATGACCGTTCTCTCCGCGGGAAGGCAGGCGAGAACCTCTTCCGGAAGGCGCTGGATAAAGTCCGCAAAGACTGGCCGGTTCTGACGGAAGGTGTCAGCAAAGCGCTGGATCAGCTCTGGGAGGAGGAAAAGCAGCAGGCTCCTGTGCCGGACCGGCTCTGTAATCTTTCCGGTGAGATGCTTGGCGCTGTCTTCGTCCCCTTTCCCGCTGATCCCTGGGCCGGTGTCCTGCGGTCTCTCGGCGCGGGGCTCGGCCGGTTTATTTACTGGATGGACGCGTGGGAAGATCTCGATGAGGACCGGAAGAAGGGGCGATTCAATCCGCTGGCCGGATATCGGGACAGGCCGGATTACGAAGCCTTCTGCAAAGAAACGCTGGAGCTTCTGATTGCGGAAGCGGCTGAGTGTTTTGAGATTCTTCCGCTGGAACAGGATCTGGACATCCTGCGAAATATCCTGTACAGTGGTGTCTGGCAGCGCTACACGCTGATTACGGAGAAAGACAAGAGAAAGGAGGAATCCCATGCCAAATGATCCTTTTGCCGTATTGGGCGTGAGTTCCTCCGCCACGGAAGATGAAATTAAGTCAGCTTACCGCAAGCTGGCCAAGAAATATCACCCGGATCTGAATCCGGGCGATAAAGCAGCAGAAGAAAAGATGCGGGAGGTCAATGATGCCTACACCCGCGCGCTCCAGATTAAAAAAACCGGCCGGGATCCCTCCGCCAATCCTTATGGTTCAGGCGGATACGGCAGTTCTTCCGGCACTTACGGTAGCTACGGCAATCCTTTTGGGCAGAGCGGTTACTATCGTCAGAGCAGCGGATATGGCGGACAGAGTGAGCAAAATGGGAATTCGTCCGGTGGGTACGGCTTTGAGTTCGATCCTTTCTCCGCTTTCTTCGGCGGTGCCCGATCTCAGCAGCAGACTCGCTACCGCACCCGTTCATATGCCAATCCGGAGCTGCAGACTGCGGAAAACCATGTGCTCTCCAATCGCTATAACGAAGCGATCAGTCTGCTGAACCGGATCCCAACCCACGATGCAGACTGGCATGCCCTGTATGCAAAAGCTGATCTGGGCCTTGGCAACAGAATCTCCGCCCTGGATCATGCCCGGGCCGCTGTCCGGATGGCACCCGGCGATGCGGATTATCAGGCGCTGCTGAACATGATCGAAGCAGGGAGACAGACTTACCGGCAGACCCAAAGCAAAGGTTACGATTTCCGCTCCGCCATCTGTGCCAATCCCTGTCTGACATGCTGCGCCGCCAATATGCTTCTCAACTGCTGTCTCGGCGGCTGCGGCCGTTATGGAATGTGGTGCTGAGATACGCGTGCGACTTCTGACCGTCGTTGTAAGCAAAGATGAGTAACGGCAATCGCAGATAAAGAAAGGAGGAGTCTTCATTATGACTTTCTTGCAAAAAATAAAAGCCGGGCTGGCCCGCTTTATGCAGGGCCGCCACGGCACTGATAACCTGGGAATATTTACCCTCCTGGCCGGTCTGGTCATTTCGCTTCTTTCTACGTTTCTTCGCATCCCTGTTCTTTCTTTTTTGGGGCTTGCGCTGTATGTCATTACGCTTTTCCGGATGCTGTCCCGTAATCATGAGGCGCGTATGGCAGAGAACCGCAAATATATTGAGCTGACCTCCGGCTGGAAGACAAAGTCAAGCCAATTTATTAAACGTTTGAGAAACCGGAAGGACTATAAGTATTTCAAGTGTCCCAACTGCAAAGTGCTTCTCCGGCTGAAGCGCGGCAGCGGTGAAAAGGAAATTACCTGCGTCCGCTGCCAGCATCAGTTCAAAACAAAAGCATAATCACCCTGCGCTTCGGAGCAGCTTCACCGCGTCTCTTGTTACAAAGTAATTTCGGTTGGATTTCTCGGTCTGTTCGAGCAGGCCTTCATTTACCATCCGCCGGAGATAGCCGGCCGTAGTAGAGGTGGATTGCAATCCGGCAGCCTCGCCGATCTCTCGCACAGAGGGTTGTTTTCCCCTTTCCGTGGCAAAGCTGATCATGTATTGCATAATCAGGATACGCTTTTCCTGGTTCCTCGGTCTGCTGCTCTGCATGCTCATCTTCCTTTCCTCCCGGATGTTTTCCTTTGAGAATCTTTCCATTCTCTTATGCTTTCATCGTCTGCCCATTCGTCCGGCTGCACAGTTCCGATCACCCGGCCGGCACAGCGGACTTCAGTATCCTTGGAAAACCGGATCGGCGCGTAATCGGGGTTATGGCTGTAAAGACCGTCTTTACGGTATTCCTTGATATATCCGGTATCTCCCGCGATAAAAATACCGATCTCCCCTTCCCGGATGGAAGTCGTATGGCTGACCAGCACAAGTGCTCCGTCCGGATAAGTTGGTTCCATACTGTTTCCGTTAACCCGGATGATCTCGTCCGCCGCTTCTGTGATTGAATCGGCATACAAAAATACTTCCTCGCCCCGTGCTGCCTCCAGCGTTTCTCCGGGACCGGCAGAAGCAGCCAGATCGTTCATGTAAAGGCGGATAACCTTTCGAGTCGGTTCTTTTAAGCTCGTCTGCATGCCGCGGAGCATCTCCATCTCCTGCATAACCACCTGACGGTTATATGGATTAAGCGCCGCATAGCGGCGGACAACCTCCGAAGCCTCAGACGGGCTCAGATCACCGTCCACCTTGACCGGTATTGACTCGTTTTTTATACCGAAAAACTCTTCCAGTGATAAATCGAGAGCATCACAGATAATCGGAACGCTGCCGACATCCGGCCGGCTTCGTCCGGCCTCCCAGGCTCCGACGGCGTTTTTCCCGATGCGTACCAGCGCCCCCAGTTCTTCCTGGCTCATCTTTTTGCTTTTACGTTGCTTTCGAATCAGCTCACCGTATGAAACACCGGCAGCATTAGCCATGCTGTTGGGATCTGCCTTGGACATATTCTCTCCTCCTCTATTCCTTATGATATCGTATTGTACCACAATTAATTTGTGTTTGTAAAGACGTTACGAATAAATTTGTGTTTTCTTGACTTGAAGATCCCGGATACATTATACTTATAGTATTGTACGGAGTTTTTGATGGTAAGAATTCTGTATTCGGAATTCTTAATTCATATTGTGGAGGTGTTCCGAATGTTTACACTGAAAGAGAAGAAATTTTTAAAGCTGCTGGATCTCACGCCGGAAGAAATCATCGGCCTGCTGGATCTTGCCGCAGATCTTAAAGCGAAGAAAAAAGCCGGCGTGCCCCATGCCTGCTGCGCCGGAAAGAATATCGCCCTGATTTTTGAAAAAACAAGTACACGCACCCGCTGTGCTTTCGAAGTTGCAGCATACGACCTGGGGATGAACTGCACCTATTTGGATCCTTCCGGAAGCCAGATCGGTAAAAAAGAGAGTATTGCAGACACTGCACGGGTCCTCGGTCGTATGTTCGATGGGATCGAATACCGTGGTTTTGGCCAGCAGATCGTTGAAGATCTGTACCGCTATTCCGGCGTCCCGGTATGGAACGGCCTGACCAACGAATTCCATCCCACCCAGGTCCTGGCCGATCTTCTCACAATTCGGGAGCACTTCGGTACACTGAAAGACATCAAGCTGGTCTATATGGGGGATGCCCGCTATAATATGGGGAACTCGTTGATGGTTGGCTGTGCCAAACTTGGCATGCACTTTGTGGCCTGTGCGCCGAAGAAGTATCAGCCCGGTTCGGAGCTGATCACCACCTGTCAGGAAATTGCCCGGGATACAGGTGCGATTCTCGGGTTTGAGACTGATGTGGACAAAGCTGTCGCGGGCGCTCATGTCATCTATACTGATGTCTGGGTCTCCATGGGCGAACCGGATGCCGTCTGGGAGGAGCGGATTCGCGATTTGCTTCCCTATCGGGTTACCTCCGATGTCATGAAAAAAGCCGGAAAACAATGTGTCTTCATGCACTGTCTTCCGTCTTTCCATGATCTGAACACGTCCATTGGCAAATCTATCTTTGAGAAATTCGGTATCGACTGTATGGAAGTAACGGATGATGTCTTTGAAAGTTCCTCCTCCATCGTCTTCGACGAAGCCGAAAACCGCATGCACACCATCAAAGCCGTTATGGCTGCCACTCTTCAATAATCCGACAAGCACTTAGTTTCTTCCCCGAAGGGGGTATGGGAGCGATCGGAAAGCCCCCTGGTTATTCTGTCACTTTCTCCGCTTCCGGCATAATCAGTGCCGCCAGGAAATAAACCAGTACGCCGCTGCCGGCCAGTGCGCTCACCAGTACAAACGCCAGGCGGATCAGGGTAGGATCGGCGTTCAGGTATTCGGCAATGCCGCCGCACACTCCGCAGATCTTCTTATTGCTATTGCTCTTGCACAGTTTCTTCATCGTTCTTTCCTCCTCTTTCTCAGGCGCTTTCGCGTCACTCATCGTTTACGTGTAATATTATATCCGCCGTTTCTTGGAAAATAAGGGAAGAAAGATTAGAATCAAATGAAAAACCACCGGAATCTTTTTCAGAAACCGGTGGTTTTTATAATTTAGCTTTTCAGGATTCACGCTTCATCATTCTGAATTCTGAATTCTGAACTCTGAATTTGAAATCAGCCTTCACTCACATTCAGGCCGAAGGGAGTTCAATAGCCGATCGGAAAGCCCCCTGGTCAGCCTTCACACTCACATACGGACCGAAGGGGTCCAGGGGGCGATCGGAAAGCCCCCTGGTCAGCCTCCGAACATACTGATCAGGAAACCTGCCGCAATGGCGGATCCGATAACACCCGCCACATTGGGGCCCATCGCATGCATAAGCAGGAAGTTGGAAGGATTGGCTTTCTGGCCTTCCCTCTGGGAAACGCGGGCCGCCATGGGAACGGCGGAAACACCCGCGGAGCCGATCAGCGGATTGACTTTGCCGCCGGTCAGCTTGTACATCAGCTTGCCGACCAGCAAGCCGCCGATCGTGCTGAAAGAGAAAGCAATCAGGCCCAGCACCACGATCTTGATCGTGTCGAGGGTCAGGAAGCGGGAGCCGACCATGGTCGCGCCGACGCTGATGCCCAGGAACAGCGTAACAATGTTCATCAGGGCGTTCTGTGCCACGTCGCTCAGGCGCTCGGTCACGCCGGTTTCCTTCAGCAGATTGCCGAACATCAGGCAGCCGATCAGCGGAGCGGTGGACGGGAGCAGCAGGACGATGAAGATCGTCACCACGATGGGGAAAAGGATCTTTTCGGTCTTGGAGACCTCACGCAGCTGTTCCATCTTGACGCTGCGTTCCTTTTCGGTGGTCAGCGCTTTCATGAGCGGCGGCTGAATCATCGGAATCAGCGCCATGTAGCTGTATGCTGCCACAGCGATCGGTCCCAGCAGCTCCGGTGCCAGTTTGGTCGTGGTCAGAATGGCCGTGGGACCATCCGCACCGCCGATAATGCCGATAGAAGCGGATTGCTGCGCGTCAAATCCCAGCAGGTTCGCGCCGAAGAAAGCGAAGAACACGCCGAATTGCGCAGCCGCGCCGAGCAGCAGGCTCTTCGGGTTCGAAATCAGCGGACCGAAGTCGGTCATTGCGCCGATTCCGATAAAGATCATACAGGGATACAGACCGGCCTTGACGCCGATATACAGGATATCGATCAGGCCGCCATGAGCCATGATGTGTCCGTAGCTGTGGTAGTACGGGCTTGTCTCGTCCAGGAAGGCATCCCACAGCGACTGATGATACAGCGCGTCCGGAAGTGATCCGTCTGCCGTCATAAAAACGGAACTGACGTTGGCCAGCAGACAGCCTACGGCGATACCGACCATCAGCAGCGGCTCATACTGCTTCTTGATGCCGAGGTACAGCAGTACGCAGGCAATGGCGATCATAACCAGGTTTCTCCATCCGTCCGGATTGCTGAAGAAACCGGCGAAACCTGATTCGGTGACCAGTTTTGACAGGGATTCTAACATCTTTCAGTTCTCCTCCCTTAACCCAGAACGATGATCGGCGTTCCGGTATCAACTTTGGCTCCAACATCTACCAGCACCTGCACGACAGTCGCGTCGTGGGGTGCCATAATCTCGTTTTCCATCTTCATAGCTTCCAGCACGGCCAGCACATCGCCGCTCTTCACGGCCTGTCCGGCGGAAACGTTGATCTTCACCATGGTTCCGGGCATTGGAGAACTAACCTGTTCTCCGGCCACGGCCACAGGGGCAGCGGCAGGGGCAGGAGCGGCGGCAGGTGCGGCAGCAGGTGCAGCAGGAGCGGCTGGAGCAGCGGCGGGAGCCGGCGCATAGGCTTCATATTCGTCCAGGATCATGGCCTCGCCCTGATCCACTTCTACTTCGTAGGTCTTGCCCTTCAGCGTAACTTTGTATTTCATCTCACTTAACCTCCTTGATGGATCTGAAGCGAAGCTCATTCAGCGGCTTGCCCAGCTTGTCGGCCACGATGGCCATGATCATTGCAGCGTCACGTGGATCCGTATCGTAGATCTTGACGTCTCCGGCGCTGCCGGGAGCCAGCTTCTTTGGCGCGGCAGGCACAGATGCTGCGGCAGCTGCGGCTGGCGCAGCAGCGGCAGGCTGAGCACTTTGGGTATCGGCCTTCTTCGCCTTGGAATACATGATCTTCCCGACAACGACAACCACGATCATCAAAAGGCTAAGGCCGATAAAAACCACAAGATAGCCGAGTGCGGCGTCAAGAAGGCTTTCGCCAACGTTGAGTATCGTACGACCCTCAATCATCTGTGTTTCCTCCTTACGCCTCTTCAATCGTGTACTTCACGATCTTTTCGCGGTTTTCCTTACGGAACTTGAGGTAATCCTCAGCCTGCTTCGGGAAGCAGATCCAGCTCATCAGGTCTTCCTCGCTCTCGGCCAGGTCGCCCAGGGCTTTCTTCGCGTTCTCGAAGTCTTCGCCCGTACGCTTGCTGTCCTCGATCCGGCAGTCGATGGGCTTGCCGCCCTCGCCCAGGATCTTGGTCTGCAGCGCTTCGTCCACGGGGGCAGGTGCGATACCGTATTCACCCTTAAAGTAGTTCTTTACTTCATTGGAAATGTTCTTGTACCGTTCGCCGACCAGCACATTGGTCACGGCCTGGTTGCCCACCATCTGGCTCAGCGGAGTCACCAGCGGCGGATAGCCCAGATCCTTGCGGACCGCCGGGATTTCCAGCAGCGCCTCGTCGAACTTGTCCATGGCGTTCATGTCCTTCAGGTTGGCGATCATGTTGCTCAGCATGCCGCCGGGAACCTTGTACACCAGGGCCTGGCTGTCCGTCGCCATGCTCTTGGGGTTAATCGTGCCGTTATCGACATATTTCTGCTTCACAGGCTTGAAGAAGTCGTTCACCTTATTGATGACCTTCTCGTCCAGTCCGGTTTCGATGCCGTACTGCTGAGCAGCGTAGAACAGGGTCTCGGTGGCTGCCTGGCTGGTACCGTTGGAGAAGCAGCTGGTCGCCGTATCGATGATGTCCACGCCGCTCTCGATGGCTTTGGTCAGGGTCATGTAAGCCATACCGGTGGTGCAGTGGGTGTGCAGCACGACGGGTACATCGCCCACAGCATCCTTGATGCCCTTAATCAGGTGCTCGGCTTCGTAGGGACTCATGGTGCCGGCCATATCCTTCAGGCACAGGGTGTCAAAACCCATCTTCACCAGGTCCTTGCACATCTCGACGTACTTTTCGACGGTGTGCACGGGGCTCTGCGTATAGCTGATGCAGCCGGATGCCACGGTCCGAGGCGTCGCGTACTTCTTCACGGCGTCCAGGGCAGTACCCAGGTTCCGGAAGTCGTTCAGCGCATCGAAGATCCGGATCACGTCAATACCGTTCTTGATGCTCAGCTCGACGAACTTCTCGACCACGTCGTCATGGTAGTGCTTATAGCCCAGCAGGTTCTGGCCGCGCAGCAGCATCTGCAGGCGGGTGTTGGGCATGTTCTTGCGAATGTTGCGCAGCCGCTCGAAAGGATCCTCGTTCAGATACCGCAGGCAGCTGTCAAACGTCGCGCCGCCCCAGCACTCCACGGAGTAATATCCGGCCTTGTCCATCGTAGGCAGGATTTCCGCAAAGTCGGCATAGGGCAGCCGGGTAGCCATCAGGGACTGGTTTGCGTCCCGCAGGACGGTTTCGGTGAACTGTACTTTTCTCATGAACCTTACTCTCCGATCCGTTTATGATTTTGAAATACATACAGGATGCCGCCCCGAACGGGCGGCATCCCGGAAGATGCAGGTCAGCTTACAGCTGCGGACCGGCGGCGACCAGCGCCTTGCCGGCTTCGTTGTCTTCATACTTGGCGAAGTTCTTGATGAACCTGCCGGCCAGATCCTTGGCTTTGGCATCCCATTCGGAGGGATCAGCATAAGTGTCGCGGGGATCCAGGATGCCGGTGTCAACGCCCTTCAGCTCCGTGGGAACTTCGAAGTTGAAGTACGGGATCTTCTTGGTGGGAGCGTTCAGAATGTCGCCGTCCAGGATCGCGTCGATGATGCCGCGGGTATCCTTGATGGAGATCCGCTTGCCGGTGCCGTTCCAGCCGGTGTTGACCAGATAGGCCTTGGCGCCGCTCTTTTCCATCTTCTTGACCAGTTCCTCAGCATACTTGGTGGGATGCAGTTCGAGGAAGGCCTGGCCGAAGCAGGCGGAGAAGGTGGGGGTCGGCTCGGTGATGCCGCGCTCGGTACCCGCCAGCTTGGCGGTGAAGCCGCTCAGGAAGTAGTACTTGGTCTGTTCGGGCGTCAGCACGGAAACGGGCGGCAGCACGCCGAAAGCGTCAGCGCTCAGGAAGATCACGTTCTTGGCGTCCGGACCGGCGCTGATGGGCCGAACCTTCTTGACGATCTTCTCGATATGCTCGATCGGATAGCTCACGCGGGTGTTCTCGGTCACGCTCTTGTCGGCGAAGTCAATCTTGCCGTTCGCGTCAACCGTAACATTCTCCAGCAGGGCATTCCGGCGGATCGCGTTGTAGATATCGGGCTCGCTGTCCTTATCCAGGTTAATGACCTTGGCGTAGCAGCCGCCTTCGAAGTTGAAAACACCGTTATCGTCCCAGCCGTGCTCGTCATCGCCGATCAGCAGGCGCTTGGGATCGGTGGACAGGGTGGTCTTGCCGGTGCCGCTCAGGCCGAAGAAGATGGCAGTATTCTCGCCCTGCATATCAGTGTTGGCGGAGCAGTGCATCGCGGCGATACCCTTCAGCGGCAGGTAATAGTTCATCATGGAGAACATACCCTTTTTCATCTCGCCGCCGTACCAGGTGTTCAGGATAACCTGCTCACGGCTGGTGATGTTGAAGGCGACAGCGGTCTCGCTGTTCAGACCCATGGCCTTGTAGTCGTCAACCTTCGCTTTGGAAGCGCAATACACCACAAAGTCCGGCTCGAAGGAAGCCAGTTCCTCTTCAGTAGGCTGGATGAACATGTTCTTCACGAAGTGAGCCTGCCAGGCCACTTCCATGATGAAGCGGATCGCCATGCGGGTATCCTTGTTCGCGCCGCAGAAAGCGTCCATCACGAACAGGCGCTTGCCGCTCAGCTGCTTCTGGGCCAGGATCTTCAGCTCTGCCCAGTTCTCCTCGCTCAGCGGATGGTTGTCATTCTTGTATCCTTCCGTGGTCCACCATACGGTGTCCTTGGAATTTTTATCCATAACAATGTATTTGTCTTTGGGGCTCCGGCCGGTGTAGATACCGGTCATGACGTTCATAGCGTCCAGCTCAGTCAGCTGTCCCTTGTCGAAGCCTTCGAGGCCCGGCTTGTTCTCTTCTTCGAAGAGGAACTCATAAGAGGGATTATGAATGATTTCCGTCGCTCCGGAAATCCCGTATTTGGTAAGATCGATGGCAGCCATAGGGCACCTCCTTATTACATTAGGGCCGTGAAATGATTAACATCCCAACGTAACCCGATTTCTTCTATTCTCGCTTTTTCCCCTATTTCCTGCTTCGTAACAAAAAATTTATATATTCTTCTTTTCTTAACATCTTGCAAAAAAAAAGACCTCTTCTTTTCCCGAAGCCGAAGGGGGGGGGCGGGGGGCGACCGGAAAGCCCCCCGGTGATCAAAAAGTCGTCTTATATTCTTGAGGCGACTTTTAAAGCCACTTCCATCATCTCGCGGAATCCGTCTTGCCGTTCGGCGGCGCTCAGCGCTTCTCCGGTAAAGATGTGGTCTGAGATCTGGAAAAGCGCCAGCGCTTTTTTATGCGCGGCCATCGCTGTCAGATACAGTCCTGCCGCTTCCATTTCCACCGCCAGCATTCCCAGTGCCTTTGCCTTGTTGTTGACCTCAGAATCCGGATGATAGAAGAAGTCAGATGTATAGACTGTTCCAACCTTTTTGTGAATCCCCAGCTCATCCGCAGCACGCACCGCTTCCTGCAGCAGATCAAAGCTGGCCGTCGGCGCCATGATCCCGGGCAGGCCGTAAGCAGTCGCCATCGATGAATTGGTGGATGCGGACATGGCGATAATCAGATCTCTCAGATGAGTATCCTCGCTCAGGCCTCCCGCCGATCCGATCCGGATAATCGCTTCCACGCCGAAGAAATGGAACAGTTCGTAAGCATAAAGCGTAAAGGACGGCATGCCCATCCCGGAACCCATAACAGAGATTTCAAGCCCTTCGTAGGTTCCGGTATAGCCGAACATATTCCGGACATCATTGAACAGCACCGGATTCTTCAGATAGTGTTCCGCTACGTACTTGGCTCTCAGCGGATCGCCGGGCATCAGCACGACCTTGGCAACATGGGTCCCTTCCTTCAATTCAATACAGGTGGACGGAGAAACCTTCATCATCGTTTTATACCTCCATTTTATTTCGTCTAAAATAGAAAACCCTCTTTTTCTTTTTTCGTCCGAAGGGGTTTAGGGGCAAAGGCGCCAGTGGCACCTTTGTTGGTTTCGATCGGAAAGCCCCCTTATTATTCAAACAGTTTCTTCAGATTTACATCAAACGGTGGATAAATGATTCCTCTGTCGGTTACGATCGCCGTCAGCAGTGAATGGTCTGTCACGTCAAAAGCCGGATTATAGCACTTTACCTCCGGCAACGCCATCGGTTCCCGGTACCACATGGTCCGGATCTCATCCGGATTCCGCTGCTCGATCCGGATATCATCGCCGGTCGGGCAGTTCATATCAATCGTTGAAGTCGGTCCAAGTGTATAAAACGGGATTTCATAATGTTTTGCCAGAATTGCAACCCCGCTTGTACCGATCTTGTTGGCAAAATCTCCGTTTGCTGCGATCCGGTCACAGCCCACGAAGCACGCCTGCACCCAGCCGTTTTTCATCACAATGCTGGCCATGTTGTCGCAGATCAATGTCACGTCCACCCCTGCGCGCTGCAATTCGTAGGACGTCAAACGTGCCCCCTGCAGCAGCGGTCTCGTTTCATCCGAGAACACTTTGAAGTCGATCCCCCGTTCCTTTCCTAAAAGGATCGGGCCCAGCGCCGTTCCATACCTGGACGTCGCCAGCGGCCCCGCGTTGCAGTGAGTCAGGATTCCGTCCCCGGGTTTCACCAATGAAAGACCGTATTCGGAGATTGCATAACACATCCGGATATCTTCATCATGGATCCTGATGCATTCTTCCCTCAGAAGCATCCTGATCTGCGGAATGCTGAGCCCTTCATGATTGCTGACAACGCTGAGCATCCGCGTTGCCGCCCAGCTCAGGTTAACAGCCGTCGGGCGTGTCGCGACCAACTGCAACGCCTGGCTCTCCAGCAGAGACGAGAATTCCGCTGTATCGTCCGTACTGATCTGCTGTGCAAGTACATAGATTCCGTATCCGGCGAAGATCCCGATGGCAGGCGCCCCCCGGACAGCCAGCCGTCTGATCGCGTCGCAGAGTTCCTCCGGCGTATTCAGCGTCAGCCAGACCTGCCTGTTCGGCAGCTGCGTCTGATCAAGGATAATAACGCTCTTTTCATCCTCCGACAGATGCACGCCGCATGTCATTCTGTCCTGATCCGTCACAGTCATTTTTTTATACCTCCTTCAATATCAGAAACACGTCCTCCGAAGAGGTCTCAAATATCAGAAACACATCCCCCGAAGGGGTCTTAGGGGCAAAGGCGCCAGTGGCGCCTTTGTTAATCAGGAAAGCCCCCTAACCCAACTGATCCTTCACATACCCCGCCAGAATATCGACAATCCTGGCATTTTTACCGCCGTTTGCCACGATCACATCCGCATCGTTTACATAGTTGCGGATATACCGGTCAAACATCGGTTTCACGCTGTTCAGGTACTGCTCCCCGATTCCCCTGATATCCCTTCCGCGCTCAACGATATCCCGTTCGATCCGGCGCAGCAGGCAGATATCAGGCTCCACTTTCACATACAGTTTCAGGAACATCAGCTCCGTCAGTCTCTTGTCATGGAAGGCGTGGATTCCTTCCAGAATCAGAATCTCCCTGGGGAGGATAATCTCCTCCGGCTTATCTGCCCGGCGGTGTTCGCTGTAGTCGTAGGCTTTCCGGGTGATTCCGCCGCCCCGCAGGAGCTGTTGCACATCCTCCAGCAGCAGATCGTGGTCAAAGATATCCGGCTCGTCATAGTTCAGCATCACCCGCTGCTCAAACGTCAGGTCCGGATGATCCCGGTAATAGCAGTCCTGCGGCAGCACAAGGCATCGTTCCTTCCCCAGCCTTTCCTCCAGTGCGTAGGCCAGCGTCGATTTTCCGCTTCCGCTCGCTCCGCAAATTCCGATAAACAGCATGCTCCTTCCTTCCCTTCTTTGCATTTTTGTTGCTGTATCCTCATGCATTCATTCTGCCGGCGGCATCTATTCAGCCGGCGGAAACTCCAGGATCTCCTCTTCCGGCCCGGGTGATTCCGGCGCGCCGGTAACCGTTCCTGCCGCTTCTGCAGTGATCCGGTACTGCTTCATCACTCCGTCATGATGCTCCGTGATATAATCGTCGTTCCCTTCCTTCGCTGCCTTTTCCAATGCATCGGCTGCTTTGGCAAGCGTCTCGGCCCCAATCATGCGCGAGGTGCTCTTCAGCGCATGGACCAGGATCCCGTACTGCTTCCAGTCGCGCATATCATAATACGCCTGCATACTCTCGGTTTTCGCCCGGGCGCTGCGGGCATATTCCTCCAGAAGCGTTTCATACAGTGCTTTGTCCTGCTGGCAGTACCCCAGTCCCGTTCCGGGAGTGATGCCTGCCTCCTGCAGAGGAGCGTACCGTTCTGTTTCCTCCGTTGCCTCCGGACTCTTCCGTGTCTCCGGCTCAACCTGTTTTACCATTGTGACCTTTTCCGACGGCAGGTATTTCAGCAGGGTTTTCTGCATTGTATCGCCGGACACCGGTTTGGGAAGGTAATCGGTAAAGCCTTCCGCGATGTATCGTTCCCTGGCGCCGATGATTGCGTCTGCGGTCATACAGATCACCGGTGTTTTTTCATTCGGGCTGTTTTTCATCCCATGCAATCGATGCAGCAATTCCGTCCCGTCCATGCCGGGCATCCGCTGGTCCATGATGATGACGTCGTATGCGATCGTTTCCATCAATTTCAGAGCATCCGTGCAGGCCTGCGCGGTGTCTGTCTGAAGCCCCGTTTTTTTCAGCAACCCCACTGTCACTTCAATATTCATCCGGGAATCGTCCACAATCAGGATCCTTGCTTCAGGCGCCCGGAAAGATTCTCTGTTTCTGACAGTTTCCTCTCCGTTCCTTGCTCCTTCAATCCGGATTTCCCCAAGCGGTTCGCATGAGACCACTTTCTGGGGCAGCGTGATTGTGAATGCGGAACCCTTTCCGTATGTGCTTTCAACGCTGATGGTGCCGGCCATCATCGTCAGTAATCTTTGGGTGATCGCAAGGCCGAGCCCGGTTCCTTCAACACTGCTGTTCCGTTCCAGATCGACTCGCTGGAACTGGGTGAAAAGCTTCTCCATATCTTCATCCCGAATGCCGATGCCCGTATCCCGGACCGTAATCTCCAGCGTAACAGGATCTCCGGCTGAATACTTTTTTTCAATGCTTCGGACCTGCATCTGAATGGTCCCCCGGTCAGTATACTTGACCGCGTTGCTCAGCAGGTTTGTGATGATCTGGCGTACCCGCACTTTGTCCCCGTACAGTGCATCCGGGATAGCCTGATCCACAGTGAGCCTGTATTCCAGTCCCTTTTCCCGAGCCCGGAAGCTCACCATGTTGCTGACGTCGTTCAGCAGGGAACTCAGTTCATAGTTTCCCTCGGTGATTTCCATCTGTCCGGCTTCAATCTTGGAGAAATCCAGAATATCGTTGATGATCGACAGCAGGCTGTTTCCGGCGTTTTCAATATTGGCGGCATAATCACTGATATTGCGGAAGGCTTCTTCCTGGGCTTCAGCGGAAGTCTCTTCACCTGTCCTGTCACACTCCCGGAGAATCATCTCGTTCATCCCCAGCACTGCATTGATCGGTGTACGGATCTCGTGGGACATTTCTGCCAGGAAATCACTTTTTGCCTTGTTCGCCTGGTCTGCCGCCTCCTTTTCCAGTTTCAGCACTTTGGTCTCATAGGCCTGCTTCTGCTCCTCCATCTTCATCTCTTCCATCCGTCGGGAGAAGTTCTGCTCGTTCTTGTTGCCAAGATAGTAGAACAGCGCGATCAGTGCAAAGATCAGAGAACAGATCAGGACGTTCACCGTCAGCTGCTTCCAGTGTTCGGCAAACAGCTCGTCGTTGCTGATGGCAATAATCACATACCACTGGTCCATAACCGGTTTGACAAACACAGTGCTCGTTTTCCCTTCGATTACCATCTCGAAATATCCGTCCTGCGTTTCCCGTACCCGCTCCATGAACTGTTTCTGTTCTTCTGTCTCATCCAGTTTCTGTCCTTTACGGCTCTCGTCCGGATGGGCGACAATCAGGCCGTCTCCGTCGATGATGAACCCGTAGCCCTGCCCTCTGATCTGCAGCCCCTTCGTCATTTCCTGAATACTGTTCATCTTCATGTCAAGGGACAGCACATCATTCCTGTCCGTCAGCTGTCTGCAGATAGAGATCACAATATCTCCGGTCTGCGCATCCACATAAGGCGGCACAATGATGATCTCCCCCGCGGCCTCCACTGCGGATGTATACCACATCCGCTGAACAGGATCATAACCTTCCGGCGGTACCCACGCCAGCCCGTCCAGATACCTGCCCTGGATATACCCGTACAGGCCCGTATAATCCTCATTGAACTGTTCCGCCAGAATCTTTGTTTCTTCCTGGATATAGTTCAGGATCTCTTCCGAAGATCTCCCCTTCCGCACCATATGGTCGACCGTGTCCGCTGTTACGCGTACGACGCTCTTGTTTGAGTCCAGATAGTTGATCAGTTCTGCCTCGACGCTGGAGATCCTGTCTTCGCCCATTTCGTGGAGGTTGGAGATCGTAACCTCGTTGATCACCCGGGAAGTATACAGCACCATCAGAATCATCAGGCAGAGAATCAGCATCAGCGGGATGATCAGATTGTTGCGTCTTCTTCCCGTTCCCGTGCCGAAAACAGGCGTACTGTCTGTGTATTTGCCGGCGCCGGTTTCTGCCGTTCCTTCCGTATATTCAGGGAAAATAGCGCCTGTCTCTCCGCTCTCGTCCTGTTCCTGACGCCTGTCCCTGTTGCTGAAATAAACCACGATGACTGTCGCCATGGCAAAAACGACGATGACCAGCGAAAAAATGAACAGGATCACCGGGATCACATCGTATGCACTGACCCCCGGATTTCCTTGCAGGCCGGCGGTAATGGTGTCGCGCATCCAGCTTCCGACCATGATCCCGCCGAAAGCGCAAAGCAGCACCACCATCGTAAAATAGACCGACTTCAGAATGTTTTCCGCCCGGCGGCCCGTTGTTGCAGCGTTTCCTCCTTCAGTCCCGTATGCTCGCCGGACCGACCATACGATGAAAAGATAATCCAGGCTGGCCAGTATGGAAAAAAGATAATACAGTTGGTTGACCGGCTTATCCAGGCAGCTGGCCGTCCACATGCCGAATTCAAAGCAGACAAACAGCAGGGCCGCGACCGAAGGCAGGATCCGTGCTTTTCCTTCCTCTTTGTGCTTTCTCTGCCAGAGAATGCCCTGAATCGAAAAGCAGGCAACTGCCGTCAGCATGATAACCTGATAGATGCTGTTCACCGCGCCGTAGGGCAGGTATAATGTCAGCTGATAGATATTAATCGGAATCGGCAGCAGCATCAGCGGGTGGAAAAACCGGCGTTCTTCCGGCGTCTTGATCTGCCAGATCAGCATCAGCAGCATAGCAAAAGCAACATTCCACCCGATATAAATCATCGCGTCCGAACTGTTCGGCGATTCGCCCATGATGAGTAGATAAGCCGTCCAGTGATAGCTGCTGACCAGCGTCCCCAGAAAAAAGATGACCAGATAAAACCATCCGCGCTTGCGGCTGTTGATATACTGAAACAGGCATACCAGCAGCATGCTGATTGTCAGCGACAGCTGAAGCGTGTTCTCCAGATAATCCCAGAACATATCCGTTCCTCTGAAAAATTATTCTGCCGAAGGGATCGGGGAGCAACCGAAAAGTTCCCCTGTTCTTTCCTTCATCTGATAACCGGTATCTTCATCAATCAGTTCCAGCATCACATCCGCGAACCGCGGATCAAACTGGCTTCCTCTTCCTTTCACGATTTCCTCCCGGACGATTTCCTGCGAAAGCGCATCCCGGTAGCTTCTCCTGCTGGTCATCGCGTCATAGGCATCCGCAACCGCAATGATTCTGGCCTCTTCCGGAATCCCGTCGCCCACCAGCCCGTCCGGATACCCTGTGCCGTCATACCGTTCATGATGCCATCTGGCGCCTGTGGACAGGGAGGGCATGCCCTGGATCGTTCCCAGAATCCTCGCTCCGAGCACAGGATGCGTTTTGATGATCTCATATTCTTCCGCGGTCAGCTTCCCGGGCTTGTTGATGACCGCGTCTGGTACGCCGATCTTGCCCACGTCGTGGACCAGACCCATCATATAAAGATTGTTCAGTTGCTCGTCACTGTATCCGCAGCGCTTTGCGATCATCTCCGCGTATTCCGCGACCCGGCCGGAATGGCCGTGCGTATAGGTATCCTTAGCGTCGATTGCTTCGGTCAGCGAGCGGACAATCTGGAAGAACAGCATGTTGTTTTCATGCGTTTTCCTGCTCACTTCTGTCGCCAGGTTATTCTGCAGGCGGGTCAGTTCGATGGCATGCTTCACCCGGAGAATCAGCACATCCGGCACAAAAGGCTTCCGGATGAAGTCCATCGCGCCGAGCTGCAGCCCTTCTGTCTCAGCCTCCCTGGAATCGTCAGATGTCAGGAAGATCACCGGAATATCCCTGGCGGAAAGGGAGTCGGTCCGCATCCGTCTGATGGTCTCAAATCCGTCCATCCCAGGCATCATGATGTCCAGCAGAATCAGGTCCGGATTGTTGTCCTTCAGGTATTCCAGCAGTGCCTCGCCGCTTTGGAGCGGAATGATCTCCATGTTTTCCCTCAGCAGGATATGCTCTGCCAATTTCAGGTTCACAGGATCGTCATCCACCACTGCAACCCTGTCCGTCTGGGCCGCTTCTTCTCCCGCATTGCGGTTCAGATGGACCTGTCCGGTCTCATAGATGATCGAAGCGCGTTTGCTGCATTCTGAACGGTTCCATTTGTCCAGCAACCGTCCGATCACCAGCCCGATATTGTAATCCTTCGTTTCCGGAAGCAGCATGAACAACTGTCTGTCGCTGATCTCCACCATGATATCGCTGCTTCTCAGCGAGTTCTGCATCAGTTTCCGGAATTCAGCCATCATCTCCTGCCGGTCGTCCGGTCCGCTGTTTTCGTCCTTCATCCGGATCGTAAACAACGTGCGGTACGCCACCCCGTGATAACGCTCCATGTACCGTGTCATATACCGGTAGATGCTGATAAAGGCTTCTTTGCCCATCCACATTGCACTGGAAGGAGCGTTTCTCTCCTCCAGGATCATCGTGATAGATTCCAGATCCAATTCTTCCGCGGGCGCCTTGGTCCCGATCACGCTGCTTCCGTAAACGCAGCATCCGTGCCTGCCGTTCTGTTTCACGCTGTAGAGCGCCTCATCCGCCATATGAAAAAGCAGCTCATACGCCCGTCCGTGCTCCGGCACAGCCACCGCGCCGACCGAAACCCCCAGCGGCACCTGCGGCCCGATCAGCTTTCCCGCGCTCACGGTATAAGCTTCATTGATCCGGCTGACAAAACGACCCAGTTCATTCTCCGTCTTCATGTTCCGGATAAACAGGATAAATTCGTCTCCGCCGATCCTGCCGCAAACGTCGTCATAACGCATTTCCTTCTGCAACAGGGCGGAAAAAAGCATCAGAATCTGATCCCCGGTGTCATGGCCGTACAGATCGTTTACGGGTTTGAAGGTGTCCAGATCCATCACGCACAGAAACCCTGTCTCCGCGGAGCAGAGTTCCTTCATTTTCTTTTCAGCAGCTTCCCTGTTCAGGAAACCCGTCATCCGGTCGACCATCGCCGCCCGTTCAAACCACTGCAGCCTTTCCTGTGTGCGCAGAACACGCTGGATCCGTCCCGTCAGAACGTCCGGAATGAAAGGTTTATGAATAAAATCCATCGCACCGAGTTGAAAGCCGGTAATCTCGGTTTCCTGATCATCTGCCGCTGTCAGGAAGATGACCGGCGTTTCCTCCCTGCCCTCTTCCATCTCGCGGAGTTTCCTCAGCGTTTCAAAGCCATCCATTCCCGGCATATTCACATCAATCAGAATCAGATCCGGGAAGTCATTGCTGCCAAGATACTCCAGCAGTGCCTGCCCGGAGCGCAGCGCTGTTACGCGCATATGGTTTTTGCTCAGGATCTGTCCTGCGCTTTTCAGATTCATGATGTCATCATCGACTATGATGATCCAGGCTGCCATATGATCCTCCCCGAACTACCGCATCCCGGCGTTGTACAGCTGAAAAGTCCGTTTTTTTCTTTAATATCTGTATGTTACACTATTTTGGGCATTCTGGCAATGTCGATTATGCCCCAGATCTCGGTTGACTTCATGTTTTCACACTGGTATATTATTGGTCGTTCGCATATTGACGAACGGTATAATGTAATGAAAGGAATCCCCTATGCAAGCTGAAGATCGTTCCAGGCTTCTCGGCACAGTGCCTATGGCCCGTCTTGTTCCGAAGATCAGTATTCCCATCATGTTTTCCATGATGATCCAGGCGCTCTATAATGTGGTGGACAGTATCTTTGTCTCCCGTTTTGATCCGAACGGCCTTACCGCCGTTTCCCTTGCCGCTCCCTTTCAGATGCTGATGATTGCACTGTCTACCGGCATGGGTACCGGTATCAACAGCCTGCTCAGCCGCCGTCTCGGTGAGAGAAATCCGGAAGGTGCCCGCCGGGCATCCTGGAACGGGCTCCTGATCGAAGTGTTGGGCAGTGTTCTTTTCCTGCTCTTCGGACTTCTGCTGGCGCGTCCCACCATGGCGCTCGTGGTCTCCCCGAATCTTGCTAATGCGGAAAGCATTCTGAACATGGGAACGGACTATCTGCGAATCGTCACAATGTTCAGTCTGGGGTTGTTCTCGGCGATCTTCTGCGAGCGTATGCTGCAGGCCACCGGCAATTCCATTCTTTCCATGGTCACACAGTTGTGCGGAGCCGTTACCAATATCGTCCTCGACCCGATCCTGATTTTCGGTTATCTCGGGTTTCCGTGCATGGGCGTTTCCGGCGCCGCTGTCGCCACGGTCATCGGTCAGTTTGTTTCAGCCATTGTCGGCTTCTGCCTGAATCAATGGAAAAATCCGGAGCTTCGTCTGAAATTCAGCGAGTTTAAGGTCAACCGGGGCGACCTGACCGGTATTTTTGCCGTCGGCCTGCCTAGCTCCATCATGGCTTCCATCAGTTCTGTCATGAACGTCGGCATGAACGTTATCCTTTCCGGCTTTGCGGAGAGCAATGCCGCCCTGAATGTCATGTCCGTCTATTTTAAGCTTCAGTCCTTCATCTTCATGCCGGTCTTCGGTTTGTCCAACGGTATCGTTGCGATCATCGCTTACAATTATGGTGCCCGGATCAAAGAGCGTGTTTACCAATGTATTAAGGTGGCCCTGATCTGGGCCGGCACCATCATGCTCATCGGCACCTTGGTTTTCATGATCTTCCCCCGTCAGCTGATGGAGATTTTCGAATCGGATGCCGAAGCAGTGATCACCTCCCAGATGACCAGCATCGGCGTTGTCGCCATGCGCATCATCGCGGTCAGCTTTATCTTCGCCGCAGTGGGCATCACGCTTTCCACTGTGTTCCAGGCTGTCGGCAAGGGCATCTACAGCATGATCATCAGTATCTGCCGCCAGCTTGTCATTCTCCTGCCCGTCGCATGGCTGATTGCCCGCCTCACCAATAATGTCTATGCTGTCTGGTGGTGCTTCCCCATTGCTGAGACCGCTGCCCTGGTTCTTTGTATCCTCTTCTATCGCAAATGCAATCGGGAAATGCTGTCCAAACTGTAACGCGTGTTTATGTCTCTCCGGTATATTATAACCCCCCGGGTGCATCATTGCTCCCGGGGGGTTCGCTTGTCTTTCAGAGCTTATTTGTCGTAGTTGACAACCTGGCTGAAGTCAACAGCCTTCAGGCTGGCGCCGCCGATCAGTCCGCCGTCAATTTCGGGCTGGGCCATCAATCCCTTGACGTTTTTGGGATTCATGCTTCCGCCGTACTGGATGCGGATCTTGTTTCCGGTCGCCTTGCCGTACTTACGGGCGACAGCCTTACGGATCACGCCGATGGTTTCATTTGCCTGCTCATCGGTGGCGGTCAGGCCGGTGCCGATGGCCCACACAGGCTCATAGGCGATAATGATCTTCGCGACCTGCTCCTTGGTCAGACCGTTCAGACCGATCAGGGTCTGATACTCAACCAGCGCATCGGTATATCCGGCTTCGCGCTCTTCTTTGTTCTCGCCTACGCACATGATCACCTTCAGGCCGGCTTCCACCGCAGCAAGCACCCGCTGATTCACGGTCTTGTCGGTCTCGCCAAAGTACTGGCGCCGTTCACTGTGGCCGATGATGACGTATTCCACGCCGCAGGCTTTGAGCATATCTGCACTCAGTTCGCCTGTGAAAGCGCCGCTCTTCGCCCAGTGCACATTCTCAGCGCCCAGCTTGATCTTGCTGCCCTTGGCCGCTTCTTTCACGGCGGCAAAGTTCACAGCAGGGACGCACACCACCACGTCGCACGTGGCATCCTTTACCAGGGGCTTCAGCTCAGTCACAAGAGCCTTTGCCTCTTCGGGGGTCTTGTTCATTTTCCAGTTTCCGGCAATAATCGCTTTACGCATAATGATGATCTCCTTACAATTTATTCACGCCGAAGGGGGTATGGGGGGCGATCGGAAAGCCCCCCATTAAATTATTTCTCATCCAGGCACGCAACGCCGGGCAGGGTCTTGCCTTCGAGGAACTCCAGGGAAGCTCCGCCGCCGGTGGAGATATGCGTCATCTTATCACCCAGGCCCATCTGCTCCACTGCTGCAGCGCTGTCGCCGCCGCCGATGATCGTCACGGCCTCGGAATCAGCCATCGCCTGCGCCACCGCCAGGGTACCCTGCGCCAGTGTAGGATTCTCGAACACGCCCATCGGTCCGTTCCAGACCACGGTCTTTGCGCTCTTCACCGCGTCAGCAAACAGTTCACGGCTCTTCGGTCCGATATCCAGGCCTTCCATGTCGGCCGGGATCTTGTCGGAATCGACAACCGTCGTGTCCACAGGTCCGTCAATGGGATCCGGGAAGCCGGCCGCGCAAACCGTGTCAATGGGCAGCAGCAGCTTGACGCCCTTTTCGGCCGCCTTCGCCATCATGTCCTTGCAGTAGTCGATCTTGCTCTCGTCCAGCAGGCTCTTACCGACTTCGTATCCCTTCGCCTTCAGGAAGGTGAAAGCCATGCCGCCGCCGATGATCAGGGTGTCAACCTTCTCCAGCAGATTGTTGATCACGTTCAGTTTATCTTCAATCTTCGCGCCGCCCAGAACAGCCACGAAGGGACGGTCCGCGTTTTCCAGTGCCTTGCCCATGATAGACAGTTCCTTGCCGATCAGATAGCCGGCAACGTTGGGGCTGGTGTATTTGGTCACGCCCTCGGTGGAGCAGTGTGCGCGGTGGCAGGAGCCGAAAGCGTCATCCACATAGGCATCGGCCAGGGATGCCAGTTCCTTGCTGAACTCTTCGATGTTCTTAGTCTCTTCCTTGCGGAAGCGGGTATTCTGCAGCAGCACCACGTCGCCGTCCTTCATCGCGGCAACCGCAGCCTTGGCATTCTCGCCCACTACGTTGTCGTCATTGGCGAAAACGACCTCTTGACCCAGCAGTTCGCTCAGGCGGACAGCCACGGGCGCCAGAGAGAATTTCTCTTCCGGACCATTCTTCGGCTTGCCCAGATGAGAGCACAGGATCACTTTGCCGCCGTCCTTGATCAGCTTCTGGATCGTGGGCAGAGCAGCAACGATGCGCTTGTCGTTGGTGATCTTGCCGTCCTTCATGGGGACGTTGAAGTCACAGCGTACCAGTACCCGCTTACCTTTTACCTGAATGTCGTCAACTGTCTTTTTTGCCATGAGAGTTCCGCTCCTTTTCATTTATTGATTCATCGTTTATTGCAAAATCTCCCCCGGAGATGAGCAATCCTCCTTGTTTATACCCGAAGGGGCTTGAGGAAACAATCTAGAATCCCGCCATTAATGCCGAAGGGGTTTAGGGTGGCGATCGAAAAGTCTCCATTATCGCCGAAGGGGTTTAAGGGGGCGATCGGAAAGCCCCCCTTATTATACACAATTTATATTGGATTGGAAAGAATATTCATCATTCTTTCCGCCGCTCCCTGGTCCGTGACCAGCAGGTCATGATGCGTGTGCCGTAGAATCGAGATGATCGCTTCCGCTTTGGAAGCT
>Ga0265298_10000334_pt1 | contig 71375 bp, 61 predicted proteins | sample AusTroGonzalo_MG_3_FD_193486 | JGI IMG/M metagenome (GOLD analysis project Ga0265298, IMG submission 193486) | Bovine rumen microbial communities from tropical cattle in Woodstock, Queensland, Australia - Gonzalo_01 | ecosystem: Host-associated > Mammals > Digestive system > Stomach > Rumen ... | reverse complement strand
CTCTCGTTAAGATCAATCCTGATGACAAGAAGGCCCTTCGTTCAGAAGGCTTCCTGACCCGCGATGCTCGCTCTGTTGAGCGTAAGAAGCCCGGTCAGCCCAAGGCACGCCGCAGATTCCAGTTCAGCAAGCGTTAAGCTCTGGATATATTTCCACGCCTGTACATTATATATACAGGCCTCTGGCAATCTGTGTTTAGTATCTAAACTGTCGGGATCTGCCGCTTAAAAGGACAGCTACCCGACGGTTGATTTAAAAAAGAATGTAAACAAACTATCAAAACAATTTATGTCAAGAACAAATTTTGAACAGCTTCTCGAAGCTGGTTGCCACTTCGGCCACCTGCGCCGCAAATGGAATCCCGCTATGGCTCCTTACATTTTCATGGAGCGCAATGGCATTCATATCATCGATCTTAACCAGACTGTAGCCGCTATTGATCAGGCTGCTGAGGTTCTCAAACGTATGGCCCGCGACGGCAAGAAGATTCTCTTTGTAGGTACCAAGAAACAGCTCAAGGAACTTGTTGCCCAGAAGGTATCAACAGTAGGTATGCCTTACGTTATTGAGCGCTGGCCCGGTGGTATGCTCACAAACTTCCCTACAATCCGCAAGGCTGTGAAGAAGATGGCCACTATCGATAAGCTGACAAATGACGGTACATATTCAAACCTCTCAAAGCGTGAGATCCTTCAGATTACACGTCAGCGTGCCAAGCTGGAGAAGAACCTTGGTTCTATCGCTGATCTGTCACGTCTGCCGGCTGCTTTGTTCGTAATTGACGTGCTCAAGGAGAACATCGCCGTTCGTGAGGCTAACCGTCTGGGTATCCCCGTATTCGCTATCGTTGATACCAACAGTGATCCTTCAAACATTGACTATGTCATTCCTGCCAACGATGACGCTACCAAGTCAGTTGACGTTATCCTGACCGCTTGCTGCGATGCTATCGCTGAGGGTCTTGCAGAGCGTAAGGCTGAGAAGGGTGAGGAGGCTGCCTCAGATGATGAGGAGAAGGCTGAGAAGCCCCGCAAGGAGCGCATCCGTAAGGTTGCCAAGAAGGAAGAGACTCTTGAAGAGGCTCCTGCCGCTGAGGCACCTGTAGCAGAGGAGGCACCTGCTGAAGCTCCTGCAGAGGAGGCTCCCGCCAAACCCAAGCGCACCCGTAAGGCTGCTGCTCCTAAGGATGACAAGAAGGAGGAGGCTTGATTTTATAACCACTTAAATTAAAAGAAAATGGCTGTAACACTTGATGATATTAAAGCCCTGCGCACCAAGACAGGTGCCGGTATGTCAGATTGCAAGAAGGCTCTCACCGAGGCTGAAGGCGATTTTGAGAAGGCTATTGAGATAATCCGTAAGAAGGGTTTGGCAGTTGCTGCAAAGCGTTCTGACCGTGAGGCTTCTGAAGGTTGTGTTCTGGTTAAGGTTGACGGTAACTTTGGTGCTATCATAGCTCTTAAGTGCGAGACAGACTTTGTTGCCAACAACAAGGATTTCATTGCTCTTACCCAGAGCATCCTGGATGCTGCTGTTGCTGCTAAGGCCAAGTCACTTGATGAGGTTAAGGCTCTGCCTTTTGAGGGTAAGACCGTAGCTGATATCGTTCTTGAGCGCACCGGTATTGTAGGTGAGAAGCTTGAACTGGACGGTTACAACTTCATTGAGGCTCCTGAGATTGCTTCTTACAACCATCAGGGTAAGAATTTCCTCTGCTGCCTGGTTGCTTTCAACAAGGAGGTATCAGACAAGGAGTATGTTCATGAGATCGCTCTGCAGGTTGCCGCTCAGAATCCTATCGCTGTTAAGCCCGAGGAGGTTCCCGCTGACATCGTTGCACGTGAGAAGGAAATCGCTGCTGACAAGGCACGTGAGGAGGGCAAGCCCGAGAATATGATCGAGCGCATCGCTGAGGGTCGTATGAAGAAGTTCTACGATGAGAGTTGCCTCTTGAACCAGAAGTACATCGTTGATGAGAAGAAGACCGTTGCGGAGTACCTCAAGGCTCTTGATAAGGACCTCACCGTAACTGCATTCCGTCGCTTTACCCTGAAATCCGAATAATTTAAGATTTCTCTATAGAAAAAACAGGCTCCCAATTTGGGAGCCTGTTTTTTCTTAGGCTGCCTAAGAAAACTATCCTTTTGTTTGGGAATAGCCTAAAGAAATAAGTTTTGCTTTGAGTTTCTCGCGGAAATCACCCTGGATTATGATTTCACCGTCCTTGGCGGAGCCCCCGCAACCGCAGAAAGTCTTGAGAGTGCGGGCAAGAGCCTCCATATCAGCCTGTGGGCCTTGGAATCCGCTTATCACGGTTACGGTCTTGCCGCCACGGCCGTTCTTCTCCATACGCAGACGCAGTTTCTGCTGCTGGGGAGGCAGTAGTTCCTGCTCAGGCTCATCATCAGTCTCGTATTTGAAATCAGGGTTGGTGGAGTACATCACTCCAAGCCTGTCCTTCCAGTCATTTGTGTTCTTTCCCATAATAAGTGAGATTTCTAATGCCCAAAGATAGTAACTTTGCAACACAACACACAAACACAAGGCACGATATGAAAATCATCTGCGTTGGAATGAACTACTCCAGGCACAATAAAGAACTGGGTGAAACGTTATTAAAGCCGGAGAGTCCGGTTATTTTCATGAAACCTGATTCTTCAATCCTTAGGAACCGGCGACCGTTCTTTCTGCCTGACCATCTGGGCAGGGTGGACTATGAGACGGAGCTTGTGGTGAGGATAAACCGTCTGGGCAAAAGCATCAGCGCGCGGTTTGCTGACCGATACATTGATGCTGTTACGCTGGGCATAGATTTCACGGCACGGGATATGCAGAATGATTTCCGCAGCAAGGGGTTGCCGTGGGAACTGTGCAAAGGCTTTGACCAGTCGGCAGTAGTGGGTGAATGGATTCCCAAGGAAAAGATAGGTGATTTGCAGAACGTTCATTTCCGTTTGGATATAGACGGTAATACGGTTCAAAAAGGACATACCGCTGATATGATATTTCCGGTAGCAAGGATAATAGAATATGTAAGCGGTTTCTGTACGCTCAAGACAGGTGACCTTATTTTTACCGGAACACCGGTAGGAGTGGGGCCGGTAAGCGTCGGACAGCATCTGCAAGGATACCTTGAAGGAGAGAACGTGCTGGATTTTCATGTAAGGTAGACGTATATTGAGGAAGTCACTTGCCATTCTGATTCTGTTTCTTAGTGCCGGCATAGGTATGCAGGCGCAGAGAACCCGTCTGGTGGATTCCGGTTGGGAGTCCATGCGCGCGGACTCTGTACGGCCGTGGACCGGCTTTGGAGTCCGGCTGGACGGTTGTTGGCAGGATTCAGTATATACGGCAGAGATTGAGTATCCTGAGTTGATGAGGATTGATGCTGATGATCTTGCCAGGTGGAATCTACGACCTGATGATATTCCAGAGTGGCCCAGGATAGAGTCTTCTGTAAGTATGTCCCGCGGCAATGCCACCTTTGATTCCGGTTTCTTACCCATCATAAGCCGCGACGGGGGATACTGGGCTATACAATCATACAAATATATAATCAGATCAAGACCGTCGGCAGCAAGAACTGCAGTTTACAAGGCTCCTGCACGGGAACGTTATACCCGTAAATCTGTACTGTCGGACGGAAAATGGGTTAAGATAAGGATTGCTGAATCCGGTGTTTACAAGCTTACATATAGTTCACTCCGCTCCATGGGTTTCAGTGATCCGTCAAAGGTCCGTCTGTATGGATATGGAGGCGCTGTCCTGCCTGAGACCAATCTGCAGGGGCTGATCGATGATTTGCCTGAGCAGCCTCTGTGGCGTACCGATAACTATATGCTGTTCTATGGACAGGGGCCGGTATCCTGGAAACGGACAAAAGATGGATATAAGCAAGAGGTTAACACATACTCTGATTGGGGATATTATTTCCTGACTGACAGGGCGGATTCAATCAGTGTCTCATTTGCTGAAATTGAGGCGGACAGCGTATCGGATGTAAGAATTGAGACCTATCCTGATTTCATGGCTTATGATCCTGATGAGTTCAGTTGGTACCGTTCAGGACGGAGATTCTTTGAGGAATATGATTATGCCGGCGGTAATTCACGTTCATATAGGTTTGATCTTGAGGGCTTGGCCAGTGATAGCGTTGGAGTGAGTATTGCGTTCTCTGCATCATCTGCCAAATCCACTGCAGTTACAGCGTATGTTAACGGCTCTGAGGTTGGAAAAATAAGTATCGGAGCTGTGGGTTCTACTAATGTGGCGGCAGTAGGAGAGAAATCTTTTATAAGCCGCGGTCAGTTCAAAGAGCAGAACACAATCCGTATTGAACATGAAAGACCTTCAGGTGAGTCAGGCCATCTGGATTACATACAGATTAATTACATTCGTAAGTTGGCTTTGTACGGTTCAAGTACAATATTCAGAGTTGATAGGGCAGTTAGTGAAGCGAGTTTTATAATAGAGAATTCAACTGCTGATGTAATGGTATGGAGGTTGTCAACTGACGGTTCATGCTTTATTGTTCCGTCTGTTTTTGATGGTACCAAAACCGTTACGCTCAATGCATCATACTCTGTCAGTGACATTCTTGTGGCGGTCAATGTCAAGGGCAGTTTCCCGGAGCCTCAGTTGGTGGCCGATATTCAGAACCAGAATTTGCATGGTATGGATTCCGTGGATATGGTTATTGTAGTGCCTGCATCGGGTAAACTTGTAGCTCAGGCTGAACGTCTGGCGGCAGCGCACCGTACTATGGACAGTATGAAGGTGGCTGTTGTAAGAGCTGACATGGTTTATAATGAGTTCTCATCAGGAACTCCTGATGCCACAGCCCTGCGCCGTTTCATGAAGATGCTGTATGACCGTTGTGGAAACGCTGCTGCTCCGCGATATCTGTTGCTTATGGGTAACGGAGCATGGGATAACCGTATGCATGTTTCTGACTGGTCCGGACAGAATCCTGATGATTACCTGCTCTGTTATGAGTCATATGAGTCTATGAGTCATACCGGGTCATACGTAATGGAGGATTATTACGGTTTGCTTGACGATACGGAGGGTTATTCACTCCTTACTGAGAAGGTTGATGTGGGTGTGGGCCGTCTTCCTGTAGGAACAGTTGCTGAAGCGGCAAAGAAGGTGGATCAGATCATTGACTACATGTGTGGCTCGTATGCAGGAGCATGGTGCAACAGGATTTTGGTGCTGGGTGATGACGGTGATAACAATACTCACATGCAGGATGCTGAAAAGATAGCATCAGTCATACATAATGCAGATCCTTCAATTGATGTGCGCAAGATATATTGGGATGCGTACAAGATGGAGGTGACTGCATCATACAACGCTTATCCTTCAATCCGCAAGTTGTTGCTGGATCAGTTGTCGGAGGGCGCGCTGATTGTGAACTATTCAGGTCATGGCAGTACGGAAGTCTTGTCACATGAATTCGTCATGAACAAAGTTGACGTGAAAGAACTGCGTTCAAAACATCTCCCGTTCTGGATTACCGCATCATGTGATATAGCTCCTTTTGATTCTCCCTTGGAGAGCATGGGAATAAACCTGATTTCAAATACTGAAGGCGGAGCAATAGGTATGCTTGCTACTACCAGAACGGTATATTCTTCCATGAACGGAGCCGTCAACCGCAGTTTCTGCCGATATGCTCTTTCCAGATCAGCTGATGGCCGTCTGAATGCTTTGGGCGATGCTTTGCGTCTGGCTAAGAATGAACTTGTCACGGCAGGGGAGGGTGAAACGGACAGGACAGAAAACAAGATCCATTTCGTGCTGTTGGGTGATCCTGCCTTGCGGCTTGCTGTAGCTGACCTGACAGCTGTGGTGGACAAATTCAACAACACGGATGCTGCGGTTACAGGCGTGGCTAGTGCCGGGTCTGTAATCACCGTGAGCGGTCATATTGAGTGCAATGGTGAACGCGTGTCTGATTTCAGGGGACTCTTGTCCAGTACTGTCTATGACAATGAAAGGCTTATAACCTGTTACAATAATCTTAAGACAGCCGATGAGCCCTTTACCTTCATGTACAGAGACAGGGTATTGTATTCAGGCTCGGATTCTGTAAGGAACGGTGAATTCAGTTTCAGTTTCCCGGTTCCTATGGATATCAACTATTCAGATGAAAAGGGGCAGATAATCCTGTACGCACAGGGCAATGACGGTCGCTGTGCCAATGGATTGTTTGAGAACTTTGTAGTGGGAGGTACGGCCGATGGTCTTGTAACGGATACCGTTGGACCGGACATCAGACTCTATCTTAATACGCCGTCATTCCAGTACGGCGCCAATGTGAATGCATCTCCTACGCTGGTGGTTGAACTTTGTGACAGTTCCGGTCTTAATACGGCAGGAAACGGACTGGGACATGACATACTGCTTGTCATTGACAATGATCCCAATTGGACGTGGGTTCTCAACAGCAACTTTGAGCAGAATCCTGGTGATTATACCCGCGGCAGGGTGGTGTTCAATATTCCGGAACTGCCGGAGGGTAAGCATACGCTTATGCTCCGTGCATGGGATGTTATGAACAACTCCACTACCGTATATCTTGGCTTCAAGGTGGTGACAGACCTCAAGCCCAGCTTTACAATCGGTGTGACGGAGAGTCCTGCGCGTGAGAGCACCTCTTTCATAATAACGCATGATCGTCCGGGACAGAATGCAAATGTTACGGTTCAGGTTTCAAGTTCAGACGGAACATTGCAATGGATGAAAAGCTGCAGGGATGAATCCGGAACAGGAGTGACTGTTGTGGATTGGAATCTCAGCAGCAACTCAGGTCATCGTTTGCAACCGGGACTGTACATTGTCCGGGCATCAGTCGGCACAGACGGAGGAGGCTGTTCGTCGGCCTCATGCAAAATTGTCATAGTGGGGCGGTGATACAATAAAAGCCATGTTTTTGAGTTAATAGTATGATGAAACGCAATAGAATAGTACAATTAATACTGCTCGTGGGATTTGTTCTTGCTGGGCAGGATGTATATTCGCAGAAGAGTGAGAGTGACGTAAGGCAATTCAATCCGGTATATACCGGTGTTACATCTCTCTCTATCGCCCCTGACTCACGTGCGGGAGCAATGGGCGATGTGGGATGTGCCACAGACCCGTATTTGGATAATAACAGCCAGTATTGGAATCCTTCAAAATATCCTTTCACTAACAGTCAGGCCGGTATCTCACTATGCTATACACCGTGGTTGCGCAAGCTGGTGAGTGATATTGATCTGGCAAATCTTACCGGATATTACAAACTGGATGATTATTCAGCATTGAGCGGTTCGCTCACCTATTTCTCTTTAGGTGAGGTTATTGCCATGGACGGAAGTACGGAAGTGATAATACGTCCGTATGAGATGGCTGTTGATTTTGATTATTCACGCAAGCTCTCAGAGCATTTCTCAGCTGCCGTAGGCATGCGTTTCATCTACTCGGATCTTCAGTACAATTACTCTGATGACGTTTTTCCCGGCAAGGCTTTCTCCGCAGACATCTCTATGTTCTATCAGAACTACATAGGGGTGGGGCGTAGGGATTGTTTGCTTGGCTTGGGATTGGCTGCATCAAACATAGGCAGCAAGATTTCATATGACGGCGGACAGACCAATGAATTCATTCCCACCAATCTTCGTCTGGGTGCATCGCTCACCGTACCCATTGACGAGTACAACTCATTTGCCATCTCTGCTGATTTAAACAAACTGATGGTTCCCACCAAACCCACTTATAAACAGTACATGGAGGAGCATAATCCTGACATCACTCCTGATGATCCCAATTATATGCAGGAGATATCTGCATACAATGAGTGGGTGGCATCTACGGGTTACAATGAAATGTCACCTATTGCAGGTATTTTCAAGTCTTTCAGTGATGCTCCCGGCGGTTTTGAAGAGGAACTCCGTGAGATTTACTGGGGTGTAGGCGCCGAGTATAATTATAATGACCAGTTCTTCCTGCGTGGAGGTTATCACTATGAGAATGAATACAAGGGTAACCGTAAATACTTCACGCTGGGTGCCGGTTTCAGGATGAATGTTTTTTCACTTGATGCCGCATATCTTATTTCAACGGCACAGAGCAATCCTCTGGATCAGACATTACGTTTTACACTGTCGTTTGATATGGACGGCATTAAACAGATAATAGGAAGATGACAAACATACGTGTAGGATACGGATTTGATGTTCACCGTCTGGTGGAGGGGCGTGACCTCTGGATAGGAGGAATCAAGATTGAGCATTCCCTTGGTCTGCTGGGCCATTCTGATGCCGATGTTCTTATTCACGCTGTCTGTGATGCCTTGCTGGGTGCAGCTACATTGCGTGACATAGGTTACAACTTCCCTGATACTGATATGCAGTACAAGGATATTGACAGCAAGATACTGCTTAAACGTACTGTTGATCTGCTGGCATCAAAAGGTTGGCAGGTGGTAAATGTTGATGCTACTGTCTGTGCTGAACGTCCCAAGCTCAATCCGCATATCCCCGAGATGCAGAGCGTTATGGCTCAGGTGATGGGTGTTGACTCTGACCGGATATCAATCAAGGCCACTACTACAGAAAAGCTAGGCTTTACCGGTCGCGAAGAGGGCATATCCGCCCACGCCGTTGCGTTAATCGAGAAGATTTAATGATACAGATTCAGGTCTGCGATGGTCCTGGCAACAGATGCCGGGACCATTTTGTCTATAGGCTCCCCTTTGCGGATACGATTGCGGATGGAGGTGGAGGATATGTTTACCAGAGGGCAGTCCAGTAATACGGAGTTGGGGGTCAGACCGCTGATCTTGAAACCTCTGCGGGGATAAACTATTATGGGATAGTTTTCCAGTATATATTCAGATTCATTCCAGTCACTGAACTTGGACCAGTTGTCAGCTCCTATGGTGAGTATGAATCTGCGGTCGGGGTAATCAGCGCTGATATGCCGCAGAGTATTGGCGGTATATGAGGGCTGAGGAAGGTGGAATTCGTAATCTGAAACTGTTATTCCTTTTATGTCTTTTACAGCCTCAAATGCCATGTCATACCTCAATTTGTCATCAAGCAGCTTGCTCTCTTTTTTCCAAGGATTGCATGGGGTTACAAGCAGCCATACCTCGTCGGCCAGATTTTGCTCCAAAACACTCTTGGCAATGGTAAGATGACCATTGTGCAGAGGGTCAAAAGTTCCCCCGAAGAGAGCAGTCCTTATGGGCGCGGGCATAGCGCGGAATTATTCAGATTTGTAAGAATGATTTAATGGTGGAGAGCGCCTTTTGCTGAGCCTCCTCAAGGTCATCATTTACGATTACCACATCAAATTTGGGGGCAAAGGTAAGTTCATAGCTGGCCTTGGCTACACGCTTGGTTATCATCTCGGCGCTGTCAGTACCGCGGTTTATGAGGCGGCGTTCCAACTCTTCCACTGATGGGGGCTGGATGAACATGGAGAGAGCTTCATTGCCAAAAAATTTCTTGATGTTGCAGCCTCCGGCTACATCCACATCAAACACTACGTTCATACCTTCATTGAGGCGCTTTTCAACCTGCTCCTTAAGCGTGCCGTAATAGCAGCCGGGATAGACCTCCTCATACTCAAGGAACTCACCCTTTGCTATGCGGCTGCGGAACTCATCGGCTGTAAGGAAAAAATACTCCACGCCGTTCTGTTCAGTGCCTCGCGGGGCACGGCTGGTGGCAGAGATGGAGAATACCATCTTGAGTTCAGGGCGCTGCAGCAGCCAGTTTACTATTGTTGACTTGCCGGAGCCTGAGGGGGCTGAAAATATGAGACACTTGCCGCGCATAATTACATCACGTTGAGTACCTGCTCCTTGATCTGCTCCAGCTCATCTTTCATGCGGACCACAATGTTCTGCATCTCGGCCTGGTTGCTCTTGCTACCTAAAGTGTTGATTTCACGGCCCATCTCCTGGGCAATGAATCCCAGTTTCTTGCCCTGCCCGTGACCCTCTTCAAGAGTCTTGATGAAGTAGTCCAGATGGTTTGAGAGACGCTGTTTCTCCTCACTGATATCCAGTTTCTCAATGTAGAATATCATCTCCTGTTCAAAGCGGTTCTCATCATAGTTCTTGCCTACGGCATCAACCATGGCTGTACGCATGCGCTCTTTGATCTTGGCCACGCGGTCTTTTTCATAGGGCTCAACTGATGCCAGTAGGGCTGATATGTTGGATATCTTCTCGCGGAACTTATTTTCAAGTGCGGCACCCTCAACCTTGCGGTATTCAACCAGTGCCTGGATTGCCTGGTCAACAGCAACTGATACTGCTACCCACTCCTCATCACTCACCTCCTCCTGCTGGTTGGTGCTGAGAATCTCAGGCATACGCAGGATGACGGGGAACAGATCGGCAGGCATAGGTGTACCTGTTTCTGTTGCAACTGCCTTGATTTGCTCAAGATAACTCTTGAATACGGGTACGTTGATAGCCTGTGCTCCGGATGTGGCGGAGGAGTCAATGTAAAGAGAAAAATCCACTTTGCCGCGTTCCAGAGCAGTAGTGATGCGGGAGCGTATATCGAGTTCCTTGTCACGGTAGGCAGGGATAATCTTGGCGGATATATCCATTGCCTTGCTGTTGAGTGACTTTATTTCAACTATCACTTTCCTGTCTCCGGCCTGGGCCGTAGCCTTGCCGTAGCCTGTCATTGACTGAATCATATAACGCAATAAATTTGAGTGCAAAATTAGTGAATTCCCGCAAAATATCATATATTCGCAATCTGACCATTAACAAACCAATTAAGATAAAGGATTATGAAAAAGAAATTCATTTGCACAGTATGCGGATATGTACATGAAGGCGATGAGGCTCCTGAGCGTTGCCCACAGTGTAAAGCACCGAGAGAGAAATTCAAGGAGTTAGTTGAGAACGGCGAATCATTGCAGTTTGCCTGCGAGCATATTCTTGGCGACGGCCAGGTTGGATCCGAGGAGATGGTAAATCACCTGCGTATGGAGTTCAACGGCGAATGTAGTGAGGTAGGCATGTATCTGGCAATGAGTCGTCAGGCTGACCGCGAGGGCTATCCTGAGATTGCCGAGGCTTTCAAGCGTTACGCTTTTGAGGAGGCCGAGCATGCAGCCAAGTTCGCTGAGCTGCTGGGTGAGGTTGTATGGGACACCAAGACTAACCTTGAGAAGCGCATGAGGGCAGAGCACGGAGCATGCGCTGGCAAACTTGGGATTGCCAAGACCGCCAAGGCTCAGAACTGGGATGCCATCCACGATACCGTTCATGAGATGGCCAAGGATGAGGCCCGTCACGGAAAGGGATTCGAGGCTCTGTACAAGCGTTATTTCGGCAAGTAAACCGGATATTCTCCGTTAAATCAGGCTAAAGGCCGTATTGGGGCAGAAAAATAGACCCCGATACGGCCTTTTCCTTTGGAAAAATATCTTTATCTTCGCAATTTAATAGGGTCAATTCCTGAGATGAGTGTAATATTGCACATAGAGTCAGCTACTGACGGTTGTTCAGTGGCGGTGAGTGATGAGGGACAGCTTGTGTTTGACAAGGCTGACCGTGAGGGTCACAACAACGCCGTATCACTTGGCGTGCTGGTTGATGAGGCTCTTGCTCTTGTTGACAGCCGTGGGCTTAAGCTTGATGCTGTTGCTGTGAGTGAAGGTCCCGGTTCGTATACCGGCCTGCGTATCGGAGTGTCCATGGCTAAAGGCGTATGCTATGGGAGGGGGCTTAAGCTGATATCAGTTTCAACTCTCAAGTTGCTGTGCGTACAGCCTTTGTTGAGTCTTGAACTGCCTGATGATGCACTGCTTTGCCCGATGATTGATGCCCGCCGCATGGAGGTATATTCAGCCATTTATGACCGTGCTCTTAATGAGGTGCGTGAGATCCGTGCAGACATTGTTGATGCCGATACTTACAGGGAGTATCTGGACAGGCATCCCGTGTGGTTCATGGGAAACGGTGCCGCCAAGTGCTGCGAGACAATAAATCATCCTAATGCTCATTTCCTGGATGACATCAACCCGGAGGCCCGCTGGATGTTTCCGCTTGCAGAGCAGTCATTCAACAGGGATGAGTTCCGTGATGTGGCCTATTTTGAACCCTATTACCTGAAAGATTTTATTGCTGTTAAACCTAAAAAACTGGTTTGATGAACTACAATACCCAACGAGAACAGCTTCCTATGCCTGAGTACGGCCGTGCCGTGCAGTATATGGTTGAGCATGCACTGACCATAGAGAATCGAGAGGAGCGTCAGCGCTGTGCAAACACTATTATTGCAATTATGGGGAGTATGTTCCCTACACTGCGTGATGTGCCTGATTTTCAGGGCAAACTGTGGGACCACCTGGCTTTCATGTCAGATTATAAACTGGATATAGATTATCCTTGTGAGATAACCCGTCTGGAAAAGACCAAACAGGTGCCTGACCATATAGACTATCCGTCGGGTGACATACGTTACCGCCATTACGGACGTATTGTGCCGGACCTGATAAAGGTGGCCGTGAGTATGCCCGAGGGGCCTGAGCGCAGCCAGTTGGTACGCCTGCTTGCAGTGCAGATGAAGAAAGACCTGATGACCTGGAACAAGGAACTGGTCAGTGACGAGCGTATTGCTGCCGATATTGACTATTTCTCACATGGCCGTTTAAACCTGCAGGAGGGTGATCTGGACGTTACATTCGCACAGGCTCCGCCACAGCAGCGTCAGGGACAGCACGGAAAGAAAAAGAACAAACGCCGTTATTGATATTACGCTATGCCGTCATTTCTGATAGAGGGAGGTCACAGACTTAAGGGGACCATCTGTCCGCAGGGCGCCAAGAATGAGGTCCTGCAGATTCTTTGTGCCGTACTGCTCACCCCCGATGAGGTGACGGTACAGAATGTTCCTGATATTCTTGATGTCAGGAATCTGATAGATATGCTTGCCAAGTTGGGCGTAAAGGTATCAAATACTGCTCCGGGATGCTGGTCATTCAAAGCTGAATCCATAGACCGCAACTATGCTGAGAGCATGGATTTTGTAACACGCAGCGCAGGATTGCGCGGTTCTGTCATGCTGTTAGGACCGCTGTTGGCAAGGCTTGGGCATGCTACGGTAAGCAAACCGGGAGGTGACAAGATAGGCCGCCGCCGCGTGGATACCCACATCAAGGGATTCCAGGCACTGGGAGCAACCTTCACGCTGAATGAGTCACGCGGATATTATGAGCTCAGGGCAGACTGCCTGCGCGGTAATTATATGCTGCTCGATGAGGCATCGGTAACCGGTACCGCCAATATCGTAATGGCAGCTGTGCTTGCTGAGGGTGATACCGTAATCTACAATGCCGCCTGTGAACCTTACGTGCAGCAACTATGCCGTATGCTGGTGCGCATGGGGGCTCGCATAGAGGGTATAGGCAGCAACCGCCTTACCATTCATGGCGTAAGGGAACTGCACGGAACAAAACACAAGGTTCTGCCTGATATGATTGAGGTAGGCAGCTTTATAGGAATGGCCGCAATGACCGCGAGTGAGATAACCATCAAGGATGTATCTTACCAGAACCTGGGTATCATTCCGGAAAGTTTTGCACGTCTGGGCGTAAAGATGGAGCAGAGGGTTGATGATATATTTATTCCTGCACAGGAGCACTATCAGATAGATTCATTTATTGACGGTTCCATTATGACACTGGCTGATGCTCCGTGGCCGGGATTAACTCCTGACCTTCTGAGCGTTCTGCTGGTAACGGCCACACAGGCCAAGGGCAGTGTGCTTATACATCAGAAGATGTTTGAAAGCCGCTTGTTCTTTGTTGATAACCTGATTGACATGGGTGCTCAGGTGATACTATGTGATCCGCACCGTGTGGTGGTGATAGGGCATGACCGCAACTTTGCGCTGCAGGCACGCCGTATGTCATCACCCGATATACGTGCCGGTATTGCGTTGCTTATTGCAGCCATGAGTGCCAACGGAACCAGCCGCATTGACAACATCGGTCAGATAGACCGCGGTTATCAGGATATCGACGGCCGTCTGAATGCGCTTGGTGCAAAAATAACAAGAGTGGACTGATATGATTGAGTTGAACGAGGTACAGAGGATAGGCCAGATTGTAAAACCGCACGGTGTGGGCGGTGAGATGGTGCTTACTGTGCCCGCTTCATTTGATTGGGCTGATGACCTGGATTGTCTGGTCTGCTCGCTTGACGGTATATTGGTGCCGTTCTGGTTGGAATCTATCCGTGAAAAAAGCAGCACTTCAATATTGGTGAAATTTGATGGTTATGACTCTATTGAGGCTACCCGTCGTTTTATGGGTGTTACGGTCTATATGCCGCGTGAGTTTGTTGTTGAGGATGAGTCTGGCCAGCTTACATGGAGCTCTTTCATAGACTGGAAGGTTGTTGATGAGGAGGCTGGACCGCTGGGTACCATCCATGCCGTCGATGACAGCACTCCCAATATACTGTTCCTGGTTAAGGATGGTGAGCGCGAGCGTATCATTCCGGCCAATGAGGAGTGGATAACCGGAGTGGATAAAGATAATTGTACAATAACATATAACCTGCCCCAGGGGCTTGCTGAACTGTAAAAAATGAAGAAAATACGTAGCAGATCCCATACACATGGACGCAGGAATCTGATCCTGAGATTTCTGTATTTGTACAGGCTTATTGTTATAAATGAAGATGAGCAGCGTACAGTGTTCAGAATGAAAATATCACATTTCATACTGACTCTGGCTGTACTTATCATAGCCGGACTTGGCGTTTGGCTGGGCGTATCTGTATACAGGCACTCTCCCAGACAGAAAAACGCAGACCGTGAGGATTATCTCATAAGGCAGTCAATAGTAAACGAGGCTCTGCGCATAGATTCACTTGAACATGTGTTTGAACTCCAGAACCGCTATATAACAAACATGCAGGATATAATAGCCGGCACTGTCAAGATTGATACTGTTTACTCTGTTGATTCTCTGGCACGTCAGCGCAGTGAGCTGCTAATGCAGCGTACTGAGCTGGAGGAGTCATTCATGCGTCAGTATGAGGAGTCAGAGCGTTATAACATAACATCCCAGTCACAGCCGGTAAATGATGTGCGCAGCATAACAATGTTCCGTCCTACTGCCGGTCTTGTGGCAAAGAGTTACAATGCGCTTGATACACATCTTGGCGTTGACATTGCAGCTAGCCCCAACCAGAGTGTCGTGGCGGTGCTTGACGGTACGGTACTGCTGGCTACATATACATCAGAGATGGGTTATACCATCTGCATTGTACATCCGGGTGAGTTGGTGTCGGTATATAAACACTGCGAGTCTCTGCTCAAGAAATCCGGTGACAAGGTCAAGCAGGGTGATGTGGTAGCTCTTGTGGGCCGTGAAACAGACAACAGTTTCCAGGGTTCACATCTGCATTTTGAATTGTGGTATCAGGGGCAGCCTCTTGATCCCGAAAAGTATATTTTATTTCAGTGAAACAGATAGCTATATTAGGTTCAACCGGTTCCATAGGAAGGCAGGCGCTTGATGTGATTGCCTCACATCCTGATGAATATGAGGTATATGCGCTTACTGCCCATAACAGTGTGGATCTGCTTATTGAGCAGGCTCTCAGGTTCAATCCTGAGGCGGTGGTAATAGCCAATGAGGAGCATTACTCCAAGCTCCGTGACGCCCTTGCCGGAAAGCCCATAAAGGTATATGCCGGAGCCGATGCCTTGAGCCAGGTGGTTCAGGCTGAGCCTATTGACATAGTCCTTGCATCAATGGTGGGTTTTGCAGGGCTCTGCCCCACAATTGAGGCAATCAAGGCGGGTAAGGTAATTGCGCTGGCCAATAAGGAGACTATGGTTGTGGCCGGTGAGCTGGTTACCTCCCTGGCACTCAAATACAAGACTCCCATATTGCCGGTAGATTCAGAGCACTCAGCCATATTCCAGTGCCTGAGCGGTGAGGCCATGAATCCGGTAGAGAAGATACTGTTAACGGCATCAGGCGGTCCGTTCCGTACACTTGGCATAGACCAGTTGAAAACCGTAACGAAAGCTCAGGCTCTGCGTCATCCCAATTGGGATATGGGTGCCAAGATAACTATTGACTCCGCTTCAATGATGAACAAGGGCTTTGAGGTTATTGAGGCCAAGTGGCTGTTCGGCGTGCCGTACAGCAAGATTCAGGTCGTGGTGCATCCACAGTCAGTAATACACTCCATGGTACAGTTTGCCGATGGAGCTGTCAAGGCACAGCTGGGCGCTCCTGATATGCGTCTGCCTATACAGTACGCCTTCTCATATCCGCGCCGTCTGAACGCTGATTTTCCACGGGTTGATTTCACTACTCTGGGTACACTTACCTTTGAGGAGCCCGATACTGAACGTTTCCGCAATCTTGCGTTGGCATATAGGGCAATAGAGCGCGGAGGCAATATGCCGTGCATACTGAATGCCGCCAATGAGGTTTGCGTGGCTGCTTTCCTGCATGACAGTATGGGATTCCTTGAGATGAGTGATGTGATAGCAGAGACTATGGAGCGTGTTCCGTTCCGTAAGGAGTCATCACTTGAAGATTATATTAATACCGATGCTGAGGCCCGCAGGGTTGCTGCATCACTGATTCATTGATTAAGAAACACAAACAGACATGTCAACATTCTGGATTAAATTCATTCAATTAGTTCTTTCACTTACCATTCTGGTCGTTTTCCATGAGTTCGGACACTTTCTCTTTTCACGCTTGTTCGGTGTAAGGGTTGAGAAGTTCTACGCATTCTTCAATCCCCGTTTCTCACTCTTAAGGATTAAGCGTGTAAACGGTAAGTTACGTGTCAAGTTCTTCAGTGCCAATGTTCCTGATAGCTTTGAAGAGGAGAAACACTACAACTTTGAAGGCAAAGAGGAGATAACATTCAAGCCTATTGATTTGGATACGCTACCGGAGGATGACTGGCGCCGTTCACCTGAGAACACGGAGTTCGGTGTGGGCTGGGTGCCGTTTGGGGGATACTGCAAGATAGCCGGCATGATTGATGAGTCAATGGATATAGCCGCTATGAAACAGGAGCCCAAACCTTGGGAGTTCCGCACCAAGTCTGCCGGCAAGCGTCTGCTTATTATGGTGGGCGGAGTACTGTTCAACCTTATACTGGCTTTCTTTATCTATTCCATGGTCTTGTGCAAGTGGGGTGACAGCTATATTCCTGCTCAGGGCCTCAAGCATGGAATGGAGTTCAATGAGCAGGCTGAGTCAATAGGTTTCCGTGACGGTGATGTGATCATTGCCACAGACGGCAAACCTGTCATTGAGTTTGACGGTGACCTTTACCGTGCTATTGCCAAGGCTTCAAAAGTGACGGTTCTCCGTTGCGGGCAGGAGGTTGAGATTGATATGCCCGAGGAATTGTCGCTTTTTGATTTTACACGTGAACCTCGGTTTGTAAATATACTCAGCCCTATGGTTGTTGACAGCGTATTGAATGATGAGGGTTCAAACGGAGCTTATATTGCCGGTTTGATGGCGGGTGATACCATTCTCATGGTGAACGGGAAGAATGCCTCAACATGGTCCTCTTTCCAGACTATTCTGGCCGATATGCGCACTCGTGCTGAGAATTCATATGTGGACCGTAACCTTGATATGGTGATAAGCCGTCCTGGCTCAGGCCTTGATACCCTTACCGTTACCGCCAATGAGAATTTCAGGATAGGTATCGTACACTATACTGATGAGTATGAACCGGTATACCTTGAATATGGCTTCTGGTCTTCAATACCTGCAGGAATCAAATACGGTTGGAACACTCTTAAGAGTTATGTAGGTGATTTCCGCTATGTGTTTACCAAGGAGGGAGCCAAGAGTCTGGGCGGATTCGGCACCATAGGCAGCATCTTCCCGGAAAAATGGAACTGGCACGCTTTCTGGCTCATGACCGCATTCCTTTCAATCATTCTTGCGTTCATGAACATTCTGCCTATTCCGGCGCTTGACGGCGGTTATGTGCTGTTCCTGCTGGTTGAGGTCATTACCGGCAAGAAACCAGGCGACAAGTTCCTGGAGGTAGCCAATACCATCGGAATGATAATTCTTTTCGGGTTACTCATATACGCTAACCTTAATGATGTTTTGAGATTGTTCTGATGGCACTTAAATCAAGGGAGACATTCGGGAGCCGTATGGGCATGCTTCTGGCTATGGCAGGCTCTGCCATCGGCTTGGGCAATATATGGCGTTTCCCTTACATGATGGGTAAGAACGGCGGCGCAGCATTCATTCTCATTTATGTGATTATGCTTGTGGTGCTCTGTCTGCCGGTCATGGTATCAGAATACCTTATAGGCCGTCGTGGAGCATCAAATCCTTTCAGCAGTTTTGACCGTCTCGCTCCCGGCTCCAAATGGCGCTGGATAGGCTTTTTGGCCGTGCTTGCATCGGCCTGTATTCTCTCATTCTACTGCGTGGTGGGAGGCTGGTCTGTCAAGTATCTGGCTGACTCGTGCATCCTGGCGTTCTCTGATGCACAGGGTGATTATGCGCTCAGTTTCGGGACATTCATCAGTAACCCTTGGAAGCCTCTTGTCTACACCCTGATATTCCTGGCATTGACCGGAGCAATCATAGTGTTCGGAGTACGTAAAGGCATAGAGCGCATGTCAAAGGTCATGATCTCCATGCTGTTCATAATCATAGTGATGGTGGTTATACGCTCACTTACACTTCCAGGTGCTATGGAGGGTGTAAAATACATGTTTGTGCCGGACTTCAGCAAGGTTACGGCCGATACCTGCATCGCAGCCATGGGACAGGCTTTTTTCTCGCTCAGCATTGGTTGCGGCACAATTCTTACCTATGCTTCATATGTAAAGAAGGAGGAGAATATCCTGGCATCATCGGCATGGATATCATTCTTTGATACCACTTTCGCCATTATAGCCGGGTTGGCTATAATACCTGCTGTTTATGCCATCGCTTACATAAACGGCGTGGAGCCTGATGTCAGCGCTGGTCCCGGTCTGGTGTTCATCACTCTGCCGGGTGTGTTCAGTCAGATGCCTTTGGGCAATGTGGCTGCCATACTGTTCTTCCTGGCCTTGCTGCTGGCTGCAGTGACATCAGCCATATCGTTAATGGAGGTAGTGGTTGCGTTTATTATTGAGGAGATGCACCGCTCACGCAAGAAAGCTGTAACTCTCTGCTTTGTCATCTGCGGTGTGGTAGGAGCGTTCTGCTCCCTCTCATTCGGTCCGCTTACGGGATTCAAACTGTTCGGTCTGAGTGTGTTTGATTTCTTTGATTATATCACATCAAACATAATGCTGCCCGTGGGCGGTCTGCTGCTTGCAGTGTTTGCCGGCTGGCGTCTCAGACGGGCCAATTTCCTTGATGAGCTGACTAACAGCGGTAAACTCAAGATCCCCCGCTGGCTCTGTCTTACAATCTACTATCTGGTAAAGTTAGTTGCTCCGGTAGGAATCTTACTTATCTTCCTGAACAGTATCCTGAGCTGAGTCATCAGCTGGTTCCTCATTCATCTTGGAACGTATGAACTGGAGGTGGCGTTCAGCCTCGTCACGCAGTTTCTTGTGCTCCTCAAGTGATTGCAGAATCTGCGCCAGGTCATACAGGCTTGCTATTGCATGTCGGTCATTCTTGTTAAGTTTCAGGTTGCGGTATACCGGATGGCTGCTGTCAGGGCCGGTCTTGCGGTAGAGCGTAAAGGTGATGTTCTCATCCTTGTTGGCATTGATGAATGCTGCTGCACCGCCATCATTACCGTTAATAAAACTCACCCACTCGTAGTATACACCCAGGTCCTCAAACTCATGACGGTCTCTTGATTCAGGGGTATCCACGTATACCTCACCCACGCTTAGCTTGAGCCAGTCGTGGTGTATATATGAACTTCCGCGATAGCATGAAATAAGCGTCATGCGGCCCAGTTCATCAACCTGAGCACGGATATATGTGCGGTCGGTGTTGCGCTGCGGGGCCTGGCTCTTTATGGTGTAAAGACCTAAATCCTGGTAACGGTCATCTTTTTCAAATGCGTAGTTTGCCTTAATCCTGTTAAAAGAGGTTTGAGCCGCTGCAATCATGCTGTCCTCATACTCAATGATGCGCATTTGCTCAGTCTCCTCAATCTGCTGCATCAGTTTGATGCCTTGCCTGCGTGCCTCAAATGCCTTGGGATAAAGTATCTTTATGCTGTCTATCTCCTGCTTGGCCACATTGAAGTTGCCAATGCTGAACGCCTCCTTTGCATTATCCAAATGGTGTCCCGCTTTCTTTTCAATACTCTCCCCGCAGGAAACAATGAATGCGCCTATTGTCAGTAAAGCAAGTATCTTTTTCATCTTTTATTTATTTGTCATGCAAAAGTACTCAGTTTCCTGATAATAAAAAACAAATGCCCAACCTGGCGTCCGTTTTTGGCCATACCTGTCACTACAAGCCGTATAACCCACATTTAATGCAAGTATGGCCGTTTTTTATTGTTTTTAATCACCTGTGTATCGGCCGATAAAGAAGATTGAGCCGGTAACGGTGTCGCTTATCACGTAAATGAACGGACGATTAGCTGTAAACGTAGGTGTTTGGGAACCTCTTCCCATGCCAACAATAGTTACGGCTGCAGCTTCTGAGCCCTCCTCATCCACTTTTATCTTTGCGACATGTTTCATGAGATTGATATAGAGTCCACCGGCGTCTTCACTAAAATCTCCGAAATCAGCGGTTCCTGAACTGAAAGCATCAGTCATGCCGAGTGATTGCATAATCGGAATAAGATTAACGTCCGTATCTATCTCGAATCGGGGCAGTTTGATTTTAAAATCCGCCTTCGTCATACTGCTGTTAAGTTGATTCCAGGTTTCAAGTGAGGGAACGGCCGGTACGTCATATCCATTCTGACCTTGTGATACCACAGGCAGCAGGATGGTCATCCTGTAAGAACCGTTACCGTAGGGAAGGCACAGAGCCTGATATTCATCGTTTCTGGCATAATCGACATTTGCAGTCAGCTGCATCATCGGAACGCTTGCTGTGCTACCCTGGCCGCCTGCAGGATAGAAAGGCTCATCTGTCGTCTTATTCTTATCGAACTTGTAGGTCCAGGTTCCTTTGAAATAAAGCGCATTCAGAAGATAGCTTTCAGCGGTTCTGGGATCGAAATCACTTTCGTCAAGAACCTTCTTTATCATCTGTTCAGTATTGTCACTGGCCCATTGGTTTATCTCATCCAGAGTGCTTAAATCGAATTTGCGTGACTTGACGTCAGCTTTATAAAACAGATTGGCTTTCCTGACAAAGAGTTCCTTAAGTGTTACGTCATCTCTTACGAATATAGTATTGGCAATAAGAACCTTGGTTAATGAATCAAGACTGGGTGACGTATTGATCAGTTTATAGCAGAAGGCATTGATGCTGTCAGCTCCTGAATTGCCAAAACCGAGAACATCATTGATCTGCTTCTGAGTATCGCCTTTAGCTCCGTTATTGAGCATGCCCAAAGCATATGTAACGCTCAAAGGGGATGAAACGACACTGCCGTTGCCGTTTGCTTCACATAACTTCTCAAACAGCTCAAAGGTGAAACCATTGCCACTCTCAACCAACTCCTGTTCAGCCGGGGTCAGTTTCATACTTGACGGTAAATTCAAGACTACATCAGGATTTGTGGGTTCATCGGAACCTGAAGGAAGCTGCGAATTCTCAGGATCACAACCTGCAAACAGCAGCGATGCAAAAGCGAAAGTTGCAAATAAAGGAGATTTCATTTTATAAAGCATTAAAGGGTTATCAATGCAAACATAAAAATTAAAATTCTTTTTTGAGTATCTTTGCCATAAATATTATGAAGATATACAGCGACGAGGAACTGGCCAAATTGCTTGACCGCAAGGAATTTAGGCTGCTGTCTCAGACTGCCGACAGTCTGGGGCTGGAGTGCTATGTAGTGGGTGGATATGTGCGCGACCTGTTTCTGGAGCGTCCCAGCAAAGATATCGATGTGGTGGTTGTGGGCAGCGGTCTTGAGATGGCCAAGGCCTATGGCAAGGCGTTGGGTCGCGGAGCGCATGTAAGTCTGTTCAAGAATTTCGGTACGGCGCAGGTTAAGCGTGGTGACCTTGAGGTGGAGTTCGTGGGAGCCCGTAAGGAGTCATACCATCGTGAATCACGTAACCCGATTGTCGAGGACGGCACCCTTGAGGATGACCAGAACCGTCGTGACTTTACCATAAACGCCATGGCCATTTGTCTGAACGCCGAAAGGTTCGGACAATTGGTGGATCCGTTCGGAGGAATCAATGACCTTCAGGACCGGATTATCCGTACTCCTTTGGACCCAGAGATTACTTTCAGCGACGATCCGTTGCGTATGATGCGCTGCATAAGGTTTGCCACTCAGCTCAATTTCTATATCGATGACACTACGTTCGCTTCACTTGAGAAAAACCGCGAGCGCATAGGCATCATCTCCAAGGAGCGCATATCGGAAGAACTCAACAAGATACTTCTGGCGCCTGTTCCGTCCAAGGGATTCATTGACCTGGACCGATGCGGCCTGCTGGAACTTATATTCCCGGAACTGACCGCCCTGCAGGGAGTGGAGACGGTCAACGGCCGCGGGCACAAGGATGTGTTCTATCATACCCTTGAAGTTCTGGATAACGTAGCCCGGAACAGCAGTGACCTGTGGCTCCGTTGGGCAGCGCTTCTGCATGACATAGGCAAGCCCCGCACCAAGAAATGGGAGCCCACGCACGGCTGGACCTTCTACAACCACAACTATGTGGGTATGAAAATGATTCCCGGTATATTCGAGCGCATGAAACTTCCCAAGAATGAGAAGATGAAATATGTTCAGAAGATGGTTGAACTGCATATGCGCCCCATAGCCATAGTTGATGATGAAGTGACCGATTCGGCCGTACGCCGTCTACTGTTTGATGCCGGTGATGACATTGATGACCTGATGACCCTCTGTGAAGCCGATATCACCTCCAAGAACGAGCAGAAAAAGAAACGGCATCTTGAGAATTTCAAACTGGTACGCCAGAAGATGGTTGACCTGGAGGAGCGTGACCGCATACGAAATTTCCAGCCGCCAGTTGATGGTGTGGAGATAATGAATACCTTTGGGCTTGAGCCTACGGCTATTGTGGGGGAACTCAAGGCGGCCATAAAGGATGCCATTCTGGATGGGGTGATTCCTAATGAGCATGATGCCGCTTTCAGATTCCTTCTTGAAGAGGCGCGCAAACATGGTCTTGAACCAAAATAAATGATTTGAATACTAACCTAAATACTAACCTCATTATGACAAGAAAAGCGTTTATTCCAATTATTTGTGCCTCATTGGTATCAATCGTATCGGTTTCATGTAACCGTACGGTGGAGTTCGGCAAGTCACCGATAAACAAGGTGGTTGCAGAGATGACTCTTGAGGAGAAAGTTAACCTGCTTGTGGGCGTGGGAGCCTGGAACGGCAATGACATAGCCCAGGAGATTAAGGATGCCAAAGCTCTTATTCCCGGTTGCGCCGGCCAGACCTATCCCATACCACGTTTAGGTATCCCGTCAGTGATGTTGCCAGATGGCCCCGGCGGACTGCGTATCAATCCCACACGCCAGAATGATGAAAAGACATACTACTGTACATCTTTCCCGGTAGCAACTGTTCTGGCTCAAAGCTGGAACCAGCAGCTTGTTGAGGAGGTTGGTGTTGCAATAGGCGATGAGGTTAAACGTTACGGTGCAGACTGCCTGCTGGCACCCGCACTTAATCTGCACCGCAATCCGTTGCTGGGCCGTAACTTTGAGTATTACTCTGAGGATCCTGTAATATCGGGCAAGACTGCTGCCGCTATGGTTCGCGGCGTGCAGTCAAACGGCGTGGGAGCAACAATCAAGCACTTTGCCCTGAATAACCAGGAGACCAACCGTATGGCCAATGATGCACGTGTTGATAACCAAGTTGCCCGTGAACTCTACCTCAAAGGCTTTGAGATTGCAGTACGTGAGTCACAGCCTTGGGCCGTGATGACATCATACAACAAGATCAACGGTACTTACGCACCTGAGAATGAAAACCTTATTGAGCAGATTCTGCGCAAGGAGTGGGGATTTGAAGGAATGGTAATGACTGACTGGGGCGGCGGACGCGATGCCGTCGGTACCGTTATTGCCGGCAATGACCTTATCATGCCTGGTAACGCCAACCAGATAAAGGCAATAATTGAGGCCGTACAGAACGGTACGCTTGATGAGAAGATCATTGACCGTAACGTTATGCGAATCCTTGATTTCATTGCCCGCTCACCCAAGGCTCAGGGTTATCAGTTCCAGAATGACCCGGACCTTGCTGCACATGCCACCGTATCACGTTCCAGTGCAACTGAGGGTATGGTACTGCTCAAGAACAATGCCGCTCTGCCTTTTGCTAAGGATTGCAAGACAATAGCCCTTTATGGTGTCAGCTCATATGACATGTATGTTGTAGGTACCGGTAGCGGCAGTGTAAACTACAAGCATGCAGTAGGTCTGGATGAAGGTCTCAAGGCTGCCGGATACAAGCTGGAGCCGTCAGTCTCAACCGCTTACAGCAAGTATGTTGAGGAGCACAAGCAGTCTGCCCGTCCCGGCAACTTTATGCGTACAAATTTGACCAATCATGTTATACCGCAGTCTCTTGTTCGCAAGTCCTATCAGTACAGGGCCGATGCAATTGCAAGCGATATAGCTGTCATAACCATAGGCCGCAGTTGCGGTGAGTCAGCCGATCGTGGCTATGAGGGTGACTATACACTCACTGATATTGAGCTGGGTCTGATAAAGGATGTGTGCGATGCATTCCATTTCAAGAACAAGAAGGTTGTGGTAATACTCAACATTGGTGCTCCCATTGAAACCGCCAGCTGGAAAGAGTATCCTGATGCCATTCTGCTTGCTGGTCTGCCCGGACAGGAGGCAGGTTATGCTGTGACCGATGTGCTCAAGGGTGCTGTAAACCCATCTGGCAAGCTGGTGGATACTTACGTGGTTGATTTCATGAGCATTCCTTCAACTGCAAACTTCCCGGTCAATGCACGTGAACTGCAGTCAGCCGCCCGTGCCAACCGCAACAACCCCGATGCCGAGCCTGTTGCCAACTATGACTTTACAGTATACGAGGAACGTTTGGATATAGGTTATCGCTACTATGACCGTCATCCTGAGGAGGTATCATATCCGTTCGGGTTCGGACTGAGCTATACTACATTCGCATACAGCGAGCCGCAGGCCAAGATTGCTGACGGTGTGGTAAACCTTTCTGTAAAGGTAACCAATACCGGTTCAATAGCCGGCAAGGAGGCTGTACAGGTATATATTGAAGCCCCTGGCGGTGGTCTTAACAGCCTGACAAAGGAACTTAAAGCCTATGGCAAGACCGCATTGCTTCAGCCGGGTGAGAGTGAGGTGCTGGAATTCAAGCTGTCAGAGTATGAACTGGCCGGCTTCAGTTTAGAGTCATCATGCTGGCAGACTCTGCAAGGCGATTATAAAGCTGATTTTGCCGCCTCATCGCAGGACATCCGTTGCCAGGCACCGTTCACTATCTCAAAAACACAGTCCTTCCCCGCCATCGGCAAGCTCTGAAAGTTTTATTAATTATCTCGAAAGAGTAAACTTCATGGTAAATCCGGCATCGTGTGTGCTGGTGGGGTAGGCTGATGTTGATACAAGCGGGAAGTTGCTTTGGAAATCGTAGTAGAAGTTCAGGGTGAGCATGCGGCTGTAGGTGTAGTCTGCCTGGAAAGAGAACTTGAGCGCGCGGTTACCGCTGGTAGCCTGAGTGCTCTCCTCACGCAGGCTACGGCACAATGCATTCTGGTTACGGAATGAGAAGTCGGCACTCATGTTAAGGTCATTGCTTACCTTATTCTTTCCAGTCCCGGCCTGTGCTCCGAACAGCTTGACTCCGGTTATCTTGTATCCAGCACCGGCTGTGATGTCATCGGAAGTGGTTTCAACCACCTGCACGGCTGTGGTGCTGAGGGTGAGTACTCGGGTCTTGCGGTACTCAAAGCGTGCGGATATGTCATTCAGGAAAGTCATGTTGATTCCTGCCAGCGGAGCGAATGATTCATTGATAGAGACAGAGCTGATATTGTACATGGAGCTCGGTATGGGATTGCCGCTCGTTACGTCTTCAATGAAACCTCGGCCGTTCATATACTCCATGTAACTGTTGAATGTATTGAAACTTCCTATAGAATAGACACTCTTGTAACCGTGGGTAAGGTTGAAGCTCTTGAAGTATTTCTTAAAGAACGGCAGTTTGCTCAGACCGCTGTATGTGAATGTCCAGTTGGGCAGAATGGATAACATGCTTGGGAACAGGTCTAATGTGGCTTTCTTTGAGTCACGGCCAGTATATGCAGCCAGGAAAGCGGGTATTAGCACATCCGATGAGTACATATCCACTCCTCCGTTTGCCTTGTCATAGGGCTGGCCCGCACGGCTGCTCCCAACCGGATAATGCGCTCCGTCATACTGAGATTCAATACGGTCACGGAAGGTTGGCAGGCTGTTGACCATCTTGTCAAAACTGCGTGAACGATAGTTGTTGTCTGATGAGTGTCTCTCAAAAGCGCTTCCTATGGTTACGGTGGTCATGTTGAATGTTCCGCCACGGGTGCTTGGCATGCCGGCATACATATACTGGATGCGGTTGGAACCTGATTTGCTCCAGCTGGCGTTGGCATCAATCTTGATGTCGCGGAAAGGCTCAATGGTCATCTTTATCTGGAGGTCCTCAGTGGCCGTTGAAGAAGCGGTGTGGGCTATGCTGTCGCCTGTAAGCAGCCAACCGTTGTTGATGGCTTTGTAGAGGTATTCATCGCCCGTCATTCCGAATGCAAAATCCAGTCCCGGAGCCAGCAGACCGTTTGTATTGTTCTGACCGAACATCTGTGAGTTAGGCATGAAGCCGGGCAGTGACATGGAGTAGTCATTGCGGTATGTGAATGATACGTTGCGTACCATCATAAGGGTTCTGAGCCCTATATCCATGGCTTCACGTGTATTGAACCTGGTCTTGCGGACAGCCCTGTCTGGATCCTGCGTCATTTTGATTACTACGTTGATGGTGTCCTTGACCTTGATGTAGACACTGTCTGTACCCATCTTGTGGAACTTGAGCTTGACTGATTTGCCGTCCTTGGTGGTGGCAGTCAGCATAGGAGTAAGCGTTCCCAGATCATGCTTTATGACATTGCGCTGTCCCGGCAGCAGCGTTACCTCCTGTTGGTATTTCTTGCTGCGATTGGTCGAATAGCTGGATGAGTTGCCTGATGAACTGCGGGTATTCAATATATGCAGGTGAGGTACCTTATTGTACATATTCAGCAGGTTAAGTCTTCCGTTCAGGGAGATGGAGCGTCTGTTGGATATGATATTTCCGTATGATGCGCCATTGGCGTATGTTGTGCCGCGGTTCCATGAATAGCTGGAATTGAAGCTGGCATCGGCGGTCATCCAGTCCAAAGCCGGAATCTTGTTGAGAGGCAGGCTGTAGGATGCGTTGAATGACTGGCTGTAGTCAAGCGGGCGGCCCATATTCATGAGGCTCATCTTTATAGAGTCCTTCCATACCTGATACAGGTCAGGATAGAGGTCCTTGTTTACAACCATGTACGGCTCCTCAACTTCTGCCCTTGTCCTGGCATTGAATGTGAGTTTGAGCAGTTGTACCGGATTCCAGCGCAATGAGAAATCACGGTTCCAGTAGAACTGCTGTGAGAATGTTACCGGAATTCCTTCTGAACCTTCCAGGTCACGTTCCTGAAGTTCATGATAGCTGCGTTGCAGGCCTGTGTTGAACGATATGCTTTGTGGCAGGAAGTTCAGCTTGGTGTCCTTTACAATGGTAAACCACTTGGACTGGAATGGGATGTTGGCAAACGGAGCCCATCCTTTGAGTCCGGTGGTGTAGCTGTAGTCAAGTGATGCCCTCCAGTTCTCGTCATGCTCATATTCTATGGTGCTGTTGCTCCTGTCACTCACGTTCTTGGAATAGCTGAACGAGAAGTTTGCAGGGTCATACGGCATGGGGTGTTCACTTTTGATGTTGATCTTAGCATTGGATATGCTGAAATTATGGCTCTCCTTGAGATCCTGTGAGATGCTACGGACAGAATCACGGGCATTGCCTTCAGGATAAGATTCTATCACATCATCCAGGATAAGATCAGTATCATAAGGACTGTATTTGGGTGAAGTCTTCTCCTTGGTGTATGAATAATAAATAGGTATTGATATGTTTGCCTTCTCCGGGAGGAAACGGCCTACATTGGTGCTTGTGGTGATGGCGTATTTGTAGTAGTCATCTGTTTTGCGGTCTTTGATGCTCTGCTCCAGACCTCCGTATCCGGCCGTACTCATCTGGCCTGACATGTCAACAGACGCTACGTCAGAGAGTCTTATTCCCATCTGGCTCTGAGCAGCCACTCCGCCTTTGCTCTCAAAGCCTACCAGACGCAGTTCATTGACCCAGACTTCGGCAGACTTGGCGCTCATGGAGTTGTTGCGTACACCTATCATGATGGCGCGGACATTGCCTATAGAGGGGTTACCCACTACGGTAATCCTATTGTCGGGTTTGTCAGGATCATATTCACTGTATACCGATGATATGCTTATAGCGCCCAGATTCTTCTGAATATTGCGGTTGTTCTTGACTTGAGTCAGGACATTGAAATCTATGTCCAGCATGTTCTCATCAGGCCATACCTGCCTTCGGTCACTCTCATTGGTGCCGCTGTAATGACCTGCGGGTGTAAGTTTCAGCGGAATCTCATATTCATAGTAGTTTCCTGAATAGTCAGAACCCAAGCGTATGAATACGGAGATATCGCCGTTGCGCAGAGTACCGTCATCCGGAAGCGCTGCCTCGGCGTGGCTGAACATCTGGATGCGCTTGTACTTGCGCAGGTCAAGTGAGCTCTTCTTGTAGATACCGCGCGCCTCGCCAGCGCCAAGTCCTGTCACCTTGAGGCTCATGGCCTGCTCATTGTCCTGAACCAGCTGAACCTGAGTTGGGTCAAGTATTCGTGTTACCCCGGGAGGAACTACATAGTTTACGGGACTGCGGTCACCGTTCTCCTCAATATTGACTGATGTGGCTGAGAACTTTCCTGAAATTGTGGGAGTGCGGTTGGTCGCGCTGTAAATGGGCTGCTCATAGTTGCGCCACTGGCTGGTCATGAGCTCCAGTGAACCGAAACGCACGTGTACCTCTTCACTGAATCCGGTCAGATAGATACGCATGAATCTTATTGAACTGAAGTCGCGAATGCCTCCCTCTGCCTTTTCATATTCTGTAATAGGTACGCGGAAACAGTACCAGTTCACTGTCTCGGTATTGCCGTTGCGCAGCTTGACCTTTACCTCACGCTTGTCGGATATATAATTCTTGCCTATATCCAGATCTGACGGGCGCAGTGATATGCGGTACTGGAAGAATTTTTCATATTCATCCATGGTGTAGTCCGCATTGGCATCCTCAGCGTCAGGAGTGGTGCGTGATGACTGGTCATAACGGCTGCCGCTCTCGGCAGAGTTGGGTGAGTTGCCCTCAGTACCGTTGTATTTGCGGTATCGGTCCAGAATTGACATCTGCAGATTATCATAGTCAGAACCGCGATAATAATGGTACGTGTCAGCGGCGGGATCATCATAGAAAGACTGGAATACCTCAGGCTTGAGCTTGCCGCGTATCTCATTCAGATATGATGCGTATGCAGGCCAGCTGCGTTCCTCTTCGGATGTCAAGCCGTTCAAACCTACGTCCTGACGGTCACGGGCATCGGCGTTGGTGTTGTCAAAGGCATAAACCAGACTCTTGCCGTTAGGCACCTTTCCCCATACTGTGGCATCCCATTTGGCAGAGTCACCATTCACGGGCATGCCGTTCTCAAAGAATTTCTTTCCGTCAAGCAATACATCCTCTGATACTTCACCCAGGTTCAGATACAGGTCACCGCCTGAGGCGCCGGGATTGTAAATGAACGGATCAAGCATCCAGAACTCTATATACTCAATGTTGGCGGCCTCAAAGTCTGTGGTGGTAAGCTTGCGCATGATACCGCCCCAGTTGTCCTGGGGGTTACTCAGACGGCCGTTAGCGTTAAGGTCAGGGTTGAGGTTGTACGGACCGCGCTCATCAGGATAGTATGCCAGATTGAGTATCTGGAGTGTGGTTGATTCACTTGATGTAGATTCCTTGTTGGGGTAGAGCTCACGTTCATAAACCTCACGTACATAGTGGTCTGAGAGCTGGTCCAGATCAGTCTTGATATGTGATGGAGTCAGTGGCGAGTTACGGCGTGTAAATAGCGGGTCAATGGTAAACCAGTTGAGCAGAGCACGATTGTATCCTGATTCCACCTGGCCGGATTTGCCGAATCCTTTCATGCCTTTGGGTACGGCAGATAACGTCCATGCCGATGGCTGCAGGATGCTTATTCCGTTTTCTGCCGCTTCAAAGTCATCAATATATGATGATTTGCCCTGCACTTTGTCCGATACTGATGACTGTAATGCCGCCATCTCTGCCTTGAAGTTTATGCTTGAGGGCTTGGTGGCATTTACAAAAGGTATCATGTCTATCAGATTGGTAAGCATCTGGCTCTCACGCTTCCAGTTGATGTTCAGGCCGTACATGGTGTTAACCAGGGGCTCATCGCCCATGGTTACCTTGCTGGTGAGCGGTTTCTCGTTCAGGTGCATGAATGTTCCGCCCATCTGGAAATCCTTGCTGAAATCATACATCCAGTTCAATCCCGCCATGGTCTTGCGCTGCATGCTGAACTCTGTGTTGCTCTCCAGCTGAACGTTTACGCTTGTGCCGGCATCAATAATGTTCTGGTTGATGATTGTGACAGTTCCCATACTGTAATCCACAGTGTAGTCACTGTTCTCAACCAGTGTTACACCTCCTGCTGTCACTATCACTGAGCCGCGCGGGATATTGTATGAACCCAGCGATATGACATTGCTGCTGGTGCCTGAATACTGTCCCATCAGTATGAACTTGTCCTTGTCAGCTATGCGCTTTGCCACCACTCTGGTAGAATCATACAGTTCCTGGAAAACGTATTTGTCAGCTATGGCATCATCGGCAATGACTTTCCTCAGATGGCTGCCGAACGGCTCCACAACAGGGAATATTATCTTACCGGCCGATGCCAGAACTGTATATTTCTCAATAAAGTCAAACTTGCCGTTGGGATGGGAATTGTTGTTGTCATCCAGACGGTCCAGATTCAGCAGGCGCAGCAACGGGGTGTTCTTGAGCCCTGCCTCAGGGATGTATGTGAGGCGGCTTCCTGTGCTGTCGCTGTCATAGTAGATGCCTAGTTTGAACTGTGCACTCTGCAGACTGCCCTGCGTGATGGAGTAGATGTTCTTCATCATCAGGTCCCAAGTTCCGCTTCCCGGTGAGTTGGAGTTTGACTTAAGCAGTTTGACGAACAGGGTCTCCTTGGCATCAGTCTTGTCTGATGAGAATTCACCCACCTGATAGCTGTTGCCTCCGTAGGTGTATTCAAATGCTACGGCCAGAACCTCATCGGATGAGAGGGCGTTCTTAAGTGATATGTAGCCCAGTTCACTGTTCAGTGTGTAGTCAGATTCATTCAGCTTGCGGGCATTTGATATCTTCTCATAATCAGTGCTTCCCTCCAGGAATGTACCCAGCGTGGTGGCAACCTGATCAATGTCGCGTGCTCCGGGATAATCAGAGGTGATGCGGCGGTACAGGTCATTGGCGGCATTTGCCGGGGCAGGACCGCCTTGCACGTTCCATATCTTGTTGCTTATATGGCCGCTCTCGCCAAGGTCTGTAAACGCCACGATGTTACGCGGATTGTCATAGTTGCTGCGTTTGTTGGTTACCCAGACCTCTATTCTGGTAATCTGTACTCCTGATACTATGCTGGGCAGCATAGCCATGTTGGCATCATAGTTGTCACGGAAGAAATGGGCCAGGAAGAAGTGACGGTTCTCGTCATAGCTGCTGGCGTCTATTTCAAAGTCAGTTATCTGCTGGCCTCCCTCTGAGTTTACTGATGTTGATGAAGATTCCTTTTGAGAGAGTACCATCTGGAGTTTGAGCTTACCGAACTGCAGGTCTGTACGGATACCGAACAGTGATGACGCTCCCTGTATGAGTGATGAGTTGGTGGGGAAACTTATGTTTCCTGCTTCAAGCAGCCGGATTATCTCATCCTCCTTACCCTCATAACGCAGTTTGATCTGTTTGGCGTCAATATCAAACGTGGCCTCAGTGTTATAGTTGAGGTTCATATTGATCTTGTCACCCACACTGGCACTTATATTAAGGTTTATCTGCTCATCAAAATCAAACCCTCCTGTAGTGCGGTTCTGGACGGAGAGTGAAGGGTTGTCCACTTTATTGCGGTTATAGCCGAATTTAAGGGCGGCCGATCCGCTGGTCCTTACCTGAACACCTCCCGGACCGAATATCTTCTCAGCAGGTCCCAGGTCAAACTTCATGTTGGTAAAGTCAAAACGGTTATCGTCCTGGTTCTTTAGCTCCTCAGCATATTTGCTCAGATAGTATGACTGCATGGAGCGTTGCATGAACAACCGGCTGTATTCCTCCGGAGTCAACAGGTCGGGAACCTCCAGATAACTGTCTCCCAGTTTATAACCGATGCTGTAAGTATTATCATTGTCGTCATATGTTACAGCTTCAGTTATGTTTTCCGGGTAGGGAAGTGTTCTCTGAACCCCCTGTGCAAAAAGAGGGTCAAGGCTCCCGCATAAGCAGGAGCCTATGAGCAGCATGGCTGCCACCAGGTTTCTTCCCTTGATCATCAACTGTTACGGATGTGGTGTCAGATACGTTTCAATGCCTCGCGGATGACAGCCTCCACGCTGAGACCCTGCTGTTCCTTAAGTATGGCCTGTACTACTTTCTGTGATGCCGCCTGCGGGAAGCCCAGGGTGACCATGGCGGTAACGGCCTCGCTGGCCACCTGTCCTGTCTGGATGCCGGTATTGAGGTCCAGAGGCATCTCATCTGACTGTGTCTTTGCAATCTTGTCATGCAGGTCCACAATGATGCGCTGTGCTGTCTTTGCTCCAATGCCCTTTACTTTCTTGAGAAGTGAGTCATTGCCGGAACTGATTATGCCTATCAGCTCAGACGGAGAAAAAGAAGAGAGTATCATTCTGGCAGATGCGCCACCTATGCCCGGAACGGATATGAGCATCAGGAACAGATCACGTTCCTGCTTTCCGCTGAAACCGTACAGAATGTAGGCGTCTTCACGGATGGCCTCATAGACATAAAGTCGTGTTTCATCCTTGCCCTGTATGGCTGAATATGTATAAACTGATATGTTCAGGTCATATGCTACACCTCCTGCGGTAAGCAGGACGGCTTGTGTGGGGGTGAGTTCCTCAATCTTTCCCTGTATGAATTCAATCATGACGTGTTGTAAATGTGTTTGCTATGAAATAACGTATTCCGTGCGTTATTATTGCACGTGCGCGTACACATAAAGCCGTTTTTTCATAACTTCGCACCCTGAAAACAATAAACAAGAATCCTATGGAAAAGATAAAAGCCGCTATAATAGGCTATGGAAACATTGGCAAGTACGTACTTGAAGCACTTGAGACTGCTCCTGATTTTGAGGTGGCCGGAATAGTACGCCGTAATGGTGACGTTGACTGCCCCAAAGAGTTGCAGGGTTATAAGATTGTAAGGAAAATTTCAGAGCTTCCCAAGCCTGATGTAGCTATCCTCGCCGTACCTAGCCGCAAGACCGAGGAGTACGCAAATGAGATACTTACACTTGGCATAAATACAGTTGACAGTTTTGATATACATACTCTCATCCCTGAAACCCGTAAGCGTCTGAACCAGGTGGCAGCAGAGGCTGGAAAGGTGGCTATAATATCAGCAGGATGGGATCCGGGTACAGATTCTATAGTACGTGCTCTCATGCAGGCAATGGCTCCCAAGGGTGTCAGCTATACCAATTTCGGTCCCGGAATGTCAATGGGCCATTCAGTGGCAGTAAAGGCTGTTCCGGGTGTAAAGGCTGCTCTTTCAATGACAATCCCGGTAGGCACAGGCATACATCGCCGTATGGTATATGTTGAAATTCTTGACGGCTACCGTTTTGAGGATGTGGCTGCTGCAATCAAGGCTGATCCTTACTTTGTAAATGATGAGACGCATGTAATGCAGGTTGAGTCAGTTGATGCTCTCAAGGATATGGGACACGGTGTAAACCTTACCCGTAAAGGTGTATCGGGCAAGACCCAGAACCAACTCTTTGAGTTTGATATGAAAATCAACAATCCGGCATTAACGGGACAGATCCTGGTATGTGCTGCACGTGCTTCAATGCTCCAGAAACCCGGTTGCTATACTATGATTGAGATACCTGTTATAGACTATCTGTACGGTGACAGGGATGATCTGGTCAGGCATCTTGTCTGATATTTACGGTTTATAGGGTTATCCCGAATCCCAGGAACAGACCTTCAGAGTTACCGTACCCAAGGTGTGCAGATGCCTTGGGTCGGTTTTTTATGTATATGGAGTATCTGAGAAAGGCCCTGTAAACCGTTGTAGCACCCGTCATGTTTTTTTTGTAATATGTTTCACCGTATTTGATCTCCCATTCTTTGTAGGATTCGGGATTTCCGTTGGTCCTGCAGTTCCTGTAAATGTTCTCTATGCCTGCGCCGATACCTCCTCCCACGGAAATCTTGTTGAATCTGATACCCAAGTCAACATAATAAACGGATGAGATGAATTGGCCTTCCATATGAACATCGCCCGGAAATGAGGACCATGCCATACCTGTTTCCTTGCCCTGTGTGGGAGGATTCAGGTTTTTACCTACGGATAATCCCCAAAAAAAGTTGTTGGAGTAATCCATCCAGAAACTCAGCGTGGCTATTCCCTTAGAACTGTAAGAGAGAGCAAATGAGCACTGTGGAATCTCATATGTTTCTTCTTGCTTGAATCCCCACTGTTTGAGATCATCAGTAAGAGGGACTTCGGCATCTATTTCAACATCAAAAGGCATGCCCAGATACTCATCATTGTAGAAATATCCCGTATATTTATTACGGTCATATGTTGTAAGCTGGCCGAATCCGTGTTTCTTGTCATCTTTCCAGAATCCTTCATATACGCCTCCGTCAGAAAACAAAAGCCTTCCCTTTCCGTTGAACATGTCATGGCTCCATTCTCCGTCATATCTGGCTCCGTCAGCATAAAGGTAAGAACCTTCTCCTTCTTTCTCGTGCTGTTTGAAGTGTCCCGTATAAACATCACCGTCCGGATATCTGAGGGTACCCTTGCCATCCCATAGGCCTTCTTTCCATGACCCTTCATAGACTGTGCCGTCAGGATATATGCAGGTTCCCTGTCCGTTGAACAGGGAGTCCTGGACCTGGCCTGTATACAGAGTGCCGTCTTCCAGCAGAAGTGTGTCAACAGGAATACTGTCAGACAATATCTGTGCATGGCAGGTTATGCCTGACCACATAAAAAGCAATATGTACAGTACTTTGCGTGGTGACATAATTGTGCATTAGAAAACAACACCCATTCCTATATGGAAACGTTCCAGATTTGAGTAGCCGGCTCTAAGTGATATGTCAAACCATGGGAGATTAAGGTTGGGGACATATTCCGTGAAAAAATCAAATGCAAACCGGACACCTGTAATCTTGCTGCGGTAATAGAGGGTGCCGGGTTCATAGTAACTGTCGTTTTCCTCCCTGCTGCGGCAGTTGCGCACGGTACAGTCAAGCCCCAGGCCGAGCGCGGCTCCAATTGAGAACCTTTTTAGGCTATAACCGCATTCTCCTGATATCTTGAAAGCCGTATGGGTCTTTTCAGTAAGTATCTCATTCATATACCAGTCCCATCCTACAAGGGTTACCTTCTCACCCGTCTCGTCATCAGTGGTAACGGAAACTTTGCCTATTTCATGGCTGACGGTGTTGAAACCTAACTGAAAACCTGCAAAAAAACTGTCAGATGTGTGATAATCAGCATGAAATGAGAGAATCTGCCCCATTCCATAGGTAAGGGATAATGTGAACAGTCCGTCGTAATGGAACTTCCCGTCATCTTCTGTGGCGTTCGCTTTTGAAAAATTGCCGCTCCTGCCTTCTGAAGTGTTTTGATATAAGAAAAGGTCTTCATTGAAGAGTCCTTTCAAAAGACTGCCTGTTGAACTGTTGTAGTAGAATCCGGGTCCATCCTTCATGTCGTCCTTCCAGTTGCCTGAGTATGTGCTGCCGTCAGCGTAGTTCATCGTACCGGGCCCATTGAACATGCCGTTTTCCCAGTATCCTTCATATGAACCGCCGTCAGCATAAAGATATGTGCCGTATCCGCTGAATTCATGCTGTTTGAATTGACCTGAATAGCTGTCTCCGTCAGGATAACGCAGTTCTCCTTTTCCGTTCCACAGACCGTCTTTCCATTCTCCTTCATATACAGTACTGTCAGGATATACCATTTTCCCATAGCCGTTGAATAAGGAATCTGCTATCTCTCCGCAGTACCATGCGCCGTCTTCAAACCATATCGTGTCATTTGCGGCGATGGCATCGGCCGGAGTCTGTGCTTGCACCAAAAGGGTGCATACGGACAATATTGAGAGTAAGAATACGGGTTTGAGTGACATATCGGTGTAAAGGTAGGGAAAAATCATTAACTTTGCGAGTTCACAATGGATAATCCCTATAAGTTATGAATGAAAAACAGGATTTGGTGTGCGTGTTCAAAGGTCAGGCCTTTGAGGTGGAGGTAGTCCGTGCCCGTCTGGAATCAGAGGGCATTCCCGCAATGATCATGAACAATTCAATGAGTGCTATTTTTTCTGCATATACCGCAATGGCCGGTCCTATGGGAGTGCTTGTCAATCCTGAGGATGAGGAACGTGCCCGTAAACTAATTGAAGAACAATGAAACAGCCTGAACGTATAGCTGTCAAGGTGGGCAGCAATGTGCTTACCCGTGCTGACGGCCGTCTTGATATAGCCAGGATGGCGGCTTTGGTCGATCAGATAGCAGAACTGCGTCACAGAGGTATTGAGGTTCTGCTTATTTCATCAGGTGCGGTAGCATCAGGTCGCGGTGCGCTGCCCGCTCTCAAGGATGAGAGTGTAACCGGCCGCCAGTTGTTTGCCGCAGTGGGCCAGGCCAAGCTCATTGAGCATTACTACGACCTGTTCCAGGAGTATGGCATAACTGTAGGCCAGATTCTTACCACAAAGGAGAATTTCATCAACGAGACTCTCCATGCCAACCAGATGCGTTGTATGAAGGCAATGCTTGACAACGGCATCGTACCTGTCATTAATGAGAATGATACGGTATCTGTAGAGGAACTTATGTTCACTGATAACGACGAGCTTTCAGGTCTTGTGGCACGCATGATGAAAGCTGAGCTACTCATTATTCTGAGCAATGTGGACGGTGTGTTTACCGGTAATCCCGATGAACCCGGTTCTGAGCTCATACATGATGTATATCCTGATGATGACTACTCGTCATGCGTAGGCAGCAACAAGTCAAAATATGGCCGTGGCGGCATGCTGACCAAGATGAAGACCGCTCTTGGCGTGGCTGCCGACGGCATTGAGGTGCGTATTGCAAACGGCCGCCGTCAGGATGTGCTGCTTGAGGTCCTTACAGATCCCGAGAATGCCCGTTGCACCCGTTTCCATGCTTCAAAGAAATAACCATGATAGAGAATACCTTACAACTTCTTAAAGATGCATCATATTCTCTTCCGGTACTGGAGGAGAATCAGATAAATGACCTGCTGCTCACTCTGGCTGATGCCATTGAGAGCAATGCTTCCGTTCTGCTTGAGGCTAACGCCAAGGATCTGGCCCGTATGGACCGCAGCAATCCTGTTTATGACCGCCTTCTTCTGACAGAGGATCGACTTAAGGGAATAGCGTCCGATATGCGTCACGTGGCAGAACTGGAAAGCCCTGTCGGTAAGGTCATAGACGAAAGGGTCCGCCCCAACGGTATGAAGCTGACCCGTGTACGTGTACCGTTCGGTGTAATAGGCGTCATATATGAGGCCCGTCCAAACGTAAGTTTTGACGTATTCTCGCTCTGCTTCAAGTCACGCAACGCCTGCGCCCTCAAGGGTGGCAGCGATGCCTATGACTCCAACTGCGCCATAGTTGACCTGATACACCGTGTCCTTGAGCAGAAGGGCATAGATCCCCATGTTGTAGAACTGCTTCCTGCCGGCCATGAGGCTGCCGCCGAACTTATGAAGGCCGTAGGTATGGTAGACCTGCTTATTCCGCGCGGCAGTGCACGCCTTATCAAGTCGGTCCGCGAGCAGGCTCAGATACCGTGCATAGAGACCGGAGCAGGAGTATGTCACACTTACTTTGATAAGGAAGGTGACCTCAAGAAGGGAACCGATATAATATTCAACTCCAAGACCCGTCGCGTCAGTGTATGCAATGCGCTTGACTCACTGGTCATTCATGCTGACCGCCTTAAGGATCTGCCTGAGCTTTGCATCCGTATGGCTGATAAGAACGTAGTCATTGAGGCCGATGAGCAGGCCTACGCTGCTCTTGAGGGAAAGTATCCCGCAGAACTGCTGGAGCATGCCACTGATGAGAGTTACGGCAGGGAGTTCCTGGCATACCGTATGTCAATAAAGACTGTTGGTTCATTTGAGGAAGCCCTGATGCATATTCGCCGATATACATCACATCACAGCGAGTGCATCGTGACTGAGAATGCCGGATACGGACGTAAGTTCCAGCAGTACATCGACGCCGCCTGCGTCTATGTGAACGTGTCAACCGCATTTACAGATGGTGCACAGTTCGGACTGGGAGCCGAGATCGGTATCAGCACCCAGAAGATGCATGCCCGCGGTCCTATGGGACTGGAAGAAATTACAACTTACAAATGGCTGATCAACGGTGACGGCCAGACAAGACAATAAACCTGTTTAAGGATGAGACATTTTACTTGCGTTAAAGATCTGGGCGATCTGCATAAGGCATTGCAGGAGGCCCTTGAGATAAAGAGAGACCGTTTCAAGTATGTAGAGCTGGGACGTAACAAGACCTTGCTTATGGTGTTCTTCAACTCCAGCCTGCGTACCCGCTTGAGTACTCAGAAAGCTGCCCTCAACCTGGGCATGAACGTGATTGTGCTGGATGTCAATCAGGGTGCATGGAAACTGGAGACAGAGCGCGGCGTGATAATGGACGGTGATAAATCTGAGCATCTGCTTGAGGCTATTCCCGTTATGGGTTGCTACTGCGATGTCATCGGCGTGCGTTCATTCGCCCGTTTTGAGAGCCGTGAGGATGATTATGAGGAGAAGATACTCAACCAGTTCATCCAATACTCAGGTCGCCCCGTTTTCTCAATGGAGGCTGCTACAGGACATCCGCTCCAGAGTTTTGCTGACTGGATTACCATTGAGGAACACAAGACCGTAGAGCGTCCCAAGGTCGTCATGAGTTGGGCTCCGCATCCTAAAGCTCTGCCGCAGGCCGTTCCTAACTCATTTGCACAGTGGATGGTTGCTGCCGGTTATGACGTAGTTATTACACACCCTGAAGGTTATGAACTTGACCCCAAGTTCACCGCAGGTGCCAGGATAGAGTATGACCAGATGAAAGCCTTTGAGGGCGCACACTTCATTTACGGAAAGAACTGGTCATGCGCCAGCCCCGAGCATTACGGTGAGGTGCTGAGCAAGGACCGCAGCTGGACCATCAGTGACCGTCAGATGGCAGTAACTGACAATGCCTTCTTTATGCACTGCCTGCCTGTACGCCGTAACATGATTGTGACAGATGATGTGATAGAGAGCCCCCGTTCTCTTGTTATTCCGGAGGCTGCCAACCGTGAGATATCGGCAACAGTTGTTCTCAAAAAGATACTTGAGGGTCTGAAATAAGGATTACCTGTAAATCAGTTTATAGTCATAGTCTTCCTGATAACCTTTGCAGCTCAGGAAGACGGTGTCGTTCTTGCCTAGACCGTAACCGGCCAGCGGAATGGACAGATAGGCATGTTTTGTATAGACCTGACCGTCACCGTAGGCATTGTGGTAGATGGTGAAACTGAGTTTTCCGGGAGTGTCCAGATGCGTATATCCGATTTTATGCTTTGTACCTTCTTTCTGCACTTTAACACCTAAACTCAGATTGAGGAATCCGCCTCCTATGTAGACACTTTCTATCTGCACGGGATCTTTAATACGTAATGAATCTTCAATCACTGAATCCTCTGGTGCCTTGTATGCGAAAGGATAAACCTTCTGCAGAATACGTGCGGAGTTGTTTTCTTCAAGTGCAATGACAACAACCATACGCAACAGAGTGTCAGGAGTGAACTTTTCAGTCTCTCCACTGATCATATACTGATTGCCCAGATCATCATTCAAAACGCTGATATACCCTTCTGAGTCGGTATATCCGGTCATGAAACCGCTCAACATGGTTTCAATTTCATCTTTTTCTTTACATGAGATAAAAACTGTAAAGCATGCTGCTGCAGCCAGAACGAATGTTGCTGTAAATCTTTTCATCACTGTGATACGCTTAACTGGTTGATGAGCGGGTTGGCATACATGGTCAGGATTCTCTCCCTGAGATAATCCCAATCAGGGTCGGGTATAGTTATCTTGGCCAGTTGTCCGTCAAGATACTTCATGAATTTCTGTTTGTCACGCTCTGTATAATAGGCTGATTGTGCATTGTCACCCCGCAGCATATCGAGCGAAATCCTGTTACATGGATATATCTTGTAACCCTTGAAAATATGTTTGTCTATAACGGCGGCTACCTGATCCAGGAACTGGTTGCGCGGTACGGAGTCATCCATACCGGCGATCTCGTTGTCAATAGGTTCAGAAACCTCATAGTGAATACGTCCTTTGTAGCCGTTAATGCCGGTTTTCATGTTGTCCAGGTCATCTTGCTTGGATTTCCTGTATCCCGGGTTATCCCGCTTGAGCTGGAACTCCTCTGCCTTGAGCCAATCACATGGATCATATTCATAGCTTATGGTCAGGGGCGTTATGTGCAGCGACATAAGTTTTTCACGTAAGGAACCTTGACCTGACATGGAAAGCATCTTGAGAACACTCTTCTGTGTGCGGTCGTCAGAATCTTTTGCACGCCCCTCACGTTGTGCCAACCACACTGGTTTGCGTTTTTTTTCAATAACAAAACGTATGTAAGAGGAGAGTTTTTCTGAAGCCTCAAGCAGTTCGGCGGCACTGGCAGAACGGTTAACAATAAAACTGCGGTTAAGCCTTACTATGGTCTCTATCCAGGGATAAATGAGAAGGTTATTTCCGATTCCTATTTCAACTGATGATTTGCCATTTGTAAGGAGTATGTAATCCAGAAAAGCCGAATCAAGAACTATATCTCTGTGATTTGAAAGGAAGAGGTAATCCTGACGCTCCTTTGGCATGCTCTTGAGGTTATGTGAGAATCCGTCACAGCTCTTCTTGAAGTTCCTTTTGATAATGGGGAGTATCATACCAAGCTGGAAACCGTCAATGGTCTTGAAGCGTTTGGTATAAAGTTTGATAGCCCAAACCGGGATACCTTTCAGGTTGGGACGGAGTATAGTCCTTCTGAATCTGGTATCCTCCAATAGACGGAGTATGGCACCACGTACCTCAGAGTCCTCATAGGACCTCATTGATTCAAATTCCTGGGGTATCTCCATTTCTTTCCTGGATTAAAAGCTGTCCTCAATTATCTCTGTAAATACATCAGTCAGGTTCATGCCGGCGGCTCTTATCTGCTGTGGGATAAAACTGGTGGCTGTCATACCTGGGGTGGTGTTGACCTCAAGCAGGTTTATCTTGTCTCCGTCTGTGATTATGTAGTCATTGCGTATGATTCCGTGACAGCCTATCAGGTCATATATCCGGGCTGTGAGGTCCTGAATACGGTCACGCAGCTCATCGGAAATGCGGGCGGGAGTGATTTCCTCAACCTTGCCGTTATACTTGGCATCATAATCAAAGAAGTCACTCTTGGGTACGACCTCCGTCACGGGCAGTTTCACTTCACGCTTACGGGTCTTGTAATAACCGTTGGTAACCTCAGTGCCTTGCATGAATGACTCTATCATTATTTCATTATTCTCCTTGAAAGCCTCCTCTACGGCGGGTATTATCTGCTCACGCGTTTTGACCTTTGTGGTGCCGAAGCTTGAACCGCCGTCGGTGGGCTTGATGAAGCAGGGCAGACCTACCTTGCTGATTATCTTGTCGGGGTCCACTTTGTCTCCCTTGCGCAGGCGGCGTGAATTGGCTACGTTGACCTTGCAGCTTTTCATCGTCTTGTTAAGTACAAACTTATTGAACGTAAGGGCTGACGCCAGAACATCACATGTTGAGAACGGGATACGCATCAGTCTGAGATAGCCTTCAAATACGCCGTTCTCTCCGGGAGTGCCGTGTATCGTTATGTAGGCATAGTCAAACACCTTCTTTGTACCTTGATGGCTGAAACTGAAATCATTCCTGTCAACAGGTGCCGTCACTCCCTCCTTTACATGAACCTGCCAGTTCTTGCCTTCAATCTCAACTATATAAGGTTCATACCTGTTCTTGTCCATGTGCTCCAGGATGGTGGCAGCACTCCTGAGTGATACCGGGTTCTCACTTGAATCACCTCCGGCAACTATTGCAATTATACGTTTTGTCATTTATATGTTATTTTTCAAAATCTCTTGATTTCACATAGTCACGCCATCTGTTTAAGAGCGTGCTCATATCCTCCGGCAGTTCAGAGTTGAAAAACATCTCCTGGCCGGTAACAGGGTGTACAAACCCCAGTGTCTTGGCATGCAGGGCCTGACGCGGGCATACCTCAAAGCAGTTTTGCACAAACTGTCGGTAACGGCTGTATGTGGTGCCTTTGAGTATCTGGTCTCCTCCATATCGGCTGTCGCTGAACAAGGGGTGGCCCAAATGTTTCATGTGCACCCTTATCTGGTGTGTCCGTCCGGTCTCCAGACGGCATTCCACGAGTGATGTGTAACCAAACCGCTCCAGCACGGTGTAGTGCGTCACCGCATGTTTTCCCACCTCCGGGTCAAATGAGACAGCCATCTGCAGACGGTCCTTGGGATTCCGGGTTATCTGGCTCTCGACAGTACCTTCAGCCGGTTGGGGAACGCCCCATACCAGTGCCTGATATGCTCGTTTGGTGGTCTTGTCATAAAACTGTTTGCCCAGACTGGTCTTGGCATCGGGAGTCTTGGCAACCACCAGCAGTCCTGATGTGTCCTTGTCTATGCGGTGAACCAGTCCTACCTGAGGGCTGTTGGGGTCATAGTCCGGGTTATCACGCAGATGCCACGCCACGGCGTTTACCAGAGTACCGTGAAAATTGCCGCATCCTGGGTGAACCACCAGCCCTGCAGGCTTGTTTACCACCAGAAGGCAATCATCTTCATACACTATGTCCAGAGGTATATCCTCAGGTTCAATGTCACTGCTGTAACGCGGACGGTCCATCATTACCGTAATCACGTCCAGCGGCTTGACCTTGTAATTGCTCTTGACAGGACGGCCGTTTGCCATCACCATTCCGGCATCGGCGGCTTTCTGTATGCGGTTGCGGGATGAGTGTTCCAGGTGGTCAAAAAGGAACTTGTCAACACGGAGCAGACTTTGGCCCTTATCGGCTACAACGCGGAAGTGTTCATACAACTCTACCGCATCGGGGGTTGGTTCAAGGTCATCGAGTGACTCTTCAATCTCGTCCTCCAGATTAAGCATGACGGCTACTCAAAAAAATCAGAATCGATTACAGCAGTTGAGTCAATGCTGCTTTCTTCAATAACGGGGTTGCCGTTGCCGGCAACAATGGTCAGCATGGAGCCCTCCGGGATCTCAGTTCCGGCCTCAATTTTCTGTTCCTGATACCTTATTTCATATACCCAGTCCTGGTCTCCGTCAATATAGACGGTGGGGCCGAGCTTGAATCCTGCAGCCTGAAGGTAGGATTCTGCAGCGCGCAGGGAACTGTTGTCAGCCAGGTCAGGAACAGCCTTGGTGGGTTCCTTGCCGGAGTTAAGTGTAAGATAAATTTTGCGGCCCTCCTTTACGTATGCTCCGGGTTTCGGCTTCTGTTCGATGACACCTCCCTCTACCATCATCTTGTCAAATTTGTAGTCAGAGATCTCATAATTCAATCCGGTAGAGGCAAGGATCCGGCCTGCCTCCTCCTCATACATACCGGATACGTCCGGAACAGTGATGTACTGTCCGTGGCGCGTGTATGATTTCATCCAACGGAACGTAATGATTATCAACATAACAGCCAGAATAACCATAGCCAGTATGTTGAGTAGGAGAATCAACAGTCCGTGCTTCTTTTTTGTATTGTCTTTTGCCATGTACCAAATCCTTTTACTGTTTGCAAAAATAGTTATTTTTCAGGTGCGAAAGGCCTTTTTTTTAGCTATTTTGAGTTCAATAAGGTATAAAAATGAGTTGTTTTTTCACTTTTTCTCGATTTTATGTATGGTTTAGATTCATTTTGATTACTTTTGCTGAGTTAAAGCCGATTTAAAAAGGATGTAATATATGGCTGAGCCAGACTTATCGTTTTAATATGTGCTGAGCAAACTATTGTCAAACTAAATAACTATAATTTATTCTATGATGAAAAGATTGACTGTATTATTGGCTTGTATCCTTATGGGTATCTGTTCAATAACAGCTCAAACTGCAAGGGTTACCGGTAGGGTGACCAGCAGTGCTGATGGAGAGCCTATCGTGGGCGCATCAGTTGCCGTCAAAGAAGTTCCTCTCAGAGGTACCGCAACTGATGTTAACGGTAGATTCGAACTGACAGGGCTTCCTGCAGAAGCAAAAACTTTGGTAATCTCTTTCCTCGGCATGAATACCGTTGAGGTTCCCGTCGCTTCTAGAGTAGACGTGGCACTTGATGAGGAATCAGAACTCCTGGAGGATGTAGTGATTGTTGCTTATGGTACCACAAAACGTGAGGCTAAGACAGGTTCTGTGGTTTCTGTTGCAGCTGACAAGATTACTTCACTTCCGGCATCATCAATTGACAAGATGCTTTCCGGTAAATTGGCTGGTGTGCAGATTACATCCCAGTCAGGTCAGCCGGGTTCATCAACAAGCATCCGTATTCGCGGAACATCTTCAATCAACTCAGGAAACGAACCTTTGTATGTAGTGGATGGCATTCCGGTCATGAACGGTGACCAGAGTACCTTCACTAATACCAACAATGCTATAGCAATGATCAATCCTGATGATATTGAAAGCATCACCGTTCTTAAGGATGCAGCATCAGCAAGCGTATATGGTTCACGTGCAGCAAACGGAGTTATCCTTATTACCACTAAGAGCGGTAAGGAGGGAAAGAGCGTTATCACAGCACGCGCCAAGTATGGTATCTCATCTTTGGCAAATGACAATAACTTCAGGATAATGAACAGTGCAGAGTTGCTGTCTTACCAGCGTGATGCCATTGTCAACGCAGGAGGTGATCCTGATGATCCCAACGGAACATATTATCGTCCTTATGAGCTTCTTACAAGGCCTCAGACCAACTGGATGGATCATCTTTCCCGTATTGGTCAGATGCAGGAGTATGAGGTCAATATGACAGGCGGTTCTTCCAAGACCAAGTACTACAGTTCAATTTCATATCATGATAACGAGGGCGTGTTCTACGGTGTAACTTTCAATAAGTTCCAGGCTCGTATCAATGCTGATCATGAGATTAACAAGTATTTCAATACCGGTGTCCGTATCAACGCAGGTTATATGTATAATGAGGATGTACCTATGCAGAGCCTCTATTACTCTAACCCCGCATTTGCAGGTATGACAATCCTGCCGTGGTCACCCGCTTATAATGAGGACGGCACACATACAATTGACATTCCTGAAAACTCCTACACCAACCCCCGTGCAACTGCTGAGTATGATAACCAGTGGGAGAAACAGTATCGTTTCAACGGTAGCATGTATCTGGAGTTCAAGCCTATCAAGGGTCTGACAATTAAGACTACAAATGCAGCTGAGATGACATTCAACGAGGGCCGTCGTTACTGGTCTCCTCTCTCAGGCAAGAACCAGTCCGCAACACTTCAGACTTCACAGGTGCAGTATCGTCTTATGACCACTTCAAATACTGCTACTTATGAAAATATTATAGGTAAGCACAGCTTCCGTATTCTGGCAGGTCAGGAGGCTAACTCCCGTGACTATTCATATATGTATGAGTCAGCTGAGAATCTGAATCCTGATATTCCTTACCACACAAGCGGTAATACCACCAATGATATCAGTTATTCTACCAACCGCAGAACCATGATGTCATTCTTTGGTATCCTGGATTACAACTATGATTCACGTTACTACCTGCAGGCTTCAATCCGTGAGGACGGCAGTTCATTGTTCGGTGAGGAGAACCGTTGGGGTACGTTCTATTCAGTAGGTGCCAGCTGGAACCTCCACAATGAGAAGTTTATCAGCAGTCTTAGAGGCATAGACCTGTTTAAGCTGCGTGTATCTTATGGTCTTAACGGTAACAATAACATATCACCTTACCGCCAGTACGGTCTTTATACCACCGTATCTTATAATGGTGTAAGCGGTATGTATCCTTCAACACCCGCCAATCCTACTCTTTCTTGGGAGAAGAACAGGTCATACAACGTAGGTCTTGACTTCCGCTTCTTCAAGAGACTGTATGGTAACATTGATGTCTATACCCGTACAACAGAGGATATGTTGCTTAACAAGTCTCTGTCAAGAACATCTGGTTTCGGCAGCGCTCTTATGAATATAGGTAAGATGGAGAACAAGGGTATCGAGTTCCAGGTTGACTATGATGTGATTGCCAAAAAGAACGTGAACTGGACCGTCGGATTCAACATTTCTCATAATAAGACCAAGATTATTGATCTGGGTGAAGACGAGATGCTCAGCTATTCTGAAGACAGCCGTCTTAAACACATAGTAGGCAACAGCCTTCTTACTTTCTACCTGAAAGACTATTATGGCGTTAACCCCGTCAACGGTGAGGCTCTGTTTGTTGCTGAGGACGGTGCTCTTACAAATGATTTCAATAAAGCCCGTTACATTGAGGCGGGAAGTCCTGAACCCACATATACAGGTGGTGTAAGCACTTCACTTACAATCAAGGGCGTTACTTTGAGTGCCGTAGGTGAATTCAAGGGTGGCAACAAGGTTATGATAATTGAAAACCGTTATCTGCATTCAGACGGTAACCAGATGTCAATGAACCAGTCGGCTTCTGAACTGAATTATTGGAAGAAGCGTGGTGATACTGGTGTTAACCCCAAGCCGATAGCCGGTAACTCTACTAACTCATACAGTTACGCTACTGACCGTTTTGTTGAGAATGGTGATTATTTCCGTATCAAGGACATAACAATCTCTTATGAATTCCCCCGCAATCTGATCAACAAGATTAATCTGAATTCTTGCAAGATTTACGCCAGTGGTCTGAACGTTTACACATTCCATGATGTAGACTTCTGGGATCCCGAGCGCGGCATTGACGGTATGGGATATGGTATCTATCCTATGACAAAGTCATTTGTTGTAGGTCTTGATCTTGCATTCTAAAAAAAGGCGAAAGTATGAAAAAGACAATATTTTATCTTGCAGCTCTGACACTTGTCACAGCATCATGTCAGGATTTCCTGATAGAGGAGCCTAAATTGTCGCAGAGTAATGAGCTTACACTGTCCAAATTTGAAGGCTTGGATAATTCAACTGCCGGTGCATATCTCTATTTCCAGAGTGCTTCATGGTATGGATGCCAGTACGTTCTCAACGGAGAGTTGATGGCCGGAAATGCTACTAACCCCAAATCTCTGCCAGGTTCAGGTCGTTACAGAACTGCAGAGCCCTGGAGTTTCACAGAGAGTTCCACATGGTCCACTTGGGCTTATGCATATTACACTATCAATGCTGTCAACAACGTCCTGGCCAATCTGGACGGCAAGGTAGGTAGTGGTGTAAAACAGTCAGATATAGATAATCTGGAGGCTGAGTGCCTGTTCCTGCGTGCATTCTGCCACTTCCAGCTGGTTAATATCTACTCACAGCCTTATCTTAAGGGTGCAAACAAAAATGAGTTGGGCGTTCCTGTTATGCTTAAATCTGAGATAGGAACTCCTGCCCGTAACACTGTTGGTGAAGTTTACAATCAGGTTGTAGCTGACCTTCTTAAAGCCGAATCTCTCATGAGTGACAAGTATCAGCGCGCATCAGTAACCGATCCTCTGGCAACAGTTACCAAGCCGGCTATCCAGGCTCTTCTGTCCCGCGTATATCTCTATATGGGAGAATGGCAGAAATGTGCTGATTATGCAACTGAGGTAATCAACTCAGGTAAGTTCAAGATGGCTGATAAGGCTGATTATGCCGGAATCTGGTCAAAGAGTATTGCCGATAAGGGCGGTGAAATTATATTTGAGATATACTCTTCAAAGAAAAATGATTCATGGGATGAGTCAGGTTGGACAATGCTTCCTTATATCACATCAATTGAAGGAAGTGCTGACGTATGCGCAACCAATGATTTGTATGATCTCTATGAGGACGACGATGTTCGCAAGTCTCTGTTCCAGGACAATGAGGCTGATCATTTCCTGATCAAATATTCCGGCAAGCCCGGTTCTGTAGATCCCAAGGAGAACAATATTCCTGTACTCCGTCTTGCAGAGATGTATCTTAACCGTGCTGAAGCTATTTACAATGGTGCTGCTATTCCAAATGTTTCAGCTCAGTCAGATCTTGATGTTATCACCAATGCCCGCGGTGCTTCACAGGTTTCTCCCGGTATAGAGACAATCTTTAACGAGCGTCGTAGAGAGCTGGCATTTGAGGGTCACATCTACTTTGACTACAAGCGTTTGGGTAAGAGCATAACACGTAATGATTTCCGTGCTACTCAGAATAAGGATGTTGCATTCCCCGGCAAGATATGGGCAATGCCTATACCTAAGGGTGAAATAGATGCTAATATCAATATGGTACAGAATCCGTATTAATCACCTCCAAACTTAGTGAATGTTATGAAAACAAGAAATAAACTTATATTAGGCATTTCATCACTTGCATTCCTTTTTGCAGGGTGTGTTGAGAATGAGTTGCCCAAATTTACGATAGATGATTCTTTTATCGCATTTTCAACTTCTGATGTCAGCTTGGCGGAAAACAGTAAAAACCCCATTGCGATAGAGGTTCTGTGCTCATCTTTGTATGGAATCAATGCTTCTGTTGAGTTTGAGATTACTCCAAGAGAAGTTAAGATTGATTCAACTGTTGTCAAAGTTGGTGACAAGGACTCAGTCGTTGTTACTTATACTGATAAAGGTGCAAAGGAGGGTATACATTTTACCTATACCACAAGTTGTCTTGCAAACTACTCAACTACAGACAGCACAAAGCTGTATTTCACCAAGAACCAGTTTTCAGATACTATCTTTATCCAGGCTATAGATAATGGTATATTTACTGGAGATCTGTACTTCTCAATCAAACTAAAGAATGCCGACGGTGCTAATCTTGGCGCAAGTACTACATGTCAGGTTACTGTTTCTGATGATGAGCATCCGCTTGCATTCATGCTTGGAGCGTACACCGGTAAAGGTGAATCCTATTTCAATGGAAACAGCAGTTGGGACCTGACTATTACAAAGGATCCGGATGGTGACTTGAATAAGGTTTGGTTCTTCCCGTTTGTACCAGATAACCACTCTTCGGCTAAATCCGTCTATGGCATTGTTAATGAAGATAAGACCGAACTTAAGATTCCTGTTAAGCAGGTGTTTGTAAGTTGGAGCGATGGTGCACACGCTTATCTTGACGGTTTCCGTGACTTATACAATGATACTGATGTTATTCCTGAAGGTGAGTTCCTGAATGCCACTATCAGTGCAGACGGAACCATAACAATAGCTGATTGCTTCGGTTCTCAAGTAGTTGAAGCCGATGGTTCATCAAGTGGTTGGTATAACATTATGTTGAATGGTGTAACCTTGACTAAAAAGTAATTAATAAAGCTAAGGACTTATGAAAAAGTTATTATATAGTATAACAGCGTTACTGACCATCTTTATGGTGGGATGTACGAAGTTTGACGAGGCCACCTCAGAACAGTATGCTCCTGCACCTGACTTCTCAATAGATGCTACTGCTGCTGTTGCTGACAGTTCAGCCACATTCAAGATTGCTATTGACAAGGTTAATACAACCCGTTTCTCAGTAGCTCTTCTCAACGATAGCATGGCTGTTGAGGAATATCCTGAGGCAATGACTCTTCTTAAGGGTAACGTTGATCCTAAAGACAGAGTTTGCAAATTCAATGCAGATACTCTTGTTTTGAGGAATGATACCACAATCTCATATGTATACAAGGACCTGTTGGTTCAGATCACAGGTGATGCAATCTCATACACCTATTCCGGTCTTGATCCCAATACATCTTATACGTTTGTGGCTGTTGTTTCCAATAAGTTCGGTCTCACAGGTGATGTTAAGGGACTTTCTGTTACTACAACTGATAATCTTGCTCCCACTCTGTCCAAGGCAAGCCGTTCAGAGTCATACGGTTCACTGACACTGGCTTTCTCAGAGAACATGCAGCGTGGTGACGGTAAGGTTTCTGTCAAGTATTATGCTCCTTATGATTTCTCTATCACAGGAACAGTTCCCGAGGAGAATATCAATTGTGATATCAATGGTAAGGAGATAAGCGTTTCTTGTGACAGTGTTCCTGCCGGTGCTCTTATGCTTGTGTCATGGGAGGCTGGTGCCTTCAAGGATATTAAGGGCAACAATTGCAATGCTGTTGTTACAGAAATGAACATGAAGACCGGTAGAGTGGATAATGGTTGCTATTACATGGTTGCCAATGAACCGTTCTCATTTACCAAGGCAGGTGTTGAAAAACTTGGGGAGTCATTTGTCGACTACACTACATTTATGCCTACAATCAGTTACTCCAAACCTCTGTATGTTCAGTATGATGAGGATGACGAGATTGCTGATATCATGATTCTCTATGTAAAGGATGATGTTCGGATTCTCTTGCCTGCACTTTGGGATGTTGCAGATACCGCAATCGTTCTCGGATTCAAGAAGGAGATGGATTATGGTGCAAAGATTTCATTTACGATTCCTGAAGGTGCTGTTGTTGACGCATTCGGTAACCCTAACAAGGAATTTGTGATTGAAGATGCATGGATGCGCAGTTACGGTTTGACTGACGATGACATTGTTGGTCTTTATAATGTACAGTATGCAAGTGCCGTTACCGGTGGTGAGGTTGCTGAGACTTCAATGCTTATTACCCGTTCCGGTGATGGACTCAAGGTGAGCAGGCTGTTCTATGATGAAACTTGCCTGGATGCTCATTTTGATGGAGATATGGGTATTCTCTATATTGATGATTTCCAGTATATGACAACCCTTTATGGATCATATGACATTTACTTTGTAACTGGAGTTCAAGGTCAGGAAGCTGCTCAGCTCCAGTATAATCCGGAAACCAAATCTTTCTTCTCAGGTGAGGAGGCTGAAGTAGGTCAGTATTATATTAATACATCAACCGGTAAGGGCGGTTGGATGGATTATACCTATGCTATTGAGGCTGTTTATTCTGAGGATCAGGACTACGGTTATGACAAGGATCTTATGGTGGGTGACTACAGGTTCATTTATCACGATTATTATGATGATGAGGATCCTGAGTCATTGGATACGATAACATGTTCTATCGTTGCCGGAGATAATGACACCACTCTTATCATAAAGGATTTTGTATTTGAAGGTTCTGAAATAGTAGCTTATTTCGATACGGTTTCTGGTAAGCTCGTCATTCCGGATTGGCAGTTCGTTGGCATGTACTACAGTTATGAGTGCTATATGAGTACTTATGATTTGGAGAATATCACATTCAATTGCTCTCCCGACGGAACAGCTTGGGCAGATGGTGCAGCATCTGAATCAAATATGCTGTGGGGAATTGCTGCATGGAATGGTTCTAAGGTAGCCGGTTGGTTGCGTTTGTCAGAAGGAGATCTCTATCTTGAACCGTATGATCCTGAGGAGGAATCAGCTGAAACTCCAATGAGGCAGGCTTCTTCAGCGAGGAGTTCTCTTGAGCTGCATACCGATATGCTTCCCAAGAAGTAAGTAGTACTCTATATGTTTGAAAGGAATCCGGCTACCCAGTAGTCGGATTCCTTTTTTAGTTTTATTGGGTTTGAGCTTTAGAATAAATGCTTTAACTTTGCAGTTTGTTATGAACAGAAAGAAAATAACGTTATTATTCTGGCTGCTTTTGTTTGCGTTTCAGAACGTTGCAGCTGCAGAGGTTGAAGTTAAGCGTGCCCAAAAGTATGCCGTGGAGTTTATGACCGCAATGTGCGGAGAAGGCTTCTCTGTAAAAGAGACTGAATGTGTTTCAAAAAACGGTAATGCCGTTTATTACATTATCAATATGGCTCCTGAGGGTTGGGTTTTGGTTTCTGCCCAGGATGGCGTCAAGCCTCTTCTGGGCTATAATACTGAGGGTTCTTATGTTAATGATCCAGGTATGTCAAACCTTTCAGATTGGATGGATTATTATTGCAGGCAGATAACTGATGCGGTAAAAAACGGTGACAAACCAATCTCTAACTGGGATAAACCTACCAGGCCGGTTAGGACACGTGGATCAAACATCATTGACCCTCTTATCAAGGTTAATTGGAATCAAGGCTATCCCTATAATGTGTTCTGTCCGGAGGATGAAGACGGCCGTGCTGTAGTAGGTTGCGTGGCAGTGGGAATGGCTCAGGCTATGAGCGTGGCCAGATGGCCGTTGAAACCCAACGGAACGTATTCTTATAAACATAAGAAATATGGAACCATTTCTATAAACTATGATGAGGCTGATCCGTATGATTGGGATAAGATTATAGCTGGCGATGACGGCAAGGTGTGGGTGGCTCATCTTTTGTATCATTGCGGAGTGGCTGTGGCAATGGAATACGGGGTTGACGGCTCCGGTTCTTTTAACGCCAGAGTTGCAAAGGCGTTGGTGAGAAATTTTGGCTATTCATCAAATACGGTTGAATACATCCCAAAAGACTCATATGAAGGTAATTGGGCTCAGTTGCTTCTTGGCGAGCTTGAAGCTGGTCGTGCTGTGGTTTATGCAGGAACAGATACCAAAGGGGGTTATGGTCATTGCTTTAATATTGACGGGTATGACGGCAATCTCTTTCATGTCAATTGGGGATGGGGAGGTTCAAATAACGGATATTTCCCTATAGACGGACTGCGTGATGTTAAGATGAACATGAATTATGATGCTGACCACAGCGTTGTAATAGGTGTTAAGAAACCCACTTCAGCTCCTCTGGATATAACTCTTTCCAATACTGAATTACAATCAGGACTACCGGCGGGTACTGCATTGTCAAAGGTGTCTGTAAAAAGTGAGATGGATGATGGTTCGTTCATATTCAAGATTACAGGTCCTCTCAATATGGTTACCCATAAATATGAGTCCGTGCCGTTCAAGATAAATTTCAATCAGGAACTGGTTTCAACTGAATCTTTAGTAAGCGGATCGCAGTATGAGGTCATCATTACTGTCAAAAATATGGAAGGAGAGTCTTTGAGAAAAGAGTTTGAACTCACTGTGTCGGCAACAGCTGGGGTAACCGATGCTATTCAGTTGAAAGCTGTAAACAGTGAATTCTATTCGTTGTCAGGTTTAAAACTTGAACTGAGGGAGGAGGATCTTAAGCCCGGTGTTTATATCCGTGTCAAGACCATGCCTGACGGCCGCAAAATAAGTAGTAAAACTGTTATCAGATAAAAGGATATGAAAAAGGCTGTTTATCTTCTGTTGCTTTTGTTCTGCATTACTGCAAGGGCGGAATATTCTCCCACAACCATGTGGCCTTACATCTATGAGGATTTCACTGAAGGACTGGTCATGTATAAAAACGGGTCGGCCATCAAGGGAAAACTGAACATTCACCTGGAGCAGGGAGAATTACAATATATTGAGGGTGATGCCATCATGACAACTGATCTGCGTAACATAGAGTATGCAATTGTAGGTACTGACAAGTATGTTGTTGCAGAGCAGTCAATGATGAAGGTTATTGAAGAGAATGACGCCCGTACCGCATTTGTCCTTCTTTCTGTACTGGGAGATTTTGAGGCTCTGTACGTAGGCACAGGAGCTTACGGTTCCAGCGCCAATACCCAGGCGGTCAGAAGCCAGTCATCATTGGAGATTGGCGGAAAGAGCGTAGTCAGTCATGCCAAACTTTTGGCTGAGAAGAAAGAGGATAGCGGCAAGAGTCTTTCTACTAAGGAAAAGTTATACATAAAAGTAGGAGATGAGAGTTCTCCTGCATATCAGAAAGATGTTGAGAAGATGTTTGGCCTATCCGGAAATCAGGAGTGGAAGTCTTTCCTGAAAACAAACAAGATCAAATGGCGCAAGTCCGGTGATCTGTTTAAAGTGGTGGAGTTTATCAGTTCAACGCTTAAATAGAAAAATCCGATATAACATCAAAGGGCCGGACAATCTGTCCGGCCCTTTGATGTTCAATACCTTATGATATAAGGATTACTTCTTGTTTCCGCAGTACTCGTCAGATACTGTGAGTTTCTTGCGGCCCTTGGCTCTGCGTGAAGCAAGTACTCTGCGACCGTTGGCTGTAGCCATTCTCTCACGGAAACCGTGCTTGTTCTTTCTCTTCCTGTTGGAAGGCTGAAATGTTCTTTTCATCGTTATATATTTTTATTGTTTTCTATCCTTTCGGGAATCGGAGGGCAAAGGTAGTTTGTTTTTTCTTAATATGCAAATTGCATTTCTTTTTTTGTCTAAAGTTTTGTCTATTTGTGTCATTGCACTACTTTTGCAGAACAGAAAACAGTATTATTAATAATAGAACAAACAAATTTTTATGATTCTTTGTCAAGACATCAAAATCGGTACCTGCATCAACCTGGAGGGCCAGCTTTATTTCTGCATTGATTTTCTGCACGTTAAGCCGGGTAAGGGAAATACTTTTGTACGTACCAAGCTCAAGAATGTGGTTAACGGCCGCGTGTTGGAGCGCACTTTCCAGATTGGCTTCAAACTGGAGGATGTTCGTGTAGAGCGTCGTCCCTATCAGTACCTGTATCAGGACGATATGGGTTATATCTTTATGAATCAGGAGAACTTTGAGCAGGTTACAATCATCAAGGACCTTATCAACGGTGTTGATTACCTTAAGGAGGGTGAGGTTGTTGACGTTGTTACCAATGCCAATACCGGTGAGATCCTTTTTGCTGATCTGCCTGTAAAGGTTGTTCTCAAGGTCGTTTATACAGAACCGGGCCTTAAGGGTGATACGGCTACCAATGCCACCAAACCCGCCAAGGTTGAGACCGGCTGCGAGGTTCGCGTACCTCTGTTCATCAATGAAGGTGAGCTTATTGAGGTCGATACCCGCGACGGATCATACCAGGGCCGCGTAAAGGCGTAAGATATGAATGAATAAGCCAGACAAGCTGAATCTTAAGCAGTGGGCCACAGAGGATCGCCCCCGTGAAAAGATGAAGCAAAAGGGCGCAGGCGCGCTTACAAACGCTGAGTTATTGGCGATTCTGATACACACTGGAAACACTGAAGATTCGGTGGTGGCTTTGACACAAAAGGTGATGGCTTCCTGCCGCAACAGTCTTTCCGAACTTGGAAAACTTAGCGTCGGGGAGCTATGCTCTTTTAAGGGCATTGGTGAGGCCAAGGCAATATCTATTTTGGCCGCATGTGAACTGGGCAGACGCCGCAAGGACGAGGAACCTGTGCGTAAGCCCGTAGTGAGAACATCGCGTGATATCTATGACTGGTTCTATCCTGTCATGGCCGATAAGCAGGTTGAGGAGTGTCATGTGCTGCTGCTCAACCAGGCCGGTAAGGTGGTGGACAGCATACTTGTCAGTCAGGGAGGTTTGTCAAGCGCCTCAGTTGATGTACGCGTAATAGTACGTGAAGCGATTGTGCATAGAGCCACCGCTGTGGCCATGTGTCATAATCATCCGTCGGGAAACCTCATGCCAAGCCGTCAGGATGACGGGCTGACCGTTGCGGTAAGGCAGGCATGTTATACGATGGATATATCGCTGCTGGATCATGTAATATTCACTGATAACGGATATTACAGTTATGCTGACCATGGCCGGCTGTGAATTAGAAATGAGTGAGAAGTTTGAAATAGAGGAGAAAGTAGTAGAGGTGCTCAAGACCGTATATGATCCTGAGATACCTGTTGACATATACAATCTGGGCCTCATATACAAGGTGGATGTTGATGATGACGCAAATGTTGTCATTGATATGACTCTTACTGCGCCCGGATGCTCTCTTGCGGATTTTATTGTCGAGGATGTGAGGTTGCGTGTAGAGGGGTTGGAGTGTGTCAAGTCTGCTACTGTTAATCTGGTTTTTGAGCCGGAATGGGACAAGGATATGATGTCCGATGAAGCCAAACTTGAATTGGGACTGATATGAAACAGGTTTATTTCATTTCTGATGCACATCTGGGGTCGTGGGCAATAGACCACAGGCGTATGCAGGAACGCCGGCTGGTGCGTTTTCTTGATGATATTAAGGATAAGGCTCAGGCGGTTTATATGCTGGGTGACATGTTTGATTTCTGGTATGAGTTCAAATATGTAGTCCCCAAAGGCTATACCCGTTTCCTGGGAAAGATATCAGAACTGACAGACAGAGGCGTTGAGGTGCATTACTTTATCGGTAACCATGATATCTGGATGTTCGGTTACTTGGAGCGTGAGTGCGGTGTTATACTTCATAAGGAACCTGTTACCGTTGAGATTATGGGTAAGGAGTTCTATCTGGCCCATGGTGACGGACTGGGCGATCCTGACCGTAAGTTCCGTTTCCTGCGCAAGGTGTTCCGTAACCGTTTCTGCCAGTTCCTTTTTTCTCTCTTACCTACACGCTGGAGCATCAGGTTCGGGCAATCATGGGCCAGCAAAAGCATGAAAGACCATAGACTCAAGGGGGTTGATCAGTATCTGGGTGAAGAAAAAGAGTTCCAGGTAGTCTTTGCAAAGGAGTATCTGAAAACTCATCCTGATATCAACTACTTCATGTTCGGTCACCGTCACATTGAACTGGATCTGATGTTGAGCCATACCAGCCGTCTGCTTATTATAGGTGACTGGATAAGCCAGTATACCTACGCCGTATTTGATGGAAAGCAGTTGACGATGTCGAATTATCTTGAAGGAGACTCTAAACCATAAAAAAAGCTGCCCGAGGGCAGCTTTCTTATTTGACCAGCGCCATCGTATCGGACGCTATCATCAGTTCTTCATCGGTTGGTAGGACAACTACCTTGACTTTTGAATCGGGAGTAGAGATTATTCCGTCCTTGCCGAACATGATCTTGGAGTTCTGCTCCTTGTCAAGTTTGATTCCCAGAAACTCCATGTTCTCGCAAACGGCCTCACGGACCTCATGACGGTTCTCGCCAACTCCGCCGGTAAAGATGATTACATCCACACCACCCATTGCGGCTGCGAATGCGCCTATGTATTTCTTGATGCGGTAAGCGTACATCTTCTTGGCCAGAGCGGCACGTTCATTACCGGCCTCCATTGAGGCGGTAACCTCACGCATATCGGATGATACGCCCGATATACCCAGCAGACCTGATTTTTTGTTCAGAAGGTTTGACATTCCGGTGCTGTCCAATCCCTCTTTCTCCATGAGGAAGGTCACTGCGCCGCCGTCTATATCACCACTGCGGGTGCCCATCATGATACCCTCAAGCGGGGTGAGACCCATAGTGGTGTCAACGCTCTTGCCGTCCTTGACCGCAGTGATTGAACCGCCGTTACCAATGTGACAGGTAATTACCTTTGAGCCCTCAACCGGCATGTTCAGGTACTTGAATATCTCACCTGACACAAAACGGTGTGATGTTCCGTGGAATCCGTAGCGGCGAACTCCGTATTTCTGATACAGTTCATAAGGAATAGCGTACAGATATGCGTAGTCAGGCATGGTCTGATGGAAAGCGGTATCAAACACACCTACCTGCGGTATGTTGGGGAGCAACTCGCTTACTGCATTAACACCCTTAAGGTTTGCGGGGTTATGCAGAGGAGCCAGGTCGTTGCAGGCTGCGAATGCCTCAAGTACCTCTGGGGTAAGCAGGACGCTCTTGTTGAACTTCTCGCCTCCGTGCACCATGCGGTGACCTACGGCGTCAATTTCATTGAGTGATTTAATAACACCGTATTTGTCACTGGTGAGTATCTCAAATATGAACTTAACACCCTTGGTATGCTCAGGAATCTCCTTCTCAATGATAACCTTCTCGCCATTGGCGTCGGTCAGTTTGAGGAATGAACCATTCATGCCTATCTTCTCAATTCCTCCCTGTGCAATGACATCGTTCTTGTCCATGTCAAACAGCTTGTACTTGATTGACGAGCTGCCGCAGTTAAGTACCAGAATCTTCATGTGTTTATGCTTTTTTGGCTGCCATAGCCTGGTTGGCTGTAACAGCAATCATTTTGTATACGTCATCAACAGAGCAGCCGCGTGACAGGTCGTTCACCGGGCGTGCTATACCCTGAAGGATAGGGCCTATGGCCTCAGCGTTACCTATGCGCTGAACCAGCTTGTATGCAATGTTGCCTACCTCCAGATTGGGGAATACAAGCACATTTGCCTTTCCTGCAATCTCTGAACCGGGAGCCTTGCTTGCACCTACTGAGGGCACGATGGCGGCATCGGCCTGGAGCTCACCGTCAATCTTGAGGTCGGGAGCCAGTTCCTTGGCCTTGGCAAGTGCGGCGGTAACCTTGTCTACAACCTCATGCTTGGCTGAACCCTTGGTCGAGAAACTTAGCATTGCAACTCTGGGCTCGGCAAATCCTGCTACTGCGGTAGCGGTTCCTGCTGATGCTACGGCAATCTGTGCCAACTGGTCTGCGTCAGGTACGGGAGTTACAGCGCAATCGGCAAATACCATAATGCCGTTCTCACCGTACTGTGGGGTTTTGGTTATCATTATGAATGCACCTGATACCACTGATATACCGGGAGCGGTCTTGATTATCTGGAGTGCAGGGCGGAGTACATTGCCTGTGGTGTTGCGTGCACCAGCCAGCTGGCCGTCGGCATCGCCGTTCTTTATGATGATGCAACCCAGGTAGAGCGGATCAAGTACCTTCTTCTGAGCCTCTTCAATGGTCATGCCCTTGCTCTTGCGTAACTCGAACAAAAGGTTAGCATAGAAGTCCTTCTTGGGGTTGTTTTCAGGGTCGATGATGGTGGCCTTTGAGATGTTCTTGAGTCCCCACTGTGAAGCGAGCCCTTCAATCTCTGATTTGTTACCCAATATAATAAGGTCTGCCACACCGTCGGCCAGAACCCTGTCAGCTGCCTTCAGAGTACGCTCTTCAGTACCCTCAGGTAACACAATGCGCTGCTTGTTCTCCTTAGCCCGCGCAATGATTTGCTCCATTAATTCCATAGATATATCTTTAAATTGTAAACTCTACTTAGCAAAAACACCGCAAAATTACACTTTTTACAAAAAAAGGAGGTCTCGATGACCTCCTTTTTTTGTAGCGGGACCCGGGATTGAACCGGGGACCTCATGATTATGAATCATGCGCTCTAACCAGCTGAGCTATCCCGCCATCGCTTAATAAGCGGGTGCAAAGGTAATGCTCATTTTTGATTCCTGCAACTTTTCTGAGGCATATTTTTATTGGAAAAATGTCTCTGTTTCATTTGGAAATTAAGCGATTTTAATATTTCTTTGCAATAATACTTACGGAACACCGAATGTCATCGGAGCCTCCGTTCTAAAAAGTTAATGCTATGGCTACAGAGAAAACTATATCGACTAAGATGAAAGTCGTCCTTGAATATGTGTTGAGTTCGCAGTCAGTACCTATGATTTGGGAAGCAATTGCTACCGCGCCCGGACTGACATCATGGTTCGCGGATGATGTCCAGGCTGACGGAAAGTATTTCAGTTTCATCTGGGGCAAGCATGAATCCCGTGAGGCCGAGCTTATAAATTGCCGTCAGAACACATATGTACGTTTTCATTGGCTTGATGATGAGCCAGGCACATATTTTGAAATGCGTATCCTTAAAAATGACTTGACTTCAAATTATTCTCTTGAGATAACTGATTTTGCTGATCCGAATGCAGAGGATGATGTGCGCAGTCTTTGGGATAGTTCCATGGATGCGCTAAAGCGTTGCGGCCTGTAAGCCACCTAAAATAATCCTAACTGGTCTGGAATGATGCAATTTTTTCGTACCTTCGCAGGTTGGAAAAAATGCACGTCTGAATGAAACCGAAAAGACTGGATATTTTTATTCTGAAAAGCTTTTTGCTGCTGTTCGTGGCGGCATTTGCCATATGTCTTTTCGTACTCCTGATGAATGTCCTTTGGCGATACGCCGAGGATATTATAGGAAAAGGCCTTAATTTTTCATTTCTGCTCAAGTTCTTCTATGAATTTGCACTGACACTTGTTCCGCAAGCGCTTCCTTTGGCGGTACTTATGGCTTCACTCATCACGTTCGGTAATTTTGGAGAACGTTTGGAATTGCTGGCCATGAAAACAGCCGGAATTCCTTTGCTCAGGATTATGCGTCCTGTTATGGTATTCTCCATTTTTCTGGCAGGAGTTTCATTCTATTTCCAGAACGTGACGGTTCCTAATGCAGCCAAGAATCTCTATGCGCTGTTATTCTCCATAAATGAGAAAAATCCTGAATTGGAGATTCCTGAGGGTGTTTTCTACAGCCAGATACAAGGCTTCAATATGTACGTTAAAAACAAGGATTTCAATACGGGAACCTTGTATGATGTCACTATTTACGACCATCGTAACGGCTATGATGAACTGAATGTGATTGTATCGGACTCGGCATACATGGAAACTACAGCCGATAAGCAGCATCTTTATCTGCATCTGTTCAGCGGTGAACAGTTCGGCCAGGAGAAAGATATTGACGCCAAAGGTAAGCCATACAGGCGTGAGTCATTCCGCGAGAAACACATACTGTTGGATTTCAACTCTGATATGAAGGAGGCTCCTGAAGGTCTTGTAAGTTCGCAGGCCATGAGCAAGAATATGTCGGAGATACATCATACCATTGATTCTCTTTCAGAAAACCAGGATAGTGTAGGGCGCGGTAATTATAATGAATACAAATCCACGGCATTGGCTGTTTACCGGATGCAACGGTCTGATTCAGTGGCATTTGATAAACTTAGATCCAAGATTATAAATGCGGATAGTGTTTTTGCCGTTTCCAGTCGCACAAGGCAGGTGGATATAAGGAGCAACATGAGATCCCGGGTTCAGACAATGACAAGTGATCTGGCCATCAAGAGCTCCAATATGTACTATGGCGACAGGACTATACGCAAGCATTGGATAGAGTGGATGAAGAAGATAACCAACGCGCTTTCCATTCTGATTTTCTTCTTTATTGGTGCTCCGTTAGGCGCTATTATCCGGAAGGGCGGTTTGGGCGTGCCGGTCATAGTCTCTGTTTTCACCTTCATACTGTTTTATATTACATCGGTATCGGGTGATAAGATGTACCGTGAAGGAGAGTGGAGTATAATAGGAACATGGTTCAGCGTAATGGTGCTCGCTCCCTTGAGCGTATTCTTTACGGTTAAAGCCAACGGTGATTCCACGTTGTTCCAGTTTGATGTTATAACTGAGTTCTTCAGATACTGGTTCGGCGGCAGAGTGAACCGTAACATAGTTCGCAAGGATGTGGTGATTGAGGATCCGGACAGGAACAGATGTCTGGGAGAACTGGATGAAATACGCAGCATGAGTGCTGAACTGGCAGGCTCCGAATTGCTGAGTTCCGTACCTAATTACCGGAATCTTTTCTTTGGAGAGGTGGAGACCTCACAATTGGTGGGGTTCAACAATGAACTGGAGAGCGTTGTCACGGAGATGGGAAACAGCCGTGACCGTATTGAGCTGGATATGCTGAACGGATTCCCTGTTCTGCCTTGTCATGGAGTACAGCCTCCGTTCGCCAAAAGGTGGGCCAATAAGCTGGTCGGCATAGTCTTTCCAATTGGCTTGCTGTTTGAACTGAGGGCGTGGCTGTTTACGCGCAAGCTTCAGCGCCAGATGGTCAAAACCACTCAGGTGGCCGGTAACCTTATTGACTATATGAAACAACAACAAACAAAATAAAAAATGGCACAGATTTCAGATCGAGTCAACAGACTCGCAGCATCGGCCACTTTCGCCATGCTGCAAAAGAGTAATGAACTGTCGGCACAGGGTGTCGATGTGGTTAACATGAGTGTGGGTGAGCCCGACTTCAATACACCTGACTACGTCAAGAAGGCTGCTGTTGAGGCTGTAGAGCAGAACTACTCCAAGTATTCTCCCGTTCCGGGTTACATGTGGCTCCGTAAGGCTTGCAGTGACAAACTCAAGCGCGAGAACGGACTTGATTACGCTCCCACTGAGATTCTTGTTTCAACCGGTGCCAAGCAGTCACTCTGCAATGTAATCATGGCTATCATCAACCCGGGTGATGAGGTGCTTCTGCCTTCACCCTGCTGGGTAAGTTATCCTGAGATGGTAAAGCTGGCCGGCGGTGTTCCCGTTGTCATCAAGGCCGGTATTGATCAGGACTTCAAGGTTACGGCTGCTCAAGTTGAGGCAGCCATCACTCCCAAGACCAAGGCCATAATGATCTGCTCACCGTCAAACCCCACAGGTTCAGTTTATACAAAGGAGGAGCTTGAGTCAATCGGCAAGGTTCTCAACAAGTATCCTGACGTATTCATTGTTTCCGATGAGATTTACGAGCATATAAACTTCATAGGCGAACACAACAGTCTTGCCCAGTTCGTTGACAAGGACCGTATCGCTGTCATCAATGGTGTTTCTAAGGCTTATGCAATGACCGGATGGCGTATAGGTTTCATGGCCGGTCCGGAATGGCTTGTAAAGGCTTGTAATAAGTTGCAGGGCCAATATACAAGCGGTACATGTTCAGTCGCTCAGAAAGCCGCTCAGGTGGCATTTGACGGCCCGCAGGATGATGTTGAGAAGATGCGTCAGGTATTCCAGAAGCGTCGTGATCTGATTGTATCTCTTGCCAAGGAGGTGCCCGGTTTTGAAGTCAATAATCCGCAGGGTGCTTTCTATCTATTCCCCAAGTGTGATTCATACTTTGGTAAACGCTATGGTGACAAGGTAATAAATAGCGCTGAGGATCTGGCTATGTACCTGCTTGAGGTAGGCCATGTGGCAACCGTAGGCGGTACTGCTTTCGGCTCTCCTGAGTGCATCCGTTTCAGCTATGCTACCAGTGAGGAGAAAATTGTTGAAGCTTTTCGTCGCGTAAAGGAGGCTCTTGCCAACCTGAAATAAAGTCTGTAATTATAGAGCTACTTTCTATTCCCCAGTTAGGGCGCAAAAATTCCCTAACTGGGGAGTAAGTTTTTTCCTTTAGGAAAACAAAAAGAGGGTTCCTTTGTTTAGAAACCCTCTTTTTTTGATTTGTCGGGATTTTTTATTCTCCCGGGTGAATAGCCTCTGACGGGCAAACTCCGGCGCAAGTGCCGCAGTCAACGCACAGATCAGGGTTGATTGAATACTTATCGCCCTCTGAGATAGCCTCTGACGGGCACTCATCGATGCAAGTTCCGCAAGCGATGCAGTCGTCACCAATTACGTATGCCATAGTTGTCTTATGTTTTAAGGTTTTTGTGGCGCAAAAATACACACTTTTGAGTACTCCACCAAATGGCTTGGCTAAAATTACAATAACTGCCACTTTTAATCGTTCTTATAGAGATGACAGGAAACCGTTATACTTTTAGGGCTGTAATCATGCTGGCCCTGCTTCTGCTTGCACCCATGTTGGGCGCTGGCCGTCTTTGTGCGCAGGAACGTAAGACTCAGAACCGTCCTTTCCTGGATGACAGGGTGTGGCACTACGGGTTTCTGGTTGGCATGAATATACAGGATCTCTCTATCGCCAATAACGGTCTTCCGTACATCAACTCCAACGGAATAACTGAATATTGGTATGCCGATGTTCCTGAATATACCCCCGGTTTCAGCGTAGGTATACTGGGTGAGCTCAAGGCTAATGACTGGCTGTCAGTCAGACTGATACCGACAATGCATTTTGGTGACAAGAAGGTTGTTTTCAAGGAACAGCGAAGCGGAAAGGTTGTAGAGCAGTATGTCAAATCCACTTACCTCTCTTTTCCGCTTGATCTGAAGATAAGCGCAGACCGTTTCAACAATTATCGCCCGTATGTGGTTGCCGGACTTGCTCCTGTTTTTGACCTCACTGTCAAGAAGGGTAAGGAACTTCTGGTAAAGAAAACAGACGTTATGTTTGAAGTGGGTATGGGGGTTGACCTCTATTATCCGTTCTTCAAGATGATACCGGAACTCAAGTTCTGTTTCGGACTCAACAACATACTTGAAAGAAACCGCAAAGACCTTACTGATGATTCCCTTCTCAAGTACAGCCACTCATTGGACAAGGCGCAGAGCGGAATGATAGTCCTCACTCTGTATTTTGAGTAGCCTGTCCATAATCATTCCGGATTTTCTGAAAGAATATTTTGTCCGGTAAGAAAAAGGTGCTATCTTTGCGCCGCTTTATGCGATCGCTGTCAAGGAAGAGTAACTTGGTATGTCGCTCTAGCGTATGACAAACTTGAAAATTTCCAGAACAATGGATTTAATCAAAATTGCCGAGCAGGCATTTGCTACAGGTAATGAGGGTAAGTTTCCGGCATTCAAGTCAGGTGACACAGTAACCGTAGCATATCGTATCATTGAGGGTAACAAGGAGCGTATCCAGCTTTATCGTGGTGTTGTAATCAAGATCTGCGGTCACGGCGACAACCGTCGTTTCACAGTTCGCAAGATGTCAGGCACCGTGGGTGTAGAGCGTATATTCCCCATCAGTTCACCGGCTATTGACAGCATTGAGGTGAACAAGGTAGGTAAGGTTCGTCGCGCCAAGCTTTATTATCTGCGTAACCTCACAGGTAAGAAGGCTCGTATCCGCGAGAAAAGAGCTAACGCCTGACCTAAGGATAACATTTAGAAAAGCGGCAGCCATAAGGTTGCCGCTTTTTTTGTTGTGTACATGGATTGTCTTATCTTTGAAATGAATTAGAGAGTTTAGAAAAGGAACAAGGTGAAAACAAATATCTTTCATTTGCTGCTGTCTGCAATGGTGATAATGATACCTGTGCAGTCATTTGCCCAGAATGATGATCCTTTTGAGGATGATCCTTTCGGGGCTCAGCAGAACAGCATGCGTCGTGCTCCGCGCAATCAGGGAGCACAGTGGCGCCCGTCATCATATGAGGATCAGGCAGCTATGCTTGAGGCCAGGTCTAAGGCTCAGATAAAACGTAATCTGGTATATCGTTTTGAGACTGTGGGTATGGCCGGTCAGGGTGATTATGCACCATTCTGGCATACATCAAACCGGCAGGGCCTTCCTTCAACCAATCCCAACAACGGCTACATGCATTTTGCTACACTAGGCAGCATGTTACTGCCCAGTGGCTTTGGCATGGGTTATGGAATGGATCTGGGCATAGGGGCAGGCTTACAGTCCAACTGGTTTGTCCATCAGTTGTACATAGACCTGGATTATAAGTGGCTTGGTATGTCTATGGGGATGAAGGAGCGTTGGGGTGAGCTTAAGAATCCGCGTCTGAGCACCGGAGGACTGACCTGGTCAGGCAACAGTCAGCCTATTCCTCAAATCCGCATCGGTATTCCTGAATACACACGCATTCCTTTGTTGGGCAGGTGGTTCTCAGTTAAGGGACACGTAGGGTATGGTCGTTTTACTGATGATAATTGGCGCAAGAGTTGGGCAGAAAAGACGACTGAAAACAAATATACTGATGGTTTGCTTTTTCATAGCAAGGATTTTTTTCTCAAGTTCGGTGATATAGACCGTTCTCCTTTTGAAGCGACATTGGGACTTGAGATGTATTCAATATTTGGAGGAACTCTCCATAATAGGAGACTTTATACTGATGAGATAGTGGAAGAGTATAACATGCCCTCAGGGTTAAGTGCATATTTGACAGCACTCCTGCCATTCAACAAGGACGGAGACCAGGGACGGGAAAATGTAAACACCTTGGGCAGTTGGCATCTTTCTTTTGATTATTGCGGTCAGGATTGGGGCGTAAGAGCCTATTATGAGCATTTTTTTGAGGACCATTCCAGTATGCTTGGTATTGAATACAAAAGCGATATGAATGGCAACAATGATTTTGTGTTCTATGGTTTCAGGCGAAACTGGTTTGACGGATTGTATGGTGTTGAGGTCAATCTCCCGGAGAGATTTCCTGTAAGAGATGTTGTCTTTGAGGTTTTGAATACGCGTGGTCAAAGTGGTCCTATATACAGGTCTCCGGTTTATCCTGTTGCAGAACCGATGGATGGAAGGGATGCTATGTATAACCATGAATCATATGATTCATACAGTATGTCCGGTTATGCATTAGGTAATCCTGTACTTATTTCTCCAATTTACAATAAGGATGGTAATCAGTGCTTTAGAAGTAATCGTGTTCTTATGTATCATATTGGTGTTGACGGCGGTTTTGGAGCACGTTGGGATTACAGGGCATTATTAACCAATACCACACATTGGGGGACCTATGATGATCCATTCAATGAGACTCAGAGTGTTTGTTCCTGCCTGCTGGAGGGCTCGTATCGATTTGGGGATGTATATGGCTGGAAGATTGGTGCCTCAGTGGGCTTTGACCTTAATGACGGCGATTTGACCGGTAACAATACCGGTATTATGATTACACTGTCCAAATTATGGAGGATACTATGAGAAGATTTGTGCGTTTTAGTGTTTCAATAGCGGGTGCTTCCAGTGTAACGGAACTAAACCGTGATCAGCCTGATATTGCTCCGTCCAGCAGATGGATGGTGTGGTCTGTCATGGCGGCCAGTTGCTCGTCATGGGTAACGATGACGAATGTCTGTCCCAGCATATCTCTCAGATTGAAGAACAGCTTGTGAAGCTCTTCCTTGTTTTTTGTATCCAGGCTTCCTGAGGGTTCGTCGGCCAGGATTACATCCGGCTGGTTGGCAAGTGCGCGTGCCACCGCAATACGTTGTTTCTCACCTCCTGACAGTTCTGACGGCTTGTGTTCCGCTCTGTCGGCAAGACCCATTAATTCAAGCAATTCCTGCGCTCTTGCTGATGCCTGACGCATTCCCTGACCGGCAATCAGCAACGGTATGGTTATGTTCTCAAGGGCTGTAAATTCAGGCAGCAGCTGATGGAACTGGAAAACAAACCCTATATGCCTGTTCCGGAAGGCTGACAGCTCTTTTTCTCCCATACGGGTTATGTCCTGTCCGTCATATATCACGCGGCCGCTATCCGGTTTGTCAAGTGAACCCATTATCTGGAGCAGGGTGGTCTTGCCGGCTCCGCTTGGCCCGGTAATGCTTATTATCTTTCCGCGTTCCACCTGGAGGCTGATGCCTTTCAGTACGTTCAGGCTACCGAAACTTTTCTTAATGTTGTCCAGTTCAATCATTTCCTATGTTTTTTTGTTACCGCATATTGAACATGTTGCAAAAATATACGGTTTGACTTGATTTTGACCTATTATTATGAGATTTTATGCCTTTTGATGTCTCTATTTTGTACGGAAACGCTAATTTTGCGGCCAAATTATTCATACTATAACAAATTATCCTATGCGAGTAGCAATTGTTGGAGCCAGCGGTGCTGTAGGACAGGAGTTCCTGCGTGTGCTGGAAGAGCGTAAATTCCCGCTCGATGAGTTGGTTTTGTTCGGGTCATCCCGTAGTGCCGGATCTTATTACACCTATGGCGGTAAGAAGATTCAGGTCAAGTTACTGCAGCATAATGATGATTTCAAGGGTATTGATATAGCATTCGTATCAGCCGGCGGCGGTACTTCTGAGGAGTTTGCTGAGACCATCACCAAGTACGGCGCAATAATGATAGACAACTCTAGCGCTTTCCGTATGGATCCGCAGGTTCCTCTGGTAGTTCCTGAGGTTAACCCGGAGGATGCCCTGGTTCGCCCCAAAGGCATCATTGCCAATCCTAACTGCTCAACCATCATGATGATTGTGGCACTTAAGGTTCTTAATGACCTGTCGCCCGTCAAGAACGTGCAGGTTTCAACCTATCAGGCAGCCAGCGGTGCCGGTGCTGCGGCTATGGCAGAACTCGAGCAGCAGTATCGCCAGGCTCTGGCAGGTGAGGAGGTGACCGTAAACAAGTTTGCCTATCAGCTTGCTTTCAACCTGATTCCCCATATTGACGTATTCAAGGAGAGCGGTTATACCAAGGAGGAGGAAAAGATGTTCTATGAGACCCGCAAGATGTTCCACAATGACATCAAGTGCAGTGCCACCTGTGTGCGCGTTCCTGCTCTGCGTTGTCACTCTGAGGCCATCTGGGCAGAGACCGAGCAGCCTGTATCAGTAGAGGCTTTCCGTGAGGCCGTTAAGAACGGTGAGGGCCTTGTTCTTATGGATGATCCCGCCAAGAAGGAGTATCCCATGCCTCTGTTCCTGGCCGGTACTGATCCCGTTTACGTGGGCCGTATCCGCAAGGATATAGCTAATCCCAATGTAATGTGTTTCTGGATTGTAGGTGACCAGATCCGCAAGGGCGCTGCTCTGAATGCTGTTCAGATTGCCGAGTACCTGATAAAACAGGGAGTGGTTAAATAAACGTTGGCGTTGGCTTTGGCTTTTAAGCGGCCTTAGGCCGAAAGTAAAAAAAGAATGGCGGTTAATCCGTCATTCTTTTTTTTACGAACGCGTTAGCCGGCCAACGCCAATGCCAACGCCAAAGTCCGGAAATGACGCGGTGCGTCATTTCTTCATCTTGCTGCGCCACAGGGCACTCATCTCTTCCAGGGTCTTGCCCTTTGTTTCGGGAACCATCTTCAGGACAAAGAGTGCTGAGAGAATTGAGAAACCGGCATAGATAAGGTATGTGCCACCTATGCTCCACTCGCAGAGTGACGGGAAGGTTGATGATATCACGTAGTTTGATATCCACTGTGCTGCAACTGCGATAGCTACTGCATTGCCGCGTATGGTATTGGGGAATATCTCGGATATAAGTACCCAGCAGATAGGACCCCATGACATCATGAATGATGCGGTGTAAATAATTATGAATACCAGAGCTGCAACTCCGATGACATCGCAGAAGGAAAGAACACTCAGTGCTATCATACCTATTGCCATTCCTATTGAACCAACGATAAGCAGAGGTCTGCGGCCCCACTTGTCGACAGTCAGGATGGCTACGACTGTGAACAGGATATTGACAACACCCATTACAACAGTTTGTATCATGGCGGCGTCACCGCTTGAACCCATGTTCTGGAATATGCGCGGGGCGTAGTAAAGAACTACGTTGATGCCTACAGCCTGCTGGAAGAATGACAGCAGAACGCCTACGATGATAACCAGGATACCGTAAGATAGGAGGCTCTCTTTCTTTTCAACCAGAGTGTCCTTGATCTCCTGCAGTATCTGCTGTGCGCGACCCTCGCCGTTGATGCGGGTAAGAACGGCCATAGCTTTCTGTGTGTTGCCGCGCATAACCAGATAACGCGGGGTCTTGGGTACGAGTAACAGCAACAGTCCGAATGCACCTGCGGGGAAGGCCTCACTTACGAACATCTTGCGCCAGCCGATGTCGACCATTGCAACCTGAATGAGTTCTGGAGTATCGGCCAAACCGCTGCGTATCAGGGTATTGATGGCGTATACTACCAACTGGCCGAAAATGATTGCAAACTGGTTGCATGATACCAATGTACCACGTATCTGCGCGGGCGCAACCTCTGCTATGTACATGGGGCAGATGGCCGATGCCATACCTACGCCGATACCTCCCAGGATACGGTACAGGATGAATGCCCACATAAGTCCTTTGGTAGCCTCACCGGGCTGGAAGAATTCAAAGTTGGGACGGAAAAGGAACTCCGGCATGTAACTTCCCAGAGCTGAAAGGAAGAACAGTACTGATGCAAAGATCAATGCGTTCCTACGGCCAAGTCTGGTGGCCATGATGCCTGAAATAAGTCCTCCGATAATACATCCGATCAAGGCTGAGGATGTTACGAAACCGTGCATTCCGGTTGTGTAAAAATCTCCTAATCCGCTGGCGAAGAATTTCTGAAGTGCCTGCTCGGCTCCGGATATGACAGCGGTATCATATCCAAACAATAAACCGCCTATTACGGCTACCGCACAGATCCCATAAAGATAGGCTTTGCTACCTGTCTCTTTGTAATTGCTCATAATGATTAATTGTTTATGTACTTTTGTTAGTGTTCTCTGAGTGATAAAAGGACTGTTGAAACTTTATCGTAGCAAATATAGTGCAAGTCGAGCGAAGAAAAAACAGTTTGCTGGTTTTTTCTTCCGAGGCATCAACTTGAATTGATAAAATGAAATATGGTGATGTTCTCCGGAAATGTAAGGATATTTCGTAGTTATTGATTCTCGGAGGAGATGCTTTTTCGATAGCTGTTTTGTGGTTGTCAGGAATAAGCGTTATCTTCGTCCTCAAAACAAAAAAACTATGGAACAGAACGGAAACGGACAAAAACAGCTTCAGATAGAACTCAAGGAAGAGACAGCTCAGGGTGTATATTCCAATCTTGCTATGATCACTCATTCATCATCGGAGTTCGTGATGGATTTCATAAGCATTCTTCCCGGTATGGCAAAAGCTCAGGTCAAGTCACGAGTCATCATGTCGCCGGAACATGCCAAGCGTCTGCTTATGGCTCTTCAGGACAACGTCGCCAAGTATGAGAACGCATTCGGAAAGATTGAGATGAAGGCGCAGAAGGGAACTTTCATGCCGCCTATTTCAGACTTCCACGGAGAGGCCTGAACGCTGTAGCTTTTTTTGCCAATTTTATGGCGGGTGCCGGTCCGGTATCCGCCTTTATTTTGCTTTTTTGCAGTTAAAAGTTCAAAAACTGTAAGTTTTCCCTTGCGTTATAAAATAATAGCCGTATCTTTGCACGCCAAAAATTCTGGATTTACTATTTAATATATAATAATTAAAAACAAACAAACATGCCAACAATTCAGCAG